>Ga0182016_10000075_pt1 | contig 99703 bp, 100 predicted proteins | sample 712S2MmetaG_FD_120491 | JGI IMG/M metagenome (GOLD analysis project Ga0182016, IMG submission 120491) | Permafrost microbial communities from Stordalen Mire, Sweden - 712S2M metaG | ecosystem: Environmental > Terrestrial > Soil > Wetlands > Permafrost | place: Sweden: Stordalen | collected... | reverse complement strand
GCTGCTGCGCCGTCCGCCGGGCCGCGAAGCCTATCCGGGCGACGTCTTCTATCTCCACTCGCGCTTGCTCGAGCGCAGCTCGAAGATGAGTAAGGAAGAGGGCGGCGGTTCGCTGACGGCTCTGCCGGTCATCGAGACGCAGGCGGGCGACGTCTCGGCCTACATTCCGACCAACGTGATTTCAATTACTGATGGCCAGATTTTTCTCGAGACTGATCTCTTCAACTCCGGCGTGCGTCCTGCCGTGAACGTGGGCCTCTCGGTCTCGCGCGTGGGCTTCTCGGCGGCGATCAAGGCGGTGAAGCAGGTCGGCGCGACGCTGAAACTCGACCTTGCGCAGTACAGGGAACTCGCGGCCTTTGCGCAGTTCGGCTCCGACCTCGATCCGCTCACTCAAAAACAATTGAATCGCGGCGCGCGCTTGACGGAGTTGCTGAAGCAGCCGCAGTTCCAGCCGTTGAGCTGGCAGCAGCAAGTGATCTGCCTTTTCGCCGGCACGCAGGGCTATCTGGATGATTTGCAGATACCTCAGATTCGCGCCTTCGAGGACGGGCTGTATAAGTACTTTGACTCAGCGCAGACAGCGCTGGTGGAAGAGCTGACCGCGAAGAAGGCGCTCGACGACGACTTGAAGGCCAAGCTGCACGCGGCGTTGAAGGAGTATGCGGCCAACTTCAAGGCGGAGCAGGCGGCGAAGTAAGTGGACGGGGAGCTGTCAGCTATCAGCTTTCAGCTCTCAGCCAATCGACTGAAGAACCTATTTGGACAGCAAAACGACAAGCTGATAGCTGAGAGCTGAAAGCTGAGAGCTAAGAAGAATGGCAAACGTACTCGACTTACGGCGACGCATCCGCAGCGTGAAGAACACGCGGCAGATCACCAAGGCGATGAAGATGGTGGCGGCGGCAAAGCTGCGCCGCGCGCAGGAGCGGGCGATGAATGCGCGGCCCTACGCCAAGATGATTACCAGTGTTTTGGAGTCGCTCACGCGCCGCGCCGATCTCTACGATGAGACCACGGGCAATCTGAGCCATCCGCTGTTTATCACGCGCCCGGAGAAGCGTGTGCTGCTCGTTGTCATCAGCGGCGACAAGGGCTTTGCCGGGGCATTCAATGCGAATATTCTCAAAACCGCATTTCAATTTATCGGCGGCAATCCCGACAAGCAGATTGACGTGGAGGCGGTTGGGCGCAAGGCGCGCGATCTGATGCGCCGCCGCTATCCCGCAGCGGTCTACACCGAGCAAACCGACGAGGCGGGCGGCGTCACAAACGTTCGCGAACGCAAGGCTTCCGTCGAGGTTGTCGGCGACCACGTGGGGATGCTGCTGAAGCTCGAACAGAGCCGCATTGCGGAGCTTGCCGAGAGCATCATTGCGCGCTATGTGAGCGAGGAGATCGATTCGGCTTACATCGTCTACAACGAATTCAAGTCGGTGATTACGCAACGGCTGGTCGTGGAGAAGCTGCTGCCGCTGATGAAGATCGGCATTCCGCAGATTACCGGCGCGCAAGAGCCGACCGAGGCTGAGCGCGAACGCATGGCCGAGGCTGCTCTTTCGGCGGGCATCGAGATCGAGGCAGTGGACACGGCCGAGGCTGACGAGGAAGCGAAGAAGTTCGGCACGGCGCAGGTGGATTACATCTACGAGCAGCCTTCGGAAGAGTTGTTTGCGGGGCTGATTCCGCAGTACATTTCGTCGATGCTCTATCACGCGATGACCGAGTCGGTGGCTGCGGAAAATGCGGCGCGCATGACGGCGATGGATTCGGCCACCAACAACGCTTCGGAGATGATCGACGATCTAACGCTGCACATGAATCGCGTGCGTCAGGCGGCCATTACCAAGGAGATCATTGAGATTGTAAGCGGCGCGGCGGCGGCGGCATAAAAGCAGCCGTCAGCTATCAGCTATCAGCTTTCAGCTTTGGCTTTTCACAATGAAACGCTCTTGGAAAAGATGGAAATGCAGTTACTCAGGAAGTAAAAACTGAAAGCTGATAGCTGATAGCTGAAAGCTTTTTACGAAAAGGCAGAAAAATGGCAGAGAATATCGGCAAGGTAATCAAGGTCTCCGGTCCGGCCGTGGACGTGCAGTTTGAAGAAGCGACGATGCCGCCCATCTATCAGGCGCTGCGCGTTGTGAGCGACGGTTTCACCGTCCCCGAGCCCATCAGCGTGATCGTCGAGGTGCAGCAGCACTTGGGCGAGGGCCGTGTGCGCACGGTGGCGATGACGGCCACCGACGGCATGGTGCGCGGCATGAAGGCCATCGACACCGGCGCGCCGATCAGTATGCCGGTGGGCAAGCAGACGCTGGGCCGCGTGCTCAACGTCATCGGCGATCCGGTCGATAACCTGGGCCCCATCGGCGAGAAGCTGCGCATGCCGATTCACCGGCCGGCCCCCGGCTTTGACGAGCAGTCGACGCGCGAGGAGATGTTCGAGACCGGCATCAAGGTCATCGACCTGATTCAGCCGTTTTTGAAGGGCGGCAAGATCGGCCTCTTCGGCGGCGCGGGCGTGGGCAAGACGGTCGTCATCATGGAGCTGATCAACAACGTGGCCAAGAACCACGGCGGCTACTCGGTCTTCGGCGGCGTGGGCGAACGCACCCGCGAGGGCAACGATCTGTGGCTGGAGATGACCGAGAGCGGCGTCATCAAGCCGGGCGACTGGGCCAACTCGAAGTGCGCGCTGGTCTACGGCCAGATGACCGAGCCGCCCGGAGCGCGTTTGCGCGTGGCCCTGAGCGCGCTGACCGTCGCCGAGTACTTCCGCGACGTGGAGGGCTCGGACACGCTGCTCTTCATCGACAACATCTTCCGCTTTACGCAGGCTGGCTCGGAGGTTTCGACGCTGCTGGGCCGTATGCCTTCGGCCGTCGGCTACCAACCGAACCTGGCCACGGAGATGGGCGAGTTGCAGGAGCGCATCACCTCGACCAGCAAGGGCTCCGTTACATCGGTGCAGGCGGTTTATGTGCCCGCCGACGATCTGACCGATCCCGCGCCGGCGACGACCTTCGCTCACCTGGACGCGACCACCGTGCTGAACCGCGCGCTGACCGAGATCGGCATCTATCCGGCCGTCGATCCGCTGGCCTCGACCTCGCGCATTTTGAGCGCGCGCATCGTCGGCCAGGAGCACTACGACGTGGCCCAGGCGGTGAAGAAGATTTTGCAGCGCTACAAGGACTTGCAGGACATCATCGCGATTCTGGGCATCGACGAACTCTCGGAAGAGGACAAGATGACCGTGGCGCGCGCCCGCAAGATTCAGCGCTTCCTCTCGCAGCCCTTCCATGTGGCCGAGCAGTTCACCGGCATGGCGGGCCGCTATGTGAAGATTGCCGACACGGTGCGCAGCTTCAAGGGCATCCTGGAAGGCAAGTACGACGACATCCCCGAGGCCGCCTTCTACATGAAGGGCGCCATCGAGGAGGTTCTGGAGACCGCCGAGAAGATGAAGGCGGCAGTGTAACGACAGCTTTCAGCTTTCAGCTTTCAGCTTTCAGCACACATCGCTCATAGTTCTGTGAGCAGTTTTTGCTGATAGCTGATAGCTGACGGCTGGCGGCTGTCCCGAAGGGACATATGGCAGAGGAAACCAATCAACTGCGCGTCCGGCTGGTCACGCCCGAGCGCGTCTTCTTCGATCACGCGGCATCGGCGGTCGAGCTGCCCTCGAAGTCGGGCTACTTCGAGGTGCTCTATGGCCATGCGCCGCTGATGGCCGAGTTGGGCGCGGGCGACGTGATCATCCACGGCGGCGACGGCGCTCCAGAAAGCGTGCTGCGCTACAACGTCAGTTGGGGCTTTGCCGAGGTGCTGGGCGACCGCGTCACGGTGCTGGCCTCCGACGCACTCAAACCCGAGGAGATCGACGTGCCCCGCGCACAGGATCAGCTGGAGCGCGGCAACAAGCTATGGAATGAAGCCGGCGAGAGCGTTGCCGCCTACGACAATGCACTGCGCGTCATCCACGAAGCCGAAGCCAAGATCGCCTCGGCGGCGGAGAAGAACTGAGAGTCCCAATCTCTCTCAAAGTTTTGATTTTTTATCAGGGCTTGTTTGGCGGGGTCTTGATGAAACCGCCCAGCGATACAGTGGACTTCATCATCCACGACAAGAGCGATGACAATGAGTTCGGCGTACATTGAATGGTTTCCGTTGCGATCGATTCATCCGCAGCGGAGTTGAAGGCGATCTCATCGGCTTCTGGATTCTCGACTAACTCCGCACTGATTGGCTCAGGCGTTATCTCCCCTGCGCTCACGCTCGATTGGATAGGCAGTTTGAGATTCGATCCAATTTTCATGGCATCCTCCTCAAATTCCTTGGGCTAAGGCTTATTGGGTAAATTGATTCCTCTATCTCCCCCAGAACTTGGAACCGGGGCTGTTTGAGGCGGTGGTGGAAGTTTGATATTTGCTCCTGTTTCTAACGTTTCACTGCCCGATGGAACTCTTGAGTATGCACCGTCCTGGGCTGTTGCTCGATTGCTTGGCAGATTGGCCTCATGGTTGAGATTCAGTATGACAAACAGTACAAGCGAGCATACACCCAAGAGAAACAAAATTCCAGAGATGCGGTTCACAAGCCGGATATAGCGCGCATAAGCATATGGAAAATCAGTATCCTTCCCCAACAACCGGTGATCCCAATACTCCTTGGCCTTGAAAAGCCCGGCGATGCTGAACTGGTAAGAAAATAAAACGGAGAAAATGCAGATAACCAGCAGGGCAAATGCGAGATAGAGAAGCCACAACAGTTCGGCTTCCTTGAGCGGTACAACGTCCTTGATAAAGGCCAGGGCCACAGCCAAGAATCCAGACGAGAGTGTCAGAATCTGTTTGTCGCACTCTGCCTGATTCTCATTAATCGTCTGATAGACATCGTCGATCTCTTTCTGAATCTCGGCGCGCGCGGAATCCTCCGGCGTTGGCAGCTTGTTTTCTTCCGGCTGATTCATTTCGCCTCCCGCCAAGTCTACTATAGCGGGTCTCCAATTTCAGCTTCAACAAAAAACTCTTGACTGCAATCGGAGAAGGCTCTCCCATCGACAGACCACGCGCCAGCGCGCGCTACTCCGTCACTGTCGCGCCGTAGTTGGCGGGCAGGGGTGCGGCGCCGCGCAACTGCGCGATGAAATTGCCGACCAGGCTCACGACCAGATCTTTGCGGTCGGTGTGCACCTCGTGCCCGCTGCCTTTGGCGATGACTCGCAGGCTGCGGGTGGAGAGCTGCTTCTGCTCCTCCTGCATCTGAGCCTCAAGCACTTCGAGCTTGCGCGCCTCCAGCGGCTCGTTTTGCGCCGCGCCCGCAGACGGATCGTGCGAGACGATCAGTAGCGGCAGATCGCCGAATGGCCCGCTATGCACCGTCTCCGCGCTCGATGAATCAAAGTTCTTGTACTCGTTCAGCAGCGCATCGAAGTGCATCCGGCAGCCGTCTTCGCCGAGCGCCTTGCCGGCGTGCGCCTCCCAGTTGGCGACCGGCTTACAGGCGCCCATCAGGCGGGGAATGCCCGCGCTATAGATCAGCCGATCCAGCAGGATCAGCAATGCCAGATGCGAATCATCCTGCGGACCGGCGACGGCAGCGAAGCGCCGCTGCTGATCGGGCGTCGAGCTATCGAGAAGAATGAGTCCCAGCACATTGGCCGGATAGTGCGATAGGTAATCGCGCAGATAGATTCCGCCCCAGGAGTGCGAGAGCAGAACAATCGGTCCGGTGATGCCGGCCTGCGCAAGCAGCGCGTGCAGGTTGGCGGCAACATGATCGGCGTCGCCGGGGCCGGGCTGCGGCTCGCTCCAGCCAAGGCCCGCGCGGTCGTAGGAGCAGACGTGCGTGATTTTGGCGAGCTCCGGCTGAAAGTTGCCCCAGCCCAGCACCGGCGTTGAAACGCCCCAGCCCGCCTCCATCACGATGGTGGGCGAGCCGCTGCCGATGCAGTAGAGATGCATTCGGTGGCCGTTCACCTGATACATAACTCCGGGCGCGGGATGAGATGCCCAGAAGATCTCGGCAACGATGGCGTTGTAACTGCTGCTGAGGGCGAGCATCGCTGCAACCAGCGCCACTACGGAGAGAAGAATGCGCTCGACAATCTTCCGCCACAGCCGGAAGGGTTTGCCGGCAAGCGAGATCATGCGGCGAATGCTCAGCCACGCAAGTAGAATCCCGACCACAAGAAAGATGGACGGCATGACAAGATAATCGAAGATCATTGCTTGCTAACTCCAGGTGCGAATGCCGATGATACAGAAATAAGTCAGATAGGCGGTAGCCATCAGCAGAATTGCGGTGACGGCGATTGAATACCAGCGCACGTAAGTGCGCATCTCTTTCTTTCGCGTCAGCCATAAAGCAAGCGCGCCGGCCACTGAGGCCGCGGAAAAGAGCAGCGAAGTCACAGTGAGGCCAAAGGACCAGACGGTCAAATTACCCACGCGCGCGGTTTCGTTACTGTTTGTGAGAATGAGAAGAAAGGCCAGCAGACTCAAGACTGCAATCAGCGGCCAGAGGCGCATGGCGCGCTCGGCGGGACGGCGGCGGCGCTTGAAGAAACCGCCGATGATCCAGAAGGGCGCATAAAGAAGGATGGAAACTACGGCGAGCAAAAAGCACGCCAGCAATGCGAGGCGGGCGATGGCCAGCCATGTGGGAATGCGCTTGTACGTTGTTCCGATAAAGATGAACCGGCCCTCGGCATTGGGCGCAATCAGCGCGGCCGTGGCGACAGGTTCATCCGCTCCCTTATCGGGCTTGTAGCGAAATTCGAGGCCGTTGACCGGGATAAAAGTTTGCTTTGCCGGCCCCAAAGACGAAAACAGTAACTCACCGTTCTTGAAACTCATATGCTGCAGGGCCAGGGGCGCGATGAATTCCTGCATCTTCATGCGCATTGCGTCGGCCTGATACCAACCAGCCCACTGCTGTGCATCGACGGGCAATGGAGCTGCGGCGGGTACTGGCGGCCTGGTTAGATTCCGCGTAATGTAGGCGCGAATGGCGTCACCGATCTTGCCGAAGGCCGCGCCGTTGGCCGAGTTGATGCTATAGAAGTAAGCAACACCGTATTCAGGCAGATAAGACATATCTGTAATTCCGCCGTCCACGCCGCCGTTATGGCCGTGATAGAGAAAGCCATCGTGAACAGAGGTATAGTTACTGAGGCCGTATCCAGCCTTCAATCCCTGCTGCGCTTCCCAGGTGCGCGTCGGCGTTTCCATGCGGTCAATCGAGGCGGAAGGAATTACCTGTGCGCCGTTTGCCGCGCCGCGATTGAGATAGAACTGCACATACGCGGCCATGTCTTTGGCCGAGGCGTTTATGGCACCGGCTGGGCGCTCGATGATGTTCCAGTAAGGGTACGGAGTCTTTCCATCGCCGTGATAAAGCGTGGTCAACTCAGGCGAAGGCTGCTCGAAGTAAGTGGCGGAGCGCATGCCGATGGGTAGAAAGAAATTGCGAGTGACATAATCCTCGAAGCGCTCACCGGTAATCTTCTCGACGATATAAGCGGCCACTGCGGGGCCGGAGTTGCAATAGGCCATGCGTGTGCCAGGTCTCCAGCGCGAGGTGCGCGAGTGATGGTCGTAGTTGAGGCCTTCGCGCAGAGTCATACCCTTGGCATCTTTGGCATACTCGCGCATATGCAGATCGTCCCATCCTGTCGTGTGTTCGAGCAGGTCCACGACGCGCACTGGATCTGTTGCCTCCCACTGATTCTCAAACCAGATCTCGGGCACGAGCTTGTGCACCGGGTCCATCAGCGAGAGTTTGCCTTCATTGACAAGTTTAAGAATGGAGAGCGAGGCGAAGGCCTTGGAGGTGGAACCGATGCGAAAGAGCGTCACATCGGTCGCGGCGTGGTTTGTCGCCAGATCCGACTTACCCAGACCGGCCACCCATTCCGGGCCGTCGCGATGCACAATGGCGACAGAGGCTCCGGGGGTGTGAGTCTCGGCGAGGATCTTCTCCAGTTGCTGCCGCAGTTCCGCGATCGATTGCGCGGGCTTGGGCGCATCGTCTTTTTTAGCCTGCGCAAATCCAACCGTGGCCGCAATTGCAACAACCAAGACCGGAAGGAAGTTCAATCCGCGGAATAACATCCTCTTGCTCATTCACGTTCTCCTCAACAGGCCTCGGTAAACCTCTTCCTACTCTGTAACTGTTGATCCGTAGTTTGTAGGTTGCGGAGCGGTGCCGCGAATCTGCTCGATGAACAGCGGCACCTCTCGCTCGATCAACTCATAGCGGTCAAGATGAATGTAGTGGCTGCTGTCTTTGGCAATGATTCTGCGGCTGCGCGTGGAGAGTTTTTTGAGGTCTTCCTGCATCCCGTTCCAGACATTCACGGCATCCGCCGATATTCCGGCTGGAATCTTGTCGGGACTCTCCGAGAAGATAAGAATCGGAATCGCGCCATAGGGGCCGGTATCCATGGTCTCCAGGCCGGATTGATGGATGCCGTCCATGTAGTCAAACATCGCGCTGATATGGGAGTGACAGATATCTTCGGCCTGCAATTTGGCTGCATGGGCGTCAAAGCCTTTGATGGATTGTGAGCACATTCCAAGGATGCGCGGAACTCCCAGACTCATTGCGAATTTTGCCAGCGGCTCAAAGACCCATCGTGGAGGTGTCTTGCCGGAACCGGCCTTCATCACAGGGTTCTCGTCCTGCAATGGCGTCGAGCCATCCACGAAGATAATTCCGACAATCCCTTCCGGATAGCGCGTGGCGTAATCGCGCATATAAATTCCAGCGATGGAATGGCCCATGAGCACAATCGGGCCGTCGATCTTAGCCGCGCCGAGCAGTCCATGTAACTCATCGGCGATATGGTCGGCATCGCGCGGAGTGGTCAGCGGGTCGCTCCAGCCGAAGCCGGCGCGGTCATATGAGCAGACGCGCGTGGTGCGGGAGAGCAACGGCTGCACGCCTTCCCAGGTGAGCGCGTCGTTTCCCAAGCCCGATTCCAGAACGATGGTGGGCGAGCCGCTACCCGTGCAATTCAAGTGCATCCGGTGGCCGTTGACGGAGTAGAAGGCGCCGGGAGGCGCATTATGCGCCCAGAAGATGTGAAGGGCGATCGTGTTATAGGCGCTGCTGCCGGCCATGGCTGCCGCAAGTATCACCACGACCGATAGAGCAATGCGCTCGACAACCTTCCGCCAGGTACGGTAACTCTTGGTGGAGAGCGAAAGAATGCGGCGAAGGCTCAACCAGATCAATACAACGCCGACAATAACAATGATTACTGGTAAGGCAACATAATCGAAGTCCATGAGTTAGATCGTCCCTTCAGGTTCAACGGATTGGCCGCGATCGATCTCGCCGCGCCGTTCCATGATTTTGTAGAGCACCAGGGAATAAAGTTTGGTGCCGTATAAACTAACAAGCAGTGTAGCCGTAAAAGATAGATTGAAGCCGAAGGAGACCAACACCAATCCCAGCAATCCGGCGAGGAGCCACACCCTGGAGGCAAAGCGATGCGTCGCGTACCAGACGCGCTGGTTGGTGAGTGTCCAGGGCGTAATCACGCCGATGAAGAAGTTGCGGCGAATCTTTCCCAATGCATTGCCGAAGTAAATGTAACCCAGGCAGAACATGACACCAATTATTTTGCCGGCATCCGCGACATGGCCGAGGCCGGCCCACAGCGTTGCCGCATGAATGCAGTACACGAATAGAAAGATGAAGAGCATCAAGGGACGATAGGTCGAGCGAAAGGTATCCACCTGAAAGTCCTTGGGAGAGATCCAGGGAAGAAGCCTGGTCAGCACGGAGACCAGGACCAGCATTCCCAGGTTGTACAAACAGGCTCCCCATCGGGGAAATGAACCATCGGGATGAAGATGCATATCCCAGTGAAGGGGCACCTGCACCGAAAGATGCGGATACAAGACAGCTGAGACCGCAAGCGCCGCCGCAATCATCAGAACTTCAAAGATCAGCACCTTACGCGTCATTGTTTAGTTCCCTTCCGGCTGCCGTCGCCGATCAGGCCGATCGCCCAGGTCATCAGGTCTTCCACCACGGTGGTATTCAGACCGTACCAGATTTGCTGCCCCTCGCGCCGGCTGGTGATCAAATCCGCCTCCTTCAGCACGGTGAAGTGATGCGACATCGAGGGCTTGCTCATGTCGAAGCGCTCCGCCAAGGCTCCAGCGGTCATCTCGCCGCGGCGCAGCAGGGCGAGGATCTCCCGTCGAGTCGGGTCGGCCAGCGCTTTGAATGCCTCGTTGCTGCTCATGACTTCTTTAGCCTCATAGATAATTAGATGAATATCTAAATGTAAGGATTACAGAACTTTCTGTCAAGAGGCAACTGCGAACGGATTTCTTGGCATTCTATGGCATCGCCTTGCGCGCCGGCGGCGTTCGATCTATCTTCGAGTGAGCGCGGGGAGGGGGGAGCAAACGCCCAATCACCGCAGCGGAGGGAAAGAAGCCATGCATACTGATCGACCGACTCATCGCATCCACACCGCAAGAGGCGTAATCCTCCTGGCATTTCTGGTGTTCGCCTGCCTTTTACCGGTAGCGCGCGCGGCTACCAAGGTCGTCACCGACGCGGACAAAGACAACATGGTTCATCTCAAGGTGGGCGACACGCTGGAAGTTCGACTGAAAGCAAATCCATCGACCGGCTATATGTGGTATATCACGAAGGAATCGACGCCGCTGATGAAGCTGGTCCACCAAACACAGACCGATGCCGCGGAGCCCGGCGTTGGCCGGCCCGTCGTGCAAATTTTCATCTTCGAGCCGCGGCAGAGCGGCGACGGCACACTGCGGCTGCACTACGTGCGCTCCTGGGATCCGCCCGCGCCGGATGAGGAGCGCTTTGAGATTCACGTGGTGGTCGAGTAAAGCCGGAGAGAGACAGGACGAAGGAGAATCGATGGATTGTCGCAAGATGTTGGCCGGGGTGATGGCCGTTTTGGGGCTGGGACTTGCTGCAACGCTCACCGGGCAATCGCTGGGGCCCGCGCAGGTGGACGACTTCGCGGGTCATCCGCGCGTGATCGTCATCAGCGACATCGGCAACGAGCCGGACGACCAGATGTCGCTGGTGCGGCTGCTGCTTTACTCCAATGAGCTGGAGATCGAGGGAATGATCGCCGCGACATCCACCTGGCAGAGGACGGCGATCCATCCGGAGACGATGCGCAAGCTGATCGAGGCCTACGGCGAGGCGCGGCCGAATCTATTGCTGAATGCGCAGGGCTGGCCGGAGGCGCAGGAGTTGCTCGATCGCGTTTACGCGGGGCAGCCCGGCTACGGCATGGCGTCGACCGGCGAGGGCAAGGCGTCCGAAGACTCGGAAGGCGCGCGGGCGATTGTGCGCGCATTGGAGCGCGACGACAGCCGGCCTCTGTGGGTCTGCATCTGGGGCGGAGCGAATACGCTGTCCCAGGCGCTGATGGATCTGCGCGCCAGCAAGCCGCCCGCGGAGGCGGCAAGACTGGTGAGCAAGCTGCGAGTCTATTCAATCAGCGACCAGGACGATGCGGGCGCGTGGATGCGGCGCGAGTTTCCCGGCCTTTTTTATATCGTGATGCCTTCGACACAGGATGGGAATGAATACTACTTTGCAACATGGACGGGAATCAGCAGCGACGCCTACTACAGCAAGGATGTGGGGGCCGACCCGAGCACGGTGACCAACGCATGGCTGGATGAGAATATCCGCAGCAAAGGGCCGCTGGGCAAGGTCTATCCTCGCGTGGCCTACATCATGGAGGGCGATACGCCATCGTATCTCAACCTGATCGACAACGGCCTGAATGCCTATCGCCGGCCCGACTGGGGCGGCTGGGGCGGGCGCTATGTCTATCGGCAGCCGCATGGCGAGACGCATCCCTTCTGGAGCCAAGGCGGCAGCGAGCTGGGCCATGGCAACTCGCAGGATACGGTGATCGGGGCCGATGGGCAGGAGCATACTTCGGATCAGGCGACCGTCTGGCGCTGGCGTCGGGCCTATCAGTATGACTTTGCCGCGCGCATGACGTGGACGGTGGCCGACTTTGCCCACTCCAGCCATCGACCGCTTGTGGTGGTAAATGGCTCGGCGGGCACGGCGCCGGTGGAGATCGATCTCGCGGCCGGGCAATCCCTCACACTCGACGCCGGGCAAAGCACCAATCCCGACGGGCAGCAGCTCCACTTCCATTGGTTCCATTACGCCGAGGCGGGCACGGCGGACGGAAACCTGGCCGGCGTGACGCTAACCGACGCCGAGACAAGCCGGGCGATAGTGCGGGCGGAGAACGTCTGCGGGCCAGCCGGGCTGTGGCCCACACCCTGCAAGGGGACGGGAGTCGCGCATATCATTCTGGCGGTGACCGGCGAGGGAAGGCTGCCGCTGACCGCCTATCGCCGCATTATTTTACGCGTGCATCCGGCTGCCGACGCGGGCCAGCCGATCACGAAGCAATAGCTACCAAGGCTGGATTTGTGGGTAGAAGGCCTCGGAAGTCGAAACCGTTCCGGTTCTCTGTGCAAGCTGCCCCGGAAGCGCTTACAATTCTTTTGGTAACGCTATGGCCAAGAAGAAAAACGAAGAGATTTTCGAGGTAGCTTGTCCGGATTGCGGCGCGATGTTGCAGATCGATGCCGCCACCGGTCTGGTCATCGGCCACACCCCAGCGCCGCGCAAGCGGATGTTTGAGGATCTGGAGACGGCGGCCCAGGCCATGCGCGCGCAGGATGAGCGCAAGGAGTCGATCTTCCGCCAATCGGTCGAGGCGGAAAAGAACAAGGAAGACCTCTTCGAGAAGAAGTTTGCCGAGGCGCTGCGCAAGGCCAAGGACGCGCCCGAGGGCAAGCCCTTCCGCGAGTTTGACCTGGACTGAGGCGCGGTAACCCAAAGTTTTACGGCAGGCTCTGAATTCTTTGGGCACGGCCGCCGATTTAGAGTGATACTGAAGGAACAATCCCGCGACCGCTGTCCGGGCAAAAGGAGAAGTGATGGTGATCGTCCCCCTTTCCAAGCCAGAGAATGATTCTCCCGCAACGCCGGAGCAAGTCGAGTCCGAGTCCATGAACTGGATCGGATTTGCCGCCGGTGGAACCCTTGTCACCGCCGGTTTGCTGTTGCTGGCCGGCGAGCGCCGCGCCGGCATGGTTGCCGCCGCCTCGGGCACCGCTCTGGCCATGCTCGATCAGCAGCAGACACTGCGCTCCTGGTGGGAGGCGCTGCCCACCTACATCGACCAGGTGCAGGGTGTTCTGGTCAAGGTGCAGGATACGGTCAACGAGGTCGCCGCGCGCCGCGAGGATCTGCGCCGCGTGCTGGCTCGCTAGAGCACCACGGCTTCGTGCGCCGCTCACTCGCGGGGGTGCTCTTGCCCTCAAAGGGCGGGGCTCTGGTAAGTTACCTTGCCAGGGCCTATTCTCTATTCCCTTAGTCCCTCAGTTCCTTAGTTCCTTAGTCTCCCACTCCCTAGTTCCCTGGCGGCCGTTGCGAGTATCCTAGGGAGAGCGCTACGATTCTCCACAGATGACAAGGATTCACCATGGCGGAAGCAGCCGTTGAGATCACCGAAATTCCCGCGCAGTTGCCCCACGTGCGCGTCGCCGTTCTCGGCGCCGGCAAGATGGGCGGCATTCTAGTGCAGGCTTTTTTAAAGGAGCGCCTCTTCGCGCCCGAGCAGATTCACTCAACCGTCGGCCACGCCGAGCGGGCCTTGGCGCTCAGCACGCAGTGGGGCATTGACGTGACCACCAACAATCTGGAGGCCGCGCGCCAATCCGATCTGATCCTGCTGGCCGTCAAGCCCTTTCAGACGATGGCGCTGGTCGAGGAGATCCGCCCGGCGCTGACCAAAAACAAGACGCTGCTGTCGATCGCCGCCGGCATCAAGACGCGCGCTATTGAAGAGGCCGCGGGGCTGGAGATTCCCGTCGTGCGCGCCATGCCCAACACCCCCTCCGCGCTCGGCGCCGGCGCCGCCGCGCTCTGCCGCGGACGCTTCGTCAACCCCACGCAGATGGAGCTGGCCGAGCGCATCTTTGAGACCGTCGGCCGCTGTGTTGTCGTCGACGAGAAGCACATGGACGCGGTCACCGGCCTGAGCGGTTCGGGGCCTGCCTACATCTACATCATCATCGAGGCGCTGGCCGAGGCCGGCGTCAAGGTTGGCCTGCCCCGCGACATCGCCACCGAGCTGGCCGCGCAGACCACCTTCGGCGCCGCCAAAATGGTTCTGGAAACCGGCTACCATCCGGCCATGCTCAAGGACGCCGTCACCACCCCGGCCGGCACCACCATCGACGGCATCATGGCTCTGGAAGAGGGCGGCCTGCGCGTCACGCTCATCAAAGCCGTCATGCGCGCCACCGAGCGCTCCAAGCAGTTGGCGGCGGGGTGATGCAGGGACTAGGGACTAAGGGACTAGTTTGTTCGTGGTGGATTGGATGAGATCGTAATGAATGTTGTCGAAGTGGCGAGAAGATCGCAGCGCACAGGACGGTTGTTGGTTCTTGTGTCTTTGCTCTATCTCGGCGCATCGATTCTAGTAGTCTGTGTGCTCGTAGCCTTGTCCATTTTGCCTACATCTATTTTGCGACCCAATAACAAACTTCAACAATTGGTACTGGAGTGTCTTTGGATTGCCGTTCCGGGAGTTATTTTCTGGTTGGTTGGCTGGATTATGGCGCGATCCGCCAATAACAAAGATTGAGTACGGCCAAGTGAGATTACGAAATCCAAAATTGACCCTCCAACGCCCAACCTGGCTGCCCACCTACCTGCCGGAACTCGACGGCCTGAGGGGCCTGGCGATTCTTGCGGTGGTCGTCTATCACTGCGACTATATGCAACTGGAACGCACCGGCCTGCACGGCGCAGTTGAGTGGGGTTGGGCCGGGGTCATTCTCTTCTTTGTCCTTTCCGGCTTCCTGATTACCGCGAACCTGCTCGGCGCGCGAGAGAAGCCCCGCTACTTCCACAACTTTCATGCCCGCCGCGCGCTGCGCATCTGGCCGGTCTATCTGCTCACGCTTGCCGCCGTCTATGCCTTCTCCGATTGGTTCATCGGCCCGCCGCCGCTTGAGGCCATCAAGGCCGCGCCCTGGTGGGCCTATCTGCTCTTTGTGCAGAATCTCTTTCACTTGACGCTGCCGCCCGCGCTCATTCCCACATGGGCGCTGGCTGTCGAGGAGCAGTATTACTTCTTCTGGGCTCCGCTGGTGCGCTGGCTGCGCAGGCCGTGGACGCTGGCAGCCGTACTCGCCGCCGCGCTGATCTCGTCGCCGCTCACGCGCCACCTGAATCCGGTCTGGCTCTGGGGGCTGCCCTCGCACACGCTTATCAAACTGGACGGCCTCGCCCTCGGCAGCCTGCTGGCGCTCGGGCTCTATACGTTGCCGATTACGCGGCGCGTCTGGCTCTGGATCGGCCTTGGCGGATTTGTTGTCGGCATCTTCGCGGCGGCCACCGTCGCCGGAGGCACCTCGCTGCTGGATACGGCGCTCGCCGTCGGCTTCTCGGGAGCGGCACTGGCGCTGATCGCGTCAACCGGCGCGCGCAATCCGCTCAGCGCAGTATTGCGCCGCGGGCCGCTGGCTTTCTATGGCCGCATCAGCTACGGCCTTTACCTGACCCACATTCTTGTCTTCGTTTATTTTGGCTGGTTCGATAAGTCGATGCAGAGTTATGGCGGGCTGGGCATCTTCGCCGTTGTTGCCCTGCGCCTGATCGCCACCACCGCCGTCGCCAGCGCCCTCTGGTATGGCTTCGAGTCGCAGATCCTCAAGCTGAAGCGCTACTTCTGAAGGCCGTCGCGCCGAGCTTACATAGGATGGCGGCGAAAGATGTCGTCCTCTTCGCGCCGGGGACAATGCGAACACTCCACACAACAGACCAGTAGCACTGCCACGGCTGCCGTCACCAGCGCAGCCAGCAGATTGTCACCTGCCGCAAAGCCATGAAGGAAGCTCAACATACTCGTCCACCACAACAGGTTAGACTCTGAAGCCGCGGCAGAGTCTACGCCCGGCGGAGGATTTTTTCTCCGTATCGCGTGGAACCCTCCCGGCCCAAAAAATTAATCGACAGTTCGTGGCAATATTTTAGCAGCCAAGAGACTTGATTTACAGCGAATAAATAGCGAAAATAGATTCACCGTGCCCCCCGACTCCAATCCGCTGCTCAACTGGCTCTTCGTCGATATGAACTCCTACTTCGCCTCGGTGGAGCAGGATACGCGCCCCGAGCTGCGCGGCCTTCCCATCGCCATCGTGCCCATGATGGCCGATACAACCTGTTGCATTGCTGCAAGTTACGAGGCAAAAGCTTACGGCGTCAAAACCGGAACCATCGTCGCCGACGCCAAGCGCCTCTGCCCCGGCATCCGCCTGATCGAGGCCCGCCACGAGCTTTATGTCGAGTACCATCACCGCATTGTCGAGGCCGTCGAGAGCTGCCTGCCGGTGACCGCCGTCCTCTCAGTCGACGAGATGGCCTGCCGTCTGATGGGCCGCGAGCGCCCCCTGCTGGCCGCCCTTGCGCTGGGCCGCCAGGTCAAGCGGCGCATTCTGGAGCGCGCCGGCCCCATGATCCGCAGCTCTGTCGGCCTGGCTACCAACCGCTATCTCGCCAAGGTCGCCAGCGATATGGAGAAGCCCGACGGCCTGGTCGCGCTCACCCCCGACATCCTGCCCCAGGCCCTCAGCCAGCTCGAACTGCGCGACCTGCCCGGCGTTGGCTCGCGCATGGAAAAGCGCCTCAACGCCCAGGGCATCCGCACGATGGAGCAACTGCTCTCGCTCGACTGCGACCGCTCCGGCGCGGTCTGGGGATCAGTGCTGGGCGAGCGCCTCTGGCACTGGCTGCACGGTGAGGACTTCGATACGGACGAGCCCGCGCATCAGAAGTCCATCGGCCACCAGCACGTACTGGCGCCCCAGATGCGTACGCCCGAGAAGGCCTGGGCCGTCGCTCACAAGCTGCTGCACAAGGCCGCCATGCGCCTGCGCTCGGGCGATCTGTGGGCCGCCCGCATTGGATTGGCAATTGGCTTTACCGTGCCGCGCGGCACAGATCAACCAGTAAGCCGCTTCGGCGCGCCCACCCGCGGATGGAAGGCCGAAGTCAAGCTCGCCGAGTGCCAGGACAATCTCACGCTGATTGCCGCGCTCAGCCATCTCTGGGAATCCCGCCCGTCCGGTCCGGAGTTTAATCGCCCCTACTTCATCGGCGTCCATCTCAGCGGCCTCGTCCCCGGCCAGCTTCACTCACTCAATCTCTTCGACGCCTCCGATCAGGCGCAGAGCCACGCGCGCCTCACGACAGCAATGGATGCGCTCAACAACAAATACGGGATGAGCACGCTCTGCCCCGCGGCCATGCTCACTGCCTTCCAGGCCGCCCCCACGCGCATCGCCTTTCACACCATCCCGGAACTCTTCTAGCCCGCGCCGCGCTAATAGGTAAACTGAAAGCCGGATGTCCGTTCAACCCAAATCGCCAAGTTATCGCGGACGGCTTGCGCCCTCGCCCACGGGCCTGCTGCACGCGGGCCATGCGCGTACCTTCTGGACCGCTTATCAGCGCGCCGTTGCTGCCGCAGGCACGCTCGTCATGCGCATGGAAGACCTCGACCCCGACCGCAGCCGCGCCAAGTACGCCACCGCCGCCCTCGACGATCTGCGCTGGCTGGGCATTCGCTGGCAGGAGGGTCCGGATGTGGGCGGGCCTTACGCGCCTTATGCGCAGAGCGGCCGCCACGCCTTCTATCTCGACGCATGGCAGACTCTGCTGCGTGGCGGCTTCATCTATCCCTGCCGCTGCTCGCGCAAGGACCTGGAAGCCGCGCTCGCCGCGCCGCATGAATCCAATCAGAACCCGCTCGACGACGAGCCCATCTATCCCGGTACCTGCCGTGCCAGCAAAGTGATCACAAACAATTTCGCCGATCCTGGCGCTGCTAACTGGCGTTTTCGCGTCCCCGACGGCGAGGCCATCGAGTTCGTTGACCTCAAACTTGGCCCGCAGCGCTTTGTGGCGGGCCGCGACTTCGGCGACTTTCTCGTCTGGAGGCGCGATGGCGTACCGAGTTATCAACTCGCCTGCATTGCCGACGATGCCGCAATGTGTATCACCGAAGTCGTGCGCGGCGAGGACTTAGTCAAATCCACCGCGCGCCAGATCCTGCTCAACCGCGCACTGGGCTTTCAGAATCCATCCTGGTTTCACTGCCCTCTGATGGTGGATGAGCGGGGCAAGCGCCTGGCCAAGCGCCACGACGCGCTCAGCCTGCGCACGCTGCGCGAGCGCGGATTCACGCCCGAGCAGATTCTGGCGAGCACTCACTTCACTACCGTCGAATAAAGCTGCCGTTGTGCAACTCGCTCACAGCCTGCCGCAACTCCTCTTCGGTGTTCATCACGATCGGCCCGTACCAGGCCACAGGCTCCTCCAGCGGACGGCCTGAGACGAGCAGAAAACGAATGCCCTCGGGACCAGCCTGCACGACAATCTCGTCGCCGCGATCAAAGAGCACCAGCGAGTGATTGCGCGCATCGTAGATCGCTTCGGCATTCGGATCGATGGCCGACTCGGTCCGCACCGCCCGCGGAGCCGATGCATCTCGAAAGCTGCCCGCTCCGGCAAAGACATACGCAAAAGCATTGCGCGTCGTCTCCACCGAGATCCGTTTGCGCTTGCCCGGCGGGATCGTGATGTCCACGTAGCGCGCGGCTACATTCGATTCCGTAGCCACGCCCTCCACCGTCCCGCGCTTGCCCCAGAACTCGCCGCAGATCACGCGCGCGTGGGCGCCGTCATCCTCGGTCACCTCCGGAATCGCGCTGGCCGGAATATCCTGGTAGCGCGGCGCGGTCATCTTCAGCGCGGCGGGCAGGTTGGCCCAGAGCTGAAAGCCGTGCATACGGCCCCGCTCGTCGCCCTTGGGCATTTCTTGATGTAATATCCCGCTGCCTGCCGTCATCCACTGCACATCGCCGGCCTTCATGCTGCCTTTGTTGCCCAGGCTGTCGCCATGCTCGACCTCGCCGGCCAGCACATAGGTGATGGTCTCGATTCCCCGGTGCGGATGCCAGGGAAATCCAGCCAGATAATCGGCCGGGTGGTCGCTGCGAAAATCATCGAGCAGCAGAAAGGGATCGAACTCCGTGCTCTTTCCAAAGCCGAAGGCGCGCTGCAACTTCACGCCAGCGCCTTCGACGGTGGGTTTGGTTTGAAGAATCTGCTTCACGGGGCGAAGCGACATCGGATGACCTCCTCTGCCTTGCAGGTATTGGATGCAGGGAGGTGGTATTCGTTGCAACGGGGATCAAACAGGCTTAAAAACGAAAGAGATAAGATGCCTTGATGAAGATCTGTTTACCGTCGTTCAAAAAATGATTGCTGCGCGGCGCGATCGTGTGGTTGGAGTCGCAGACCCCTAATGAAAAGGCTTTGCAGAGTCCGCGGTCCAGATTTTGCAGATCGTTGTTATAGCCGATATAGATTGCTGTTCCCGGATGCGGAAGCCAGGTCAACAGCGCCTCTGTGCTGATCTGCTTGGTCCGCGCGAGCGAGGTCTCCGCCGGATTGGCCAGCGTCGAGTCATACTCGGCAATTACGCGCGCCGAGATCGCTTTGGTAAATTGGTAATTGACTTTCGTGCGAAAGGTCTGGCTCTCGTAAACAAACGCGCCGTCGGCAACCGAGTGGTCGCGATCCAGCAGATAGATGTTATCCGCGGTCAGTTGGCGGATTGGCTGCAAGGTAAGATAAATCTGCGCCGTCTCCTGATTCATGAGAAAAGGAATATTCACCGGCTGAACATTGCAGGGAGCCGGACAAGCCACGGGGTTGTAATTCACATTGCCGCTGCGGGTAAAGTTGATATTGAAGTTCATCTGCGACCACGGCGCTCCGCGCGCGCCAAAGCCGCCGTAATTCTCCGTAAAGTTCTTATACCCCGAAAGCTGCGAATAACTCGGATGGCCCACGGTATCCGAGTTCTCTCCCGCAAAAGGATAAATGACTATATTGCGCTTGAAAACGAAAAAAGGATCGAAGTTGGAGTAATGATAGACACGGTCGCCTTGATGATTGAAGGCGATATTCTGGTTCGTTTCGAGCCCCCAGTTCAGAATCCTGCTGTGCTTGGGAAACCACTGATAGTTGGAGTAAGTGTGCCCGCTGCGAATATTCGCTGTCTGAATAAAACCAAGCTGCGTTTCAAATCCTGTGCTGAAATCCGAATAGGATGAATTCAGATTGAAGGAGTGCCCGGAGCGTTGCACATACAACGTGCTCGCGGGCCCGGCGGAGTAACTCGGCGGCGTGCTGTCCTCGTCGCCCATCGTCGAGCTTTCCACCATCTGCCCCTGCGCGGTCCATTTATCGTTGAAGCGTGCCGTAAAGTCGATGCCTCCGACGCGGCTCCATCCCTGGCCGAACTCCTCGTCGGCATAGATGGCGCCGATGCTGGTGCCCTTGCCGAACTCCTCTGAGAAGCGCCCCACGGCCGCAGTCGCGCGCTTGTGATAAAGCGGATCGCCCGCCGCCACCGTCTCACCGGGCTCGCGATCGTCGGTAACAAACACACCGAGATTCGAGTGATGAATCTTGCCCGTCATGCGCACGCCATATTCTGGATGCACAATGTTGCGCGTATAAACCAAGTTAATCGGCGTGGCAAAGTAATTCGCATTTTCCAGAAAAAACGGCCGCAGCTCCGGAAAGTAAACCGGGTAGCGTTGATTCACGGTGAACTGCGGCTGATCCGATTCGATGTCGCTGAAATCGGGATTGACCGTTGCGTCAACGATAACACTGTCTTTCAGGATCGCCTTGAACTCGCCGCCCGCCGTAGCCTCCGCGTGGCGCGAGCTGAAGTAAGGATCGGTCGGGTCCAGCGTCTCCAGCGTGCGCTCGTTCTGTCCCAGCACGTAGGGATTGATCTGGATGTTATGCGAGCCGGTAACTCCCTCGATGCCCTTCAGTGTCTCTTCCTGCGGCAGCACGCCCGTGATCTTGGTGGAGATATGCGGCCAGTTATCCGTTTCGCTGGCACGCGGAAAGTTGCGCCAGAAGACCACGCCCCAATCCGCGTCGCCCGGCCGGAAGCGCAGGCTGCGAAAGGGAATCGCCATCAGCGCCATCCATCCGTCTTGAGTTACCTGCCCATCCGAATCCCAGACCTGGTCGTAGCTGTAATCCTGGCCGCTGGTTTCGCTCCACGCCGCGTCGGCCTCGACGCCCACCGGATTCACCGTGAAGAGCGCGCCCTTGCGATGATCGCGGAATGTATCGAAGAGCACCGAGACGTTATCGTCGTTCAGAATATTCTCGCGCCGCGCCAAATGGCTGCGAACCAGCTTCGCGTGATGGTCGTAGCAGATGAAGACAAGATAGAAGGTGCTCTTGGTATAGCCCAGCCAGACCTCGGTCTCTTCCGTGGCCGGCTTACCGTCCTGCGGCGAGTTCTGGATGAAGCCGGTGATCTTGAGCAGCTTGTCCTTCAGCTCCGCCCGCGGCTTCATGCCGGCAAAGTCCGAAAGCTTCACGCCTTCGGTCAGCAGCGGCACGCGGTACTCGCGCGCGGGCTGCGCACTGGCTGCCTCCGCCGGCCTGGCGGCCTGCGCGGCTGCGTTTGCAGCGAAGGCCAACCCCAGCGACAACGCCGCTCCCCAAGCCATGAGCTTCATGCCTTTGAGGTACGCAAATCCCTTGTCGCAAGTTCTCGCGGAGTGCCTGGCTTTCATGCGGTGGGTACGCTCAGTTGGTTTGGACTCATGCGGAGCCGCTCCGATAGCAACAAAAACCGCAAATAAATGATGGCCGTCTACTACTGCAACAATGGTTGAAAAACCGGTTTCCCTAGTGTTGCGCAGAGCAGTTCAGACTCGAAGCAGCTGCGATCTGTGCGCGAATCATTCAAGGGAGTAATCGCCAATAGAGTCGATCATTGATTGCACTCTAACCGTCCGCCCACCCTCCGTCAAGAACGTTGTTGCAGACAGGACTGGCGCTTTACCAGCCGGTTTCTCTGAGCATTCTATCGACATCAACCGCCGCGATATCAGCGCCATTCGATAGACGCATCGGCAGGGTATTTTGTTCATGGTTTGATACGGGACGGAAGACCCAGAATGGACGGGCCGTCCCCGATTATCAACACACCTCGCGCTGGTGAGCGACGCGCGTTGCCTTCACTGTCTTATCTTCAGCGTCCAATGTGTAGATCACGCAGCAGCAGGCCGACATCGTCAAGATCGTCGAGGGTTGCAATTAAATAGGAATAGCACTGACTGTTCATCAAGCTGCTATTTTCCCAGCAGCGCCAGTATGTCTCTGCTGCCACGCAACACACGCAGAATCAATATATCTTCATCTTCGATACGATAAAGAATGATGTAATCTCTGACCGGAAAACTCCTCAGTCCTGGGCGCAATTCATGATCGCGGCGACGTCCGATGTACGGATGATTGGCAAGAAGATGAAAGCGATCGGTAAGGAATTCCGTGAAGCGGTCGGCTACTTCAAGACTGCTGCTTTGTCTTGCGATGTAACACCAGATATCGTCCAGATCGGTTTCGGCCTCCGGCGCTACGCGATGGGCCATTAGATACTCGCTGCCTGCTCGGCGGCCAGTAGCGCGCGGCCTCGCCGCTTCACATCGCCGGCAAGCTCACGCATGGATTCCTGAGTGATGACGCGGCCTTGACCATGACTGAGAGATGCCTCAGCGCTATCGACCAGGGCGAGAATCTCCGCGCGGGTCCGCTCACGCTCCTCCCACAGGAGCAGCGCTTCCTCGACCGCGTCCTCCTCGCGACTCAGCCTGCCCGTTTTTACGGCCATACTGAAGAACGCTCTTTGGTCCGCCGATAGTTGAACATCCATACCTTCAAGCGTAGGAGCGAAGTGCGCACGTGTCAATAGGCAGCAGGCGACAGCTTCCGGCCAGCTTCGCTTTTATGCGCCGCCTCCCCCTCCGGCTTTATCCTCTATACAGACCCCATGTCCGACTTCGCCCAAACCGTCAAGCAGCAGGCCGACATCGTCAAGGTGATCGAGGGCTACATCCGTCTGCGCAAGGCGGGGGCGCAGAACTACACCGGCCTCTGCCCCTTCCACAAGGAGAAGTCGCCCTCGTTCTCCGTTCACGCGGTGCGCCAGTTCTACCACTGCTTCGGCTGCGGGGCTTCGGGCGACGTCTTCAGCTTTGTCGCCAAGATCGAGAACGTCGGCTTTCCCGAGGCGGTGCGCATCGTCGCGGGCAAATGCGGCATCCCTCTGCCCAAGCGCGAGTTTTCTTCGCCGGAGGAGGCTGCCGGAGCGCGCCTCCGGGCCAAGCTCCTGGAGCTGCACGAGACGGCGACACTCTGGTTCGAGGAGCAGTTACGCTCACCCGAAGGCGCCATCGCCCGTGAGTATCTGGCTGGCCGGGGCATGACGCCGGAGGGGATCGCGAAGTTCCGCATCGGCTACGCGCCCGAGAGCTTCAACGCGCTGCGCGACCGGCTGAGCGGCATCGCCGACAACGAAACGCTGCGGGCGAGTGGATTGTTCGCGGCCAAGGAGCATGAGGACGGCTCGCTTGGCCCGATTTATGATCGCTTCCGCAAGCGTGTGACCTTTCCTATCTGCAATGAGAGCGGTCGCGTAATCGCATTCACCGCACGCACGCTCGAAACCGGTGACAAGGCCGGCGCCAAGTATATCAACTCGCCGGAGACGCCGCTTTACACGAAAGGGCAAATCCTCTTCAATCTCGACAAGGCGCGCACGGCGATTCGCCAGCTTGAGTTTGCCCTGCTCGTCGAGGGGCAGATGGACTGCATTTCGGTCTATCTGCGCGGCATTCAGAATGTGATCGCGACCAGTGGAACGGCTTTTACCGAGCAGCAGGTGGCTCTGTTGCGCCGCCACACCTCGCAAGTGGTGGTGAACTTCGATCCCGACGCCGCCGGCTCCAATGCCGCCGAGAAATCCATCGCGCTTCTCACCGAGGAGGGTTTCAACATCAAGATCGTCACCCTCGATGGCGGCCTGGACCCGGACCGTTACATCCGCGAGCGCGGCGTCGAGGCTTACATGGCGGCCCTGCGCGAGGCGCGCCGCCAGGCCGACTATCTGATCGAGCGCGCGCGGCTGGCCTTCCCCGGCGCCAGCGCCGAGCAGAAGGTGAAGGCGATGAACTTCCTGCTGCCGCACATTCGCCGTATGCCGGAAAAGCTCGCCCGCGATCAATTCGCCCACGACGCCGCGCAGAAGCTGGGCATCGATTCCGCCGTTCTCAGAGAAGAGCTGCGCCAGGCCGCGCTGCGCCGCCGCGACCACATCGAGACGCGGGCCACAACCCTCACCGAGGTCGAGCGCGTGCTGCTTCGCGCGCTGGCCATCGACGATCCAGAGAACGAGCAGGCGCGCCGCCTGGCCACGCAGGCGCTGGCCGAGCAGCCCGCATGGTTTGAGCATCTGGGCTGCTTTGCGGCTTTGCAAGCGTTGGTCCTCCGCCAGGCGCGCGACCCAATGGACGTGGTCGAGGACGAGGCGCAGCGAGCCCTGCTGGCCGAGACGTTGCTGGCCGAGACCAAGCCGCCCGAAGAGACCGAAGTGCAGAGCGCCATCCAGGAGATTCACGAGCGGGCGATCGTGCGCCGCCAGCGCGAGCTGCGCGAGCTGATCTCCGAGGCCGAGCGTCGCGGCGACCACGCGGAGCTGGCCCTGCTGACGCAGCAGAAGCTCGACCTGGACCGCGCCCTGCGCCAGTTGCACAACCAGAGGCCGCCGGAGCGCTAAGGTTGTTCGTCATCGCTGAAAATTCGCGCCGGTAAGAGCATAATGAAAATGCAGGAGAAATTCTGCTTGCCCTGCGATTTGCGAAGAAATGAGGACAATATGGCTGCCAAAATTGCCAACATCTTCGATTTTCTCAGAGGGCTTTTTTGCGGCATTTTGATCGGCTTAACGGAGAGGCCGACCAACCCCCGATCAGCAATCAACGATTTTTTGCAAAAGAGGTGAAAAGCAAAAGCTGAAGAAGCCCGTAGCCGGTCAGAAATTGGCTTGATCTCGCCCGGAAAATGACATTCACCGGATTCATATCCGTTTCGAAGGAGCGCCCATGATCCTCGAACTCAAACCCGATCAGGAAAGAGTGCTCGACCAGGCTACCCGTTCCGGCATGAGCGCGGAAGAGGTGCTCGATCAGGCCTTTGCCGTCATTCAGGAGCAGTATCAGGACTGGATGCTGGCCGACCGCGATGCCATTGCCGCACAGATCGAGGAGGGATTTCGGCAGGCGGATCGTGGCGAACTGATCGACGCCGACGAAGCCCTCCGGATTCTCCAGATCGCCGCGCCCAACGGCGCATCGCCTGATCGATGCCCACACCCTTTCAGTTCACGCCACGTGCGCTCAACGATCTGAGCGAGATTTGGGCGTACATCGCGGAAAAGAATATTGGCGCGGCAAATCGTGTGGAATCGGCTATCTTTTCCGCGTGTCATAGTCTAGCGAGGCGTCCACTGATCGGTTCCAAGCGTAGCGAGATCACTTCGCTGCCGGTTCGCTTCTGGACTATATCCCGTTTTCCCAACTACATTGTGGTTTATCGCCCTGAGACCAAGCCATTGCAGATTGTTGCGGTGCTGCAGGGGAAGAGGAACATCAAAGCTCTGCTGGAGAGTGATCCGGAATTTCCTGCATGACTCTCCCCGCGGGCGGCGTTATCATTCAAAGCAGAGTGAAGGAGGGGTGCGGAATGAATCTTGCCATGCGAGTTGCACTCGCCGCGATGATCGCCTCGGGGGCTTCTGGATGGGCGCAAACGGAGACGCCGGCGACGGCTCAGCCCGTCGGCACGGCGGCGATGATCGAGAACCTCCAGGTCAAGGAGGTCAACCTCTCGGTGATCGATACCGAGCACGTCAAGCTGGCCGTGGACCTCAATCTGACCGCCGCGCAGTCGGTGACGATGGAGAGCCTGCGCCTCTGCTCGCTCCGCCTGAATGGCCTGCCGGTCTTTGCCGCGCCGCTCAATCAGGAGATCGTGCTCAAGAAGGGCGTCGCCACCGCGCTGCCGCCGCTCTACGTCACGGTCCTCTTTCGCGATCTGCACACCGTCGAGCCCCTGCGCCGCATGATTGAAAAGCAGACGGTGCACATTGAAGGCGAACTGGTGGCGGATATTCATCTCACGATGATCGAAAAGCTCGCGCTCCACACGCAGCACCCCAGCGTAGAGGTCACTCTCAATCAGGATGTGCCCGCTGAGATGCAGGTCTCGGCGCTCGAACGTAGCGTCGCGCTCTCCATCCTCGGCGTCATCGATACTGGCCTCGCGAGCTCCGCCGCCGGCAAGCTCATCAGCGGCACACATCCGGCCTGGATTCAGGAGCTCGAATCCAGCGCCCCGGCCAATCTCTTTGCCGTCGAATCCAGCTACGAGCTGGCGCAAAAGGATGCCAACTATCCCGTCGTTTCGCTGGCTTTGGGCTTCCGTCTGGGCTCGGGCGGCGTCGTCACTACAGCCGAAGCGCTGGCGCCATGGAAGTACGACGCGGAGTTTCTCGGCGCGGTGCAGTCGGGCGTCGCCAAGCTGGTCAAAAGCAGCCCCGATCTTCAATTGCGGCCACTGACCGTAGGCGATCCGCTGCGCCTGGGCTCCAGGGATTTTACGGTGCAAGCACGCGGCAGCGCCGAGGGTGACAGCCTGATCGCGGTCGGCGGCGGCGGCCACGGCAAGATTCAGGTTCTGCGCCGCGCCTCGCCCACCGCGCTGGCCGTGCTCACGCTGACGCCTGCGCCGGCAGCCGCGACGGCCCCCGCGGGATTCCTAGCGGCCACCCAAAGCGTGGTGGCGCAGGATGGCTGGGAGCAGGTCGCCCTCTTCCGCCTACGCGAGGATCCCGCCACCAAGAAGCCCTCGGTCGAGGTGCTGCAGATGAAGGCCGCGAAAGACGGGAAGGGAATTCACCTCAGCGATCCAGTCGATGCGGCTGTCTTCGGCTCGCCCATCGTCACCCCCGACGGCGTAATCGGTCTGGTGCAGGACGAGCAGAGCGGAGCCTTCCTGCCTGTCGATCTGCTCGCTCCTCCGGCCGCGCCTGGATCGCTTCCCGCGCCCGCGCCCGCATCTGCGCAATAGAGTGGGCCTCCATTCCTGCGCCGACAAGGTGGCGCAGGGGTGGGAGGCTCGGCGAAGGTTGGAGTCGGTTCAGCGATGAAGGAATTTCCCGCATTCATGCGGCAATCCGCCAACGAGATTGCACGATCCAGCCAGGCAACGCCGGGCGTCGAGGGCTTTGTCTTCGACGGCATCGACGGCAGCCAGATGGCCTTCTGGAGCTGCCGTGAGAGCGCGGCCTCCGTGCCCCACGCGCACGCCTGCGACGAGTACATGATGGTGGTCGAGGGCTGCTATACGCTCATCATCGATGGCGAGCGGATTCCGGTCAGCGCCGGGCAAGAATACTTCATCCCGCGCGGCCTCGCGCACGGCGGCGAGGTCGAGGCCGGAACCAGAACCATCCACGCCTTCGGCGGCCATCGCGCCGACCGGATTCAGCGCCCATGACAGAGAGACATTTCCGCTTGCTGGTGGTCCGCCTGGGCGCGATGGGCGACATTCTGCACGCGCTACCGGCGGTGACCGCGCTGCGCCAGGCCCATCCCGATTGGGTGATCGACTGGCTCGTCGAGCCGCGCTGGAGGGCGCTGCTGGCCACCGAAGCCGCAACCGCCCAAAGCAACCGCTCATCAGCGCAACCATTGATCGACCACCTACACTTTGCCGCCACAAAACTCTGGCGCAAGGCCCCCTTCAGCCGCCAAACCCGCACAGAATTCCAAGCTCTTTGCTCTTCGTTCCGCAATGCTCGCTACGACGCGGTGATCGATCTGCAAGGCGCAATCCGCTCAGCTCTCTTGGCTCGTCTGGCCGCTCGGCTCTCGGGCTGCAAGCGCATCATCGGCGAAGCCGAGCCGAGGGAGCGCGCCGCGCACTGGCTCTTCACCGAGCGCGTCGGGACGCAAGGTGCGCACGTCATCGAACAGGATGTGGAACTGGTCTCGGCGATTGCGCCCGACGCACTCAATCCAGACGCCCTCAAGCCCGTCCAGCCCTGGCTGCCCGTGGATGCCACAGCCGAGGCCTGGGCCGATGCAATTCTGCCGCCAGCAGCAACCTCGCCCGCCGTGCTCATCAACCCCGGCGCGGGCTGGGGAGCCAAGCGCTGGCCCGCGGAGCGCTACGCCGAGGTGGCGCGCGGGCTCATCGCACAGGGCTGCCGCGTACTGGCCAACGCCGGCCCCGGCGAAGAGGCGCTGGCGCAGCAAATCGTCGAAGGCACTCAAGGCGCGGCTCGGAGCTTGAGTTGCTCGCTCGCCCAGTTGATCGCGATCACGCGGCGCATGGCGCTGGTTGTCGCCGGAGACACCGGGCCGCTGCACCTGGCCTGCGCGCTCAGGGTGCCGGTGGTAGGCATCTACGGCCCCACCGATCCCAGCCGCAACGGACCCTACGGGACGCGCTTCACCGTCCTGCGCAGCCCGCTCAGCCGTCGCGACCACTCGCGCTACGAAGCGCCCGAAGCGGGGCTGCTGACAATCAATTCCGACGAAGTGCTGCGCGCCGCCGGTGCGTTGCTATATCCTGTGAGAGCCCCCGAAGACAACCGATGACTGAAGCCACAACCAACTCCGAGCCGACCCAACCCGATTGGATCGCCCGCTGGCAACTGATTGCCCGGCGCATCCGCGTTCCACTGGGCTTTTTCACGGCCGCGCTCTATCTCTTCGAACTCGCCCGCCATGCGCCCCGTCCGGCTGCCGTGGCCTGGAGCCTTCTGCTGGTCGTGCCCGGAGTGTGGCTGCGCGCCTATGCCGCCGGCATCGTGAAAAAGAACCGCGAGCTGACCGTCTCCGGCCCTTACGCGCGCACCCGCAACCCGCTCTACCTGGGCTCGATGCTGATCGCCGCGGGCTTTGCCGTGGCGCTGGGAAGCTGGACGATGGCCGTGGCGCTGGCGGTATTCTTTGCGACGATCTATGTGCCGGTGATTGCCCTCGAGGAGCGCTATCTCAGAGCCAACTTTGCCGGCTTCGACGAGTATTGCCTCCGGGTTCCGCGCTTGATTCCGCGCCTGACCAAGCCGGCCCAAAGCGGTGAAACCAGATCCCCCGGCGGCTTCTCTTTCATGCTCTATCTCCAGCATCGCGAGTACAATGCAGGAGTGGGGGCTCTGCTGCTTTATCTCACTTTGATCCTTCTGCGGCCGTTGCTCGCCGCGCTCTTTCATCTGCCGCGGTGAGCGGCTTGTACGATTCGACTGTGAATGCAGCAGAGCCTGCAACAAGGAGCCCGGCGGTGAAGACGCGCATCTACACACTCGCAATTCTCGGAGCAGTTGGACTGGCCGCCTCGGCTGCGGCCCAGCAGCCGCTCGCGCTCGCGCCGCCGCGCCCCGGCTTCAGCTTTCCGCAGCGGCAGACGCTCACCTATGAGGTCGACTGGCGTGTTTTCACCGCCGGGCAGGCGGTGCTGCGCTTTGAGGCCGATGGCAGCCGCGAGAACCTGACGGCCAGCGCCGACACCAGCGGCGCCATCAACATGATCTATCACCTCAGCGACCGCTTCCAGTCCAGCTTCGACCGCGCCGCCGGCTGCACCGACGACTTCAATAAGCAGACCGTCGAGGGGCGGCGGCAGACGAGCTCGACCCTGCACATTGACTACGCGCAGCAGCGCTCCACGCTGAACGAAAAGAATCAGGTCACCGGGCAGACCAAGCAGGTCGAGACGCCCGTGCCCGTCTGCGTCACCGATCTGCTGACCGGCGTCTTCTACGCCTCATCGCAGCCCATTGCGCTGGGTCACAACTTTGTCATTCCCGTGCTGGACGCCATGCACATCGTGCCGGTCACGATGAAGGTCGAGGGGCGCGAGGTGATCCGCACTCCGCTGGGCGTCTTCAACACCCTGCGCGTGCAGCCCACCGCATCGAGCGGCGTGGTCAAGAATCGCGGCAACATCTGGATCTGGTACACCGACGACGACCGTCACCTGCCGGTGCAGATGCGCGCGCGCTCCTTCTGGGGCACCATCACCTTCCGGTTGACCGGCAACGATAACAAGTAGCGCGAATTGCTGGCGGGCAAAAAGCTCTAGTCGAAATCCGGATCGCGCCCTGAGGCGGCCACGCGATACTCAGCCGCGCTCTGGGTCTGGCTGTGCCGCGAGTCCAGCCACTGGCTGATCATCAGCGTCTCCTCGGGCGTCGAGCCCTCGATCTGGCCAGCGCTCTTCAGCAGTTTCTTCCGCACCTCGGCGGCTCGCTCGGCGGCTGTCGCCCGCTCACCCTGCGCCGCGGAGTACATATCGGCCTGATTGACGGCCATGGAGTTCCCGTGAATGTGCATCGTTCCCTCCCGGAAATCAAAAGGGCAATTCGAGCGCCGCAAAGTTGAAGAAAAGATAAGAGAAAACTCATTCGGGCACGATCAAATCCAGCTCAGCCCCGATTGACTTTGCAAAATGGACTAACTACACTTAGTCCATGGCCTATACCGTCCATCAGGCGAAGACTCACTTCTCCCGGCTGCTCAAAGAAGCGGAGGCGGGCCAGGAGGTCATCGTTACGCGCGGCTCCAAGCCGGTGGCGAAGGTGGTGGCGATCGGCGAGCCGGTCGAGCCCAAGCTGCCCTTCCGGTTGATGGGTGCCTACGCGGGGAAGATCCATTGGACTGAGGACGCCTTCGATCCCATGACGGACGAGGAGTTGGTCAGGTGCGGTTGGGGATGGATGCTGGATGCGCCTCTGGTGCAACCCGTCCCTGAGAATGCGGAAAAATGACCTATCTGCTGGACACGCACACCTTTCTTTGGATTATTCAAACTCCGAAGATACTTCCCTTGCCCGTCCAAAACATTTGCAGAGATCCTTCCGCCACTTTGATGATTTCGATTGTTACTCCATGGGAGATGGCAATCAAAAGCTCTCTGGGAAAACTGGAAGCTGACGATGTTCTAGATCAATTTGAATTCTTGCTGACACAGGGAGGATTCACAATGCTGGGGACTACGGCGCGACAGGTGATTCGTGGCGGGCGTCTCTATCCGCATCACCGCGATCCCTTCGACCGGCTGCTGGCCGCGCAGGCCTTGGAGTTGGGTATCCCAATCGTGAGCCGCGACAGGATCTTCGAGCGCTACGGCGTCCAGCGAATCTGGGATTGATTTTTTTTGGATTGCACCGCCCGCAGCGGCGACAGGGAGACAAGTTTTGTCGAAATATCATAAGTCGGTTGTTCCCACCAAATCGCGCTCCGGCGCGCTTCCCTTGGTGGCTATTGTGGGCCGCCCCAATGTGGGCAAATCCACGCTCTTCAATCGCCTCACCGGCAGCCGCCGCTCCATTGTTGGGGATGAGCCCGGCATCACCCGCGACCGCATCTACGGCGAATATGAGTGGATGGGCCGCGACTTTCGCTTGGTCGATACCGGCGGCATGGTCCCCGACGACGCCGAACTGATCCCCGCCGAGATCTACGCTCAGGCGATGGTGGCGCTCGAGGAGGCCGACGCCATCGCGTTGGTCGTCGATGCCCGCACCGAGCTCGCCAGCCCGGATTACGATCTGGTGCGCATGATGATCCGCGGCGGCAAGCCGCTCTTTCTCGCCGTCAACAAGGTCGAGGGCGAGGCGATGGCCATGGCCGCCGAGAACTTCCGCCAGTTGGGCATCCGCAATCTCTTTCCCATCAGCAGCGAGCACGGCCTCGGCATCGGCGATCTGCTGGAAGCCATCGCCGAGGCGCTGCCCGCCCCGCCGGAGTCGGATGTCGAGACTGAAGCCGAGCCGGAGATTCCCGAAGCCGCATCTGAAAGCCTTGCCGAAGGTGAATCGCCGGATGCTCAGTCCTCGCCGGAAGCGCAATCCCTTCACAGAACCCACGGCGACTTCGAGCCGCATGAAACCTCCATCGCCATCATCGGCCGCCCCAACGTCGGCAAATCCACGCTGCTCAACGCCCTCACCGGAACCTCGCGCGCCATCGTCTCGCCCATCGCCGGAACCACCCGCGACGCGGTCGACGAGGTCGTCGACTTCGAGGGCCAGCAGCTGCGCTTTGTGGATACGGCCGGCATCCGCCGCAAAGGCAAGACTCATCTGATGGCGGAAAAGCTCAGCGTGGTGATGGCCCGCCGTCATCTCGAGGCGGCCGATGTGGCGCTGCTGGTCATCGATGCGGTTGATGGCGTCACTGCGGCCGACGCCACCATCGGCGGTTATGCCCACGAGAGCGGGCGCAGCGTCATCATCGTCGTCAACAAGTGGGACCTGGTGACCACGGGCCGCACCGACGGCAAGCCTCCCGCCGATCGCGAGATCTTCGAGCAACAGCTGCGCTCGGTGCTCAAGTACTTGAGCTACGCGCCGGTCGTCTTTCTCTCCGCGCTCGAAGGCACCGTCGCCGGATCGCAGAAGATGCAGCGCGTGCTCCACGAGGTTGTCGCCGTTGCCGCCGAACGCCGCAAGCGCGTCAGCACCGGGCAGATGAATCGCTTCCTCGATACCGTCGACTTCCAACGCGCCCCGGTGCCGATGGCCAAGCGCCTGCGCATCTTTTACATGACGCAGGCCGCCGTCGCTCCGCCCACCTTCATCCTCTTCACCGACCGCGACATCAAGCTCCACTTCAGCTTCGAGCGCTTCCTCGAAAATCAAATTCGCGAGGCCTTCGGCTTCAAGGGCACGCCCATCTGGTTCAAAGTCAAGGCGCGCAACGCGGAGAAGAAGGAGTAGAAACTCTCTCATCAACTTAGAAGCAATCTCTTCAACCCGTTTTGAAAGGGCACGACTTTACAGCCAGCGAAAAAACTGATTTTGAGAGGCAAGAAGTGTCAGGGCACGACTTCAGTTGTGCCGCAGAAAGCCGCATCAATGCGCGGGCTTTAGCTCCTGAGGAATGATCTCCAAGGGCATTGCATGGAAATCAGATGTCTCATGCGCTCTGTCAGGGATGCTCTCTTTTCTACTCCGCAAGCGGAAAGAAACTTCAACCGATCCTTTCGCTCGCGACTCTAATCAACCAGGAGCAGAGTATGTCTTTCACTTCCCCGTTCTTCGTCGTCGCCGTCATCGTTCTGATCTTCGCCGCCGCGCTCGCCTGGGGTGCCTGCACCAAGGATGACAGTGGCCAATCGCACTGAAGCCTGAAACCCCGCTCAAGCCCTCCACCGGCTTTCGTCGACACGCGAGGGATGAATTTCTCGACTGCCTATACCGCCGCTAAATTGCCAACTTGCCATACCCTCGAAGCGGGCTCTAACTTGCTGAATTTATTCCAATAAATCTCACTGCGCCTTTCACGATTCCTTCCAATTCCGGTTCAATAACGAACTCGTTTCTTCTCGGCAAAACACTTTTTTTCAAGTTGCGCTATGCTTGTCAGTGGAGTGAGGTGGACGATGCGCCGATTCCTTTCGCAGCGGAGATTCGTGTTCGGTCGGATGAGCCTGTGGATGGCAATCGCGCTCGCTGCTGTGCCCACGCTTCTTCCAGCGCAAACCGGCAGCCCAGCCGCAGCCCCCGAGCTGCCCCCGGCTCCCACTCCCGCGGTACATAGAAATAACGCAGCCCAGAGTCCCGGCACTGACGCCGCTCTGCCCGACAGTCCAGCCCTACCCGATAGTCCATCTTTTCGCGGCAGGGCCCCCGCGGCCAGCGACGCCGGCTTCAGTCGCGCCCCAAGGCAGCGCTCCGGCTCGGCGCCCGATGCCGGAGTAGCAACCTGGGACAGTTCATCGATGAATCCATTCCAGCCCGGCTCTGGCTCTGCGGGCGCGCGGGGCGGCATGGGGCGCGGCAGAGCCAATCGCTTCGGGAGCATCAATCCGGGCGGGCAGACCAGCAATCCCGACTCGCTCTTTCAGTTGAATGGCAATCTCTCGCGCGACCCGTCCGCCGGCATGAATCACTATCGAGGCACGCCGGCCCCCGCGCTTACCTCATTCAATCCGATGGTACGCAGCAGCTTCACTCTGCCGGTCGCCAACTCGCTCGGCAGCCTGCGCTTCACCTACCGCTATGCGCTCGCCCCCGGAGCCGCCGGCGCGGCGGGCGAGTTCGAGCGCCCCCAAGCCGCCGGCCTCTTCACCACAACCAATCTGGGCAATGGTTTCCTGCTCACCGCCGGCACCAGCTTCGGAGCCTCCTCGGCGGCCGGCGGCGCCAGAAACAGCCTCACACCTTCCGTCTCGTCCGGCTCGCAGTCGCACTCCGCATTGCCGCTCGCCAGCGTCAAGCTAAGCTTCTAACTACTTCGCCCCCGCCTTCTGCCCCGCAATCCAGGCATCCACGCGGTCGCTCAGCACATCCAGCGGCAAGGCGCCTGAGTCCAGCACCTGATCGTGGAAGGCGCGAATGTCAAATTTGTCGCCGAGGGCCGTCTTGGCGCGCTCACGCAGTTCCAGGAGCTTGAGCTGGCCAACTTTGTAGGCCAGCGCCTGCGAGGGCCATGCGATGTAGCGATCGACCTCGCTTTGCACGTTCGTCTCGTCGATCGCCGAGTGCTGATGAAAGAAGTCCACCATCTGCTGACGCGTCCAGTGCATCGAGTGGACGCCGGTATCGACCACCAGGCGGATGGCGCGCCAGTTGTCGGCCTCCAGCCGTCCGTAATCCGAATAGGGGTCCTGGTAGCAGCCGATGTCCTTGCCCAGGCGCTCCGAGTAGAGTCCCCAGCCTTCGACGTAGGCGGTGTAGCCCTCGTACTTGCGGAACTCCGGCACGCCTGTCAGCTCCTGCGCAATCGAGATCTGCAGGTGGTGGCCGGGCAATCCCTCGTGATAGGCGACAGCCTCCACGTTATCCAGGTTGCGATTGGTCGCGTTGTACAGGTTCACGTAGATGCGCCCTGGGCGGCTGCCGTCCGGCGTGCCCGGCTCGTAGTAGGCCTGGGTCTGCTCTTTTTCCATGTACTCGGGGACGCGGGCAATCTCGAAGGGGGCCTTGGGCAGGCGTCCGAAGAGCTGCGGCAGGCGCGCCCGCATCGGCTCCAGGTAGCCTCGATAGGCGGCCATCAGCGTCTCGGGCGAGGCCGGACGCAGCTTGGGATTCTCCTTCACGCTCGCACGGAAGCTGGCCAGATCCGCAAAGCCGAGCTTCTGCGCGATGGCCAGCATCTCCGCCTCGTTGCGCTTCACCTCGTCCAGGCCCGTCTGATGAATCTGGGCGGCGGTCAGGTTGGTGGTGGTGGTGCGGCGAATCAAAAACTGATAATATTTTGCGCCGTCCGAGAGCGCCGAGATGCCCGGCTCCGTGCGTCCCGCGGGCACGTAGCTGACTTCAAGAAAATGCTGCAAGCGATTGTAGGCGGGCAACACTTCTTTGGCGAGCGCGTCCAGCGTAGCCGTCTTGATCCGCTCTTGCTCGGCGGCGGAGATCGTGGCGGGAAATTTCTTCAACGGCAGCGCCAGCGGCGACTCCTCGGGCTTCTGGTTGGCTAGCTCCTTCACCTGTCCCAGAGCTTTTTCCAGCAGAAAGCGCGGCGGCAGGCGATGGTCGTCGATGCCGATGGCCATATTCGTCGTCACCTGTTCGAAGGCGCGGGGCAGAGCATGCAGGCGCGCGATCCAGTCCTCGTAATCCTTGACTGTTATGAAGCTCAGTTCGTTCACCAACTGCGGATAGGTGGTGTGAATGCCGCTCATCTGATCCAGCGGCATCTCCCACTCCTTGAAGTTGACGGCCTCGGCGTCGTCGGTGAACTGGCGCAGCAGCAGCTCGCGGCTCAGCTTCTCCTGATCCGTAAATCCCTTCGGATCAATCATCGCCAGCCGCATCATGAAGCTCTCTTCGCGCGCCTCCCACTGATTCGCGGCCTTCACCGAGTAGTCGCGCACGCGGTCGTTATAGCGCGCATCGCCGATCGACGAGGCAAACTCCGGCTCGCGTTCCAGATACGCCTGCCAATACTCATCGAAGAGCGCGTTCAGCGCCGCGCGATTGCTATCGACCGAGGTAAGCGCCGCAGCCTGCGAGCGCGCCTTGGGCAGAAAGGCGAGCATCAGCAGCAGGGCAAGGGCAAGGGAAGGATGAGGAAATCGGATCATCGCGTCGGGCCTCCAGGAGATCGTCGGGCGGAATTGCCCTCGATTTGAGTGTAGAAGATAGACGCGGGAGAGCTCCGTAGGTTGCCGCGCGCGGCAGCTCAGTTGCCGACCAGTTCGAGCGCAGCCATGCCCTTGCGCGGCGGAAGGAAGTTCACCGCGCGCCATGCAATCGTGATCTTCTCCCGGTCCAGTAGTTTGCGAATCTGCGTGCGCGCGTGCTCGCTCCATGGCCCGTCCTTGTCCAGCCGGGCATAGGCCTGCCAGTGGCGCAGCGCGGCGCGTCCCTCGCCCCGGCGCTCATGGGCCAGCGCCAGGTTGTAGTGGGCGTCGGCATAACCGGGCGCTAGCGCGACGGCCCGCCCGTAGGCGACGATCGACTCATCCAGCCGCTGCAACTCGTCCAGCACATTGCCCAGATCGAAGAAGGCCAGCACGTAGTTGGGGTCGATCTGTGTGGCCTGGCGATAGAGTTGCTCGGCCCACTCGAACTCGCGCAGGTGAAAGTGAATCGTTCCCAGGTTGATCCAGGCCGGGGCAAACTCCGGATGCCGCTCCATCATCTGCTGATAAAGCTGAATCGCGCGAATCTTGTCGCCCGCCTCTTCCGCCTGCACCGCCTCCAGGAAGATCTCTTGCACCCCCGGCTGCTGGGCCGCGGGCGAGCGCATCAGCAGCGGCTCGGAGCTGACCGAGAGCCCATAGCCCTCTTCCAGCCGCTCAAAGTCAAAGAGCAGTTGCTTGCGAATCGGGTCCACCATCGCTCCCGAATGGCGAAAGGCCAGCCTGGTTCCGGTGCGCACCAGCGTCGCCTCCAGCAGCGGATTCTCCATCCCCGCCACAGCCTTCATCGCCACAATCGAATGGCGGATCGAGGCCAGCGGTACCGACTCCTCGCGCAGCAGGTGCAGCGTGCGCAACTGCCCCAGATCCTGAAAGCTGTAACTCTCTTGTGGCGCAATCAGACCGGCCCGCTCCCATCCCTGCAACTGGCGCGAGCTGATCTGCAAGATGCGTAAGACGTCCTGGCGGCTATAGCTGGTCACTTTTCCTGCTCCACGAGTGGATTCCATCTCTGCCGCGGGGCTCGAACTCAGGCCTTCGACCCCGATCTTTCCGGACTCGGCTCTCGCTGATTCGCTCCTGAGAAGCCGTCTTGCTAGGATTATGCCAAGATTAAGGGTGGATATGAGGCATGAAACTACCGGCAAACGAAAAAAATCGTGGAGAATCCGTATTCAATTTGGTTCATTTTTTCCTGAGAGGTGCGATCCCTGTGGATAACTGAGGGGAAATGCATCAAAACCGGCGAAACCGGCAGGATAACCGAAGATACCCGAAACCAGCGGCAGCCCTCCGCCGATAGCCGAAAACCAGCCGCAAATCAACAGCACAGTTTTCTGTGCAGCACATAACCGTTGCTCCGGAGGGGCGCAGCGAGATGAAATGAATGACTCAATACAAGATATGATATTCCAAAATCGTTCGTCAAATATAACAAAATAAACGACTTGATTTAAAAAACTCGTTTTGTTTTATGCCGGACCTTTTTCCTTCACAACAAAGCGAATTCCGCTCTACTCCACCGTCAAATTCTCCAGGAAGTAGTCGAAATCCTTCATCGCCGGCTCCTCGATCGATGCCGCCGTATCCAGCAGCACCAGGTAATAGAGCGTGCCGGGAATCCGCTGCCGGATCGGCCCTGGGCTGTACGCCTTCGCGCCCTCTCCACCACTCGCATCCGGCACATCCATCGGCGATTCAAAGATCAGCCCCGGATACGCCGGCTGCTCCCGCGCAAAGGCGACGATGCGCCCACGCCCGTCGCCGTCCTCTTTGTACAACCCGGCTTGCACACCCATCAGTGCAATGCAATTGCTCGCCGGGCATCGGGCCGGAGTAAACGATCCTATGGTTCCTTTGGCATATTTCTTGGCAAAATCCTGCAGCGTCTCATTCTCCTCGGCCTGCTTCACCACGATAAGAATGCTGGGGCTCAGATTCCGCGTCGTGCCCTTGTAGGGACCACTGCTGAAGTTGGCGATACATCCATGTCCGTTCAATCCAATTGAGTTGATCGTCCAACTGGCGTGTGTGTGCAGCCGCACGCCGCAGGTGGTGCTGGTGAACTCCGTATCGTCGCCGCTTCGTATGCCGGTCCAGATCTCCTTCGGCTCGTACGCTCTGCCCGGATCGAAGGCCTCGTACCGGTTGCGCGTGAAATCGGTCACCATCGAGCGCGTCTGTGAGCTCTCCGTATGCAGCTTCAGTTGGTGCTCGGCGGCGCGCAGAAAGTGCGCAGGCATATTGGTAATCGTGGCGCAGGCCATGTAATCGTCCCAGAAGGCCGGCGTTAGCTGCTCCCAGGGGTGGCCGGCCTCAATCGCCAGAAACTCTTCGCCGCCTGCTTTGGGCTTGGCGGTCTGGCAGATATGGTCGGCATGGAACCACGCCACGCGCACGTCCGAGGGCTCGAGCTTCCCCGCCCGCTCCCATGCGGAGATCGTCGTCTCATAGCTGCCGGCCACGTCCAGGTTATAGGCGAAGTGCGCCACCAGGCCGGTCAGCAGCAGCAGCTCGGTATTCTCCGGATGGCTCTTCGCGGCAAGCGTCAGGGCATCCATATCCGCCTTCAGCCGGTCGGCCACATCCTTCTGCGCAATTGAATAACGCCAGTTCTCGGCCGGGGTATAGATGTAGGAATAAGGCTCCAGCTTGCGCGCATCCTCCAGCGCGGCCAGGACGGCCGGCTCCTGCGGCAGCTTGTCGGCATGGATGGCAGCCACTTCGGAGAGGGCAAAGGCCATCGAGGGGAAGAGAAGTGATGCGAACAGCAACGCGGCAGTTTTGCGCATCCGGGCCCCTTAAAGCGCCGTTAGTGCCTCGCCCTGCGTGGCAAAGAGCGCGGCGTATTTGGTGATGCCAACCATGGTGAAGACTTTGGTGAAGTGCGCGGTGAGGCCAAAGGCGGCCACCTTCTGGCCGGAGTTCGCGGCCTCGATCAGCAATTGTATCACCAGCGCGATGCCGCTCGAATTGATGTAGTCCACCTTGCTGAAGTCCAGCAGAACGAGCCGGGCGATATCCTTGGGCAACGCTTGAAAGGTGCCCAGGACGGCATCCTTCGAGGTGCTGGCGATGTCGCCCTCGAAGCGCAGGACGGCGACCGGCGCACCTGCCGGAGAAGTGAGCTGCTCGACGCGCGCCTTGGTTTCGCTTTGCACTGTCTATACTCTCCCTGTTTTCAGTTCCTAGTCCCTTAGTCCCTGTCTTATTGCTCTTTATCCAACCGGATCACCAGCCGAACATAACTGCTGTTGCCGCCAGTGCCAGCCACCCACTCGGCCTCGTCCACCAGCGCCTGGATGAGAAACATTCCCATGCCGCGCGCGCTTTCTTCGCCGTGCATCTTGCGGTCGATGTCGGGCTTGGCGGCGATGCCCGCGCGTTTCATGCCCTTGCCGTCGTCGATCACCTTCACTTCAAGCGAGTCTTCGCTGACCGACAGCACCACGCCCACACTGAGTTTTTCATTCAGGCGGTTGCCGTGTTCGATGGCGTTGATGCAGGCCTCGGCGACGGCCGTCTTCAGGTCCTCGACGCGCTCCTCGCGGAAACCCATCAGCCGGGCCACGGAGGCCGCGGTGGCCAGGGCAACCTTCTCGAAGCCCAGGCGCGAGGGCAGGCGCACCTCGACCGTCGTGGCCTTGGCGGCGCTGGCGGCGTGGCCGCTCACGGCTCCATCTCCATCGGCTTCGAGGCGCGGACGAGCGCCAGTGCGGTCATGTCGTCTCCCTGCGGCCCGCCTTCCGAGAAGGCCTGGATAGCCGCCCACAATGCATCGAGAATATCATTGGCCAACGTAGACGGGCACCGTAAAAATGCATCCAGAAGCCGTTCGGGACCAAATTCCTCATCGCCTTTGAAGACCTCCGTCAGCCCATCGGTATAAAACAGCAGCCGCGTACCCGGCAAAAATGCGGCCCGTTCGCTTGTGTACTGCATTCCGGGCAGCATTCCCAGCGGCGTTCCGGCGGCCGCGAAGAGGCGCGGCTCGGCTCCAGATTGCACCAGAAATCCCGGATTGTGCCCGGCATTCACCACCTCGATCTCGCCCGCCGCGGGATGCAGACGGAGGAAGATGGCCGTCACGTAGCGCCGGCGCGCCTCTTCGCCCTCGGCCCAGTGGTGCTGATTCATGCGCGCGGCCAGATCGGCGAGCGGCGGCCCGCTTGCGGCCATTGCGCGAAAGGCCGAGCGGAAGCTGGTGGACATCATCGCCGAGGCCATTCCCTTGCCGGCCACATCGGCCACCACCATCAGCTGGCTGCCGTCCGGCTGCGAAACCACATCCAGGTAGTCGCCGCCCACCTCGTAGCAGGTGTCAGAGCGGAAGGCGAGCGAGTAGCCGGCGATCTCCGGCAGCCGCTGCGGCAAGAGCGAGCGCTGAATGTCGCGGGCCGCATCGATGTCCTGCTGCACACGGGCGAATTCGATAGTGCGTTTGTGATTGCGTGCGTTCTCCAGCGCCACGGCGGCCTGCAGCGCCAGCCCCTCGATGAAGTCGGCCTCGTAAATCGTAAGCGCGCGACCGCCCGGAGAGGCCACCACCAGCTCCGCCATGCGCTCTCCAGCTCGATCCTCCAGCGGATAGGCCAACCGGTCAGCCGAGCCGTCGATCTCTCCATCGGGCGCATCGCCGTAAACCAGTCCCGCCTCCGGGAAAGCCGCTCCAGCCATCTCCAGCTCGCGCACCACAATGCTGAGCACCTGCTCCAACACCTCTTCCTCGCAGGTCGTTGCGTGCACCTGGCGCGATGCCTCCAGCAGCGCCTGCATACGCGCCACCTGCTGCTGCAAGTCGATCGTTTCGCCATTGCCCGCTTCGCCGTTGCCGGAAAGCCCGATTCCAGCCGCCATCGCGCACTGTCCTCCGTGAAATTTCACTCTAGCATGGTGTGCTCAGCACCGGCGCAGGATTTATCCATTGGCCAAGCGGCGCAGATCCCCGGTCTCCAGAATCCGCTTCTCGTAGCCGCGCCGCGCCACCGCCAACATGGCCTGGCCGATCTCACGCGTCGATAGAACCTGATTCGGCAGCGCCCAACGCAACAGCGGCAGCAGCGGCTTGGCGATCATGTATAGAACGCGATAGGCGCGAGTCTTCGATTGAATCCCATCCAGCGGCTCAATCATCCCGGGACGAAACATATAGGCCTGGAGCGGCAAACGCAGCAGTGCATTCTCCGTCCGGCCCTTGATGCGCGCCCACATTACGCGCCCATGCTCCGTGCTGTCGGTTCCCGCTCCGGAGACATAGATGAAGGTCATCCCCGGATTCAGCCGGCTGAGCGTCTGTGCGGCGGAGAGCGTGAGTCCATAGGTGATGCGCTCGTAGTCGGCCTCGTTCATGCCGGCTGACGAAACGCCGAGCGAAAAGAAGCAGGCGCCGAAGCCGGTCAGCTCAGCCTCCACCGACGTAAGATTGCCAACGTCAGCACAGAGAATTTGGCGCAGCTTGGGGTCATGCACTCCGATTGCGCTCCGTCCGCCGGCCGCTACAATCTCCACATCCGGGGCGCGCAGGCACTCGCGCAGCACACCCTGGCCCACCATCCCCGTCGCACCAAAGATCAGCACCTTCATCGCGTTCCTCTTCTCGCATTCCCTTGCTGGAAGCAAGTATAGTCCCGGCTAGTTTCTTCTGAGATGTAAAGTGTCTTCACAGTTATCGAATCTGCTGCTCATGTAAAAATAATTTCATCGAGAATTCTTCGACTTTCGCCGCCAGTGGAGAGGGTTTTAGTTGCTACGGCAGGGGCGGAAAGCATAGTTTATTGTTATGCGAATGATCCATTGCATCCCTCTGACCGCGGCGCTGGCTGCGCTCGTCACGATTGAACTCTGCGCGGCGCAACAGCAGCCCAAATTACCGGAGGTCACCATCGCGCCCAAGTCGAGCGCTCTGGTCAGCGCGCAGACGATCGATCCAGCTGCGGAGCCCGCGCTCTCGCAGGATGAGAAGTGGAAGCTGATTCGCGCCAAGATCAAGTACGTCTTTGTGCTCTTCCAGGAGAACCGGTCTTTTGATTTTTACTTTGGCGGCTATCCCGGCGCGGATGGGCTCTACGCTGGCGCAGACGGCCCTTACAAACTCGGCCAGCCTGCGGGCTTTACGCAGGTACTGGTGAATACCGATGGAACGCTGGGCGTGATTACGCCCTTCCGCATTCCAGCTACGATAGTTGACGCCGCGGAAAAAACCGTTCCGCTTTATCCTGCGGACATCGCCTCGGTCAATCACTCGCACACGGCCATTGCGCGCAAGCTCGCGCTCGACTCCAACGGCGTGGCGCAGAACTCGGAGTACGCGCTGACTGAGGAGGGCGTGACGATCGTCAACGGCGAACCCTCGATGGCGCCCACCCTCGAACGCAAGCAGTTCGGCGAGCTGGTGATGGCGCACGTGGACTGCGACACCGCGCCCTTTCTCTGGCGCTACGCGGATCGCTTCACGATCTTCGATCACTTCATGGACACAATTATCGGCCCCTCCACGCCCAATGCCATTGCGATGATCAGCGGCCAGGGCGGCGAGACGCAGTGGATGCTGCATCCCGAGCAGGCAGCCACGGGCGGACAGGGAAAAAACGCAGTGGTGCCGATGATCGCCGATCCCGCGCCCTACTGGGGATCGGCGCTGGATGCGGCGAACAAGCTCAAGCAGCCACAGGCCGTGCCGCCGGATGCGAGCATCTCGAAGAACCTGACCTTCGCCAGCCTGCCGCTCTCCTTCATGGGCAGCGGCATCAAGGAGACCACCGCGGCCGATTACAATTCCGAATTTGATCTGCCCGATGTGCAGCAGGATATTGAAAAAATTGCAGGTCACGGCACGAAGGCCGTCAACTGGGGCTGGTATCAGCAGGGCTACGATCATGAGATCAACGACACCTCGTGGAAGGCCTCGCACCAGGGTTACGTGGCGCATCACAACGCCCCGCAGTACTTCGGCTACGTGGCCAACAATGCGCAGGCCAGCACGCATCTGCACGGGCTGAGCGAGTTTTTTGATGCGATTGCAAAAAAGCAGTTGCCCGCCTCCGGCGTCTTCTATCTGCGCGGTGGCTACGGCAACATTCGCGGCTGGAAGCCGCAGGATCCCAACCCCAAGCTGGCGGATGTCTTCCCCGGCAATGACGATCATCCCGGCTACTCGGATACCGGGATCAGCGAGGCGCTGCTGGCCGAGGAGGTCAATGCAATCGTGGCCAGTCCGTATTGGAGCCAGAGCGCGATCATCATTACTTACGACGAGTCCGACGGCCTTTACGATCATGCGCAGCCGCGCGTGCGCTCGCACGATGCAAATGGGCTGCCGCTCGCGCAGGGGCCGAGGATTCCCGCGATCGTGATCTCGCCCTACGCCGTGGCGCATGGCGTCTCTCACGTGCCCTCGGAGCATAGCTCGATCATTAAATTCGTCAACGAACTCTTCGATCTGATTCCCCTTGCCGACCTGCCGGATGAGATGCGCGCGCGGCAGATCGGCGCGGATAAATTCGGTCAGGCGAATCTCGGCCCGGCCGACGACAAGGTCGAGGGCGTTGGCGACATGACGTCGGCCTTTGACCTGCTGCGCCTTCAGGGCCAACGCCCACCGCTCAGCGCCGAGTACGCAACCATTCCCTCCACTGAGGTCGCGCACTTTCCGCACGCGAACGGCGAGGGCTGCAAGCAACTGGAGATCACGCCGACCGATTGGTCGCTGCCCAATCCCATCCCGTCGGACTTCAATCCCCGCCCCGACACCACGCCAGGGATTCCCTCGGCGGGCGGATGGACGCCGTAATGCGAACATGGGCGCTTTATGCATTACCGGCGATGGCTTTGATCGCCTTTGGAATGGCACGCACGGAAGATGCGTCGCCAACCCTTGCCCGCGTGCGCGCAACAGGCGAGCTGCGTTGCAGCATCGATGCCGAGCAGGCCGAGTACTCGACCGCGGACGATCACGGCAATCGTCAGGCCTTCGACGCCGATCTCTGCCGCGCGGTTGCCGTTGCCGTGCTGGGCAGCAATGCGAAGCCGCTCATCAAACAGTATCCCGATGACCGCGCCGCATTCGATGGGCTTGCAGCGGGCGAAGTCGAGATCGTCGCCACACTCTCCGACGACTTCACTCATCAAGTTGGTACGCATCTGCGCTTCACCTCTCCGCTGTTGTGGGATGGCGTCGGCTTTCTTGTGCCGGTGCAGGGCAAGACGGTCCGTGCGCGGCAGTTGACGGGCGGGAAGATTTGTTTTCTTGCGGAGACCGCCGTCGAGCAGAGCGTGCGCGCCTGGTTTGCGCACGAGCATCTGGAGTTTGTGCCCTTTCCTTTTCAGGAGGAGGGCGAGATGCAGGCTGCATTCGCCACCGGCAACTGCGCAGCGCTCGCCGGCGAGCGCACTCACTTGGCCGAAACACGCGCGGAGTTTACACGGCGCGGCAGGCCGGCGCGCTTGCTGCCGGAAATCATCTCTCGCGATCCGCTGGCAACGGCGGTGCGCGAGGACGATCCGCAGTGGGCGGCGCTGGTGAATTGGGTAATGAATGCGCTGATTCAAGCCGAGGAGAGCGGCGTGACGCAGGCCAATGTGAAAGCGATGCGCACGCGCGCTGACAGCGATCCCGTGCTGCGCTTTCTTCTGGGCGGATCTCACCAGGTTGGCCGTGCGCTCGGCCTCGACGACGATTGGGTTGTGCGCGTGATTACGGCCACGGGAAACTATGGCGAGATCTACGCGCGCGATCTGGGCCTCGGCTCGCCGCTCAGGCTGCCGCGCGGCGAAAACAATCTGCGCGCGCATGGCGGTGCGATGAGATCGTTGCCTTTCAAGTAGCGAAGCGAGTCATTCCTACTCTTCGCGCGCCATCTTGAGCCGCGAGAGTCCCTGGCGGGCCAGGTCTGCGATGGCGCGGGCGAGCGTGACCGAGGCGTTCAGCGACTCCGGGCGCTCCAGATGGAGATTGATCTTACTGGCAAATTCACGGAAGAAAATGTCGACATCATAAAGGATTTCGACGTGATCGCAGAGAAAGCCGATGGGCTGAAGCAAGACCGTCTTTGCGCCTGAGGCGGCGATGGATTGAAGCTTCTCTTCGACGGTGGGTCCAAGCCACGGCCCGCCGCTGGCGCCCTGACTCTGAAAGGCGAAGAACCACTTCGAAATCTCCGGTACGCGCTCGGCCACCAGTGAAGAGGTACGCTTAGCCTGCTTGGCATAAGGATCGGCGGCTTGGCCTTCAGTGGTTTGCACGGTGCGGAGTGGAACGCTGTGCGCCGTGAAAAGTACGGGGACGGGCGCGCCGGCCTCGACGGTGAGCTTGGTCCAGGCCGGGCGCAGGCGCTCGGCGAAGGCTTCGATGAGCAGAGGATGATCGGCCCAGTTCTCGGTGAAGTCGATGCGCAAATCTGCTGCTTCGGCTTCGACAGCGCGGCGATAGAGGCCGATGCTGGTGCGCGAATTCTGCGGCGCAAGGCAGAGGACCGCGGCTTCTTCCACTCCGTCGGCTCGCATCCTGTTGACAATGTCAGCAATGTAAGGACACCAATTGCGCATGGCGACATAGACCGGAACCGACTCGCCACTCGCGGCTAATTCAGCTTCAACCAGCCGGCCTTGCTCCTGCGTGATTTCAGTGAGCGGGCTGCGGCCAATCAGAGCATAGCGGCGCTGAATCTCCTCGACAACTTCAAGCGGCAGCGGCCGCCCGCCGGTCACGTTGCGCAGGTATTCGGGAATCTGCTCGATGGTCTCGGGCGTGCCGTGGGCCAATAGAAGGACAGCTTGTTTAGGCATTTGAGGCCTCATGGTGAGTGGCCACTTGTTTTCTGTACACGGTAAAGAAATATATTACAGCCCCAAAGGGTGCGGTGAAAAAAGCAAAAATAGACCAAGGTATTTTTGCGCCTAATGAAAAATCACAATTGAATATGCAGTGAATTGCCATACCAAGAATGATGATCAGAATAGCAAATATTATGACGAGTATAAATGCAATGGCGAATACTATTGCGATCAAATTGTCTAATGGAAAAGTCGTGGTTTGTTGTCCCCAGACAATCAGGCCGATAATCATGAAAATCCCCCAACACACAACGACCCATGCTGAGCATGAAAACAGGGCGAACATTGTTTTGGATTCAAGCCATGAATGTTTCATCTGATTAGCTTTTCTCCAGTCGAAACTCTTTTACCATGCGCACGACGGCTTGCACGTTCTCGACCGGCGTGGTGGGAACGATGCCGTGGCCAAGGTTGAAGATGTGGCCGGGGCGGCCGTTGGCGGCGCGCAGAATTTCATGAACGCGCTGCTCTAAAACTTCGTGTGGCGCAAAGAGCGTGATAGGATCGAGGTTGCCCTGCACCGCGTGGCCGTGGCCAACGGCGCGCCAGCCCTCGTCGAGCGGCTGCCGCCAGTCGAGACCGATGACGTCAGCGCCGGTTGCCGCCATTTGCGTAAGCAGGCCCGCAGTCTCCACGCCGAAGTAGATGACCGGTACTCCCATCTGCTGGACGGCGCGAACGAGGCGCTGTGAGGCCTCGAAGGCGTAGTCGCGATAATCGGCCAAGCCAAGCGAGCCGACCCAACTGTCGAAGATCTGGATGACGTCGGCGCCAGCTTCGACCTGCTGACGGCAATACTCTTCAAGGACTGCGACAATCTTGTCCAGCAGCAAGCGCCAGGAGTCGGGGTCGGAGTACATCATCTGCTTGGTGTGGATGTAATTGCGCGAGCCGCCACCTTCGATCATATAGCTGGCCAGGGTGTAGGGCGCGCCGCAGAAGCCGATGATGCCCAGGCGATTGCGAAAATGCGCGGCAACTTTCTCGATAGCGCGGGCGACGTAAATCAGGTCAGCGGCACGGTCGGTGCGCAGCGCGCGCACGTCGTCGGCGGTGCGGACGGGGTGGTGGACGTGCGGACCCTCGCCGGCCATGAACTCGAAGTCCAGGCCCATCGGCTCCAGCGGCAGCAGCAGGTCGGCGAAGATGATGGCCGCGTCCACGCCGAGCTTTTCAGCGGCGGTGATGGTGACCTCGGCGGCGATCTCCGGCTGCTTGCAGATCTCGACGAGCGTGTGGTGCTTGCGCACCTCGCGGTACTCCTGCATATAACGGCCGGCCTGGCGAAGAAACCAGACCGGCGTGCGGTCGACGGGCTGGCGCAAACATGCGCGGAGGAAGCGGCTGCCTTCGGGGTTGGGGAGGTTTGAATGCATACAGAAACGATTGTAGCGGGCATTGGCAGTAATTGCCTTTGATCAAAAAAAAAGGGCCCCCGATTTATCGGGGGCCAAATTGCCTTGGTTCTCTCTTTGTACGAGAGCTTAATTGGCGGCCGGGCGGCTGGGGAGCCGCCGGAGCGGAAAGGAGCCTCGGGGGGGGGCTGCGGGTTTTTTAGGGCCGCTCCGCACCGGTCGAGGAAGTTGCGTCATGGGGGGGCGCAACTGCCTGGGCCGCCAAACTGTTTTCCATCAACCGAATGCGGACGCTGCTCGTCTTTGCGGGCTTGGTCTCCTCCGCGCTCGTGGCATTGCCCAGGGCGACGGAGTGTAAACGGTAGACGGGAATCTGGTTATTCGTTACGAGATAGCGCTTGACCGCTTCAGCCAAACGCTGGGAACTCTGAATGCCTGCGGCACCTGCCAGAGGCGAGTAGCCCTCAATCTCCAGCACGTAGCCCTGATGGCCTATGAGGCTGGAGGAGAAGGCGTCCAACTGCTTGCGGGCTTCAGCCGAAAGAACTGGCTGGCCGCCGCGAAATGCTACTTCGAGCTGATTCGCCTCGCGATACTGGTCGAGGCTGGAGATTGTCTCGTTCAGGCGGTCGAGATGGCCTGCCGCATCAAGCGCGGCGGCATCGGCTCTCTGCGCCTGTGCGCCAGCGGCCAGCGCGGCCTGATTGGCTGCATCGGCGGCCGACTGCGCCCTGCGGATGCCGGACTGCGCGCGGCCGTCCACATCCTTAATCGAGCGCGCATTCTGCCCATTCACTTCATCCAACTCGTTGATCTGGCCCTTGATTGGATCGACGCGGTCATTGATCCACTTTTTGCGGGCAAACGGATTGACGTGTCCCCAGAAGCCCTCCTTCGGTGTATTGACGGAGGGCGACGGGGATGCGGTGGGGGAGGGCGGTTGTTGAGCGAATACTGGGAGGACGAACGCAGATGCCAGCGCAAGCAAAGCGAGCCGGCTAAGGAAGGATTTCCGAGTTGGAAGAAGTGCAACCATATGAAGGACTCTCTTCCGAGTAATCTTCTCCGCCGGGAGTGCGCGGGCTGAGCGGTGGTCTCTGCTCGCTTTTAGATAAAGCAAGGCGCGCGCCAAAGCCAGCACGGCGGAAAAGAATCCTTTATCTTGTTTAGATTGTTTGAGTTGCATGAAGATTTTGGCGAGGTATGGCCCGCGCTTGGCAGGCTTGACCATGTAAATCTTTCCGGATCGGGTAAATTTTACCCGGTAAATATTGCGCGGGGCCTTTTCTGCCGTAGAAAAAGCCCCGAATCTCCTAATGAAGCAATTCTCTTTAGCTCTTCAGCGCCACGCGAATATGCAGCTCTTTCAGTTGCTGCTCGGTCACCGTCGTCGGCGCATCCACCATCACGTCGATGGCTTTGGCTGTCTTGGGGAAGGCGATCACCTCGCGCAGGCTGGGTGCGCCGGCCAGCAGCATCACAATGCGGTCCAGGCCTAAGGCAATGCCCCCGTGCGGTGGCGTGCCGTACTCCAGCGCATCCAGGAAGAAGCCGAAGCGAGCCCGCGCCTCCTCGTCGGTGATGCCCAGCGACTGAAAAATCTGCTGCTGGACGTCCTTGCGATGGATACGGATCGAGCCCGAACCCAGCTCGAGCCCATTCATCGCCAGGTCGTAGCAGTTCGCGCGTACGCTGGCAGGATCCGAGACCAGGTTGGCCATGTCGGCCTCGTGAGGCGCGGTGAAGGGATGGTGCGCCGGCATCCATTTGGCCAGCGCCAGGTCGTACTCGAACATGGGAAAGTCGGTGATCCAGATGGGCTGAAAGGCCTGCGCGCCATCAATCGCAGCGCCGCTTTGTTCAGCGGCCTCCCGCACCACTTTTTCGGTCACGGCAAAGGCTCCGTGGCGCTCGGCGTACTTCTTCGCCAGCTCGCTGCGGAAGTTGCCCGCCGCAGAGTAGACGTTGATCTCGCGCTCGCTCAGGCGGCCGGGGAACTTGGTGTCGCTGGCCTTGACCGGATGCGCCGGGTCGCCGGCAACGATGATGACAAAATCCGCATCGGATGCACCGGCCAGCTCGCGCACCTTGACGGCGGATTCCGGGAAGCCCTTCGAGAGCCGCTTGAAGTCGTCGATGAATTTCGCGCCCTTTTTAAGATCAAAATTCGGGTGATTGTCCTCGCGCTCCTTGCGGCTCAGCTCGCCCACATCCGGAATGCGGAAGGCGACGACCGGCAGCGCCGGATCGATCTGCAACGCGGCCAGATTCTCGTCGGTGAAGGCCGGACGCACATCCACCAATCCCGGCAGGCGCAGATCGGGCTTGTCGGTGCCGTAGCGGCGCATCGACTCGTCGTAACTGATGCGCGGAAAGGGCCTGGGCAGCGTGACCCCGGCCGCCTTGAAGCCCGCCGAGAGAAACTTCTCCGCTACATCGAAGACCGTCTCCTGGCGTGGAAAGCTCATCTCCAGATCGACCTGCGTGAACTCAAGCTGGCGATCGGCGCGCAGATCCTCATCGCGGAAGCAGCGGGCAATCTGAAAGTACTTGTCGAAGCCGGAGATCATCAGAATCTGTTTGAAGATCTGCGGCGACTGCGGCAGCGCGTAGAACTCGCCCGGATGCAGGCGGCTAGGCACGAGGAAATCCCGCGCGCCCTCGGGCGTGCTCTTGGTCAGGATCGGTGTTTCAATTTCTAAAAATCCCTGCTGACTCAGGTTGTCACGGATGGCGAGAGTGATGTCGTGTCTGAGTCGAAAGTTGCGCTGCATCTCGGCGCGGCGCAGGTCCACGTAGCGGTACTTGAGCCGGACTTCCTCATTTTGGATCGCCTCTTCGGAGGGCGAAAAAGGCGCCAGGCGCGTGTCGTTCAAGACAAGTAATTGAGTCGCCTCGATCTCGATCTCGCCCGTCGGCATCTTGGGGTTGATCGTCTCGGCCGAGCGCAGCCGCACCTTGCCCACCGCGGCTACAACGTACTCCGGCCGGACGTGCTCGCCCTTGGCGTGCCCCTCGGGGATCAGCTCCTTGTCGAGCACAATCTGCGTGATGCCGGTGCGGTCGCGCAGATCGAGAAAGATCAGGTCGCCGTGATCGCGCCGCCGGTTGACCCAGCCCATCAGTACAACAGTTTGTCCTGCGTGCGCGGCGCGAAGATCGCCGCAGTGATGCGTCCGTTCGAGATTGCCTTGAAAGTCGAGTGTCATACTCTATCGATTGTAATGGAAGGACTTCGTTGAGATCTCTGAAGCCAATTGCAAATTCTTGATTTGCCTATTCCATTTCGATTTGCGCCGCACTATGATGGACACAAGGAGAGACGAGATGGCAGCCGCGCCGGTTTTTGTGCCCGTCGAAGAATATCTCCAAAGCTCATGGTCGCCGGACGCCGAGTATATCGACGGATAGATCGTGGAGCGGAACCGGGGCAGTGACGCGCACTCCTCGTGGCAATCGGCAATTCTGTTTTGGTTCAATCGGCAGGCTGTAAAAGCTGGTATCCGCGTGCGGCCATCGTTGCGTATGCAAGCCGATTCAAATACTTTTCTTATTCCCGACGTGACGCTGCTGGACCGCAACCTTCCAGCGGAACCCATCGCCACACTTCCTCCAGTTGCCGTAATCGAGGTTCTCTCGCCTGCCGATCAGGTTGGGCGCGTCATGAAAAAAGGAGAGCGCTACGAGAAGATGGGGATACGCACGATTCTCATCGTCGATCCAGAGGGGCCAGCTTTCAGGTATCGCGAGGGCCGGCTCGAAGCAATGGCCGAGAGGGCATTGACTCTCGATGGCAGCCAGGCGCGCTTCGATCTGGACGAGATCGCCAAGCTGGTGGATTGACATTTCCAGCGCAGGCATTAAAGCATAGAACCACTGCTCGCACTGAGCATACTCGATACTGAGGATTTTCCCAATGGACGGAACGACAGTTGTAGCGGTCTATGGCGCAATCGTTTCAACCTTTGCTGTTGCCTGGAACGTGTACAGGGATTCCCATGATCGGGCAAGGCTTGAACTGTCAACGATGGTGGGGTTCTTGACCAAAGACGGGAACCAACAGAACATCGTGGCCCATGCGTTCGCTCTTGAAAAGTGGCCTGAGCAATTCAAAAGCTCCTCACCTGAGCTTTTCTTGACCATTACAAATGTAGGCAGACGCCCAGTTGTTGTTCAGGGATGGGCTATCATAACTGACCGCAAGAAAACTGGGAATGACTACTTCAGGTATAAGCTAACCGTTCTGCCGAAGGCTCTGAAGGAAGGGGAATATGCAGTGGAGCGAACGGTTGATCTGTCATTGCTCGTAGACGGCGCAAAGAGGATTTACGCTTGGGACTCAGCCGGAACGAAATGGGCGCTACCGAACCGTCAATTCCGCAGGCTTCAGCGGGAAATCCGGGGTGCGCAGGCCGCTGGAACGCTTGAGATAAAACCCTTCCAAACCATCTAACAAGCGCCGGGTGTAACAAGTCTCGACTTTACTCCACAGAACAGAATATGCGATGAATCCGCTCACGGATTCTGAATGCAAGCCCAACATTTTCTGGAGCAGCAATGAGCATTGTAAGCTGAACTGTGTGAAAGGAATCCCATTTGCACTTCCCTTCAGAAAAAATTCGACGCGTTAGATGGTCTAATACTTGCTTTTCTTTCTCACTTTTAATCGCCTTTATTCTTTCCGCGAGACCAGATTGCAGAAAGTCTAGCGTTTCTAACTTTTGAAGATACTCCAAATTTGTATTTCGACCATCAGGTCCAAGACTATCTGCGTGCCCTACTCGCAGAAGATTGTCAATGGCATCGGCCGGAATTCTTTCTATACCTTCATCATTCATCCATCTCACTTCAAGGTATTCAGGTACGTGATTTAGCACATAGCCGTTTTTCTCAAATCCTAATGTGCACCAGTCACCTCGTTTCCAGGGACTTTTTCGAGGATCTAAAGACGGAGGTGTAACCATTTGAAAACCACCTTTCGAGCCGGATAGCCCAAGTCTCGATTTTGAGACCTGGGAGACGATGAACTTCAACTATGCAGCGATGGGATATTTCTTGATCTTGGGCATTTCCTTGCGGCTTGCTTGCCATAAATCATACTGCGTCTGCAGGGCCATCCAGATTGCGGGGCGATCCCCGAATGCAGCTGAAAATCGCAATGCCATATCCGCGGTAATTGACGCTTTGCCATTCGCTATACGAGAGAGCGTAACGCGCGATACTCCGATGTGCTTGGCGAAGTCAGTTAGCGTGAGGTTCAAACCTTCAAGCCATTCCTGTAATAATTCGCCAGGGTGCGCCGGGTTATACATCTCAGTCATCGTCCTTCTCCTAGTGGTAATCCTGATAGTCAACTAAATGCGCGTCCTCGCCTTCAAACTTGAATGTCAGACGCCAGTTTCCATTCACGCTCACTGCAAAACCGTCCTTCATGTTACCGCTCAATCTGTGAAAATCCCATCCTGCAATATTCATATCAACAGGTTGTTTTGCTACATTCAGACGGGTCAATTGACGGTTTAGCTTACCGGCATGATCCGGCTGTATTCCCGCCTTGCTGCCAGACTTGAAAAACTTTTCCAGCCCGGCGTGCCGGAACGACTTAATCATGTAAGGACTATAACGCTTCTCTTTACACTTGTCATCAAAAAACGGTGGTCTGGCGGGTGCCCCAGGTCCGGATTTTCGGACCTGGGAAACTGGACTGTCGGGATTCGTGGTCTCCCCGGTCTCAAAATCGAGACCGGGGCCACCCGCCTCCTTACCCTCTTCCATTCGACAGCGCAGGCGGCAGCAGAAGGCAAGCATGATCCTCCGTGCAGCGGCAGTGCCTGCAAACCCCCGCCACCGGCGCGCTCATTCGAGCGCCCTTTCGATCCGCGCCGCGACTTTGATGGAAAGCGTTAAAACACATAAAACATAAGGCGGCGCGCAGATCAGGTCGAAGAGATAATGCTCTCCACTCGATAGCGTTGCAAAAGCCGTCAAGGCCGCGAAGAGACCGCCGACCGCCGTCCATCCCCATCCCCAATCCCCCAGCCCAAAAAAGAACCAAACCAGCAGCGCGATAGCCATGTGAACGCTCGGCACCCCATTCGGCGCGGCAGAGAGCGCGATCAGGTGAAGCTGCAAGCCAGCCGGGGGCAGCGCTGGGAATGAGGTGAAAGCATAAGCCGGGCCGCAGACCGGAATCAGCAGATAGAGCGGCGTGGCCAAAAACAGGCAGACGGAAAAAGTCACCGCAACCATGCGCGCCTCCGCCGCCGGTCGCCACAGAATATACGCGGCCACGGTAGCGAAGATGGACACAGAGAGAAGCCCGTAACTTATCGAGGAGACCACCCCAAGCCACGGGTGCGCGACAGCTAGACGGCCAAGCGCGAAAGACGGCTCGCCAAACAGGCGGTCGAGTTGAAAGATGTAGAGGTCGAGCTTGCCAGGCCGGAGCGGCGAAAGCGCCCGCGCAGCCAGCAGCGCCACGGAAGCGGCGGGCTGAATCAGCGCCGCGAGGACAATCAGCCACTCTGCCCTGGTGCGGTCCAGAGAATTGGACGCCGCCAAAAACCAGCGCAGAGCCAAAGCGGGAACCAAGAGCGCGGTAACAGCGACGCTAGGATAAGCGATCAGGAAAGCGAGGAAGGTATTCAAAGCGCACAGCCTTTCTGGTCGAGAGCATCGCGATCTTCCAATTCCAGCATCTCGTTTTCTGTAAGAATCGGCGGGTGGCCACGGTCCCAGTAAGATTCCCCAACCCCACTGAGGGTGCCCCCGGTCTCGATTCTGAGACCGGGGAGACAAAGAACCCAGCCCTGCGGGTGCCCCAGGCCGGGGTCCCCACAGACAGGTCTTCGTCCGTGGGGTGGAGGTCCAGTTTTTCGGACCTGGGAAACATTGAACCCCTTGGCGCGCAAGCGCCGTCTGCCCCACCGCAGATTCTCAATTCGACAGAAAAACCGCCAGCTCCCCGCGAGGAACCTTGGTCTGCACGCCGGTGGAAAAATTCTTCACTGTCAGAATACCGGATTGAAGCTCATCTTCGCCGAGAATGATGATCTGGCGGGCGGTCTTGTCGGCGGCCTCGAAGGATTTCTTCAGCCGGAAGCTGCCCTCACCCAGCTCGATCCACAACCCCTGTTGGCGCAACTCCCGCGCCAGAACAAGCGCGGCGGCGTTCATTTTAGCGTTGATTTCTCCGATAGAGGCGGTGTCCTTAGGATCGCCCAAGGGCGCTATAAAAGCATCTGCCTTCTGTTGAACCGCAGACTCCTGCGCCAGCAGCGTCAGAACCAGCCGGTCCTCGCCGATCGCGAAGCCGATGCCGGGAGCGCGCGGCCCGCCCAGCATCTCCGAGAGCCCGTCGTAGCGGCCGCCGCCGAGCAGCGCATTCTGCGCGCCCAAACCGCCGTGGGTAAACTCGAAGGTCGTGCGCGTGTAGTAGTCCAGGCCACGCACCAGGCGATGATTGCGCGTGTACGGCACACTGGCCGCATCGAGGGCCGCCATGACGGCTGCGAAGTGCTTCCGCGACTCCTCGTCGAGCGAATCGGCGATCACCGGCAGCGTCTCGATGATGGGCTGGTCGGTGGGAACCTTGCAGTCCAGCACGCGCAGCGGATTGGTCTCCGCGCGGCGCTGGCAATCCGGGCACATCTGGCCGACGACAGGAACCAATGCAGCCCGAAGCGCCTCGTTGTAGCGCGCACGGTCCGCGGAGGAGCCAACGGAATTCAGCTCCAGCGTCCAGCCCTTGATGCCCAGTTCATCGAGCAGCGTGGCCAGCATCTCCAGAATCTCAGCGTCGCGCAGAGGTGACTCGCTGCCCGCAGAGGGCGGCCCGATGACCTCGGCCCCGATCTGCGAGAACTGCCGATAGCGGCCCTTCTGCGGCCTCTCCCGCCGGAACTGCGGACCAATGTAGTAGAGCTTTTGCAGCATGCCGCTTTCGCCCAGGCCATGCTCGATGTACGCACGGACCACGCCGGCGGTATTTTCCGGCCTGAGCGTGAGGGACTGCGTCTTCTCCGACTGCGCCCGCGCCCGATCCTCCCAGGTGTACATCTCCTTGGAGACGATGTCGGTCTCCTCGCCCACGCCGCGAGCAAAAAGTCCCGTGTCCTCAAAGACCGGCGTGCGAATCTCGCCGAAGTTGTAGCGCGCAAAGACCGCCCGCGCCGTCGCCTCAATCCGGTTCCAAAGCGCGGTCTCCGGCGGCAGCAAATCCCGCGTCCCGCGTACTGCTTTCAATGTGCTCATAGCTCTTTCAGTCTAAATGGAACGGGTGAGCCAGGAAGAGCCACCATCGCTAGACTTCATCATCCATAAGGGTCTCCAGATTGCGGGCGCCGTGCAGCACATGAACGATCAGGATGGCTTGCTCTTCGTGAAGATAGCGATAGAAGACCATGTGTTTTGGAAAGCCGGGAACGAATATCCATCGCAACCCCGCAAGAGCCGGGGAGCGAAAGCGGCAAGGCGCTCCACGCTCCGGCAAATTCAGCAGGGAGTTCACTGCCAGATCGACGGATTGCTCCCATCGCTGAGCCAAAGCAAGGTCGGCGTTCTGCTGGTAATAGTCCGCCTGCTCGACAATCGAGAGGGAAGCCGCCTCGGAAATGCGAAGTTCAATCACGGCTGGACGAGCTTCTCCCGCAGGACCGCGACAAGAGTGCGACCGCTCAATTCTTCCGGCGTTATCACAAACTCTTTACTTTGAAGTGCATCCAGCAACTCCGTCTTCAGCCGTACGCGCCGCTGTTCCTTGTCCTGGCGAATCAGGTTGCGGACAAACTCGCTTGGAGTGCCGAAGTCGCCCGAGGCAACGCGGCCTTCCACATAAGACTTCAACGGGTCGGGTAGCGAAATGTTGAGAGAGGTCATAGACATACCTTCATATTATGACAGTTTATGCCAGATTGAAAGTGCCAGCATCGTGCGCGAGTATAGAAATACAGAGGAATTCTCCATGGGACACGAGGTCATTCTGACGAAAGATGAGTCCGGCTGGATTGTCGCCGAGTGCCCGGAATCACCAGGCTGCGTGAGCCAGGGCAAGGACGAAGCAGAGGCTCTGGTGAACATCCGCGAGGCAATCGCCGGATGGCTCTGGGCGGAAGAGCAAAAGGCCGCAGAATCTCGGCCTTGAGTGCCGTCACGCCTTGCGCTTGATCGACTCCATCAAGGTCGAATCAATCCGCGTCTGCCAGCCACGCCCGGTAGCTTTGAAGTGCTCAATCACCTCAGGCGAGAGTCGCAGCGAGACCAGCGTCTTCGTCGGAGCCTTCTGCGGGCCGCGCTTGCCTCTTCGCACCACCTTGCCGCCACGAATCAGATCGGCCTGTGCAAGCCACGCCCGCGTCGCCTCGGCGTCATTCGGATCGTAGGGGCCATCCTCCGGCTCGTAAGGGATCGTGTCTCCCTCTTTGAAGGCCAGCACGCGCCCCCAGTCGGTCTCACTCTTTATCGAGTTCATATTGTTCGCGCTCCTCTCGTGAAGCAGGCCGGAATGAGATCACCCTCACATCGTCTCCGCGTTCGGTATAAATCAACGCCAGCAGCCGTCCCCGAACCACGGCCACGGCAAGGTCCATCAATCGCCGTTCGCCCGCCCGGCTTGAGTCATAGGTGCATTTATCCGGGTTGTCATAGACCAGATGCGCATCGTTGAAGTCGAGTCCATGTTTGCTCAGATTCGACTTCCGCTTTGCCTCATCCCAGACAAACATAATTTAATTGTAGCTACATTATAAATAGAATGCAAGCATTTCACAGCGATAATCCGCGGTCGGTGCGACAGAGTGTTCCTACTTCGCCAACTGCTGCTCCTCGATCACGCGCCGGATATCGGCCGGCGAGTAGGTAGGCGACTTGATCACCTTGCCGTCGTCGCGCTTGTGAATCCTCAGGATCGGCTGCCAATTGCCCGCGTGGGCGTCGGCTGCTTGCGGATGGAGCAGCTCCACGCCGCTGCCGCGCTCGAGTACCGCGTCGCAGGCGCTGCAATGCGGCCAGGCTTTGCTCATGTTGCTGCGCTGCACCTCGTCCCAGGCGGGGTGAGCCTGCACGCCGGCGGCGTTCAGCGCTCCATAAGTGACCACAAGCTGGTCGATGCAGCCGTCCACATATTCGATGAAGTCCGGCTCGCGGTTGGGATCGGTCACGACGCCGATCTTGTCGATGAGATCATCCGGCTCTGCGCCGATCGATGCAGCTGTCACGACCGTGCAGCCGCAGCCCTTGACGAACTCCAGCGCCTCCTCGAAGACCAGACGCGCACGCAGCAATCGCGTCTGGGTGTCGGGCAGCTCGGGCGTTTCCTTCACCTGCTGGTTGTACTGCCTCATGAGGGTTGCGATATCTTCCTGCGGGCGATAGGGCCTGTCGGTCATCCGATCCTCGATTCTAGATTCGCTCCGATTCCGGAAGTCCAAAGCCAGATCGGAGATTGGCGCAATTGTAATTGATCGGCCATTGCCGGGCGGGCGAGGTACTTGGGCACCCGGGGACTGGCGGTCCAGGTGGAGGCGATACGCGCAGGGGGTTCGCGGTATCCCACCCATCCGCAAAGAACGCGGATGGGGCACCCGTCTGCATGGATTCCCAGGTCCCCGAAAGCGAGGGATCTCCACCCCACGGACGAAGACCTGTCCGTGGGAACCCGAACCGGGGCAGCCGGCGTGCGAGTGCATGGATTCCCCGGTCCCCAAAAGCGAGCGACCGGGGGCACCCGCACCCGTTTGTTGTTTCCCAGACACCCGTCGCCGGAGGTCAGCAATTGTCAAGAGGCCGGAGGCGCGGCGCGACAAATGGTCGAAAAAGCGGTCTTTTTGCCCCCAAAGCGGCCTCTTTGGGGCGGAAAAGTGGGCAAAATCGGCCGTTTGATGTTACTTGTTAATTAACAGAAAGAAAAGATAACTGATTGAAAACATGCATCTTGCAAGAAAGACTGCGCAAAATTCCGGGGGATTTCCACAGGGGGGGGTGGGGGTAAGGCCGAAAAACAGGGAATAGGGACTAAGGGTCTGAGGGACTGGAAACGCGCCGCAGCTTATGTTGGTACTCATGGATTGATTGTGCGCCACAATGGCGAAATCATCTGCAAACGGGCGTTGTGGTTGAGGAATACTGCACGCTGTTTTATATATAACCCAATTGATTCCATAGCCTTGCATAAGTGATTCGCCGGATATTTCCGCTAGAATCCAGCGCATTTTCCGTTCTCTCCAGCAATATTCTGAACACCGTGACCGCTGTCACTGCCGGCAAAAACGACTCGCCCTAGACTCGGTATATGGTTATCGATATGAATTTATCGAATCCGATTCCCATGAGTCGCCCCGAGGCCCGCTCCATCCCTCAGCCGAGCCTGCAGCGCCTTCCGCAGTACCACCATTACCTGGTGGAACTGGAGAGCCGGGGGATCAACCGCATCTCGTGCAGCGGCATCGGCACGGCGCTGGGTCTGGTTCCGGTGCAGGTGCGCAAGGATCTGCAATACACCGGGATCATCGGCAAGCCGAAGACCGGCTACTCCGTCTCCGCGTTGATCCAGGCGATCGAAAGCTTTCTCGGCTGGAACAACATCAACGAGGCTTTTCTGGTGGGAGTGGGCCACCTGGGGACGGCGCTGCTGGGCCATGAGCGGTTCACGCAGTTCGGTCTGCATATCGTCGCCGCCTTCGACACCGATCCGGCCAAGATCGGCCAGTGGATTCACGAGAAGGCGGTCTTGTCCCTGGACAAGCTGGCCGATCTGGCGCCGCGCATGAGCATTCACTTAGGAATTATCACCACGCCCTCTAATGTGGCGCAGGCCGTCGCCGATGAGATGGTCAAGGGGGGCATTCAGGCAATTTGGAACTTTGCTCCCGTCAAGCTCACAGTTCCCGAGCACATCATTGTGCATAACGAAGATCTGTATAACTCGCTGGCTTCGCTCTCCTGGAAGCTGGCGCGGCGATTCCGTGTACCCATGCAGGAAGAGAAGGAGGCAGTTTAGATGGCGACCATAGCCCTCGATCGCGCGGAGAGGTTTGAAAAGGTGGTCAGCATTCTGGACCGCCATGCCCGCCGTCCCTCAGGATTGATTCCGATCCTGCAGGCGATTCAGCACGAGTACCAGTATTTGCCCGAAGAGGTGCTCACCTATGTGGCAACTTCTTTGGATGTTCCTCCGGCGCGCGTCTATGGCGTGGCGACGTTTTACGCCCACTTTGCGCTGGAGCCCAAGGGCAAGCACGTCATCCGCATCTGCGATGGAACGGCCTGCCATGTGAAGCAGTCCTTGCCGGTGTTGAATGCGCTGCACGAGAAGCTGGGCACCAGCGAGAAGAGCAAGACAACCGCCGACATGATGTTCACCGTGGAGACGGTGGCCTGCCTGGGCGCCTGCGGACTGGCTCCGGTGATCGTCGTCGACGAGCAGGTCTACGGACAGATCACGCCGGAGCGCGCCGTCGCGCTGATCGACGAAATCAAGAGTGCGGAAGCAACGCTGGCCGCGGAATCCGCGCTGCCCGAGGTGGTCAATGGATAAGTTGGAAACGCTCACCACAGTTCCGCAGAATGGGCACGGCATCTCCACGCTGGCTCAGGTGCGGCGCGTGATCATCTGCGCCGGCACGGGCTGCATGGCCAACGGCGCGATGAAGGTCCACGAGGCCTTCAAGAGCGAGATCGCCGGCTCCGGCCTGCGCGTGATTCTGGAACTGCGCGCCGAAGCCACGAGCGACGAGATTCGGCTCTCGAAGAGCGGCTGTCAGGGCTTCTGTCAGATGGGACCGCTGGTCTCGGTCGTGCCCGACGGCATTCTGTACACCAAGGTGCGCGGCGAAGACGTGGCCGAGATTGTCGAGAAGACGCTGGCGGGCCACCAGATCGTGGAGCGGCTGCTCTACAAGGATCCGGCGACGCGCCAAAGCTGCCAGGGCATCGAGGACAATCCCTTCTACGCACGGCAAAGCCGCTTTGTGCTGCATGAGTGCGGCTTCCTGGATCCGGAGGATATTCGCGAATATATGCTGCATGGCGGATATGCGGCGGCAAAAAAGGCATTCGTCGAGATGTCTCCCGAGGAGATCTGCAAGACGATCCTCGACTCCGGCCTGCGCGGGCGGGGCGGCGGCGGCTTTCCGACGGGACGCAAGTGGGAGGCGGCGCGGATACAGAACTCCGCCAAGAAATACGTCATTTGCAACGGCGACGAGGGCGACCCCGGCGCGTTCATGAACCGCTCCGTGATGGAGGGCAATCCGCACAGCGTGATTGAAGGCCTGATGATTGCGGCCCGCGCCATCGGCGCGAGCGAGACGCTGGTCTACGTTCGCGCCGAGTATCCGCTGGCCGTCGAGCGGATGCGCCGCGCCGTGGCCGATGCCGAAAGCGCCGGCATTCTGGGCAAGAACGTCTTCGGCTCCGGCCTGAGCATGAAGTGCGAGGTGATGGAAGGCGCGGGCGCATTCGTCTGCGGCGAAGAGACGGCCATGATCGCCTCGATCGAAGGCCAGCGGGGAATGCCGCGGCCCAAGCCGCCCTTTCCCGCGCAGAGCGGATTGTGGGGCAAGCCGACGATCATCAACAACGTCGAGACGCTGGCCCATGTCTGCCGTATTCTCAACGAGGGCCCCGAGGTCTTCAAGCAGATCGGAACGAAAGAGTCTCCGGGCACGAAGACCTTCGCGCTCACCGGCCACGTGGCCAACACCGGCCTGGTGGAGGTTCCCTTCGGCACGACGCTGCGCGAGATCGTCTACAACATCGGCGGCGGCGTGACGGACGACGCGGGCAAGATCTGGAAGACAGGCTTCAAGGCGGTGCAGATCGGCGGTCCCTCCGGCGGCTGCCTGACCGAGGATCATCTCGATCTGCCGCTGGCCTACGAGTCCCTGCGCTCGGTCGGCGCCATGGTGGGCTCCGGCGGACTGGTGGCGATGAACCAGGGCACCTGCATGGTGAGCATTGCGCGCTTCTTCATGGAGTTCACGCAGCGCGAATCCTGCGGCAAGTGCGTGCTCTGCCGCGAGGGCACGCGCCAGTTGCTGGCGCTGCTCGATGACGTGATCGAGGGCCGCGCCGATCAGAACACGCTGGACCTGCTGGAGAAGCTGGGCCGCGCGGTGCAGATCGGCTCCCTCTGCGGACTGGGCAAGACCGCGCCCAATCCGGTGCTGTCGACGATGCGCTACTTCCGCAAGGAATACGAAGAGCACGTCTTTGAGAAGCGCTGCCGCACGGGCCGCTGCAAGGCGCTGCTGAGCCCGGAGATCAATCAGGTGAAGTGCAAGGGCTGTGGCCTGTGCATCAAGGCCTGCCCGACGGGCGCCATCACGGGAGAAAAGAAGCAGCCGCACCAGATCAATCCCGAGTTGTGCATCAAGTGCGGCGCGTGCGCTACAGCCTGCAAAATTCACGCGGTCGAGGGGATATAGCCAGATGAACACAGTCACGCAGCCAACATTGACGATCGATGGAAAAACGGTGGTGATCGAGGGCGAACGCAATCTGCTCGAACTCGTGCGCAAGGCCAACATCGACCTGCCCACCTTCTGCTATCACTCCGAACTGAGCGTCTATGGCGCCTGCCGCTTGTGTCTGGTGCAGATTGAAGGGCGCGGCATTCAGGGCGCCTGCTCGACGCCCGCCGAGCCGGGCCTGAATGTGCTGACCACGACGCCGGAGATCCGCGAGATTCGCAAGATCGCCGTCGAACTGCTGCTGGCCAACCACGATCAGAGCTGCCCCACCTGCTCACGCAGCGCCAACTGCCAGTTGCAGAGCCTGGCTCTGCGGCTGGGCGTGAAGAAGGTGCGCTTCAAGAGCGTGCATCAGCCGGTTCCGCTCGACGAGTCTTCACCGTCACTGGTGCGCGATCCAAACAAGTGCGTCCTGTGCGGCGATTGCGTCCGCATGTGCGCCGAGATTCAGGGCATTGGAGCGATCGACTTTGCGCATCGCGGCCACGAGGTCAGCGTGCAGCCGGCCTTCGGCAAGCTGCTCGGCGAGGTCGAATGCGTCAACTGCGGCCAATGCGCCAGCGTCTGCCCGGTGGGCGCGCTGACGGTCAAGTCCGAGGTTGATAAAGTCTGGGAGCTGCTCGCCGATCCGAAGAAAACAGTGATTGTGCAGATTGCTCCCGCCGTGCGCGTCGGCCTGGGCGAGTGCTTCGGCCTGAAGCCGGGCGAGATCACCACCGGCCGTATCGTGGCCGCTCTCAAGCAGCTCGGCTTCGATCAGATCTACGACACTTCGTTTGCCGCCGACCTGACGGTCATCGAAGAGGGAAGTGAATTTCTGGAGCGCAAGACGCAGGGCGGAACTCTGCCCATGTTCACCTCCTGCTGCCCCGGATGGGTCAAGTACGCGGAGCAGTACTTCCCCGAGCTTCTGCCCAATCTCTCCACCTGCCGCTCACCGCAGGCGATGTTCGGCTCACTCGTGAAGGCGATGCTGCCCGAGCAGATGAAGATCGAACGCAACGACATCAAGGTCGTCGCCATCATGCCTTGCACGGCCAAGAAGTTCGAAGCCCAGCGCCCGGAGATGGGCGTCGATGGCGACCCCGACGTGGATGTGGTGCTGACCACGCAGGAGCTGGGGCAGATGATTCAATCCGCCGGCATCCTGTTCGACGCATTGCAGCCCGAGTCCTTCGATATGCCCTTCGGCTTCTATACCGGCGCGGGCGTCATCTTCGGCAACTCCGGCGGCGTGATGGAAGCAGTCTTGCGCTACGCCGCGGAAAAAGTCTCCGGCAAAAAGCTGGACAATGTGGACTTCCAGCAGGTGCGCGGCGAATCCGGTTTGCGCGAGGCCACGGTCACGGTCGACGGCACCGAACTCCGGCTGGCCATCGTGCATGGCTTGCGCAATGCCCGCGTCGTTGCCGAGCAGGTGAGAGCCGGCAAGAGCAAATACGACGTGATCGAAGTGATGGCCTGCCCCGGAGGCTGCGTGGGCGGCGCGGGACAGCCGGTGACCACCTCACAGGAGGCGCGCGCGCTGCGGACAAAAGGCTTGTACCACGCCGACAAGATGCTGCAACTGCACAAGTCGCAGGACAACGTCTTCATCGCCGACTGCTACACAAAGTTCCTCGGCGAGATCGGCGGAGAGAAGGCTCATCATCTGCTGCACACCAGCTACAGCAGCCGCCGCCGCATCGCCGATGAGACGCTGTCGCTGACCCAACCGCAACAGGGCGCCGAGAAGACTAAAGTGAGCGTCTGCCTGGGAACGAATTGTTTCTTGAAGGGCTCGCAGGAGGTGCTGAACGGCGTGCTGCGCCACGTGGAGCAGAACAACCTGGAAGGCAAGCTCGACGTGCGGGCCGGCTTCTGCTTCGAGAAGTGCGAGAGCGGTCCAACGGTAATGATCGACGGCGAACATGTGCATCACTGCACCGCCGCAAAGGCGATTGAAGAGTTGAATAACCGCATTGAAAGCGAAAAAACCGCTTGAGCAGTTGACGCGGAACGAGTAAGCCCCGGCGCCGGCTGAGTGATCGCAAAGGAGACTATTTTGATTACTCACGAACGAGCAGACTATATCAATGAAGTGGAGATCGACGCGATTCTCGAGCAACAGAAGCGTCCCGAGGCGGCGAAGGTCCGCGAACTGCTGGCCAAGGCGCGCGAGATGCGCGGGCTCTCCATGGAAGAGGTGGCCACACTGTCTCGCGTCGAGAGCCGCGAACTGCTGCAAGAGATCTTCGACGCGGCCAAGCAGATCAAGGAAGCGATCTACGGAACGCGGCTGGTCTTCTTTGCGCCGCTCTACATCTCCAACCGCTGCTCCAACGAGTGCACCTACTGCGCCTTCCGCGCAACCAACGCCACGCTCAAGCGGCGCACCCTGACGCAGCAGGAGATCGCCGAGGAGACGCGCATCCTCGTTCGCCAGGGGCACAAGCGCGTGCTGATGGTCTCCGGCGAGGCGCTGCCGCCCGAGGGCTTTCAATACCTGCTCGACTCGATTGCGACCATCTACTCGACGCGCGTCGGCCCGGGCGAGATCCGCCGCGTCAATGTGAACCTTGCGCCGCAGACCACCGAGCGCTTCCGCCTGCTGAAGCAGGCCGAGATCGGAACCTTCCAGCTCTTTCAGGAGACCTATCATCGCCCCACGTACGCGGCGGTCCATCTGAAGGGCACCAAGCGCGACTACGACTGGCGCGCCACGGCCTTCGACCGGGCGATGGAGGCGGGCATCGACGATGTCGGCCTTGGCGTTCTGTTCGGGCTTTACGATTGGCGCTTCGAGATCATGGCCATGATGCAGCAGATCCGGCACCTGGAAGAGAGCTTCGGCGTCGGTCCGCACACCATCAGCTTCCCGCGCATGGAGCCGGCGGTCGGCTCCGACGTTGCCTCACAGCCGCCGCATCCGGTCAGCGACGCGGACTTCATGAAGATGATCGCCATCATGCGCCTTGCCGTGCCTTATACGGGCATGATCATGTCCACGCGCGAGACGGCCGAGGTGCGCCGCGCGACGCTGGAGCTGGGCATCAGCCAGATCTCCGCCGGCAGCCGCACCGATCCCGGCGGCTACAAGGACGGCGAAGGCGACCCGAACGGCAGCCAGTTTCAACTCGGCGATCATCGCAGTGTCGAAGAGGTTGTCAGCGACGTCGTCTCACTCGGCTTTCTGCCATCCTTCTGCACCGCCTGCTATCGCCTGGGGCGCACCGGGCAGGACTTCATGGATATGGCCAAGCCGGGCGAGATCAAGTATCACTGCCATCCCAACGCGCTCTCCACATTTCAGGAGTATCTGTCGGACTACGCCGGCGCGGAGGCAAAGACCCAGGGAGAAAAACTCATCTCCATCGAGCTGCAACAGATGGATGGCCGGCAGACCGCCTGCGCGCTGCCCATGTTGAACAAGGTGCGACGCGGTGAACGCGATGTGTTTGTTTAAAGCGGTTCTCCAATATTTATGCCCTGACCAGCTCTGTCGAAGGTGGCTTTTTCTTGAGGAAAAAACCACTCAGTTACATGGCTTAGGAGTACAGCAATTGGAGAACCGCTGCAGGGTGAATTGCCCGTGACTGAACTGAGCAAATCCGATCTGCTTCAATGGCTGCGCGAGAGCGATCCTGAGCGCCTCGCGGAGCTGTACGAGCAAGCCGACGACGTGCGCAGGCTGAACGTCGGCGACGCTGTGCATCTGCGCGGGTTGATCGAGATCTCCAGCCACTGCATGCGCCAGTGCATGTACTGCGGGCTGCGCCAGGCAAATCGCGCACTGCCGCGCTACCGCATGACGCGCGACGAGATCCTTGACTGCGCGCGCCAGGCTGAGCGGCTCGGCTTCGGCACCGTCGTCATGCAGGCCGGCGAAGACGACGAACTCACCGGCGATTGGATCGCGGAGATTGTGCGCTCCATCAAGCGCGAGAGCGCGCTGGCCGTCACGCTCAGCCTGGGCGAGCGCTCTCTTGACGAATTCAAGCAATGGCGCGCGGCGGGCGCGGACCGTTACCTGCTGCGCTTTGAAACCTCCGACGCCAATCTCTTTCGTCTCATTCATCCGCCGCGCGCATCCGGCGCACCGGACCGATTGCAACTGCTGCGGCAACTGAAGAAGCTCGGCTACGAGGCGGGCGGAGGCGTGATGGTCGGCATTCCTGGCCAATCGTACGAGAGCCTGGCCGACGACATTTTGGCCTTTCGCGCGCTCGACCTTGACATGATCGGCATTGGCCCTTACATTGCCCACGCCGATACGCCGCTGGGCTCCGGCGCGCTTCGTCCCGCCATTGCTCCGGCCGATCAGGTGCCCTCTGTTGAAGAGATGGTCTACAAGATGATCGCTCTTGCGCGCATCGTCTGCCCCACGGCAAACATTCCCAGCACCACGGCGCTGGCCACCATCAACCGCGTGGATGGGCGAAAGCGCGGCCTCAGCGTGGGCGCCAATGTCGCCATGCCCAATCTGACGCCGGCGCGCTATCGCCGCCTCTACGAGATCTATCCCGACAAGGCCTGCGTGGGCGAGAGCGCGATCGATTGCAATCAATGCCTGCGCGGCCAGATTCACTCACTGGGGCGCTTTGCGGGCGAGGGCCAGGGCGGGCGGGGAACGATCGAAACCCTTGAAGGCAATCTGCATCCTGCGCGCGAGCGCTTCGTGCAGTTGCAGGCATCGTGAGGTGGATATGGCTTCCGAAGACGGAGTTGTAGAGATCGTAGTTTGCCTGGGAAGCTCCTGCTTTGCCCGCGGCAACTCGGAGAACCTCGCCATCCTCAACCAGCAGGTCAAGAGCCGCGGGTTGAACGCAACCATCCGGCTCACCGGAAAGCTCTGCCAGGACCAATGCAAGCAGGGGCCCAATCTGACGATCGATGGGGAGTTTTATCACGGCGTGACCGCGCAACGATTGCGCGAACTGCTGCAACAGCCGGGCAGTCCGCTGCGGGGGGATGATGGAAAAGCTTAATCCCATCTACACGCAAGAGCGCGAGTGTCAGGATTGCCACAAGTGCATTCGCGAGTGTCCGGTGAAGGCGATCCGCGTCGAGGACGGCTATGCGCGCGTGGTGCCGGAGCTGTGCATCATGTGCGGCAACTGCGTGCTGGCCTGCCCCAGCAGCGCCAAGCGGGTGCGCGACGATCTGCCCCAGGCCAAGGCGCTTTTCACCGGCGGGCGCAAAGTCTTCGTCTCCCTTGCGCCGTCCTTTGTGGCGCACTTCACCGGCGTGAGCCCGGCGCAGTTGATTCATGCATTCAAGAAGCTCGGCTTTTATGCCGTCTCCGAGACGGCGCTGGGCGCGCAGCAGGTCTCGGCCGGCGTTAACGCGCTGATGCGCGGCGATCAAAAGCAGATCTGGATCTCCTCGGCCTGTCCGGTCGTGGTCGATTTCATCGGCAAATATCATCCCGAGTGTCAGCCGCATCTGTTCAGCGTTCTCTCGCCCCTGCTGACGCATTGCAAGATGCTGCGCGCGCGCTATGGCAATGAGATCGCCATCGTCTTCATCGGTCCCTGCATCGCCAAAAAGACCGAGGCCGAGCAGCATCCCGAGCTGCTGGACGCGGTGCTCACCTTCGAGGATCTGGAGCGCTGGCTGGACGACGAGGGCATTCGCCTGGACGAGATCGCCGCCGTGCCCGAGGACCGCTTTCAGCCCGAACAGGCCGAGGAGGGCGCGCTCTACCCCATCGACGGCGGCATGGTTCCCGGCATCGACGGGGTCGGAAGCGAGCAGTTCATGGCCTTCTCCGGCCTCTCCAATGTCGAACAGGCGCTGCAGGACATCTCCGCCTGGAAGCCGGAGCAGAATATCTTCTTCGAACTGACGGCCTGCGCCGGCTCCTGCGTTAACGGACCCAAGGCGGCGCGCGGCACATCGGTCGCCCGCCGCCGCTACGAGATCGTCCACTACGCCCGGCCCGCCGCCGAGCATCCGCGCACGCTCGCGCTCTGCATCGATCGCGAGTATGCCGCCTCACCCATCGCGCGCAGCCAGTACAGCGAACAGCAGATGAGAGAGGCGCTGCGCACCGTGGGAAAATACTCCGCCGAGGATGAGCTGAACTGCGGCGGCTGCGGATACGACTCCTGCCGCGACTTTGCCCGCGCCCTGATTGCGCGCAACGCCGAGCGCATGATGTGCGCCACCTATACGCGCAAGCTGGCGCAGAAAAAAGCCAACGCCCTGCTGCAGAAGATGCCCTCGGCCGTCGTCATCGTCGATGAGGAGATGCGCATCATCGAGTGCAATTTGAACTTTGTCCATCTCTTTGCCGCCGATCTGGAACACGCCAAAGAACTGGAGGGCAGCGCGCTGGACGCCGTGATTCCGTTCTCCTCTCTCTTCAGCCGCGTGCTCGATTCCGGCGAGGATATCGTCGGCCACGACATCCGTTATCAGCGCAGCATCCTCAACACGAGCATCTTCACCATCGAGCCGCATTCGGTTCTCTGCGGCATCTTTCAGGACATCACCAAGCCCATCTTCCAGAAGGAGCAGATCATCGGCCGCGCCCGCGAGGTCATCCAGAAAAACCTCAAAACCGTGCAGCAGATCGCCTTCCTGCTGGGTGAAAACGCCGCCGACTCCGAGATCATCCTCAACTCCATCGTGCGCTCCTTCAGCCCCGAGGAGCTGGAGGGCGGCGACGCGGGTGGACGCCCATGACATCCTCCGGCAGCTTCATCGAGGTCGACTCCTGCCAGAGAGCCAAGAACGGGCAGTTCATCTCCGGCGATGTCTTTCTCTCGCGCAAGGTCGAGCCCGAGGGGCGCATGATCACGGTCCTCTCCGACGGGCTGGGCAGCGGCGTCAAGGCCAGCGTGCTCGCCTCGATGACGGCCACCATGGCCTTGAAGTTCACCGCCAGCCCGATGGACATCCACGACTCGGCCGAGATCATCATGGACACGCTGCCCATCTGCAGCGTGCGCAAGATCAGCTACTCCACCTTCACCGTGGTCGACGTGGACGGCTCCGGCGCAACGCGCATCATCGAGCATGGCAATCCGCCCTACCTGCTGATTCGTCCCGGCGGCGAAGTGAAGGTGGAGAAGACCGAGGTGCGCCCCAAGCGCTGGGAGGAGCGCGTGATCAGCTTCTCCTCCTTCCAGGCGCAGCGCGAGGATCGCATTGTCTTCTTCTCCGACGGCATTACCCAGGCGGGCATGGGCGAGTTTCGCACGCCGCTCGGATGGGGGCTGGAGAGTGTGGCCGCCTTTGTGCGCGAGAAGATCGACCGCCAGCCCTCGATCTCGGCCCGCGATCTATCGCGCCAGCTCGTCGCCCGCGCCGAAGAGGTGGACGGACTGAGCGCCAAAGACGACATCACCTGCGGCGTGGTCTACTTCCGCAGCCCGCGCCAGTTGCTGGTGATGACCGGCGCGCCCTTCAATCGCGCCCACGATCACGATCTGGCGAAGATGGCCGAATCCACTCCGGGGCGCAAGGTGATCTGCGGCGGCACCACGGCCAACATCGTCTCCCGCATGCTCAATCGACCGATTCAGATCGATATGCGGCAGCCGATGCACTCGACCGTTCCGCCTTCGGCCCGCATGGACGGCTTCGATCTGGTGACCGAGGGCACGCTCACCCTGGGCGAGGTGCTGCGCCTGCTGGAGCAGGGCTTCGATCCCGAGCAGACGCGCGCCAATGCCGCCGTGCGCCTGGCCAACCTGCTGCTCGACAGCGACATCGTCAACTTCGCCGTCGGCACGCGCATCAACGAAGCGCACCAGGACCCCAACATCCCCATCGAACTCGATCTGCGCCGCAACATCGTCAAGCGCATCGCGCAGTTGCTGGAGAGCAAGCACATGAAGCGCGTCCTCATTCACTATCTGTAAGCGACTCCAGCCACAGCCTCCAGAAGCGGCCGGCGGCCTCCGCCAACGCCGCTGCGTACTGCTTAGCCTCGGCGCGCAGCCCGGCCGCCGAAAGGCCCGCGGATTGCAGCTCGCTGGCGTGGCCCACGTACCAGCTCTCGAGGCCTGCGGCCGTCACCTCGGGATGAAATTGCAGCCCGAGCGCGAAGTCGCCAATCGTAAAGGCCTGATGCGCGTAGCGCTCGGAAGAGGCCAGCAGGCGCGCGCCGGGCGGCAGATCGAAGGTGTCGCCATGCCAATGAAAGAGCTTCAGATCCACAGCCAGCAGCGGAGCAAACCAATCGGGCGAATCGCTTGCGGCCTTCAGCGGAAACCAGCCGATCTCTTTACCGTTTGTGCCCGGATAGACGCGGGCGCCGAGTGCCGCGGCCATCATCTGCGCGCCCAGGCAGATGCCCAGAATCGGCTTGCGCTCGGCCAGCCGCCGACGGATGAGGGCAATTTCATCGGCAAGAAAGGGATAATCCCGCTCGTCGTAGACCCCGATCGGCCCGCCGAGAACGATGAGCAGATCGCAGCTCTCGGCCTGCGCCAGCGGAAACCGCGCCGTCGAGGCTAGCCTGCTTTCGATCGTAAAGCCGCGCTCGACGAGCGGCGCTTCCAGCGTGCCGAGGTCTTCAAAGGCAACGTGACTCAGGACGAGGGCGTGGTGTGTCGGCTTCTGCATGGCATCAGTCTACGAGGCCGGAGATGAGGATTCAATCAACAAAATCCACCTGCGGGGCGACGGTGATGATGCCGCGCTCATGGCCCAGGTCGAGCAGCTTGCGGATCGCCGCGCGCCCGTCCGCGCCGTAGTCCAGCGTCCGCTCATTCACATACATATTGACGAAGCGGCTGGCCAGGCGCGTATCCAGGTCGCGGGCAAACTGCATCGCGTATTCCAGTGCTGCTTCGCGATGATCGAGAGCGTGCTGGATGCTGTCGCGCAGCGCCTTGGAGAGCGTCTTGTGCGCCTCCGCGCCCAGCGAGCGGCGGATCGCGTTGCCGCCCAAGGGCAGCACGAGGCCGGTCGTCTCCTGCCACCAGAGGCCCAGGTCCAGTACCTTGTGCAGACCGCTGGTGCCGTAGGTGAGCTGGCCCTCGTGGATGATCAGCCCGGCTTCGAAGTCACCGGCAAGAATCGCCGGAATGATCTTGTCGAAGGGAACCGTCTCGGTGCGGAGCTCCGGATTGAAGATCTTCAGCGCCAGATAGGCGGTCGTCATCTCGCCGGGAACGGCGATCTTGATGCGGCCCAAATCCTCCGGCGCCAGCGGCTTGCTGGAGACCACCATGGGTCCGTAGCCCTCGCCCACGCTGCCCCCGCAGCCCATCAGCGTGTACTGCTCTTGCAGATAGGGATAGGCGTGAAAGCTGATCGCGGTGATGTCGAAGAAGGCTTCCTTCTGGGCGCGCAGATTCAGCGTCTCGATGTCGCAGAGCGTGTGCGTGAATTTGTAGCCGGGGACGCGGATCTTATTCGTCGCCAGCCCATAGAACATGAACGCGTCGTCCGAGTCGGGACTGTGCGCGATGGAAATTTCTACGCTCTCAGCCGGTTTTCCGGCTGCTGTCTTTGCTTGACTCATGGGGAATCATAGTCCTTTCGGAGAATAAAAGAAGGGCTAAACCTCTGTTTCTACGTCGCTTTTCTCTGTCGATACCGGCTGCGAGGCGCCCCCCGGCGCACTCTTTTTCCGCTTGCCGGTGCGATATAGACCGATGTGATGCGCCATGCCCCATGCTGCGATCAGCAGCCCCAGCAGCGAGACGAAAAGAATCATCAACAACCAGCGCATCAGTAGCAAACCATGCTCAGGATACCAGACTCACCGCTAAGCGAGCCTGTGCATCGGGGCAGGGAAGCCGAGATTCAAGCCTCGAGCAGGCTCTGCAGCAGCCAGGCGAGGTAGGGCTGGCTGGCTGCTTCAACGCCCAGCACCAGAAACTCCGGCGTCTGGTAGCTGTGCAGTTCATGGAGCCGGGCTTCGAGGGCGGTGAGTTGGGCTTCGTTGGTTTTAAGCAGCAGCAGCGTCTCGGTGGCGGACTCGACCGCGCCCTGCCAGCGATAGATGGACTGTGCGCCGGGGATCAGCGTGGCGCAGGCGGCGAGACGCTCCTCGACCAGGGTGCGGCCGAGGCGGGCGGCCTCGTCGGGGTTGGCCGTGGTGGTGAGGACGATGCGGATGGGTGGAGTGGTTTCGGACATTTTGACTTCCTCGGTAAGTGTAAGGCATTCCCAATGGCGTTTTTTCACCTACCCTGCTACGCTTTTACTGTGCAGATCACGGTCACCATCCCGGATGAGTTCGCCGCGCAGGTTAAGGCCCGCGGCCTGACGCCGGAGAACTATGTTGAGAACCTGATCGATGATGCGGTGCGCACGGCTTCCAGGCCTCTTCCTCCGGCCAAGCCTAGAATGGATATGGCGACATTTCTCCGGGAGATGGCTTCTTTTTCCGATAAAATTCCTCAACTTCCCGACGAGGCTTTTACCCGCGAGAGTTTTTATCAGGACCATGACTGATGTCGCCCGCGCCGAGGTATTTGATCGATACCAATGTTCTATTGCGGATATTTCGGCCAGACGACCCCCAGCACCAACTGACACGGGCAGCTCTCGATGAGTTGGACAGGCGTGGAATTGAAGCCTGTTTCTCCCTGCAAAATATAGCTGAGTTTTGGAATGTCTGTACCCGGCCCCTGGAACGAAACGGCTATGGCCTCAACATCTCCGATGCCAGCCAATGTGTCGACCGAATCGAACGCACAATGACTTTTCTTCCAGACAATGAGGAAGTTTATTCGATCTGGCGTCGGCTGGTGATTGCCAATCAAGTATGCGGCGTGCAGGTGCATGATGCGCGGCTTGCTGCGATCATGCAGGCTTATGGCTTGACATGCATTTTGACGCTGAATCTGCCTGATTTCCTGCGCTATGCGAAGATTCAGGCAGTGCATCCAAGCCAAGTTCAGCCCTCGGCGCAATAGCAGAAACGGGTCTCTGCAACTGCAGAGAACTTGTTCCCGCGCGCCCGAGTAAGGCAGTATGAAATGAGAGCCGCTCGGTACGGCTCAAGGAGAATTGTCGATGGCGAAGGGGATCAGGTTTGGGACTTCGGGGTGGCGGGCGATTGTGGCCGAGGAGTTTACGGTGGCCAATATTCGCCTCGCGGTGGCGGGCATTGCCGCGTATGTGAAGACGCAGCCGGAGCCGCACCGCGTACTTGTGGGCCGCGATCCGCGCTTTCTGGGCGAGAGCTTTGTGGACGTGGCGGCGCGCGTGCTGGCCGGGGCGGGCGTGACGCCGATTGTGATTCCCGAGGCCGCGCCGACGCCGGCTATCGCCTATGCGGTGCGCGAGCTGAAGACGAGCGGCGCGATCAACTTTACCGCCTCGCACAATCCGCCGGAGTACAACGGCATCAAGTTCTCGACGCACGACGGCGCACCGGCTTTGCCGGAGGTGACAAAGCAGATCGAGGCGGCGATTGCGGCGTTGCAGCAGAGCGGCGCGGCGATTGCGCTGGCGGAGGTTCCGGCGGGCGGCTTTGAGACAGCCGACGTGAAGCCGGGTTTTGTGAAGCGGATTGGAGAGCTGGTGGACTTGAAGACCATCGCCGCTTCAGGCATCAAGATTGTCTACGATCCCTTCTGGGGCGCGGGGCGCGGCTACAGCTCGGAGATTCTCGGCGCGGCGGGCGTCGCGGTGGAGACGGTTCACGATTACCGCGATGTTTTATTCGGCGGCCATGCGCCGGAGCCGGATGATCCTCTGCTGGGCGATTGCAAGGCCAAGATGAAGCAGACGGGCGCAGTGCTGGGCATTGCGACCGACGGGGACGCGGACCGCTTCGGCGTGGTGGACGCGGACGGCACCTTCATTCAGCCGAATTACATCATCGCGCTGCTCTTCGATTACCTGGTGGAGACGCGCGGCTGGCGGAACGGCGTGGCCAAGAGCGTGGCGACGACCAACCTGATTAATGCGCTGGCCGACTACCACAAGGTTCCGCTCTATGAAACGCCCGTCGGCTTCAAGTATATCGGCGAGCTGATCAACCAGGACAAGATCGCCATCGGCGGCGAGGAGTCGGCGGGGCTGACGATTCGCGGCCATGTGCCGGAGAAAGACGGCGTGCTGGCCGGATTGCTGGTGGCCGAGATGGTGGCCAAGCGCGGCCGGAGCCTGAGCGCGCAGTTGCAGGAACTGTTTGCCAAGGTTGGTTCCTTCTATCCGATTCGCGCGAACTTCCACTTGACCCCGCAGGCAATGGCCGCGTTCACTGAGAAGATGAAGGCCGATCCCGCCGATCTGAGCGGGCGCAAGGTGGCGAGCGTGGTGCGCACGGACGGGTTGAAGCTGATCCTGGAGGATGGCTCATGGGTCTGCTATCGGCTCTCGGGAACCGAGCCGGTGGTGCGCGCTTATACGGAGGCGCGCAGCGAACAGGACTCCGAGGCGCTGCAGGCGGCGGCCAAGCAGTTTGTGCTGAGTTAGAATTCCGAGTCAGGAATTGCCTGTGGAATTCGGTACGCGGAGACGCGGATTCTTCGACTCACCACCCCCAAACTGAAGAACGTTTGGGGCCCCGTTCGCTCAGAATGACAGATCGAATTGGGAGAGGACAGCTCGATGCCGGTCGTGACAAGACAAGCCGAGAAAAGCGCGACGGAGCCGCCGGCAACGCTGCGGGAGCGGGCGCTCGGCTGGCTGCGGCGGGCCTGGCGTCCGGCGGCCTCGGTGGCTGCCGTGACAATCGCGTTCGTGCTCGTCTGGCAGGGCATCAGCGGCAAGAACGGGCTGCTGATGTGGCGCGAGAAGCAGGCCGAGGATCGCGAACTGCAGAAGGAGATCGACGCGCTGAACCAGGAGAACGCCCGCCTGCGCCAGCGCGTGGAGCAACTGAACTCGAATCCGGATGCAATCAATCAGGTTGCGCGGGAGCAGTTGCACTACGCCAAGCCGAATGAGGTGATCGTTCAACTGCCGCCGGAGAAGAAGCCGCCGGAGCAGCTGATTGGCTCCGGTAAGTAATTGGATTCATATAGATTATTGAAACCTTCATCCCTTTCGCGGTATTTCAATTTACGGGAAAATTAGGTAGTGGGTCAGTTTGAATAAAGATACCCTCGGGGGCTAAAGCCCGCATGATATTGCGGAGTTTATGTACGGGCTAAAGCCCGTACCCTTCAAATTGACCCACTGCTGAAAATTACTTCTCCAATCCCTCAGGCGAAGCCAAAGAAATCGATTCGCGGTGTGAGATTCCGAACCAATTCAATTATTCAAAGAACTTGTCGATAGATGAAATATGCCTCTGACCCAGAGTTGAAATGGGTCCAATGCTCTTTCGGCACATGCAAAGGGCCTCTCATGTCTGAGACCGTATTCAAACCGGAAGCGCTGGTTCCCATCTGGGTAGAAAATACCGGCATCTCCGCGCTGGAAAAGATGGCGCAGCGCCCCGTGTTGATTGAGCTGGATTCGCTAGGCAAGACGATGCGCGGCCAGATGATGCAACTGACGATGTCGGGAGCCGTCGTTCTTCCCAATGAGCAGTTCTTGATATGGAACAGCCTCCATGTGAAGGTCTCCTTCCGCTTCAACGACGTTGTCTACAATCTCACCGGATTGACGTTCATGAGCGAGAAAGACCTTCGCTTCCGCTTCGAGTTCGACAATGTGACGCGCAAGAGCTTCATCATTCTCAGCAAGAATCTAGGCGAGGCGGGACTGCTGGATGCCGCCGATGTGGAACAGATACTGGCCGCGAAGAGTGCCGACAGGCAGGCTTCAGAGGCGGATTCCGCGTCACTGAAAAAATCTCGACTCCACGCCCGACTGGTTCGCCATGAACCGCCTCCAGGCGGGAAGGAGCGGCGCATCCATCATCGCTATGACATCGAAGCGAACGCCAAGCTGGCGGTCGTCAACTCCGATTGCAACCTTGAATGTACCGTGCTGGAGCTGAGTTTGGGCGGTTGCCGGGTCCATACCGAACTTCCGAGCACCATCGAATTGGGTACGCAGGTGGAGGTGCAGTTTGTCTCCTGCGGCTATCCGCTGCGTATGCCGGCGAAGATTCAAGGCAAGCACGGCGATCATATCCTCGGCTTGAAGTATCTGGAGATGAGCACCCGAATAAGAGAGCGGCTCAAGAGTCTGATTTGGGAGGTTGCAGAGGACGAGAGGGGAAGCAGCCCTGAACTCAGCCAATCCTAGAAATCCACGTGGGCGCGGACGGAGCCGACCCAGACCGGCCCGCGGTCGCGATTGTAGCCGGGATTGTTGATGTGCTGCACATCGACGGCATAGAAGAGGCCGCGCCACACGTGCCAGTTGTAGTAGCCTTCGACAATATTCTCGCGTCCGTAGTTGAGGCTGCCGTCGCCCAGCAGAAAGCCCAGTCCGCCCAGCTTCAAATACTCCTGATGGTCGCGCTTGATGGCGTTCGATACCGCAACCAGGGCGATCTTGTCCGCCGGGCGATGCCAGCGCGCGCCGGCCAAGTCGCCGCCCACCTCGACCGTCTGATCGACCTCCGTGTAGGCGTAGGATTCATGCTGGCCCTCGTTCCATCCAAAGCGGCCAAAGAGGCGCAAATCCTCGGTGATCTCCTGCTCGATGTTGTAGCCGAAGCCGTATTTGAGGGCGCCGTAGTGCTCGTGCAGCAGGATGTTGGGCGCGGGCAGAGCCTGGTCCGCACCGTAAAGGAAGGCGTCGACGGTCTCGCGATAGACGCCCATGTGGGCGCGGTTGGCGTAAAAGAGCAGGCGCTCGGTGCCCTGCCGCTTGGCGACAAAGCTTTTGCGCAGTTCAAACTCGCCGTTGTGTGCGTGCGCGCGCCGCCAATTCCAATCCAGATCCATGCCGTTGGCCACGGTGGGCATGGCGAAGAGGCCGTAGCGCAGGCTCCAGACGCGGTCGTCGTACTCGATCAGGCCGCCCACGGTGTAGCCGCGCGTGTTGGCCGCGTAATCCCATGCGCCGTTGTTGTCCACCGTCCAGTTCATGAACTGCAGATGGCTGTCGGAGCCGGGGCCGTTCACGTCGAAGAAATCCGGCAGCGTCAGTTTGCCCAGGCGCAGCTCGAGGCGGCGCGCGGGCAGGCGGGGCGCAAGGCCAAAGGTCGAGGCAGAGATGGCGTCCTGAGCTACTGTTTCATTGGTGAGCCCAAGAACCTGATGCAGCTCATAGCGGGCCAGGTAGGGCGCGGTGCCCAGCGTCGGGTTACGCACCACGTCCAGATTGGTAAAGCCGGCCAGCCCCAGCGCCTGGCTCAATCCTCGCCCTCCGGCGCTCTCCAGATCCAGGATCACATCGGTGTTGTAGCGGATGGAGTGGGTCGGACGGATGACCGAATAGAGCGTGCCCAGCAGCGAGGTCTTGTACTCGGATGCGCCGCGAAAGCTGTTGACGCCGACGTACGGAGAATGAAAAGGCAGATTGCCCTGAAAGATAATATTGGCCTGGCCCGAGAGCCAGTAGCGGTCGTTGCCGTGATGCGGGGCCAAGGTGAGGATGGGCTCGCTCTCGGGCGCTTTCGGCTCCGCTTTGGCCGACGCCTTCCCGGGCGCATCGGGCAGCGGATTCTCTTGCTGCGCGGCGGCCGATGCGCAGACGAGCGCCCCCAGCGCGAGCGCGCTCAGCAGGCGGATTGCCTGGCGGGGGCTCGAGCGGGTTCGGGCTATGCGGAGCATCGATGACCTCATCGGTTGGATGCGCCCCGTGTGCGGCAGGACGCGGGGATAGAATGGTGAGTGAACCGTACCCCTGATCGATATATACCATACCCGGGGTGGGTATTGGCAAGCGGAGGCCTTCCATGTCCGGACATGAACGAGAGAAGCTCAAACTCTTGCAGCGCATCGGAAAAATGCGCGGACAACTCGATGCCGTCGAGCGCTCGCTCACGGCCGACGAGGATTGCGGCGGGCAACTGATGCTGCTGGCCGCAGTGCGCGGCGGCGTGAACAGCCTGATGGGCGAGGTGCTGGAGACGCACATCCGCTTCCATCTGGTTGACGGCGTCAAGGAGCAGATTGCCCCCGATTTGGCCGAGGATCTGATCGACCTGGTGCGCGCCTATTTGAAATGATCTCATCGAAAGAAAACAGCCGCTGCCGCTCCAAGCCTGTGCAGAGCAAGTGGAGGACTGTTACTCGATTGTAGATTGCCACAGGCGTGGCAATTGTTAGAGCCGGATGAATCTGCGGCTTGCGCTCGTTCTCCCTGCGATAGAAGATCCGGCTCCGAGCGCCTGGCGGAACATTTTTTTCACGCGATTCGTATGGAATGATATGAACCCTGGCCCGCTGGCTGTTGTGGCCTCGCAAGATGGCCGTCAATCCTCACTGTTCGCTTCCGGCATAGCGATTGCCGTCTATGTGGCCCTTGCGCGCATCGTTTTGTTCTGCATCGCCGGGCCGCATTACGGATACTTTCGCGACGAGTTGTATTATCTGGCGTGCGGCGAGCATCCCGCCTGGGGATATGTGGATCAGCCGCCGCTGATCGCATGGGTGGCGTGGCTGCTGCAACACTCGATCGGCACCTCGCTTTGGGCCTTGCGCCTGCTGCCGGCGCTGGCCGGAGCCGGGACGATCGTATTGACGGGAGCGCTGACACGCTCGCTAGGTGGCCGGCGGTGGGCGATCTTTCTCGCCTCGCTCGGGGCCTTGCTGACGCCGGTCCTGCTCATCTTTTCTCATCTGTTTGCCATGAACGCCTTTGACCCGCTGCTATGGACGGCCATCGCCTGCGTGGTGGTGCGCCTTGCCCAGAGCGGGCGCGAGCCTCTTTGGCTGGCCGTGGGCGCGCTCGTGGGCGTCACTATCCTGAACAAATACGGCGTCCTCTTCTGGCTCTCGGGATTGTTGATCGGTGTTTGTCTGACGCCGCTTCGCCGCAGCTTCGGTCATGTCTGGATATGGCTGGGATGCGCGCTGACGGCTGCGATCTCGCTGCCCAACTTTCTCTGGCAATGGCAGCACGAGTTTCCCTTTCTGCAGTTGATGCACAACATCCGCGCGCATGGCCGCGACATTGCGCTCGGGCCGCTCTCCTTTCTGCTGGCGCAGGCTCATATGCTGGGCTTTGTGACTGCGCTCTTTGTGCCATTTGCCCTGCTCTACTTTTTTTCCAAAGCCGGAAGGAGCGTGCGCGCTCTGGGGTGGGCCTATCTGGTCTTCCTGGCGGAGATGATGCTGCTGCACGGCAAGATGTATTATGTCGCGCCCGTCTATCCGATGATCTTTGCCGCCGGCGCGGTGGGTTTGGAAGCCGTCGCATCGAGCAGGCGCTGGAGTTGGGCCAAGCCGGTTCTTGCCGTGTCGATCGTGAATGCCGGCATTGTCTCCGCGCCGCTGGTTCTGCCCGTTCTGAGCGTTCCCGCCTTTCTCGCCTACGAGCGGATGACGGGCATCCAGTCGCAGAAGTTCGAGCACCAGCCGGATGGAGTGCTGCCGCAGGTCTATGCCGATATGTTCGGCTGGGAGCAGGTGGCGCAGACGGTGGCGGCCTACTATCACACGCTTTCACCGGAGGAGCAGCGCAAGACCGCCATCTTTGCCAACAATTATGGGGACGCCGGCGCGATCGACTTCTTCGGGCCGCGCTACGGGCTGCCGAAGGCCATTGGCAATCACCAGAACTACTGGATATGGGGGCCGCGCGAGTTTACCGGCGAGAGCATCATCGTCCTCGGCGAGGGCCACGAGAGCAATATGCAGAGCAAATGCGCCAGCTACTCGATCATCGGCAATACGATGAACCCGCTCTCGCGGCCCGACGAATGGCAGCCTATCTATCACTGCCGCGGATTCAAGTGGAACCTCAAGGAGAAGTGGCCGGAGATGAAGCACTGGGATTGAGTGAGCGGCTTTCTTCGCCGCTCGATCAATGCCGCGCGCCGCTCAGCTCTCCTTGCGATAGAGCATCTCGCGCATGGCGCGGCGGCGGGCCTCGTTCAGCTCGCGCTCGGTCTTGGGAGCGACGAAGGCTCCGTGCGTGCTGCCGGCGCTCTCGGCAGCCTCATCGGCGGCGCTGCACTCGGGACAGCGGTTGGCAAAGCCCGGCTTGCCGGGCCGCAACTCGAACTCTTCCGAGCAGATCACGCAGGTCTTGATGGGAAATTCCATACATAATCCCCAATAATGTTTCCGGTATCTGATCCCTGATCCCCGTTATTACTCCAGCGCCTTCTCGACCGCGTCGGCCAGCCTCTCTAATCCATCGGCAAGCTCGCCTTCGAGGTGAACGCGCAGAGCGCGCCTGCCGCGCGCTTCGAGCACCGCCAGATCGCCCGCGGCCTGGGCGTCGATGACCACGCCAAAGGTCAGCTTCTGTCCGGGAATCTCAACATCAACGGAATGATCCGCGGTGATCTGCAGGAAGACGCCTGTGTTGGGACCACCCTTGTAATCCTGCCCGGTGGAGTGCAGGAAGCGCGGGCCGAAGCCGAGACAGGTGGCGACGCGCTTGGCATCGCGCACCCGGTGGCGCAGGCGTTGAATCACCGCCTCGTTCTCCGAGAACATCGGCAGATAGGCCAGCGCGGCAAAGTAATCGCCGGAGTGAATCTGATTCAGATGAGCGCGCAAGTAGCCGACGAGCGTCTGGCTGGGCGCGGCATCTTTCAGCGTGGCCGCGTAGGTGTCGGTCGCGTAGAGTTTGAAGCCCTCGCCCGCCAGCACCGGCGTCCGCGCCGGCAGTTGGCCGCTCTGCTCGTAGGCCGCCGTCAGCGCGCGGGTCTCGATCTTGGCCGACTCCACGTCGGGCTGATTGAAGGGATTGATACCCATCACGGAGCCCGCGACCGAGGTGGCCACCTCCCAGGTGAAGAACTGGCCGAAGATCTCGTAGAGGTCGTCGAGCTCGATCATCACCACCGGATGGCCTGCGGTCGCGAGCGCCGCGACTTGAGAGTCCTGCGAGCTGTCGGCAGTGGCCGCGTAGCGGATATATACAAAAACCCGATCCTGTCCATATGTTGCCGGTGCGGCGATCGCCTCGCGATCCACCGGCGTAATGCCCAAGCCCCGCTTGCCGGTCGATTCGGCGACCAACTGCTCCATCCATGCGCCCAGGTCGGAGAGCTCGGGCGAGGTGAAGACGGTCAGCTTGTCGCGACCGTCCGAGGCCGCCGAGCCCAGTGCGAGTCCCAGTTGCACGGCGAAGTTTTCCTTGGGGTCAAGTTTGGCGGCGGCGACGGCCTTGGCCGCCTCGTCCAGCAGCTTCTCAACGTTGAGTCCGGCCAGCGTCGCCGCCACCACGCCGAAGGGCGAGAGGGCGGAGAAGCGTCCGCCGATCTCCGGGTCGCCATAGAAGATGTAGCGGAAGCCGTCTTGCTTGGCCACCTGCTCCATCTTCGAGCCGGGATCGGTGATGGCGATAAAGTGGCTGCCCACCTCCTCCGGCCCAACGGCCTCCTTCATCTCGTTGTAGAAGTACTGCTTCAGCACATTCGGCTCGAGCGTCGAGCCGGATTTGCTGGCCACCACCACCAGCGTATCGGCCAGATTGGCCTCATTGCGCGCCGTCCAGACCTGCTCGGGATCGGTGGAATCGACGATGCGCAGCGCGGGGAAGCCGGGGCGCTGGCCAAAGGTGAGCGAGAGCACCTCCGGACAGAGGCTCGATCCGCCCATGCCCAGCAGCAGCACCGTCTGGAAGTCGGCCGTTTCCACCTCCGCGCCCAGCTCGGCATAGGTGGCCAGATCCTTCTGCTGGCGCTCGACAATGTCGATCCAGCCCAGCCATTTTTCCTCGCCGTCGCCGGTCCACAGGCTCGAGTCCTTCTGCCAGAAGCGGGCGACTTTGTTGTTGGAGGTCCAGTCGGCGGAGGCCTGATCCACGGCCGCGCGCAATGCTTGCGGTAGTTCAAATTGAATCTTCATATCGTTCTATATTGTGCAACAAAAGGCCGCATCCTGTCCGTGCCGTAACCGGAAATTCTTCTTGGCAATCGGACAAGTGCATTGACCCACCCTGCCCGGCGGGTTGAGGATAGAGGTTGAGCCCGCTTGAGCGGTTCTCCAATAGGTATGTCCCGATCAGTTTTTCGCAGGTGTCTTTTTCTTGATGAAAAAGCCACTCAGCAACATGATTCCGGGGGGCAGCAATTGGAGAACCGCTGATGCCGCACCCCAACAGAGGAGCCGACTCCATGCCTGAATCTTCCCAGACGATCCACGATCGCCAGCGTTCCCTGCCGCCGGTGCTGGAGAGCCCGTTGGCCGGCGAAGGACTGGAAGAGATCTTCCAGATCGTAGCCTCCGGGCTTTATAGCCTGGCCTCGATGCTGGTGGGCGAAGGCGAGCCGAGTATGCGGCTGGTGGAGGCGGCGGTGGCCAAGGCCGAGGTCTCCGTCTGCCAGAATCCGCTGGAAGCCCGCCAGAGCAGCCGCCGTTGGCTGGCCTCGTCGGCGCTCGATCTGCTGGCCGAGCGTGAGCCGGGCAGCCTGACCCCGCCCGCGGGATTGGCTCCGGCCAGCGTCTGCATCGACGACGACGACCTGGCCGCGACCGGCATCACCACGGAAGAGTTGGAGGGCATGATCGCCGGCCCCGAGCGCGACCGCGTCCGCGAGTGGCTGCATGGGCTGCCGCCCTGGATGCGCTCCGTCTTTGTGCTGCGCGCCGTGGCCGGCTTCAATGCCACTGAGACGGCCGAGCTGCTGGCCAGGCATAGCGGGACGCAAGCCGCAGAATGGAATCGTGAGACCGTGCGCGAGGTCTATCGCCAGGGGCTCTGCTCGCTGGCCTCGCAACTGCTGCACGCATCCACTGAACGGTAATTGGGGAACGGTAAGCGGAACGGAGATTGGTTAGGCGCACGGTGATCCCAGTGCGCCAGTTCCAGCACGATTCGAACGATCAAACGAAGAGGCTTTTTTTCGACAGAGCCGCTCGCTCCAGCGTCACTCGCGAAACCCATGCGACCAGAATGCTCAGCCCCAGGCCGCCCGCAGCCATCAGGCCTGCGGTCATGCTGGGGTGATGCCACCGGTCCAGCCGGGCAGCCAGGTTGTAACTCAAGGCTATATGCATGATAGAGAAATGGTAGAGATAGAGTCCATAGCTGATGAAGCCGAAGAAAGCAAGCGTGCCGTTCATGAAAAAGAGGCGGTGCAACTGCTTTCCCGTATTCTCCGAGACCAGTGCAATCAGAAGCAGACCGGTGGAGAAGATCGCAACTGCCGTATAGAGCAGGGGGAAACATGGAACATTGGTCGTGAAGAATGCCTGGATGGAAAGAAAGAGTGAAACTCCCGCAATCATCAAGGCAGAACCGGCCAGCAGCAGGGTCATGCGTTTGGGCGTTGCCGAGCGCAGCCAAATGGCCACAAAGGCACCGCAGAGAAGCCCGTCATAGTGCGTGAATGGGCAAATGTAAATAACGATATCGGAGACGCCGTGATGCCGGGCAATCAGTCGAATCAGAGGCGCGGCGGAAAGGCCGGCCAGCAGAATCGGCAGGATGATCAGCCGTCTGCAAATCCGCAGGATTGCCGGCCATACCAGATAGAACTGCTCCTCGATCGCCAGAGACCATGTAATGCTCAGCAGCGGGGAGTAATAGAGTGCCGGGCCTAGCAGATTCTGAATAAAGAGCAGGTACGCCCAGACGCCGTATGGTTCCCCAAGCAGGGTCCCGGCCGACAAGCCGGACAAGTGCCTGATGAGCGGAACGATGGCGAATACCAGGAACAAAATAATCAGATATACGGGCCAGATGCGCAGGATGCGGCGTACGTAGAAACGCTTGAAGTATCCTTTTTCGCCTCGACTCTCCCACAGGATGCCCGTGATAAGAAACCCGGATAGGACGAAGAAGAGATCGACTCCGATCCAGCCCTGACGGAGAATCCCATCGAAATATTGAGGGGCAGCCTTCTTCGTGTGATTCATCAGCACCAAAAGAATCGCCAGGCCGCGGAGCCGGTCCAGTTGCGGAATCGACCTGGGCAACCGATACAGCGACCTCAACTCCAGCTCAGCGGCAGACTGACCGTTCGGTTCTTGCATCCGATCACCATGGATGGGGTAGTCGATCTCTCTCTATCATAACTGGATACGCCTTCCCGGTTGCGGGCATCCGCGATATGCCTCGAGGCAATCAAGCGAAGCATAGATCCGAAACTTCAGTTAGCTTATGGGGCTGGGCAGAGGCGGCTCCAAAGGTTGCGGCGCTCAGTTTCGACAGAGCTTCCAATCAAGCTTCAGCATTCTCAGAAGTCACACCCAGACGAAAAAGCCTCCCGTCGCCGGGAGCCTTTCCTGCCCACCCCTTCGCTTGGATCGTTCTCAAAAAGGCGGATCGTCTCGATGAATACCTTGGACCTTCATGCCACTTGCCAGATTGGACCCAAGTTCCTTGAAATCTGGCGGGGACGACGAGACTCGAACTCGCGACCTCTGCCGTGACAGGGCAGCGCTCTAACCGACTGAGCTACGTCCCCACTTGCAGTTACACCCGACGTGCTTCCACTCCAGAGGGTGGAAATCGCTTGAGCACAACCACTAAAAAGAGTGTACCAGAGAAGCCCGAAGCCGTTGAGGAAAACCGGCCCAGCCGCTGGCGAAAAAATCGATCGGGCTCGCGCTCATCCCTGCCAAGGGGCGCGATGGCCGCGGCTGCTGGGAAGAAAGCCCATATCCATCGAGATGCCGCGCACGCACTGCAACAGGTGGTTGGCGATCGAGGGCAGCTTCTGGGCCGTCACGCGGAAGGAGGGCCCGGAGATGCTCACCGCCGCCACCGGCAGGCGCTGCGCATCCAGCAGCGGCACGGCGATGCAGCGCAGACCCTCCTCGAACTCCTCGTCGTCGACGGCATAGCCGCGGCGGCGGGTCTTTTCGATCTCGGTGCGAAGCGCCTCGGGAGTGGTGATGGTGCGCTGGGTGAAGCGCTCAAAGCGGATGCGGCGCAGAATCTCGTTCAGGCGCTCCTCGGGCAGAAAGGCGAGGATGGCCTTGCCCACCGAGGTGCAATGGGCGGGGTTGCTCGAACCGATGCGGGTAATCATGCGCACCGAGCGGGCCGGCTCGATCTTGTCGATGTAGATCACGTGCGCGCCCTCCAGAATGCAGAGGTGCGCTGTCTCCTCGGTCTCGGTGACCAGGCGGCGCAGATGCGGCTGGGCGCGGTCGCGCAGATCGTATTGCTCAATGGCGCGATTGCCTAAATCGAAGAGCTTCAGGCCGAGGCGAAATTTGCCGCCCAGGGTGCGCTCGACCATGCGATGGCGCTCCAGAACCATCAGGAAGCGGTGCGCGGTGCTCTTGTGCAGTTGCAGGCTCAAGGCAACCTGCGCCAGTCCCAGCGGCGTATCGCTCTCCCCCAGCAGATCGAGGACGGCAAAGGCGCGGTCGAGGGCTTGTACTTTATAGGTTCCTTGCGGGGCTTCGTCTCGCATGATGGTCCTCAACTTCGCAGAATGACTCTCTTTCAGTTTGCTGATTTTGGGATGCCGTGTCAAATGCTGGCATACGAATTTACGTTACGGGAGGTGCCAATGGGTGAGGCCACCGCATCTCGCCGTCGATTGGCAACCGCCGGTTAGCTCTCTGCCATCACCGTCTGCCGGAGGAGTGTGAGCAGGCCCTAATTATCAAAGGTTTCTCATGACAGTATGCCGCTCGCCGATAACCAACATGAGCAATTGTTAAGTTTTCAGTTGCCTGAAAGCCGTTGTTCGCAGCCGGGTTCTGCACTTTCGCCATGCAATCGTTACTCCATCTGAACGAAACTCCATCGCTGGGCACTGGCTCGATGACCGTCGCGATGATCAGCCCGGACGAGCCGAGCCGCAATGCCGCATCGAGCGCGCTGGGTGAATGCCCCGGCGTGCAGATCCGCGAGTTCATCTCCTATCCGCCGGGCATCGAAAATGTCTCGCGGATGCTGGGCAACAACTTCGATGTTGTGCTGATCGATCTGGACAGCGATCCCGAGTATGCTCTGGATCTGGTTGAGAGCATCTCGGTCAACGGCGCGGCCACGGCGATGGTCTTCTCCTCCAAGGCCGATCCCGATCTGCTGGTTCGCTGCATGCGGGCCGGCGCTCGCGAGTATCTGATTACCCCCTTCAAACCCGGCGAGATGGCCGATGCGCTGGTGCGTGCCTCGGCCTTGCGCGCGGTCGTCAAGCCGGAGAAGAAGACCGGCGGCAGGCTGCTGGTTTTTTTGAGCGCCAAAGGCGGCTCGGGCGTGACCACGCTGGCCTGCAACTATGCCATCTCGCTGGCTCAGGAGTCGCGCAAGCGCACGCTGCTGATCGACATGAATCTTCCCTTGGGCGACGCGGCGATCAACCTTGGCGTCCGCGCGCAATACTCGACGCTGAATGCGCTCGAAAACTTCAGCCGTCTGGACTCGAATTTCCTCTCCGGGATGCTGGTGCAGCACAGTTCGGGGCTGCTGGTGCTGGCCGCGCCCACCGAGCTGGTGACGGCGCAGACCTCCGACGACGCGGTGGACAAGCTGCTGGCCGTCGCCTGCCAGGACTTCGATTATGTGGTGGTGGATGCCGGCTCGCGGCTCGACCTGCAGCACACGCATCTGTTCGACGAATCGGTCACCGTCTATCTGGTTACGCAGGTGGGCGTCAGCGAGCTGCGCAACTCCAATCGCCTGATCACCAAGCTCTCGGCCGAGGGCTGCCCCAAGCTGGAGATCGTCATCAACCGCTACGACCCGAACTCGCAGGAGATCGACGAGGCGCAGGTGACCAAAGCATTGACGCGCCAGGCGGAGTGGAAGATTCCCAACAACTATGCCGCCGTGCGCCGGATGCAGAATACGGCCGTCTCGCTGATGCATGAAGACTCGAAGATCTCGCGGGCCATCCGCGAGATGTCGCGCTCGGTCAGCGGCGAAGTGGCCGAAGAGAAGAAGGGAAAGAAGAGAGGCTTCAGCCTCTTCGGCTGATTGTCTGGCCGGAAGATCACCGCAGGCGGTAAAATGCGGTCATGCCCGCTTATCGCTCACGAACCTCGACGCATGGACGGAATATGGCCGGAGCGCGCGCATTGTGGCGCGCCACCGGCATGCAGGACGGCGACTTCGACAAGCCCATCATTGCCATCGCCAACTCCTTCACCCAGTTCGTCCCCGGCCACGTTCACCTGAAGGACCTCGGCCAGCTTGTCGCGCGCGAGATCGAGCGAGCGGGCGGCGTTGCCAAGGAGTTCGACACCATCGCCATCGACGATGGCATCGCCATGGGCCATGACGGAATGCTCTACAGCCTGCCCTCGCGCGACCTGATCGCCGATTCAGTCGAGTACATGGTCAATGCCCACTGCGCCGATGCACTGGTCTGCATCTCCAACTGCGACAAGATCACGCCGGGAATGCTGATGGCCGCCATGCGCCTGAATATTCCCGTGGTCTTTGTCTCCGGCGGGCCGATGGAGGCGGGCAAGGTCAAGCTGAGCGGCAACATCGTCAAGGCAGTCGATCTGATCGACGCGATGATTGTCGCCGGCGATCCCAACGTGAGCGACGCCGATGTGGACGAGTACGAGCACTCGGCCTGTCCCACCTGCGGCTCCTGTTCGGGAATGTTCACTGCCAATTCAATGAACTGCCTGGTGGAGGCGCTGGGCCTCGGCCTGCCCGGCAACGGCAGCGTGCTGGCCACGCACTCGGACCGCAAGGAGATCTTCCTCGAAGCTGGCCGCACCATTGTCAAACTCGCCCGGCGCTACTACGAGCAGGACGACCAGACCGTTCTGCCGCGCGCCATCGGAAGCTTTGAGGCCTTCGAGAACGCCATGACGCTGGACATCGCCATGGGCGGGTCTACAAATACTGTGCTGCATCTGCTGGCGATCGCGCAGGAGGCCGAGGTGCCCTTCACCATGGCCGATATCGACCGCCTCTCGCGCCGCGTGCCCAACCTCTGCAAGGTCGCCCCCTCGGCGCCCAGCGTGCATCTGGAGGATGTGCATCGCGCCGGCGGCATCTTTGCCATCCTTGCCGAACTAGACCGGGCCGACCTGCTGCATCGCTCGGCGTACACCGTTCATGCTCGGACGATCGGTGAGGCCATCGATTCACTCGATGTGATGCGCTCGCCCTCGTCGGCAATCCAGCAGTTCTATCGCGCTGCTCCCGGCGGCGTGCGCACGACCGAGGCCTTCAGCCAAAGCAATCGTTACGACGCGCTGGATCTCGATCGTACGCACGGCGTGATTCGCTCGCTCGACCACGCCTTCAGCAAGGACGGAGGCCTCGCCGTGCTCTTCGGCAACATCGCCGAGGAGGGTTGCATCGTGAAGACGGCGGGCGTCGATCCGGCGCATCTGACCTTCACCGGCCCGGCGCGCATCTTCGAGAGCCAGGACTCGGCCGTCGAAGCGATTCTGGGCGACAAGGTCGCGCCCGGCGATGTGGTCCTGATCCGCTACGAGGGGCCCAAGGGCGGTCCGGGAATGCAGGAGATGCTCTATCCCACCAGCTATCTCAAATCCAAGGGGCTGGGCAAGGTCTGCGCGCTCATCACCGACGGACGCTTCTCCGGCGGCAGCTCCGGACTTTGTATTGGCCATATCTCGCCCGAAGCGGCAGAAGGCGGTTCACTGGCGCTGGTGGCCGAGGGCGACATCATCGAGATCGACATTCCCCAGCGCATCCTGCGCGTGTCTCTTACGGATACGGAGTTGGCCCTCCGGCGCAAGGCAACCGAGGCCAAGGGCTCGGCCGCATGGAAGCCAGCTGCTGCGCGCGTGCGCAAGGTATCGCAGGCGCTCCAGGCCTATGCCGCCATGACCACCAGCGCCTCGCGCGGCGCGGTGCGCGACGTGAGCCGCATCCAGAAGTAGTCTTTCCCTTTCAGAGATTTTGCTGTACTATTTCGTTAGAGTAGGATTCAATCCTACTCTAACGAGAGGCGAATCCATGCGTTCTACGCGTCAGCTGAGCATCACCTTGCCCAATGAAATGGCTGAGATGGTCCGCGCCAGGGTCGCCTCCGGCGAATATGCCTCCGAAAGCGAGATCATCCGCGACGGTTTGCGTGCTTTAGAGGTGCGCGACCGGGCCTTTGAAGCATGGCTGCGAAACGATGTGGCCGCTGCCTATGATGCCATGAAGGCCGATCCATCCCGCGCACGATCGGCAGATCAAGTGCGCGCATCGCTTGAGGCCGCCCACCAGTCCGCTCTCAGCGCAGGATGATCTATCGCGTCCTCTACGCTCCGGAGGCAGAGGCGCAACTGGTCGCTCTCTTTTTTCATATTGCTGCTGCCGCCTCACCGGAGATTGCCGCCCGCTACACAGACGCAATTGTGGAGCAGTGCGAGAGCCTGAAGGCCTTTCGCATGCGAGGTGCGCTTCGGGATGATATCCGCCCCGGCCTGCGCGTCTTCGGCTTTCGGCGGCGCGTCAGTATCACCTTCGAGATCACCGGAGAAGTCGTAACCATCCTCGGCATCTTTTATGGTGGACAGAACTTCGAGACGGCCTTCAAGGAATAAAACCGGGCATGGCACCTCACCTCCCCAAAATCGAGAGTTGCACCAGCAGCGCTTTGATGATGCGCTGGTCGCGTAAACGCGCCCTCCCTGCGGGGTTGAAGCTCGACCTCTCCAGTGTTTGGAATGAGGACACTCTCAACATCAGCCCGGCAGGCGATCTTCGGTACTCGATCTCCCGCTCGAAAGTCATTGCAGAAGGGCAAGAAAATCCTCAGCATATCTAAATAATTTTTAACCGCCGCCGATGCATCCGTTAGAGAGGTCATAAGGATGCTCACCAACACAACCCCCGTCTATCTACTCGCATCGGCAGAGCCCGGACTGCTTACGGCTCTTGAACCTGTGCTGGCTTCTAACGGCGCGCGCGTGGAGATCTTCCTTTCCGCCGAGGCGGCTCTGCCCGCGCTCACCGCGGCTCATGCGCCCACGGCGGCGCTCATCGATGTCCGCCTGCCCGGCATGAGCATGGGCCAGTTGCTGGCCTCGGCGCGCTCGGAGGCCACAGGGCGCGGCTATCCGATTCTGCTGCTTGCGGATTCGATCAGCCAGGAATGGATCGATCGCCTCGCCGAGAGCGTCATCGACGACCTGTTGCCGATCGCAATGGAGCCAACTTTTGTCCGTCTGCGCATCGAGGCGGTTCTGCGCGAGCATCGTCGTCGCCGCGAGCTCGAACTGCTGCGCGAGGCCGCGCAGATGCACGCCCAGACCGACCAGCTCACCGGCGTCTACAACCGCGAGACGATGCTCTCGATGATCTTCCGCGAGACCGATCGCGTGCAGCGCATGAACAGCCCTTTATGCCTGATTCTCTTTGACATCGACGACTTCGGCCACTGGAACACCCGCCTCGGCACCGACGTCTGCGACGATCTGCTCTGCCAGGTGGTCACGCGCACGGCGCGCCTGCTGCGCAGCTACGATCTGCTGGGCCGCGCCGGCAAGGACGAGTTCCTCATCGCCATGCCCGGCTGCTCCAGCGTCAACGCCGTCATGCTCGCCGAGCGGCTGCGCCTGGATGTCTTCAGCGCGCCCTACCATGTCAACGGCGACGCCATCCGCCTCTCGGCCTGCTTCGGGATTGCCACCAGCGGCGGCCGCTCGCCCGTCGTCGTGCTGCGCGAGGCCGAACAGGCGCTGATGATCGCGAAAACCATCGGCCCCGAATCGATCCAGTGCGCCGGCGACTTCCCCGAGCCCTCAGCCGCCCCCGTCGCTTTCCTGTCGTCCACCTCCGGCGACGAGCTGCTCGCCTGGTAGGGCAGGGCGATTGGCCCAGTCGACGGCAACGATCAAAAGTGCGCTGATCGCCGCCGGAAAGCGGCTCTAGCTCGCCCCCGCCATCGCCCTGAGCGCCTCCGTGTACGACGGCCGCAAAACGCCGCGCTCGGTGATGATCGCCGTGATGTACTTCGCCGGGGTCACGTCGAAGGCCGGATTGCGAATCCCCACGCCGTTGGGCGTCAGTTGCCGGCCGCCGTGGTGCGTCACCTCCACCGCCGCCCGCTCTTCGATGGGAATCTCCGCGCCGGTCGCCGTCGCCAGGTCGATGGTGGACCACGGCGCGGCCACATAAAACGGTATTCCGTGTTCCTTGCAGAGGATCGCCACGTTGTAGGTGCCGATCTTGTTGGCCGTGTCGCCGTTGGCCGCGATGCGGTCCGCGCCCACGACCGCTGCCTGAATCAGTCCGGCGCGCATCAGGCTGGCGGCCATATTGTCGCAGATCACGGTGGTGGGAATCCCGTCGGCCATCAGCTCCCAGGCCGTCAGCCGCGCGCCTTGCAGAAAGGGCCGCGTCTCGTCGGCATAGACGTTGATCTTCTTGCCCTGCTCGATGGCCGAACGGATCACGCCCAGCGCGGTTCCGTAGCCGCAGGTGGCCAGAGCGCCGGCGTTGCAGTGGGTCAGCACGCCGCCCTCATCGGGAAGCAGCACCCCGCCATAGGCACCCATCGCCCGGCAGGCGCGGATGTCTTCCTCGTACATGGCGTGCGCCTCGGCCAGCAGCCGCTCCTTGATCTCGCCAAGAGCAGCGCCTGCGGCAGTCAACCGAACGAAGCACCGCTTCATGCGGTCGATTGCCCAGAAGAGGTTCACCGCCGTGGGGCGCGTTCCGGTCAGGTGCGCGCAGATCCGCTCAAACTCCGGTGCAAACTCCGCCGTCGTCGCAGCCCGCGTGCGCAGTGCCCCCAGCGCCACGCCGTAGGCCGCCGAGACCCCAATCGCCGGCGCGCCGCGCACCACCATGGTGACGATTACCTCCGCCACCTGCTCGTAAGTGGTTGCAACTACATAGCTCTCCTCCAGCGGGAGCCGCGTCTGGTCGATAAAGCGGACACCCTCAGGCGTCCATGCAAGTGTGGGTATCATGGAACTCCAGTGTAAACCGTGAGCGAGGGCTCAGGGTTGTGCCCGGTCGCACACCGGCAGGCCTGAGAGAAAGAGCGGATGCCTATCTGCGCCTCCGCTGCGATAGGATGCTATCGAGCGATGAATTCTTCTCAGCAACCCCGCTTTGCCGCCGCCTGTCGTCTGCTGGACGAGGCAATCGCCGCGCGCGCCTTTCCCGGCTGTGCCTTCGGCCTCCTCGCCGGTGGCGCGGTTGTGCTTGAGGGGGCGAGCGGCCGCTTTACCTACGACGAGGCCTCGCCCCCGGTCACGCCTGCGACGGTCTACGATGTTGCCAGCCTCACCAAGGTGGCGGCCACCACCGCCGCGGCGATGCTGCTCCATCAGCAAGGCCGGCTCGATCTGGAGACACCGCTTGCCGAACTGCTGCCCGGCTTTCTCTCGGGCTGCGCCGCCAGTGATCCGGCACGGCGCGTGACCCTTAGCCATCTGCTGGCCCACAACTCCGGCCTGCCCGGTTATGTCGAGTTCTTCCGCACGGCCACGACGCCCGAGGCGCTGATGCAGGCCTGCCTTGCGCTTCCGCTCGAGGCCGCGCCCGGCGAGCGCGCCGTCTACTCCGATCCCGGCTTCATTCTGCTGGGCAAGGCGCTGGAGGTACTGACCGGCGAGCCGCTGGCGACTTGGGTCGCGCGGGAGATCTTTCAGCCGCTCGGTTTGTCGGCCACGGGCTTCTGTCCTCCCGCCGCAGCGCGTGAGCGGATTCCGCCCACCGAGCGGGACACCACCTTCCGCCATCGCCTGATCCAGGGCGAGGTGCAGGACGAGAACGCATGGCTGCTGGGCGGCGTGGCCGGCCACGCCGGGCTCTTCTCGAATGTGGCTGAGTTGCTGCTCTTCGCCCGCGAGATTCTTTTGGCCGGCTCCGGCAAGGCGCGCCTGTTCAACTCAGCTGCGGTCGAGCACTTCGCTCGCCGCCAGAGCCCGCCGGGATCGTCGCGGGCGCTGGGCTGGGATACGCCCTCGACGCCCTCGTCCTCGGGCCGCTACTTCTCGTCCCGTTCGATCGGCCACCTGGGCTACAGTGGCTGCTCGCTCTGGATCGACCTTGATGCCGATGTGGCCATTGTGCTGCTGACCAACCGGACTTGGCCCGACAGGAGTTGCCAGTTGATCCGTTCGCTGAGGCCCGCCTTCCATGACGCCCTCCGCCAGGCGCTGTAAGACGCAGGCCTCAGCTGTGGAGATTTCTCTCCGGGTTGACTACTTTCCAGTTACAATAAAAACTCGGGGACTGACGCGATGCTGACGAGCTCGATGACACAGGGTGCGGCCACGGCCCATAAAGAAGAGAAGACGGGCCCGTCCACCCAGCCGCAGATCATGACGACCGAATGCCAGAACGATGCCTCGCAGGGCTTCGATACCAAATCCGCGCTTGAGATCGCCCGCATTATCAACCACGAGGACGCCAAGGTCGCCGCAGCGGTGAAGAAGGCGATTCCGGAGATTGCGCTGGTGATCGACCAGTTGGCGCGCAGCCTGCGCGAGGGCGGACGGCTGATCTACGTCGGCGCCGGCTCCAGTGGCCGCATCGCCGCGCTCGATGCCTCCGAGTGCCCGCCCACCTATTCGACCGCGCCTGCACAGGTGCAGTACATCATGGCCGGCGGGCCCAAGGCTCTGGCTTCAGCCGTTGAGGTCAACGAAGATTCGGAGGAGATGGGCCAGCGCGACATCGCCCGCCGCCGCCCCACGCGCAAGGATGTGGTCATCGGCGTCTCCGCCAGCGGACGCACGCCCTATGTTGTTGCCGCCGTCGCTTACGCTCGCGCTCGCGGCGCTCACACTGCCGCCGTCACCTGCAATCACGAGACGCCTCTGGCCCAGGCCGCCGACATCACCATCATCGCCGACGTCGGGCCTGAAGTGATCTCCGGCTCCACGCGCATGAAGGCCGGCAGCGCCCAGAAGATGGTGCTCAATATGATCACCACCGGCGCCATGACCCGGCTGGGCTACGTCTACGAAAACCTGATGGTCAACGTGCATATGCAGAACACCAAGCTGGTGGAGCGCGGCATCCGCATCCTGATGTGCGCCTGCAAGATCGACCGCGCCACCGCCGTCGAGACGATCAAGTGCGCCGGACGCAGCGTTCCCGTGGGGCTAGTGATGCTCAAGGCCAAGGTGGACAAGCCGGAGGCCGTGCGGCGCCTGGCCAAGAGCGACGGCAATGTGCGCCTGGCCATCGAGGACAATGTACTGGAGTTATAGAATCGCGGTTGTATCGAGATCTTCCATGTTGCACGACGGAGATGAACGTTGCAGACCGTACTGATCACAGGCGGTGCGGGGTTCTTTGGCGGAATCCTGAAGCGCAGGCTGCTCGCCGCGGGATTTCAATGCATCAGCCTCGACCTGGTGCACGATGAGGACAGGCACGAAAACCTGGTCAGCATTCAAGGGGATCTGCGCGACAAGGCGCTCGTCGAGGAAGTTTTCAGCAAGTATAAGTTCTTCGCGGTACAGCATTGCGCTGCCATGCTGGCGCATGGCCTCAGGATAGACGCGGAGGAAATCTGGAATTGCAATGTGGAGGCCACGCGCAATCTGGCGGAGGCCTGCAAGCGCCACCAGGTGAAAAACTTCGTCTACACCTCCACCAACTGCCTTTGGGCCAGCAATCTTGGCCATGCCATTGCAGAGAACGAGCCTCCAGCTCCGGTTGAGGCCTATGGCCGTGCAAAACTCGCGTCGGAGAAGGTGCTTAAAGAATATGCAGCGCATTTGAATGCCGTCATCATTCGCTGCCCGACGATTATCGATAGCGGGCGGCTCGGTCTGCTGGCCATCCTTTTTGAATTCATAGATGACAACAAAACAGTCTGGGTTGTGGGCAAGGGATCGAATCGCTACCAGTTCATCTATGCCGACGATTTGGCCCAGGCCTGCACGCAGGCGATGGAAATAGGAAGGCCGGAGATTTTTCATATCGGTTCCGACCGCGTGGAGAGCCTGCGCGAAGTTTATGAAGCGGTTATTCGCTCCGCTGGATCGCGGTCCAAAGTGCGCTCCCTACCGGAACGGCCAACTATCTTTGCCATGAAGCTGGCCAGCATGCTGCACCTTTCGCCGCTTGGGCCTTATCAGTACAAGATGATCGCGGAAGACTTCTTCTTCAATACGGAAAAAATCAAATCAGCTCTTCATTGGCGACCCACGTTGAGCAACTCCGAGATGATGGTTCGCGCCTACCGGTATTACTCGGCCCACCGGGGGGAGATCGATGCGCGGTCGGATGTTTCGGCTCACAGGAGGACCGCGCCGATGGGTATTATCAGGCTACTCAAATGGATATCCTGAGTTCGCGCCACACGCCCCGGTTCGGCAAAGCGGAAGCCATAGTGCTGGCCGCCTATTCTCTCCTGCTTGCATGGACGGTTGCACACCATGCGCCGTGGGCCGATGAGGCGCAGTCCTGGCTTCTTGCGCGAGATTCGTCGTTGACCGCGCTTTTTAAAACCAATCTGCATTTTGAGGGGACACCGGGACTTTGGCATTTGTTTCTTTGGCTGCTCTGCCGGATGCACGTTTCATACGCCGGTATGCACTGGTTTGCCGCTCTTATTGCTATTACTGGAATCTGGGTCTTTCTTCGCTTCTCCCCTTTTCCGCTGCTCGTGCGCATCGCGTTGCCCTTCAGCTTTTACCTCTTCTATCAGTATGCGGTTATTGCGCGAAGTTATGTGGCGGTTCCGCTGTTGGTCTTCATCATCGCCGCATTGTTCTCACGGCCGGCGCAGAATCTGATCGCGATTGCAGTCGTTCTTGGATTGCTGGGCAATCTTTGCACACAAGGCCTTGTGCTGTCGGCGGGTTTTGCCTTTGTTCTCTTTCTTCATCTGCGGCAGCAAGGAGATAGTAACTCCACGCCTCCGGGGCCAAGGCGCATCACCGCTGCACTTTTGATCCTGAGCGCGTTTTGGGCGGCAGCTGTATGGACCGCACTTCCATCCGCCGATAACAGCTTCATGCCCGTTGCGAAGCTGATCAACCGAATTGCTCCTCCGCCACCGGCCAGCATCGGAAGCGCAAATTCTGCTGCACAAACGCCGCCCGCCCAGGAAAAGCCGGACGATCCGTATGAATCCTGCCATCCAGTGACGCTCGCGCAGGATCTGGGGTTTATCGTGACCGGTGGCCTTTCGAATTCCTGGCTGCTTACCCTCATCACGCTGGGCATCATCTTTGCCTTTCTCGCCTCTCGCGCCTCGCAAGAGAGACTCCTGGATATTGCTCCCTACTTCATGCTTCAATGTTTTTTTCTGCTGGTTCTTGAACAGCCCTGGCATCTTGGTATGTTATTCGTTGCGTTGATAGGCATTCTTTGGATCAACTGGCCGCGGGAAGAAACGCGCCGCGAACGCATCTGGAGCGCGCTGCTCGTATCCGCAGTGCTGGCCGTCAGCATTGATCAGGCATTTTGGAGCGCGCGCGCAATCAAGACCGACTTGCAAGGCAATTACTCGGGCGACAAGCAAGCCGCGGAGTTTTTGAAAAGCCATGCCGCTGGTAAGAGAGTGGCCGGATTTCGCCCTCATTCCGTCGGAGTCTTGCCGTATTTTTCTTCAAATATCTTTGAAAACCAGCATCAAGAGGGATTCTGGTTTTGGAGCCGGATGAATCACACCGACGACCGGGTGATGGAAACGGTGCTGGATCATCCCGATTTTATTGTCATCGGGTTCCTGGTCCATCTCTGCAATGGGACCACCGCAGATAGCGAAGCTGTGGCATCTTCGAAGCGGGTTCTCCCGGGGATGGAAGAGCGGATTCTGGCAAGCGGGCTCTACGTGGAAACGCACCGCTTCTGCGGTGATGCATTCTCAGGCCATGATTCACAGATGACACTCTGCCAGGTGATTCTGGAGCCTGTCACTCGCTGACGCTCTCGCAAGCCGATGGGAATCCTCTCGAACCGAATCGAATACGCGCGGGCCACCCTGTGCCATCCTCTCTCTTCCATCGGTGCTTCGATGGGCACGATTGACTCTGCTCGGGCTTCGCACCACAGCGTGCTACTTGCTGGCAGGCTTCCTGGGAGCGGGTTTGGCGGCCGCCGTGTCGGCCAGCGCCTGGTCGATCGTGCGGTATAGATCCTGGTCGATGTTTCTCACCTCGATGTACTGCGCGCCCTTGCCGCCCGCGGTGACGATGAAGACGGTCGGCGTGTGCTCGATGCCGGTGCGCTTACCCATCTCGTTGTCGGCCTTGACGGCGGCACTCAGCGCGCCCTGCGGATCAAGGGCGAAGGGCAGGCTGATGCCGTGACTCCGCGCGAATTTATCGGTGAAATCGTGCAGCACGACAAGGCTGTAAATCGAAGCCTGATTGGCGAAGACCTGATCGCGGTATTCGTCGCCCAGGGACTTGCTCTTCTGGTCGAACCAGCGCGCGTTGATCGCCGCCTGCGTGCTCCAGACGTGATAGGGAATGAGGAAGTCGTGGCGAACCCAGGGGATCTTGTACTGCTGAATGGCCCTCTTGATAACCGGGTTCTCATTGCCGCAGACGGGGCATTCCATGTCAACGAACTCGACCAAGGCCACGCGGGCGCCGGCCGGCGGATGGAGCGCGCTCGAGTCATGCACCTGGGTTCCGGGCGACGGAGCGCCAAATTGGCCGCGGGCGCTTGAAGGAATGATCAACAGAACGGCGGCCAGGCTCAGCAGCAGGCTGGCGCGCGACAAAAGACGGTAGCGATGGGAAAGTGCAAGCGAATCAGACATAACAGTTGGACGACTCCCTGACAGCAATTGTAACTACTGGCAGCGCGGATCTCCTATTGGGTTGGCAATTCTCTCATCCGCGCCGGAAAAGGAATCGGGTGGAATGCACTACTATGGTTCTCATGCGCGCACTTTCCGCTGCCGAGATGAAAACCTGCGACCGGGTGACCACGGAGCGCTTTGGCGTGGCGTCGCTCGATCTGATGCGCGCGTCTGCGGAGGCAGTGGCGGCCTTCGCGCGGCGGCAATTCCCGCAGGCGCGGCGGGTGACGGTCCTCTGCGGCCGCGGCAACAACGGCGGCGACGGCATGATGGCCGCGCGCAGGCTGGCCTCGGCCGGCTTGGAGGTGACCACGCTGCTGCTGGGCTCGCGCGAGCGGCTTACCGGCGACGCGGCTCAAGCCTGGCGCGAGCTGACCGGCCCGGCGCATGGACTGATCCACGTCGTCGAGTCGCCCGGAGAGCTGGCCCATCACAACGACGCACTCCAAACCGATCTGATTCTGGACGCCGTCGTCGGCACCGGCTTCAAGCCGCCCTTGAAGGGCCTGGCCGCCGCCGCGCTCGAATGGCTGAAGTCGAGCAAGGCTCCGATTCTGGCCATTGATCTGCCCTCCGGCTGGTCCTCGGACGCGACCAGCGCAACGGCGGCTGGAGCGGTCTATCCCGCCGATGCCGTGATCTCATTCACCGCGCCCAAGCCGGCGCACCTCTTTGGCCAACTGACGCGCCATTGGGAGCAGCCGGTGGTGGTGGCGCAGATCGGCTCGCCGGAGGAGGCGATCGTCTCCGCGCTGGGATTGCATTGGGCCGGCGCTGCGCTGGCGATGACGCAGGCGAGGCGTCCGGCGGCGGCCAATAAGGGCAGTTTCGGCCATGTGCTGGTGGTGGGCGGGACACTTGGGACGGATGGCGGCAAATCCGGCGCTCCGGCGATGGCCTCTTTGGCCGCGCTCCGGGCCGGTGCTGGTTTGGTGACGGCAGCTGTTCCCTCGCCGGTGCTCCCTCTGGTAGCGGCCGTCGCGCCGGAGCTGATGAGCTTTCCGCTGGCCGCAACGCCGTCGGGTTGTATCGCGGCGGAGAACTTTGCTCCGGAATCTCTGGCCGCGCTGACGGCAGGCAAGACGGTGCTGGCGATTGGCCCCGGCTTGGGCCAGGATGCGGAGACTGTCAAATTCACGACCGGGCTGCTTTCGGCCACCAAGATGCCGGCGGTGATCGACGCCGACGCGCTGAATATTCTGGCGGCGAAGCCTATGCTTCTAGCCAAGCTGGCCAAGGGCCGCACGCTGGTGCTGACGCCGCATCCGGGTGAGATGGCGCGGCTGGCGGGAATCGGCGTGGTCGAGGTGCAGGCCAACCGGCTGGAGGTGGCGCGCGGCTTTGCCCAACGCATGGCTGTTACGCTGGTGCTCAAGGGCGCGCGCACGCTCATCGCCCACCCCGACGGGCGCGTGGCGGTGAACACCAGCGGCAATCCGGGGATGGCCAAAGGCGGCTCAGGCGACCTGCTGACCGGGCTGATCGCGGGGCTGCTGGCGCAGTTTCCGGCTGATGCGGCGCGGGCAGTGGAGGCCGCGGTCTATCTGCATGGGCTGGCCGCCGATCTGGCGGTGCGCAAGGCCGACGAACATACGCTGCTGGCGACAGACAGCCTGGCTGAACTGGCGCGGGCCTTTCGCTTCCGCGCAGGCGACGCCGAGGGACTGGTTTGGTTGCAGGGGCTGCCGTCGGAGGCCACGCGATGAGTGCAGAGAGTGCAGGCCGTCACCACGAGTTCACGACAGAGAGCGGCGCGGAGACGATTGAAGTCGGGCGACGGCTGGTGGAACTGCTTTCGCCCCCGCAACTATTGATCTTGCGCGGCGACCTGGGAACGGGCAAGACGACGCTGGTCAAAGGCATTGCCGAGGCTCTTGGGGCAGCCGAAGCGAATGAGGTGACCAGCCCCACCTTCACGCTGCTGCACGAGTACGATGGCGTGCGCGAGGGCCGGCCCGTCAGGCTCTGTCACCTGGACGTCTATCGACTGGAGGGCGAGCGACAGTTGGATACGCTGGGATTGGATGAACTGCTGACCGCCGATGCGCTGGTGCTGGTCGAGTGGGGCGAAAAGTTCGCGAGCATCCGCAAGAAGGCCACGGGCGAGGTCGGGATCTCGTCGACCGGCGGCGACACGCGCCGGATTCTTGTTACGTTGAAAGCATAACATTAGAGTACCTTTCAATACTCCGCAATTACTCTCGGGGAGAAGTGGCGAATGGTTCCTGAATACATCAACGAAATTGATGCCAAGATCGCTCTGATGCGCGGCCGGCTTGCGAGCTTGCAGAATGAGGACGGCGGCTTCCGCGCCTTCTATTGCCACGACCGCGAAAGCG
>Ga0182016_10000074_pt1 | contig 99762 bp, 91 predicted proteins | sample 712S2MmetaG_FD_120491 | JGI IMG/M metagenome (GOLD analysis project Ga0182016, IMG submission 120491) | Permafrost microbial communities from Stordalen Mire, Sweden - 712S2M metaG | ecosystem: Environmental > Terrestrial > Soil > Wetlands > Permafrost | place: Sweden: Stordalen | collected... | reverse complement strand
CAATTTGCCGGTGACCATACTGCGAGGGATCACCCGTTCCCATCCCGAACACGGAAGTTAAGCCTCGCTGGGCCGATGGTACTGCACGGGCGACTGTGTGGGAGATTAGGTGATCGCCGGCATATTTCTTAAACACAAAAGCCATCCCGTTAGGGATGGCTTTTGTGTTTGCTTGCTAATGTTAGGAGGCCCAATGTACGAATATCACGCATGCCCAAATTGCGGTGAGCAGGCGCCATTCTGTTCGCAGATGAACAAGAACGGTATAGTCACAATTACAACTAGATGCGAATACTGCCGTAAAATCTCGGTTACGCACCCAATCGAGCCCGTTGAGAGAGAATCCGTTAGTCGCCCACGCCAGTGAGTTCGCGCTCGCCGAGCCGCCTAGCAAGGGGTGGCCAGGGTGCGTTGGAGGACAGGACGATTCTATCGAACGGTGAGACAATTCGATTAATGGCTTGGCTTCGCGAATTTGCATGGTTCGTTCGAGATATGTACCGCCAATGGGTAGGCGCTATGACGGCGTCCCTTTCGATCGTCCTCGCGGTCGCGCCTCTAGTGTTTCCGGCATTCTTTGCAGGAGACAAGGGTCTTTTACGGAATCAAGTGACCTGGTGGATTGCATCGGCAATTGCCTTTCTCATTGCATCACGTTCCGCATGGGGCGAAGAGCGTCAGAAACGCATCGATCTCCAAAAACGATGGGAAGATAACAGCCCGATGTTAGGGTTGGAAATCTATAGCTTTGAAGGACCGAAGGCGTGGCTGACGAACGCGACTCCTGTGACGATGGCGATCAAGCTTCTTACCGGGCGAGTTCCCACGTCAATTCACTTTGATCCACTTACCTCAAAGTCAGGAGCTTTTCGATTAAAGTTTGACTCCTTGCCACATGTGGATTCCCCGCATCCATTGCCTATGAGGTTTGAGATTGAAGAGGTCGGTAAGCCGAAACTGAGCGCGAAGGACAGAGAAACAACCCATATTTACGAGCGCGATATGTTACTGCTTTTCCTGAATGACGCGAAGGAAAAATCGGCAATAGATGCTTTCCCCCTTACCACGCGATTCTCAGATAAGGGGGAACAGCGCGCGCAAGCATTCAACCTACGTTGGGACTGGTCCAAGCACGGGTTCCTGAGAGACACAACGTAAACTGCGGTAAACCCGACCGCGGCAAGGCGAATTGCTACAGTATCGCCTCAAACCCCTTTCGCTTGATCACATTCAGCAGCGCCAGCGCAGGGCCTTTCGGCGTCTTCGTTCCGCGCTCCAACTGCGAAATATACCCCGTGGTCAGATTCAGATAGCGCGCGAATGCGGCCTGGCTCAAATTCGCGCGCTCCCGCATCTCGCGAATTTGCTTGCTGCTGATGGGCTTGGCCGTGGGGAGAGAATCTGCGCCGAGCAAGCGGACCGTGATTTTTTCAAACGCAGCCTTATCCATCAGCCCACTGCGGCACTGATCGCCGGCCATCTCAACAATGGCCTGGGACACTTTGCTAAGTTTCTTCGCCATTTTCAACCTCCTGCAAATTCCCGTTTTCTAATTCCCCTTGAATCTTTGTCGCATTGGCCGCAAGCCAGTTTCCGGCCAATTCCCGAAGAAAGATCAGCTCGTCGGGCTCGATGTTTTTCCGGTCGCTTTTCGCAGACCCTAACAGGAACACAGCCCGCTTCTTCGCCCGGTAGGCGATGATGGTCCGATACCCGCCCGATCGTCCGTTGCCCTGCCGCGCCACTCGCTGTTTAATCAGCCCGCCGCCCAGATCGGCGTCAATCAGGCCGCGTTCGGCCCGCTCGATTGCCTCGCGCAACCCGGCGCCCGGAATTTGTTCGTGCCGTGCAAACCGCGCGAACCATTTCGTCTTGAAGATTCGCATGTCAATTTTCTAACACTATGTACTATAGCACGCAGTGTGATAAAACCGCCTGTCATAGTTCGCATTCAGTCGTGCATCAGATTTAGGCGATCGAGGTGTTGATACTCGTGGGCGGCATATTTCATGAGGTGCGGCCTTTCTGCGTTTGGGCTCCGATTAGCGAGATCAAAGCGCCCTCCGTGCGAACATCCGCCTCAGGCGACCTGCACGCTCGTCCGGATGCTAGATGGCACCCGTATCGGCGACCTTACTCGTCATTCCGGCTGTATCCATCGAAATTTCTCCTGCACCAATCGGAAATCGGAAATCTGCCTGCGATGCCAGGTAGATGAGATGGGCACGCCATTGACGGTTCCCACAACCGTCATCAGGCCATCGCCCGAGGATTGAAACGTCAGCTTCGCCTTCCACGTTGGATCGTCACTGTCGCTGAGCTCGGCGACACCAGTGCGCGGATCGAGAGCGAAGCCGAGTCCGTCCTGCGTGCCGTCGCGGAGTTCGAGGTTCACGCGCTTCGGCGATTCGATGGCCATCGAAAGCCAATGATCGGTTCCTGGGCCGACATGGTATTCCTTCTGCAGCCTTTCAGTGAAGAGCGACTGGGAATTGGCGTCCGGAACTGCGAAGGTATCGGCGACCCAGAGCCCGTAGAACGGCAGCTTTTCCGCCTCGACGGAGGCCGCCAGCCTTTTTTCGTATGCCGTATGCGCGGCCGTGCAGGTCATCAAGGCCAGAACCGCGCCGAGCGCCGCCACGCCTGTGCGAACAGCCCGATCCACCGTTCTTCGCGCGGAAAGTTCCAGAGGCACAATCGGCGGCACCGGCTGGCGGAGCACCAGGAGCCGCGCTATTCCAGGCAAGGCCGGCGCGGCGAGAAAGATAGCCATCAGCAACAAATGCGATGAGATGATCTTGACCGGCACACCGTAATCCATGTTCAGAAGAAAGACATTGGTCAGGACCGGCACCGTAAGAAGAGCCCCCATGGTCTCCAGCCGCGGAGTGATGAGCAACAACCCGGCCAGCACTTCCAATGCGCCGCTGATCACGGTGTAAGGCTGCGATGAGGCCATGAAAATCCACAACATGTTGAACATGTCCATTCGTCCCACCTGCTGCGACAGTCGGCCAACGCTCAGCATGCCGAACTGCAAAGGGAAGACTTTGTCAAAGCCATAACTGAAGAGAACGATGGCGAGCGAAAAGCGGAGGAAGAGAGCGAACCATGCATGGAGCCGGCGGTAGTCGCTTGGCTTCCTGTCGAGGATGGACCACGCGACAGTGGCGACGATGGCAACAAGCAACTCAGTCAGATGCTGCAGATAACCCGAGAGCGAATCGGAATCGGGGAAGATGAAGAGCTTTCTCCGCACATGGTAAATATGCGCACAGATCCAAGGCAGACTTATTCGCCAGGGATCGAAGCGATCGAAATTCCAAAACGCGGATTTCGTCATCACGAACATAAAATACGCAAACAGGAACAGGCCTGTGACGCCGAAAGGCAGCAGGTAGCAAAAGCAAAAGCGAAAGGCGATGCGAGTGACAAGGCTCCAGCGGATGGGCTGCTGCAAGGCTGCAGGCCGCGGATCGTCATAGGGAGTGGTGACTGCGTCCGCATTCGAATTCGTCATAGCGAATATCCTTCTAGCTTTTCTCGCGGAGCTTACGGTCCGCGTTGAAGGGCCCCAATTTCGCTGAACCTAGACGGCAAGATGCCGGGACTGTGCTCTCATCGAAGCTTAAGAGCCAGAGTCTCTTTTCTTCGAGCTCGATGTGACTGCATTTTATCGATCCTGAGCGCCTTGGCGAGGCCGGATATGGATGGACCGCAAAAAGAGGCGCTGCAGGGACCAGGTCAGGATGGGATCGCTAAATGGGCTCGAAAGGATGCGAGTTCACGCGCGGCGGTATCGAATGTTGCCAGGGGAAAAAACTGGACGCTCATTTGCATGTAATTTCACCTCCCCGGCGCATACTCGTCTTATGAGCAATTCAGATCTCAGCGCAAACGCTGGTGCCGCCCAGCGACCCGACGCAAAACCGGCGCGCTAAGCCCTTCAGTTTCTGACATTTGCCGCTAACTCGCGTGGAATCATATGCGCGGGCAAAAATTCGTGCGCCAACCTGCTGAAAACACTATGTTTCTCCCTCGAAAGGACCGGGGGAGGCATCGAGGTGAATTATGTCAATCGTCTACCGGCCGGGTAAACCCCAGGAGTGCCGCTTCATCAAGTCCGATGGCCGTCGCTGCCATTCAATGTCAATGCGCGGCATGGCCTGCTGTTACTTCCATCTACCCGCTCACCGGCGCCCCATCGCCAAAGGCCGGCCGCTAAAGACACTCCGCATCGAGTTCCAGCCACCCACTAACGGTCAACCGCGCAAGACGCCCTTTGCCCAGTTGAAGACGGCAATCAAACAGGGACGGCTCGACCGTCGCACGGGCGAACTCTGCGCCTACGGCATGCGGCTCCTCACCAGGACAAGCAGCAGCACCGCTTCTGGAAACCCGGCACGGCCTGCGTGAGCGTTCTGGCATGAACGCCCCGGTTTGATACATTGGTGGCCATGCTACCGCAACGCAATTTCCGCTCGCTCGCCCTCGCCGTTCCCGTTTGCCTGCTGTCTGTACTTTCGCAGTTGGCTTCTGCGCAAACCAGCCACACTGCGGCGGCGCAAACCGTCAATATGACGCCGGTCAAGCCCGAGACCGCCGGATTTTCTTCAGAGCGGCTCGAGCGGCTGCATGCATTCATGAAGCAGACCGTCGACGACAAGCAGATCTCCGGAGTCGTGACTCTTCTTGCCCGTCACGGCAAAGTTGTCGATTTCTGGAGCTATGGCCAGCGCGACATCGCGAGCGGCGCGCCCATGACCCGGGACACAATCTTCCGCGACTTCTCCATGACCAAACCGGTTACCGGCGTGGCCATGATGATTCTCTACGAGCAGGGCAAGTGGCTGCCGAGCGACCCGATCTCCAAGTACATTCCTGAGTTCGCGCACCTCAAGGTTTTTAACGGAGTCGGTGCGGATGGCAAGCCGATCCTGGTCGACCCCGACCATCCGCCAACCATGGCCGAGCTCATGTCGCACACCGCTGGATTTACTTATGGCATCCTTGGCAACACGCCCGTCGACGAAATGTACCGCCGCATCAAGCCGCTTGAGGCGAAAAACCTTCAGGAGTTCATCGACCGCATGGCCACGTTGCCGCTGCTTTATCAGCCCGGCAAAGGCTGGACCTACAGCGTCTCCATGGACATTGAAGGCTACATCGTCGAGAAGCTGTCGGGCCAGTCGCTGCCTGACTTCATGCGCGACAACATCTACCGGCCACTGGGTATGAAAGATGCCGGCTTCTTTGTTCCCGCTGAGAAGCGAAACCGCTTTGTCACGGCTTACAAGACTGATAGCCAGGGAAATCTGGTTCCAAATTCGAGCAATCAAGACACCAGTTACTCGGTCGAGCCGGGCAAGCCCTCGGGCGGTGGCGGAATGGTCTCAACCGCGGAGGATTACTACCATTTCGCGCAAATGCTGGCCAATGGCGGCGAACTTGACGGTCACCGTATTCTTGCGCCAGCAACCGTCAAGTTGATGACCTCAAATCATCTCGGTCCCGAGCTGCTTGCGGGTCACTTCGGCATCGGCAACATGCAGATCCGCCCGGGCTTCGGGTACGGCTACAACGGCGCAGTCGAGTTCGATCCGCCGACTGCGAACCTGCCCGACGGCAAAGGCACTTACATGTGGGATGGCGCCGCAGGCACATGGTTCTGGGTCGATCCAACCAATGACATTGTGTTTATTGGCATGATCCAGCAGGCGTATCCATGGCCGCCAGTCGAGTACACCAGCCGCGCGCTGGTCTACCAGGCACTCGTCGATCCGGCGAAGTGACATGCATTTCTTCGGCTGGGTTAAAGCGGCGCGTCTGCGCTATTCTCGCTTCGTGACCACTCTTCGCAATTTCGGCGTCGTGCTTCTCGCGTTGCTCTACGCTTCAGCGGGCACTCGCTCGCAACAACCCGCCGGCCCATCGGCGCCGGCAGCTTCCGGTCTTCTCGCCGGGCTCACCGCGGACTTCAATCGGCTCGCGCCGCAAACCATCCGGCCCGCGGAGGGATACATCCACCACGACTATCTCGTTCCCGCCGGCTATTACCCTCAAATGTGGGACTGGGATGGTTTCTTCATCGGATCGCACTGGGCTAACCAGGATGCCGCGAACGCGAAGTATTTGCGCGACTGGGTGCTGAGCTTTGCTTCTTCAGCAGACGCCGATGGCTACGTTGCCGGATGCATCACGACCAAGGGCCCGCGGCCGCTCTTCGGCAAGTTCGCCATGAAGCCTTTTCTAGCGCAGGGCGCGGTGCTCGCGGCTGGCCAGCTCAACGACTACGAGTGGATCAGGCCGGTATGGCCGGCGATGCAGCGCATTCTGGAATACCGGAAGAAGACGCAATTCGACGCGAAGTGGAACCTATGGTTCTGGGACAACGCCCTGCAGTCCGGCGCCGACAATAACCCCGCGCTCACCAACGACCCCAACGATCGCAGCGCGATTCTGGCCGTCGACGCTTCAGTGTGGGCTATGCGCGAGTACCAGGCAATGGCAGTAATCGCGCGGCATCTCGGCGACAATGCCCTCGCCTCTCAGTACGATCGCGAAGCTGAGGCCACGCGCAGCGCGATCATGAAGCATCTCTGGCGCAGAGATGAATCTCTTTTCTTGAATCGACGCCGCGACACAGGCGCGTGGATGCCGTCGATCACGTGGTCGAGCTTTGTTCCGCTGGCATTTGGTATGTTGCCGCAGGCTGAGGGTGCGCGCATGATTCGCCTGCACTTGCTCAACCCGGCCGAGATGCGCTCGCCGTATGGATTTCGCAGCGTCTCCAAGAGCGACCCGGCTTACAACAACGCCGCCATCATCAACCCTTACTCCAACTGGCAGGGGCCGATTTGGATCAACGCCAACTATCTCGATTGGCTGGCCCTGCGTCGTTACGGATTCAATACCGAAGCCAAGTGGCTGGCCGGCTCGGTGGCGACAATACTCCGCAACGACATTGCCAAGTGGGGATCGATGCATGAGGACTATGACGCCGACACCGGCCTCGGTCTCGCGCCTACGGTAGTGCAATCTCCCAACGGCAAGTTCGCCGGCTTTGTGGGCTGGAACATGCTCGCTGAGGATATGTTGCAGTGCGAAGACACCGGCAGCCACTGCATGACGTTTACGCTCGAGCCCTGACTCCCCGTCCTGCTGTTGGAGTCAAGATCGCATTTTTAGATATGGGCCGTGAAACTGTGGAACGAGTTCCGCCAAGCGATTGATTCCATTGAGTCGCGTTTCACAGGTTCACGGAAAAAAGGCTTAATGTGGATTCTATTGCGGGATTTTGACGGGTGCGGAAATGGAGATGTTGTTCATGTTCCCAACCCTTCTACCTGCTCCCCGACCCTTCTAACTACAATTGTGCTCCGATAGGCCCTAATTACCTGCAAGAGAGATGAAATTTTCTTTCTCTCCTTGACAATCTAGGAGAGCGGTCTTATTCTCCTCCTAGATTAACTAGGGAAGCGCCAGGAAGGCAGCTGGCCGGAGACTCCGCGATGGCTCCAGACAAACAGCAGGACATTCTTCAGGGAACCCTTGACTTGCTAATTCTCAAGGCCGTTTCGCTTGGGCCTCTGCACGGCTACGGTGTGCTGCTGCGCATCCAGCAGATATCCGGCGAGGAACTCATCATCTTGCAGGGTTCGCTTTACCCGGCGCTTTACCGGCTTGAGCACCAGGGGGCCATCGCCAGCGAGTGGGGTGAGAGCGCGAACAACCGCCGCGCCAAGTACTACCACCTTACCGACCTGGGCCGCGCGCGCCTGGGCGAAGAAACCGAAAAGTGGCAGCGCATGTCGGGCATCATCAACGGCATCCTGAGCGCTACGCCGGGCACTAGGGACTAGGCACCAGGTACTAGGGACTTAGGGGCTAGGGAGTAGGGAACGAAGAGCAGGGACTAGGGACTAGGGAACGGGACTAGGGAACAGGGACTATGCACTAGAGACCAGGGACTATGCATTAGGCAGTAGGGTTAGCGCGCTCGATATCGAGGAGATTGGGGAAAAGAAAATGGCGGACAGGCAGCATGGAATTGATCTCAACAGCAAGCCGGGGAGCGGCGCTGATGGGAATCGTCGGGCCATGTTCTGGCAAATGATTGCGCGGTTCCGGTCGTGGTTTCGCGCGCTGACCCATCGCAGCCGCCTTGAAGCAGACATGGAAGCCGAGCTGGCCGATCATCTCGAACGGCTCACCGCTGACCTGATCCGCGCCGGCCACTCACCGAATGAAGCCGCACGCCGCGCTCGCGTTGCATTCGGCCCGGCGCTTAAGACCAGAGAAGAGATGCGCGCATCGCTCGGCCTGCGCTGGTGCGACGAGCTTGCCGCCGATCTGCGTTTCGCCGTGCGCATTCTGCGCAAGAGTCCCGGGTTTACGGCCATTGCCGCTGTCTCATTGGCGCTGGCCATCGGCGCAAACACTGCGATCTTCTCTCTCACCAAGAGCCTGCTTTACGACCAGCTCGGTGTACCTCACGCTGAACAGTTGCGCCTTTTGCAATGGATCGGGGGCGACAACAACGCAGTGCATGAGATGTGGGGTGAATTCAGTCCAGCGCCTGGCGGAGGCATGATGGGCCCCATCTTCTCCTACCCGGTTTACCAGCAACTGCGCGATCACAACCAGGTAATGTCGGGTCTGCTTGGATACAACGAAGACAGCATGAACGCCACGGTGAACGGCACTGCACGCCGGGCCAACGTGGCTATGGTTACCGGCAATTATTTTGACGTTCTTGAGGCCCGTCCCCAGTTGGGAAGAAACCTTGAGCCATCCGACGACCGAGTAGGAAGCGCCAGCCAGGTTGCTGTCATCAGCGACGGTCTCTGGGAGCGCGGGTTCGCCCGTTCGCCATCGGCGCTGGGCCAAACCATCAACGTGAATCAGTCACTATTCACGATAGTCGGCGTGGCTCCGCGTGGATTCACTGGAGCCAAGAATGTGCAGTCGTCTCCCGATGTCTTCGCCCCATTGAGCATGCAGCCGCTCATCGATCCCAAGGGAGACAAGGGCGGCCTTCTCGATGATCCGGACTTGTGGTGGGTTAACGTCACGGGCCGCATCAAGCCCGGCGTGACTGACGCGCAGGCGCAGGCGGAACTGAATGTTGAGTTGGCTGCGGCCATTCGCGGAACCATGAAAGTGAAGGCGGGCGACACCTTGCCGCGCCTGGTTCTGAGCGACGGCAGTCGCGGACTGGGCTCTGCCGCCAGCTATTTCAAAAAGCCGGTTTATGTTCTCATGGCGCTCACCGGGTTTGTGCTGCTGCTGGCGTGCGCCAACATCGCCAACCTGATGCTGGCCCGCGGCGCGCAACGGCAGCGTGAGATGAGCGTGAGACTGGCTCTTGGCGCGAGCCGCGGGCGCATCTTGCGCCAGCTGCTCAGTGAGAGTCTTCTGCTCGCGACGATTGGCGGCGCCGGCGGTCTGCTTGTTGGTTACCTCGGTCGCAATTTGATCCCCGCGCTTATGTCGAATGCCTGGGATCAGAACCGGCCGCAAGCTCCCATGGATTGGGGCGTCTTCGCTTTTTCCGCCGCAGTTACTTTGCTTACAGGATTCGTTTTTGGTCTTGCACCCGCATGGCTTGCCACGCGCTCTGAAGTCAGCAGCAGCTTGAAAGAGAGCGCGCAAACCACCTCGCGGAGGCGCAGGGGCCTCGGCGGAAAAAGTATTGTTGCCTTCCAAATTGCGCTTTCAACGGTTCTGGTTGTCGGCGCGGGGCTGTTTTTACGCACGCTGTACGCGCTCGACACCATCGACGTCGGTTTCCGCGCCGATCACCTGATTCTTTTTGAGATCTCAGCGCCCGCCCAACGTTACGGCAACGGAAAAGATGTGCAATTGCACCAGCGGCTCGAGCAAGGATTCTCTGCATTGCCTGGCGTTGAAAGCGGCACGCCGAGCTCGGTTTCCTTGATCGGGGGCTCGATGTCGAACCAGGACTTCAAGGTTGAGGGCGGACCTGCCGACGACAACCATAACAACGCTGAAGACGTGAATATTACCGGTAACACCTTCTTTCAAACCATGGATATTCCGATTGTAAGTGGCCGCAGCTTTGGTGCGCAGGATACGGCGAGCTCGCAACCGGTGGCCGTCATCAACCAGGCGCTGGCTAAGAAGCGGTTTCCCAACACCAACCCGATTGGCAAGCGATTCCGTACCGATGGCGAAACAAACGCCTGGGTGACGATTGCAGGAGTCTGCGCCGACACGCACTATGCGACCCTTCGCGATCCCGCGCCCCCGCAGTTTTTCCTGCCCTATGTACAGCAGGCCCAGCTCAGCCACATGACATTCGCGACCGTCATGACCTACGCAATTCGCACCCGGCTTTCGGTCGATCAGATTATGCCAGCGCTGCGGCGCGTGGTGCAGCACGAAGATCGCGATCTGCCCATCATCGACATCCGCACACAGAAGGAGCAGATCGATTCGATGCTGCAGATGGAACGCACGTTTGCAGCGCTCACATCGGGTTTTGGTTTGTTGGCCCTGGCATTGGCGTGTGTGGGCATCTACGGCGTCATGGCGTATTCAGTGGCGAATCGCCGCAACGAGATAGGAATTCGTCTTGCGCTCGGCGCGCAGCCAGGCCAGGTGCGGGGGATGATTTTGCGCGAGAGCACGTGGTTGGCGATTGCGGGGATTGTTGCAGGAACAGGTGCTGCGTTGGGACTGACGCGGCTCGTTAAATCAATGCTCTATGGAATTCAGCCGTGGGATCCGGCAACCATTGTCGCCGGGGTTCTGGTTCTGCTGTTGGTTGCGCTGGCTTCGAGCTGGATTCCCGCGCGGCGCGCCGCCGGTGTGCAGCCTATGGAGGCGTTGCGGCATGAATAAGAGCTGCTAACTAATGGAGCGTACGAACTGCTCCATTGCGCCCTGCTGCGCTTCGATCGATTCCACCAGTTTGAATTGCACACGGCAGCGATCGAGGTTGTGGCCGGGGCGGTGCACCTTGAAATAGGCGTCGCCATTGAGGTAATCGGTGAGAAATCGGATTCCGATCAAGAGGGTGATGAGTTTCCCTCCCAGAACCAGAGACTCTTTCTCGGCGCATGTGAAGAGGCCGCCAGCAGAACTGAGGAAGCCGCGTGCCAGCGCCTGAAAAAGTTCAAAATTCATACTGACTTTGGATAGGTCGCGCTCGTCTTCCTGCGCCAGGCAAGTGGCTGTGCGAACCAGATCGCCAAAGTCGTAGGCGGCAAAGCCGGGCATCACGGTATCGAGGTCGATCACGCAGACGCCTTCGCCAGTCTGGTCATCGATCATCACATTGTTGATCTTGGTATCGTTGTGGGTCACGCGTTCGGGCAGGCCGGAGTTGAGCAGCGAGCTCGTCACGGGTTTGTGCGCAAGGGCAAAAGCGATCTCGGGCCCGGCGTCGCGCACGCGTCCGGCCGCATCACCGGCCACGGCGTCTTCAAGAGCGCGAAGACGCTTGGGCCCGTGATGAAAGTCGGGAATGGTGTCATGGAGCCGCGGTGCGGGCATGTCGGCGAGCATCTCAATAAATCGGCCAAAGGCTCGCGCGCCTTCATACGCCTGTTGCGCCGATTCAATCGCATCCACGGTGCGGGCGCCTTCAATGAATTGATAAGCGCGCCAGTAGCCGCCGTCCTGGTCCACGTGAAAGGCGCAGCCCGCTCGATCGGGAATGAGAGTCAGCGCGCGGCGGTTCCGGTCAGAGTGATCGGCCAACTTTGCGGAAAGGTGCCCGGTGACCCGCTCGACGTTCGCCATCAGCGCCGCGGGATTGCGAAAGATTTTGTTGTTGATGCGCTGCAACACGTAGCGAACAGGCAGGCCGGCGCGTTTGAAGTTGGCGCAATAAGTCTCGTTGATGTGGCCATGCCCATAAGGGACTGCCTGACAGAATTCGCCGTCGATAGCAAAGTGGCTTGCGATTTCACCGAGGTCGCGTGCTGGCGTTGTGACAGGGGTCATGACCGGCCGATCAGGCGAGCACCGGCAGCGTGGGCATTGCGCCCTGCGTCCTGGCTTCTTCAACTACGGCGTCGAGGATTGAGAGCACTTCATCGACCGTCATCGTATAGACTTCGCGTTGCGCGTCGTAGCCTTCTTCAATCAGCTGCTTCAGGTAGCGGCCCGCGATTTGCGCGGCAAGCTGGTCGGTAATTACCTTGCCGGAGCGTTTTTTCTGCGCAACCCATGCGATGGAGGGCAGCGCAATCCACATCGGGCGTCCATTCACGTCGAAGCGGATATCGACGGCGTCGGCGTGGCGCGTGGCAATGGCCACCATGTTGGCCTTCCAGCGGCAGTGGATGTCTTCTCCGCTCCAGCGATCGCTTACGTGGAAGTCTTCGTACATGTGTCTAGCCTAACAGTGAACAGTGGACGGTGAACAGTGGACGTTGGACAGCGATCTGCCGCCAATTGGCTAAACGCCGAACGGCGCTGTTAAACTAGATGGGTTGCAGTCGCAGTGCCTTTAGCCAGTCTGATTCAGCCGAGTTCGGCCCCGCCTGCAAGTCAATCAGCGAAGGACAAGAGAAACAAGTGGATACACAAACCCGTCACGCTTTAAAGCAAGACAAATTCGCCCGTGCGGCAGTCACAAGCGCCAGCTGGCTGGGGGAGAACCGTTCCAGTGTTCTCCGTTGGGTTATCAGCGTGGTAGTTGCGCTGGTTTTGGTAGTCTCCGGAATCGTCTATTGGAACATGCGCACGTCAGCCGCGGACGAGGCACTCGGAAGCGCGCTCGACGTTTACACTGAGCCGCTGGCGACCCCCGGCGTACCTGATTCCGGCACTTATACCACTGCCGCAGCCCGTGCCACCGAGGCGAACCGCGAGTTTGTGGCCATCGCTCACAACTTTAGTGGGCTGCCTGAAGCTTCGAGGGCTCAGTACTTTGCCGGCATCACGTACATCGATCTCGGCCAGAACGGGCCAGCCGAGACTCAGCTGAAAGCGACTGCCGGAGCCTGGAACCGGAACATTGCCAACCTGGGTAAGCTGGCACTTGCCGGACTTTATCACCAGACCGGCCGCGACAGCGACGCCATCAAGCTCTATAACGAGTTGGCCGCCAAGCCGTCGGTAACCGTCCCGGCGGACACTGCCCAGCTGGCCCTTGCCGATGTTTACGCTGCGGAAGGTAAGCAGGACATGGCCAAGGCGATCTGGGGCAAGATCAAGGACTCTGACAAGGACAGCGCCGCCGGGTCGGTTGCCGAGCAGAAACTTACGGGCAAAGGGCAGTAGACCGGTCTCGCAACGCTGACCGCTCATTTCCTGGTTGATTGCCTGGGGCCGCTCCCTGGCGGAACGGCCGCCTGGCTCGCTTGGTTTAGAGATTCAGCGGCTGGGGAACCGGTGCAGCCAGCTGGGGAACCGGTGTAGCCGAGCATTTCGCCACGCGCCTGCGTCTGGTGCATGATGAGCACCAGTCAGGCCATTTGCGCAGGTTGGATGGATTTTGAAGACACCGCCGCGGCCAGTGCGGTCCGCCAGCAGGCGGAAGAGGCCTCCCTTGCCGCGCTGGTTGACCAGTACGCCGGCGCCCTTTATCGCGTAGCATTCTCAGTATTGCGCAACCCTGCTGACGCAGAAGATGCCGTGCAGGAGGCATTTATGCGCGTACTGCGCCACAGCGGCCAATTGGGCGAAGTTCGCGACCACCGTGTTTGGCTGATCCGAATCGTTTGGAATATTGTTCTCGACCGCAAGCGGCGCGCCAAGACGCGGCCGGAGACTGACGATGTGGCCGATTTGGCGCGCGTGCTGCCTTCGACGGGACTCTCAGCCGAGCAGATGGCGAGCGCGGCGCAGCATCACGCCCAGGTGCTGGCCTGCGTTGAGCAGTTGCCGGCCAAAGAGCGCGAAGTGCTGATGCTCTCGGCGTTCGATGAGCTTTCAAGCGTTGAAATTTCGACGGTGCTGGGCATTACCGAGTCGAGCGTGAGGTCGCGGCTTTTTCGCGCCCGTAACCTGATGGCCGGGATGCTGAATCACGCCAGAGGTAAAGCCAGGGAATTGGAGTCCTCGAGCCGCACGGCAGAAACGGCCGCGGCGGCAGAGGAGGAAACGCGATGAATCTTAACTCCCACAACTCGCCTGATATGTACGATTCGGGAATCGATGGGGCAAGCACCGGAGAAGACACGCTGCGGCTGATTGCGGGCCTGCCCGCTCCCAAAGGGCTTGAAGAGCGGGTGCGCCGGGCGCTGCGCACCGCGCCGCGGCAGGGCCGGGTATTGGCGTGGCCGCAGGTGTTGCGTGCTGAAGCAGCATGGGTTCGGGCGACGGCGGCAGCGGCGATTGTGATGGTTGTGGCGGGTGGAGGCTGGGGCGTCTATTCCCACATCCAGCCCTGGCATGCGGGCAACGCGCCGGCGGCAAGGGTAGGTGCGATGGGCGGGTTTTCAGGAGCCAACGCAGTGCGTTCCCCGCAAACACTCGAACCGCCCGTGGTGAGCCCGCCGGCGAAATCGGCCGTGCAAAGCCCGATGCACAAAAAAGCGCTGAAAAAGAAGGCTAAAGTGCAGCCCGAGCAACCAGCCGCGCAACCATAGGCCCCGGCGCCAGTTGGGGATTTTGGCCAGGCGGGACCTGGTAACTCCTCTTGATCCTGCAGAAACGAGTGCCCGGGCTCCCGATGGTATCCGCAACTGATAAGAAACAAAACCAAGTGCCAGCACATTGAGATTTGAGGTATCCCATCCTAACGGCAAAAAGCGCCGTTAGGATGGGGCACCCAGTGTTTCGTTCATCGTGGGTTGGAGACGACGGTGGGGGACTGATACCAGGGGTATTCATTCTGATAGGCCTACTGTAAAGTTCGCCGCCTCTTGTCCGATGAACTCGAATGAGAATGCATGAACGGAGGCCGACCCTTTCCGGATTGAATATGACGCGGGAATTCCATTTTCTCCAGAGGGTTCAGGGGTTATTGATCGCATGTTTGGCGGCGTTGATGGGCTATGCGATCGGTGCTCGATCTTCGATTGCGGCTGCGCTGTCAGTATCGCCGGCTGCGGTCAACTGGGCCGCCGCGGCTTTGGTGGTGTTGCTTGGTTCTCTGCTTTACTTGAAGATCGATGCCGAGCGGCGCGCGCACATGGAGCACACGTTTTTCAGAGCGCTGCTCGATCATTGTCCGGATAATGTTTTTTTCAAAGATCGCGAGAGCCGCTTTTTGTGCCTGAGCAAGGGAATGGTGAAATATTTCGGCTACGAGGATGACTCGAAACTGCTGAACAAAACCGACGCCGATGTCTTCACATCTGAACACGCGCAGCAGGCGCTGGAGGACGAAAGGAAGATTCTCGAAACCGGCCGCCCGATCATCGGACAGGAAGAGAAGGAGACCTGGCCAGGCGGCCGCGAGACATGGGTGCAGACATCCAAATTGCCGTTGATTGACCGCCGGGGGCGGGTAATCGGGACAACGGGCATTTCGCATGATGTAACCGAACGCAGGCGCGTGGAGCAACAGGTGCACTATCTGGCGATGCATGACGCATTGACCGACCTGTTGAACCGTGCGGCCCTGCTCGAACGGCTGGTGCAGGCCATTGCGCGTGCGCAGATCGATGGAAAGCCAATGTCGGTGTTGATACTCGATCTGGACCGGTTCAAGAATGTGAATGACCAGTACGGCCACTTTGCCGGAGACAAGTTGCTGGTAATGGTTGCGAGCCGCTTGCGAAGCTGCGTGCGCGATAGCGATATTGTGGCGCGGTTCGGAGGAGACGAGTTTGTGGTGGTGCTTCCCGGGGCGCACGATCGGGCAGAGGCCGCACGGGTGGCGAACAGGATTGTTGAGGCGATCGGGATGCCGTTTGAGTTTGACCAGTTCCAGGTAAGAACCAGCGCGAGCGTGGGGATAAGCGAATTCCCGCTGGATGGAACGAGTGCGGAAGAACTGCTGCACAACGCTGACGCAGCCATGTATGAGGCCAAAGCGAAGGGGTGCGGAAAGTACACCTTCTCCGCCAGCCTGCAGCGGCCGAAGTCCCAACTGCCACGTCTGGTCAAAAAGACTGGGTAAGCTCTAGTCCTTTACTATCGCGCGAATCAACATTCCAATGAGTGAGAGCACTATGCCTCCCCAGAAGGCGGGCCAGAAGCCGCGCACATGAAACCCATGGACAACGCTCGAGGCCAGTTCGATCATGAGAGCATTGATGACCAGCAGGAAGAGGCCGAGGGTGAGGATACTCAACGGGAAAGTGACGATCTTTAGGAGCAGTCCAATGGTGGCGTTGAGCAGGCCGATGACGAGCGATGCAATGAGCGCAGGTCCGAAGCCGGTGACGTGGAATCCAGGTACGATTCGCGAGACAATGACGAGCGCAATCGCGCTTAGAATCCATTGAGCCAGCAGAGCGAGCATCTTTCTTTCTCCTTCAGAGTCCAACAGCGTAAGCCGGTTGCCGGATTGAAGCGTCCGGCATGTAAGTTCTTCTATTATCGGATGCAGAATACTCCCTGGGGCTGCATGGCGAGCTGGCTCAGATAAGGATTGGGGTATGCGGGTGCGAGAGATTTGCGGGTTGGTGAGCCTGGTTGCCATGGCGGCGATTGGCTTACCCGTGCGCGCCCGGCAGGCGGCGAATGCGCCGCTGCCCAATATTCCTGAACTGATGCAGAAAGTGGAGGACCACCAGAAGCAGGTTGAGAAGTTGCGCGAGAACTACACGTTTACAGCAGCGCAGACCACTGAAGATATGGACGCGAACGGCCACGTGACCAAAACCGAAACAGAAGAGGACGATGACTTTTTTGTGAACGGGCACCTGATTGAGCGCTCGGTGAAGAAGAACGGCAAGCCGCTGGCCGGCCACGACGAGGACAAGGAGACCGAGCGCGTAACCAAGCTGGTGGAGAAGGCCGAGAAGACGCCGCCGGGTCAGCCGCTGGAGGGGCAGACGATCAGCATAAGCCGGCTGCTGGATATTATGGACGTGCGCAACCCGCGTCGCGAGACCTACCGCGGCAGGCCGACGATTGTTTTCGACTTTATCGGGCGCAGGAATGCGAAGACGCATGGGCTGGCCGAGGACGCTTCAAAGAAACTGCAGGGGACGGTGTGGATCGATGAAGCCGGTCTGCAGGTGGCGCATCTTGAGGTGAGTTTCAACGACAAGTTCCGCGTGGGCGGCGGGTTGCTGGCGACGGTGGACAAGGGAACGAATTTCAGGTTCGACCAGGCTCCGGTGGAGGAAGGGCTTTGGCTGCCGACAGGGGGCGAAGCGACGGTTGATGGGCGATTGCTGCTGGTGAAGAGCCTTCGCCAGCACATCAGCGAGCGGGATTACGACTTCAAGGTGTTTCGCGTAGAGACGCAGCAAAGCAGGGATGCTAAGGTCGATTCTGCGGCCAAGCCTTGAGAAAAAAGAGAAAAGAGAAAAGAGATAAGGGCTGGAAGCTGGGGGCCAAGCCGCTCGCTGCTAAAGTGGATGCATGTTTGTGCGGCGGATTGCGGTGGAGAGGGTGGATGCGGAGGGAGCGCGACATGCGTGCCCGATTGCGTGGATCGACAACTTTGCCATGCGCAACTTTACCAACGATGCGGTTTTTGACGATACGCTGCCGGTTGCCGATGGGCTGATGGAGGCGGGGAATCGCGTGCCGCTCGACCGGTTGCAGACGGCGATGGAAGACTGGTTTCGGCGGAAAGGCTATGTGAAGGCGGGCGAGCGGGTGGAAGTGATAGAGACAGGGAACGAGGGAACGGTAAACGGTGAAACTGTGACGCGGCTGCCTCCAGGCCTTTGAATCTATTGAAAGGCGATTCACAGTTTCACGAAAAAAAATACTTAAAGACGGTCAGGCGGCAGTGGCTTGGGCTGGTTCTTTGATGGATTCGCTGTTGTTCCAAAGGCTTAGTTCGGCTTCGCGGCGGGTTTTGAGGCCGGCGTTCTCCTTTGTGCCGGCATGATCCCAGCGGAGAAGCTGCTCGCCTGCTTCGGCGATGCGTCCGGAGTTCAAATCCCGCAGGAGCGTGGATTCTGCGAGGCGAAGCTGGCCCAGATTGAAGACAAAATCGACCAGCGCATCGAACTGGCCCTGGGTGAGCTGCACCTTGACGAGGCGCGCGACGGCTCGCTTGGCATCACAGATGTCGTTGTAGAGGAGTGAGGTTCCCTGGGACTCGTTGATTCCATTGGGGAATGTCTCGGGATGGACGAGGCGATGGCCGTAGCCGATGGTGGGGTAGCCCTCGACGTCGAGATAGACGCGTTCGCGAAAACCCTCCGATTTCTTGATCAGTTCCATGCCTTCTTCGCTCAGTTCCATGAGTTCCTCCAGATGCCCCTATAACGATGATGACAGGAAGTGAGAAATAGACTGCAAAGCCGTTGGGCGTGATTCGTGGGTCGTGAATGGAGGGCTTAGATCTCGGATGTGGCTGAATATTTTATGGTTACGCGCTCCAACCCTTTTCACTATGGGCTGCGAAAAGGGTGGGGCATCCCGGTTTGCGGTTGACAGCGATGGACACGGGAATGCGCGGGTTACGGAGTAGGCGGGGTTGGCAGGGGTGGCTTGTCGGCGATTGAGAAGAATTGTGCGACGACGTCGTTGAGCGCAATGTCGAAGTTGTGGTCGTGGGTTTTCTGCAGATAGGCCACGCCGATTGATGAGGTTATGGTCCATAGGACGAAGTGGCTTTTTGCGTCGTAGACGGTGAGCCGGAACATGGGCAGCGGGTCGGAAGCGCCATTCTGCTTGTTAGCGCTTGTTGGGCCGTAGGGGGCGATCAGCCGGATTTCGATAACGAGGTCGGCATTTGATGGGTCGGCTACCAGGTGGAATTGGCCGGAAGAAAGAAGTGCAGCGAAAAACTGGTTGTAGGGGCGGTTGGTATCGCCTGAAAAGGGCTCGGGAAAGAGTCCGCTATCGGAGCCGCCGTTGGAGATGAAGATGGATTTGGCTGTGGTGATGGCCGGTGGGACGGGAGCTGCGGGCGCGGGTTGGGCGTTGGTTATGGTTGCTGTCAAGAGAACTGCGCAGGCTATGGCGAGGTGTGAAACCAACGAACGGATCACGGTTGTATCCCCCCTGTTGTTTAAGACGTGGGTGAGGGGATTGGGGACTGAGGCACTGAGGGAGCAAGGGAACGAAGAAGGGCTCGGGCGGACCTGGGGGCGGGACTGGATGGGTTCGTGGTATCCCACCCTTTTCACGATGAGGCTGTGAAAAGGATGGGGCACGGGGTTGAGTGGCGACCTTCGCGGGTTTTAGTCTGTCGGCGCGGGCGCGGTGTAGGGCTTTTGGAGATAGAGGCGGCCTTCGTTGACGCAACCCTGTGTGTTGTCGTTGGTTTGCACGGCGAGGCGGTACTCGTTGATGGCGCGGTCGCGCTGGCCGGTGAGGTCAAAGATTTTGCCGATGGCGATGTGGCTCCAGCACTCGGTCCACGAGGGTTCGTCGTCGCCGCGAAGGGAGTCGCGGAAGGAGTTGACGCTGGCCTGGTAATTGCGCTGGGTGAAGAGGACTTCGCCGATGCGGTAGCTGGCCAGCGAGCTTTGCGGGTTCGACTCGAGAGCCTTCTGGTACGCGGCCAGTGCGCCGACCAGGTCGCCCTGGGCCACCAGCTGCTGGCCTTTGAGGATGGCGATGCGGACCTGCAGGTCGGGCGTGGTTTTGAGCACCCAATCCTGGGGGTCGACGCCGATGCGGCGCGGGCGGCCGAAGGTATCGACCACATATTGAGTGTTGGTGCCTACCACTTCAATCTTCTGGTTCACGGTTTTGCCGTCGGTTTCGATGCGCAGGTCCACGGGCATGCGGAAGAGGTCGAGATCCTGATCGACTTCGCCGATAGTGCGGAAGCCCTTGTTGTTGCCGAGGCGGTAGACGGCGTACTTGTCAGTGAATTTTGGCGCGCCGGTGCCATCGACCCATTGCGAAAAGAAGGGCGTGAGCTGCTGCTGGCTCACTTCTTCGGCCACTTTATAGAACTCGTCCGCGCGCAGGGATTTGTCGGCGTATTGGCTGAGCACTCCTTTGAAGATGTTGGGGAGCATCTTTTCGCCCACTTCCCAGCGGAGCATGTGGAAGATCATGGCGCCCTTGTCGAAGGTCATGGACTGGAACTCGGGCGTGAAGGGGCCGAGGCGTCCGGCGCTGGAGAGGGGGATGGTGTCGTAGGCGAGGGCGCTGGCGGCAACGTCAGTGAGGGCGGCGCGAAGGGCGCTGGCGCCGCTTTCATCCTCGACGTACATCAGCTCGCCGTAGCGGCACATGCCATTCTCGATCCATGCGTCATCCATGGAGTGAGGGCTGACCTCACTGCCCCACCACTGGTGGGCGATGGTGTTGGCCAGCAGTCGAATGCCTGATTTATCGCCGATGCGGGAGCCGGGGATGCCGGCGAGTTCGGGCGCCCATGCGGCGGGGAGAGTGTCATCGGGAATTTCAACGACGTTGAGCCGTTCTGACTCGGCCTCGCCGAACTGATCGGTGAAGAAGTCGAACTCGCGGGTAGCGGTTTGCGCGAGCGAGTTGGCTGCGGCCTGATGGGCAATGGTGGTGTAGATTTTTACGTTTCCAGCGCCGACGGAGACGGGATCGACATAGCGTCCGGCGATGACGGTGCCGGGAAATCCTGGCTTGGTCCACTTGAAGTCGTACTCGTCGCCGGGCTTGCCGTTGGAGAGCGCGACGGAGTGGGGCTTGCCGGCGCTTCCGCTGGCGAAGACGCGCATGCCCTGCGGCACGCGGATATGCATTTCGGCGGTAAAGCGATCGGTGAGGTAGCCGGAGGTGGGGAACCAGCGCGCGGCGTAGAGCAGGTAGCTGATGGGCTCCTGAATGGCGGCGAGCTTGATGCCTTCAATGGGTCCGTCTTCATTGCCGGTGATGATGCCGTCGTAAACGAAGGTCCAATGGACGGGCTGGCCGGCAGTGAATGAAGCCGTGGGCACGACGCGGATAGAGCCGTCGGCGGTGCGCTCGCCATCGAGGAGTTTGCCGGAGCCGTCGGTGATTTTGGTGACTTTGAGCGCGGGGTGGAAGCCGAAGTTGACGACGTCGACGGTGGCGGGCGCGGTGAAGGTGACGACGGCGGTGGCGGCGAGGTGGTGCGTTGCAGGGTCGAGCTCGGCGTCGATCACGTAACCGGTGATGTCGATAGTGGGCCGCTCGCGTTGCGCGAGGGCGGGGCTCACAAAGACGAGCCCGATGGAACCAAGGGCGAGCGCCAGGGCAGCTCGGGAAGCGGCAGGGGGAAATCCAACCGGCAAAACTCGTGTTCGCATGGCTTCAATCATCGCATTCTCCGGCAATCTCCGAGCTACTTTCTCTGCCGTCCATTACCTGGTCGCCGCTCCCTGGTGGTCGCGTCGACTCGGCTGCCCGGCTCATTCCTAAAGCGGCTCGGATATCGCGAATCGCCGCCGACTTGGCAGCGGGTTATTCGGTGTCGCGGGTTCCTGGTTTTGCTGCGTTGAGGTCTGAGGTATCCCACCCTAGCGACAAAAACAAGAACGTCGCGAGGGTGGGGCACCCACCATATTTTTTTCACCAACCCTAGCCGGAAAAACAAAGGCCCGGCGAGGGTGGGGCACCCAAGGTTCGCGGGAAAAAGCGCAGTGGCTCAATGGTTTGACGCCGACCATGGAGTTGCGGTTACGGGGATTCGAGAGTTTGCGGCATGGTTCAGCTCTGGATCAGGTGCGGCCTGGTGTCTGGATTGCGGGTACGGTGGATCCCAATTCCTCAATGACTACGGCGGCGAGGCGTTCGATCGCGTCCCGTTCTCCGGCTTGATGTTTGCTCAGTGTCTGATTTGAAGTCGAGTTTGGAGTCAAGGCCTCGCGGACTTCTCCTAGCCCTTGAATCATGGACTCGCGAGGGGCCCCGTCGGGTAGCAACGATTGGAGATGCTCGACAATATTTTGGGCGGTGAAGTCGTGTTGAATGAGTTCGGGAACGAGGCGGCGGGCGGCAATGAGGTTGGCCATGGCGACATGAGGCACGCTGACTACGCGCTTGGCGATGGCGTAGGTGAGGGGCGAGACGCGGTAAACGACCACGAAGGGATTGCCGATGAGGGCAGCCTCGACGGTGGCAGTTCCGCTGGCTACGACTGAAGCGCGGGCGTGGAAAAGGGCGGCGCGGGCTTCGCCTGAGATGAGGCGGGCAGACAGCTGGCCAGCGTGGGCGGAGATGAGCGATGCGACCTGAGTGCGCTGGTCGGCGTGGAGCGTGGGCGCGAGGGGGATGAGGAATTCAAAACGCAGCGAGGGCTGGGATTGGGCCAGCAGATGAGCGGCGTGGAGCATGGTGGGAAGATGATCGCGAATTTCGCGCATGCGGCTGCCGGGAAGCAGGGCTATCCAGGTGAGTGAGGGGTCGAGATGGTGGATGGCGGCGAATTCTTCGCGCGAGATGAAGGGCGGCGGGAGCTGGGCGAGCGGGTGGCCGACGAACTCGGCATTGACGCCGCGGTCGCGGTAGAACTGTTCTTCAAATGGGAAGATTACGAGCATGCGGCGAACGTACTTCTGGACTTGTTTGATGCGGTGTTTCTTCCATGCCCAGAGCTGAGGGCTCACAAAATAAATGACCGGGATGCCGAGGCGATGGAACTCGCGAAAGAGGCGGAAATGGAAGTCGGGGAAATCAACGAGGACGGCCACCTGGGGACGGAGTTCGCGGATGGCGCGGCGGAGCTTGCGAAACTCGCCGTAGATGCGGGGCAGGTGCTCGACGACCTCGGTGAATCCCATGACCGCCATGTCTTCAGCGCGGACGACGCATTGGACGCCGGCGGCTCGCATGCGCTCGCCGCCCATGCCGATCAGTTCTGCTTGCGGCAGTTTCTGGCGCAGGAGGGACGCTAATTGCGCGCCGTAGAGCTCGCCGCTGGCTTCGCCTGCCGAGATGAAGATGGTGGGCATGGTTGCGTGTCTTCTCGCTCGGTACATGATAGAGGCAGCGAGCGGGTTGTGGATGGCGGTGGGAGATTGAAGAAGTGAAAGAGTGAAGAAGTGAAAGAGTGAAGGCGTGAAGGCGTGAAAGGGTGAAAGAGTGGGATGAAGGGAAGAAGTATTCCGGAGCATTTACACGGAATTTCAGTATTTTGGTGTATTTTGTTGAATCAGAGGCAACCGATGACGCTGATTTTTGGGGTTCCCCATCGCATCGGCCGAGCAAGCCTTTTGGCCGCAACCCTGCTTTTGACAGCCGCCCTTGCGGGCGCGCAGCAACCTGATGCCGGAAAAACTCAATCGGCTCCGCCACCTCCGCCGCCTGCGGTGTTTCAGAACCTGATTCCGGCCGATCAACTGAGTTTTCTTGCGGCATACGATGGCAGGATGCCGAAGGAGATCGAGCGGGACAAGCGCTTCTGGAAAGTTGAGAAGCTGATTACGCCACCCACCCACTACTTTTACCACCGCGACAAGGAACTTTCGGACGCCAGAGACGAGGTGCTCGACGAGGCGCCGCTGCCGATCAGCGTGCGCGACGGCCGCTACGTGATGGTGGCGTCAGCCGGCGGACCTAACCAAAACATGAACGGGCGGGGATTCATTTGGATCGACATGCAGACGGGGATTGGGCTGGGCGGCATCTACTTCAAGCCGAGTAATGGCGAGCCCACGCCGACGCTGGCCATCTACTCAAAGCAGTTGACCGATACGTACCTGGCAATGAGCCAGCTGCCGCCGGAGTTGCTGGTGGATTTGAATCAGTGGGCGCTGATTGCGAAGGTGCATGCAACTTCGCCGCGATATTTTATTTCCGCAAACAAGAAGAAGTACGCGCTGATTCACGATTTGGATTACTGTGCGCATGCAGCAGGCATGCCCGCGCCACCTGCGAATGAGTGCGAGGAGATGACCGCAGAGGCCGCGGATGCGGACCTGGAGGCGGCGTGGTTTATGAAGGCGACGGGCAACCGGTCGGATGCCACGGCTTTTCTGCTGGAGCCGGAATACACTGCATGGATTGGATGGCGCCAGGGCATCTGCGGAGCCGGGCTGGCTTGCCGCATTGTGTATACGCGGCGAAGGGTGAATGAATTGCTGGGAAGGTGATAGAGGCAGGGACTAGGGGCTAGGGAACTCGATGCTGCCTTGTTATTGTGCTAGCCAGCCGCCATCGATTGGGATAGATGTTCCGGTGATGTTGCTTGCGGCTTCAGTCGCCAGAAATACGGCGAGGGCGCCGATCTGGTCAATCGTGGTGAATGATCCGGAGGGTTGTTTTTCGCGCAGGAGTTCTTGTGTTGCGTGCTGCACGTCGATGCCTTCGGCTGCGGCTCTGGCTTCGATTTGACGCTCGACCAGCGGAGTATCGACCCAGCCCGGGCAAATGGCGTTGCACGTGATGCCCTGGCCGGCTGTCTCGAGGGCAACGACTTTTGTGAGTCCCACCAGCCCGTGCTTGGCGGCAACATAGGCAGCCTTGTGGACGGATGCGACCAAGCCATGTACCGAGGCAATGTTGATAAGCCGTCCCCAGCCGCGTTGGCGCATCGGCGGAAGTGCGGCGCGGATGGTGTGAAATGCGGCGGAGAGATTGAGCGCGAGGATGGCGTCCCAGCGGTCGGGAGGGAAGCTCTCAATTGGAGCAACATGCTGGATGCCGGCGTTGTTGACAAGAATATCGACGGGGCCGAGACGGAGTTCCGATTCCTTGATCAATTCGGCGCATTCGGCGGGGATTGACAGGTCGGATCCCATATAGAGAACAGTTACGCCGTGCGCCCTGGCGAGACTGGCTCGTTGTTCCTCGATCACATCGGGATCGCCGAAACCATTGAGCATGAGGTTCGAACCCTGCGCCGCCAGCGCTGTGGCAATGCCCATGCCGATGCCGCTGGTGGAACCGGTGACGACAGCTGTATGGCCATGCAGCACGGACGGAATCCTCCATTCGATATTGAGCGGTAAGGATAGCATGCTGAGTTAAGGGAAGGGCTTGAGTTTGGGGCTGCAGCCCGTGTGATAGCGGAATGTGATATCATAACAATTGTGTGCTTCGGGGTAATGGACTAGGATACTCCCGACATGAAGAAAGCACATCAGGTTACGCTGGATGCCATTTTTTCGCGCCCAACGAGAGCGAATATACGCTGGGCTGCTGTTGAGTCGCTGATCCGCGCGTTAGGGGGCGAGATCAGCGAGCGCGAAGGCAGCCGCGTGGCCGCCCGGTTGAATGGAGTGATCGCTGTGTTTCATCACCCTCGGCCGGAAACCAAAGAGGGAGCGGTTGAGGCTGTGCGGCAGTTTCTTATCAATGCGGGGGTAAAGCCATGATGGAATACAAAGGCTATGGGGCAGGCCCTATCGATTTCGATCCGGAAGGCAACACATTCTCAGGAACCGTATCGGGCCTCAAAGACGTGATTCACTTCGAGGGAGCGACGGCCAGGGAGCTGGCGCGGGCCTTCCGCGCGAGCATCGACGGCTATCTCGAGTTCTGTGCGGAGAAGGGGCAGCAGCCCGATCGGCCCTTCAATGGCAAGATCCTGTTGCGCACCGAGCCGGAGCTTCACCGCAAGGCAGCACTGCGCGCCGCTGGCGAAGGCGTGAGCTTGAATCGCTGGATTTCGCAGCAGATTGAGAATGCACAGTAAGGGCGTTATCCTTTTTGGTTTCGACGATTCTGGTATGCTGTGGGGCAAGTTCTCCACGAGGCTCTTAATGAATGCATCGGTAAGGTCGATCGCTATATCGGTCTGTGCGTTCATTTTCTTGCCGCTTTCATTTGCACAAAACAACGTGTTACCTGGAACGGTTTCGGAGGCGGAGGCGCTCGAACACCTCACCCAGAAAGTCGATCCGGTCTATCCGCCAATCGCCGAGGCGGCTCATGTGCAGGGAGATGTGGTGCTTTCCATCTCGATCGACGCTGAGGGAAGGGTCGAATCGGAGAAGGTGATCAGCGGGCCGGCAATGCTTCAGCAGGCTGCGATGGATTACGTAAAACAGTGGCGGTTCAGGCCTTTTGTTGAGAGCGGCGTTGCCGCGCCGGTGTCAACCACCATTACGATTCCATTCAAGATCGGGCGGCAGGGGCCGCAGCCAAGCGCAGAGCAGCAAGAAGCGGCGCAGGCGTGGTTTCCGCTTTCGAACCAATGCAGAAGCGGCCTGAAGGCGCAGAAGGCTTCGGAGGCATTGGGCTCTTGCAAGAAGACGCTGGATATGTCGATCAAGGCGGGCGATCTTACATCAAGCGATCAACTGGCGCGGCTTGAGTCGCACCAGCTCTACGGGCACGCGTTGCTGATGGCAGGGCGTGCGGAGGAAGCGTTAGACGAAGAGAACCTGGCGTTCATCGAAGCCTTGAAATGTGTCACCGATAAGGACGAGGAATATGCCGGGCCGCTTTTCTGGCGGGCAATCGCCGAAGCAAATCTAGGCAAGGACGATGCGGCGCTGAATGATTTTCTGGGCGCAGAGTCGACCCTTCGCCACGCAATCGCGAATCTTCCTGATATGAAGAAGAGCTATGACGACTACCTGGCCGCCGTTCTGAAGCAACATGCGGCACTGCTGGATCGGATGGGAAAGACTGCGGACGCAGACAAACTGCGCGCCGATGCTGCAACCCTTTAGGCGCCTCGCCTTGTGCGCACTGCCCCGGCGAGTTCCTTTAGCAACTCGTGCGATTCAGCCCAGTCGATGCAGGCGTCGGTGATGCTCTGGCCGTAGACTAGCGGCTGGCCGGGGGTTAGTTTTTGCGCGCCGGCTACGATGTTGCTCTCAATCATTACGCCCATTATGCGCTTGTCGCCGGCGGCGATCTGGCCGGCTACGTCGTGGCAGACGATGGACTGGCGGCGGTAGTCCTTGTTGGAATTGGCGTGGCTGAAGTCGATCATGATGCGCGGTGCGGTCCCAGCCTTCTGCATGCGCTCGGCGGTGTCGGCTACGCATTCGGCGTTGTAGTTGACCATTTTGCGGCCGCCGCGCAGGATGATGTGGGTGTCAGGATTGCCGGTGGTGACGAAGATGGCGGACTGGCCATGATGAGTGTGACCGAGAAAAGTGTGTGAGTAGGACGCGGAGAGGATGGCGTCGATGGCTACCTGCACATCGCCCGAGGTGGCGTTCTTGAAGCCAACCGGGCAGCTGACGCCGGAGACGAGCTGGCGATGCACCTGGCTCTCAGTGGTGCGCGCGCCGATGGCTCCCCAGCTGACCAGGCCGGCGATGTACTGGGGCGAGATCATGTCGAGGAACTCGGTGCCGGTGGGCACGCCCATCTCGGCCAGGTCGAGGAGCAGGTGGCGGGCCAGGCGCAGGCCGTCGTTAATCTTGTAGGACTGATCGAGATGAGGGTCGTTGATGAGGCCCTTCCAGCCGATGGTGGTGCGGGGCTTCTCAAAATAGACGCGCATGACGATTCGCAGGTCGGCGGAGAACTCGGCGATGGCTTGTTTGAGCAGTCCGGCGTATTCGCGCGCGGCTTTGACGTCGTGAATGGAGCAGGGGCCGGTGAGAACCAGCAGGCGCGAGTCGCGGCCGTTAAGGATGTCGACGATCTCGCGGCGGGTTTCGAAGATAGTGGCCGACGCGGCTTCAGAGACCGGACGCTCTTCTTCTAAAAAGACCGGAGGCAGGACGACCTTGGTCCATTGAATGCGAATGTCTTCAGTGGGATGGAACATGATTTGAATTTAACAGCCGGAAGGCAGGCACTAGGGACTAGGCACCAGGGACTAGGGCTGTGAGCCGTGACTTGACAGGACGGAGGGGTGGGCGCAGTATGTTTGCAGACTAGTTTGTATAGCAGACTAGTTTGCGAGGAGATAGTGATGACGGATTCAACTTTACGACCGATGGGCGGGAGCGCGGTGCTGGAAGATCCCGACTGGCTGGCTGGGCGGCTGATGCAGCGGGCGTGGAACCGGGACGGACTGCCCGAGATTGCAATCGGGCTATTCTTTTTGTTTATGTCGGCGGTTTTCGCCGCTCAACATTTACTGGAGATGGAATGGCCGGTTTTTCGGGCGATGCCGGCTGTCCTGGCTCTGATTTTTCCGCTTACTCTCCTGATGCCACACGCAGTGAAGTGGGCGCGCAACCGGTATCTGATCGGGAGAACCGGTTACGTAGTGGATAGGCCACCCATTGTGAGTGGGCGCCTGCGGATGGTCTCGATTATGTCCATCATTGCATTCGTTGCGGTGGCAGCGGTTGTATTGGTCATCTCGTCGCTTTCAAGCCGATGGATTCTGGCCGGAGGGGGAGTTTCTTGCGGTGTACTCCTTCTTATTTGCGGGCGGGAGATGCGATTTGTTATCAGCGGCGCAGTAATTGCTGTCACCGGGATTCTGCTGGGGATTTACGATGTCGATTTCGGCATAGGCTGTACGATTCTCTATGGGGTCGGTGGAGCGATCACCGTGATTTCAGGAACCGTTGTGCTGGTCCGTTTTCTGCGTCAGTCGCGAGAGGCCGGGGAGTAAGATGAGCGCGAATATTCAACGACTGGCCGAGATTGATCGCGTGATTCACGCGCCGGCGCGGCTGATGATTGTGGCGCTGCTGGCGGCGGTGAAAGAGGCTGATTTCCAATACCTGCACACGACCACGGGACTGACCAAGGGAAACCTCTCCGTGCATCTTTCGAAACTGGAAGAGGCCGGGTATGTGGCCATCGAGAAGACGTTTCGAGGCAAGTATCCGTTGACCATTTGCAAACTGACCGAGCAGGGGCGCGCGGTGCTGGAGGACTACCGCAAGACGATGCGGAGTGCGCTGGGTAAGGTGGCGGTTTGAGTTTCGTGTTATCCCAGGTCCCAGAATCGGGACCCTGGGCACCCAAGTTCGTGGGTGGTTGAGATGGGCGGGGCGAGGTTCGAGGTATCCCACCCTAGCCGGAAAAACTACTGCCCGGCGAGGGTGGGGCACCCAGATTTGTGGCTCGGATGACGAGGCCCGGGCCTGAAGGCCGGGTGCCTGGCGCGGCGATTTCAGATGCCTGAAGGCCTCTGCTCCCTCCGACAGCATTAATGAAGCTGGACTAGCGTACCAGGAGAGCGGTGGCTACGGCGCCGGCGGCCAGCACTCCTACGAGTGGCACCCACAGGCGGATGTGGCGGACGTGGGTTTCAGAACCTTCGCCGATGTAGTCCTTCTCGCGGGTCACGTGCGCGATTTCATCGTAGGTGTGGGTCTCGCGATTGTTGCTTTCGGCGTTGGTGACGGTGAAGGATGTATCTTCAAGCGAATCGAGCGCGACGGTTCGTTCAGACTTGTCAGTAAAGGTGAGCCGGATGTAGTTGCCGGGATTGAAGTGCGAGAGTGCGCGGTGGACTTTTCGGGCATGTTTGTCGAGGTTGACGCCTGAGTTCGAGCTACCGACCGCGGCTAAGCATAGAGGCGCGACGGCAAACGAGGCCAGGGCTGTGATGAGGGTTAGGGTTTTTACTGCGTGTAGATACGACTTGCCTCCGAAAAGAGAAATCATAGGGCCCTCCGTTGGATCCATAGGAACGCAACATCTGGTTGAAGAATCTGCGTGGACTCTTTTTCTTGTTGTCGGCGGCTGCCTGGGCAGGCCAGTCGCGTTAACAATAGCACCAAATTGGCAAGAGATTCACGGTGTGGACCGTCACAAGCCATCAATTGGTAACGGGAAACGGGACGACTTGTGCCGGAGAACGACCGCGGTGAACTCAATGCTGAGGATGCCCTCGGGGAGTAGGATGGTTGTCCGAACCGAATTAAGTTCGCAGAATTCAGAGTTCGCAAAATGGAGGTAAGCGCGATGGGGCTTTCATCGCTATATTCTTCAGGCCGGATTTCTTTCGGCTCGTTTTCTGTGGGCTTGCTGTCTGTGGGGCTTCTTTCAGCGGCGGCAACTTTGGTTACGGCGCAGACGCCGATTCCGCCTGCTGCGCCCGGGAGCAGTCAGCCGCTGGCTGGGCACCCGGCCAATGAATCGAGCTCACCGGCTGCCAATGGAAGTATGCAGCTCAGTGTGGTGGTGACGGACAAGGGAGGCAAGAATGTTCCCGGGCTGGGGGTTGGCGATTTTCAGTTACTCGACAACAATCGGCCGATGCGGATTACGTCATTCCGTGCGTTCGGGGGGAGTGCGCCGCCGGCCCAGACTCCGGCGAAGGTGATCATCGTATTCGACACGGTGAATATGCCGTTCGACAGCGTGTCGTATACGCGCGAGCAGGTTTCGGAGTTTCTTCGGCAGAATGGCGGGCATCTTGCTGCCCCGGTGACGCTGGCTTTCCTGAACAACACAGACTTGCAGGTGGTGAGCGACGCGACCACTGACGGAAATGCGTTGGCAAAGAAGCTCGATGAGTCGACGTCGAACCTGCGAACCCTCAACAGGTCGGCCGGGTCGTGGGGCGCGGTTGAGCGATTCGAATTCAGCTTGAAGATGCTGGGGACCCTGGTTCAGAAGATAATGGAAGACCCAGGACGGAAGCTGGTGATCTGGGCGGGCCCGGGATGGCCGCTGCTGGACAACCCAAATGTCACCTTTTCGGCTCAGGGGCAGAAGGCATTCTTCAACAGCATAGTGGGGTACAACACGATGCTGCGTGAGGGGCAAATCGAGCTTTCGAGCGTGTCGCAAGGGATGCCGAACGGGGCAACGTATCTGTATGAGTCGTACCTGAAGGGCGTGAAGAAAGCGACGCAGGCGCAGCCGACAGACCTGGCGCTGAAAGTGCTGGCAACGCAGAGCGGAGGGCGCGTGATTCCTCCCAGCAACGATTTGGCCGCGGCGGTTACGGCGGTGGTGCAGGATGCCGGGACTTACTACGAAATCACGTTTGATCCGCCGCCGCCGGATGGCCCCAACGAGTATCACGATCTGAAGATAAAGGTGAATCAGCCGGGGCTTTCGGCGCACACGAACACTGGGTATTACGGCAAGCCGGAGGCAGTTTCCGCACCTTGACACTGACAATCGCTGGTTTCTAGAATTAAAGAGCAGGAAACCATTCTTTTCTCATTTAAATTAACTGATTTAAAGGGTTTAGGGAGAGTGGACGATTCGCGGACGAGGGCGGCGTCATGCCGGGGGTCCCCAAGCGGAACGTGATGGGAAAGAAAAAATGCCAGAGGTACGGCTGAGCCCGCGCGAGCGGCTGGTGCTGACCGCGATTATCGACGAGTACATCACGACCGGTGAGCCGGTGTCGTCGCAGGCGCTCGCCCGGGTGTTTGTCGACCGCGACGGGCTGAGCTCGGCGACGCTACGCAACGTGATGTCTACGCTGGGCGAGTTGGGATTGCTGGAGCAGCCGCATACCTCGGCGGGACGGGTTCCAACGGCAGCAGGATTCAGATTTTACGTGGAACAGCTTTCGCATGGCGGCCGGCTGACGGTGCTTACGCACGGGAACGCGGGCGGCGAGGCCGGGCTGATGAGCGAGGCGACGCGCGACCAGATTGAGGAGAGTTTTTCAGGCGTGTCAAGCTCGCATGAGTATCTTGAACGGACCTCTCATGTTCTGGCGTTGCTCTCGAGCGGGCTGGGCGTGGCGCTGGCCGGCTCAACCGCGGGGCAGGTGCTGGAGCATGTTCATTTTTCGAGGCTTGCGACAGGCCGCGTGCTGGCCGTGGTGGTAACGCAGACGGGGGCCGTGCAGGATCGCGTGCTGACGCTTGACCGCGAACTTGCGCACGTGGAGCTGGAGACAGCGGCGCGGTATCTGAACGAGAACTTTCGCGGCTGGCTGATAGAGCGCATTCGCGCGGAGGTTTCGCGGCGCGCGGATGTGGAGCGCGAGGCCTACCGGCAGCTGCTTACATCGGTTGAGGAGCTTTGCCGCAAAGGCGCGCTGGCCTTAGAGGATACGGCGCAGGCCATTTTTGTGGATGGAATTGCGAATCTGATTACGGTGGAGAGGGATCGCGAGCGTTTGCGCCAGATGCTGACTGCGCTTGAGGCCAAAGAACGGCTGATCGAGCTGCTGAATGCGTACGTGGACGGACGGCAGCAGGAGGTACGGGTGGTGGTGGGTCTCGACAAGGCCTCGCCGGCCATGCAGGACCTGGTGCTGATTGGCGCGCCGGCGCGGCTGGGAGGCGCAAGCCTGGGAACGGTGGCGTTGATTGCACCCACGCGCATCCAATATCAGGAGATGATTCAGGCAGTGAGTTATATCGCCCGGCTTTCTGAGCGGATTCTGGAGTCTCCCGTAGATTAGAGGGGGAAGCAGACGGTCCGCGGGCTGCGCCGGCATACTGGCGGAGCCGGGAGTCTGATACGAAACAAACCCGACTGCCGAGAGGTTGAGATTTGAGGTTTCCCACCCTAGCGACAAAAACAAAGACGTCGCGAGGGTGGGGCACCCAGATTTTTCATCCATCGGGGGTCGGAAACGATGGCGAGGGACTGATACGCCAGGTGTGCGCCGTGAATCAAATGAATGTATGGATTGCTCGACGAAAGTGATAGAAGACCTAGTTGATGAGGGAAGTGAGGCAGGCTTGAGAGGGAAGAGAGACGCCGGAAGCGCGCCGGACCAGGAGATTGATTTGAGCGTATTGGACCCCCTGGAGATTACCGAGGGCGAGCAGGGTGAAGGATCGGCCGCGGTCAAAAAGACGGCGGAAGCTGGGACCGAGACGGGGCACGTTGAGGAGCCAGGGGCTGCTGGGCCGTCGGAGCTGGAAACGATGAAGGCGGAGCGCGACCAGTTGCTGGATCGCGTAGCCCGGTTGCAGGCTGAGTTTGAGAACGCGCGCAAGCGCGGCGAGCGTGAGCGCAACGAGTTCCGCGAGTTTGCGGCGGCCGGCGTGGTTGAGCAGTTTTTGCCGGTGCTCGACAACTTTCAACTGGCGCTGAAGGCCGGCGGGTCAGAGAAGCAGTTGCGTTCGGGCGTGGAACTGATTGTGAAGCAAATGGACGAGATTTTGCGTCAAATGCAGGTGACGGCGGTGCCGGCGGTTGGCGAGGAGTTCGATCCCCGCGTGCATGAGGCGCTGGGAACGGTGGAGCGCGACGACATTCCCGATCAGCATGTGGCCGAAGAGGTGCGCCGTGGCTACAAGATGCGCGAGCGGCTGCTGCGGCCGGCGCTGGTGCGCATTGCGAATAATGCGAAACAGGTGAAGGCGTAAGGCAGCTTTCAGCTCTCAGCTCTCAGCTCTCAGCTTTCAGCTATAAGCCAGGTCGCGGATGAACGAATGGCTGCGGCGAGTGGAGCGCTTGCAGATTACTGAATCTATCTCGGATGAAGGTGGTTCGTGGTAGCGGGTTTCAAGCTGAAAGCTGACGGCTAAGAGCTGAAAGCTGGTTGAGAGGAAATGAGTTCTAATACAAGAGTGGGTAAAGCGGATTTTTATGAGGTTCTGGGTGTCGCGCGCGAGGCGAGCGACCAGGAGTTGAAGAGCGCCTATCGCAAGCAGGCGCTGAAGTACCACCCTGACCGGAATCCAGGCGATCACGCGGCTGAAGAAAAATTCAAGCAGGTGAGCGAGGCTTACCAGGTGCTGTGCGATCCGGATAAGCGCGCGGTCTACGACCGTTACGGTCACGCGGGATTGGGCGGAGGGGGATTTGGCGCAAGCCCATTTGCTGGCGGCGTGGACATCGGCGATATTTTTGGCGATCTGTTTGGCGAGATGTTTGGAATGGGCGGGGCGGGCCAGGGCGGTGGACGCCAGACGCGCCAGCAGCGGGGCGACGACCTGCGGTTTGACCTGACGATCGAATTTGAAGACGCGATCTTCGGCGTTGAGAAAGAGATCAAGATACGGCGGCTGGAGGTCTGCGGTACTTGCAAGGGTACCGGCAGCGCATCAGGCCGCGGTCCGAGCGTGTGCAGCCACTGCCATGGACGCGGGCAGTTCCGCTATCAGCAGGGGTTCTTTTCAGTAGCGCGCACCTGCAACGTGTGCGGCGGCAGCGGGCAGGTGATTGGCGACCCATGCGCGACGTGCCGGGGCGAAGGCCGCGCCGCCGTCGAGGTGAAGCTGCAGGTAAAGGTGCCGAAGGGCGTTGAAGAGGGCACGCAGATTCGCTACACCGGCGAGGGCGATGCCGGCCGCGCGGCCGGCCCCAAGGGCGACCTGTACGTAGTGCTTTCGATCAAGAAGCATGAATTTTTTGAACGCGCGGGCTACGACCTGCATTGCGTGATCCCGATCAGCTTTCCGCAGGCGGCGCTCGGTGCGGAGTTTGAGATTCCCGCGATGGACGGCCCGGTGCAAGTCAAGATTCCCGAGGGCACGCAGAGCGGCAGAGAACTGCGCGTCAAGGGGCGTGGCGTTCCGCTGTTGAACGGGAAGGGCCAGGGCGACCTGGTGGTGAGACTTGTGGTGCAGACTCCGCGCAAGCTGACCAAGGCGCAGCGGGATCTGATGGCGAAACTCGGGGAGTCAATGAGCGTGGACAACCGGCCTTCTGCGCCGGGGCTGTTGGATCGGGTTAAGGATTTGTTCAGCTAAGGAAGGGAACGAGGGAACAAGGGAACAAGAATTCGTTGCAGGTTGCGATTGAGCGAAATAATGAGCCTCCGGGTGAGCCGGGGGCTTTTGCTTTTTGTGGGCGTCCGGTGAGTATTGAGGGATTGTCCGCTGGGCTGGGCAAGTGCGTTATCAGATTGCGAACAACGCCTCCGCGAAGACGGCTGCGTCTTTGAGCATGGCCACGAATCAGCTTCTCCAGGGGTTGATGACTGGGACGCCGGCGGCGAGAAACGGTGCTGTGTCTCGCGTTGCGACTGAGAATCCGTGGACTCCGGCAATGGCGGCTATCTGACAGTCGGGAACCGAAATGGAGTAGCCCTTTGCGGTGGCGCGGCTTTCGAGCGAGGCATAAGCCACGGCGGCCTCGCGCTCGAAGGCGAGAAACCGATCAGAGAAGTAGCTCGCGAGCGTAGCCTGCACGGCGATCGTCATGGCTCTCTTTCGTTTACCGTCAGGCAGAAGAGTGATACCGAGCAGCACTTGCATGAGGACGGGAGCGCACAGATACAGCGTTTCTCTTGGCTGTCGATCGAGCCACGCAACCACGATCGGATCGGCCAAAGGCCTTACCGGCTCAGAGATCACATTCGTATCGAGAACGATCACGAGAAGGCGGCTGGTTCGGCCGGTCTTTTGTCACGCACGATGTTGAGCTCAATGCCGCCAAAGCGACGCCCAATTGCAGCTAATTGCGAGCCGAGTCCCGCCGCCGTTTTAGGGGACACGGCGTTCTCCAGGATAAGCCTGATTTCGGCCTCGGTGCTGCGGCCATTCTTTGCAGCTCGCAGCTTCAGGGCGCGATGGGTCCTTTCCGGGATGTTGCGGACGGTGACGGCGGGCATGGAGTGTCGCTCCTTTGCGCTTCGATATCAATGATATCACTTTGATATCAAAGCGGCGAAATATGCGGTCAGATTGCCAGCAGCACGACGGCGATGATGGCGGCGCCGATGAGCAGGCTTTGCTTGTCAGTGAGCGCGAAGACGATGGGGTCTTCATTGAGCAGGCCGCGCGAGGCCAGCAGCCAGACGCGGCAAAGCCAGAGGATCATGAGCGGCATGATGATCCAGAGGCGCTGGGCGTGGTGGTAGAGCATGACCACTTCGCTGCTGCTGATGTAGTTGGTGAATACTACGACCGCGGCAAAGGCGCTGGCGGTTCCAAAGCTGCGCAACTGGTTAAGATCGGTGACCAGGTAGCCGCGGCCATTGCGCGGGGCGGCTCCGCGGGTGACCAGGTTTTCAAGCTCGGCAAAACGCTTGACGATGGCCAGCGAGAGAAACAGGAAGACTGAGAAGCCGGCGAGCCAGGGCGAGATGTGGGTATCAGTGGCGGCGGCGCCGGCGAGCAGGCGCAGCGTGTAGATGCCGGACAGCACCAGCACGTCGACCAGGGCGTAGCGCTTGAGGATGGCCGAATAAGCGAATGTGGTGACGAGATAAAAGACGAGCCAGGCGAAGAATTCCGGCGGCAGAAACCGCGCGCCTGCAAAAGCCAGAGCAAGGAATACCGCAACGATGATGAGGCCGGTGAATGCATCGAGATTGCCAGACGCGAAGGGCCGATGGCGTTTTTGCGGATGTCGGCGGTCGGCATCGATATCAAGCAGGTCGTTGACGACGTAGGCAGCCGACGCGGCGAGCGAGAAGCAAACGAAGGCGATGAGCGCGTCGAACAAGCGCGGGGCGGCTACGATGTGAGCCAGCAGCAGAGGCAGAAAGATGAGCAGGTTCTTGGTCCACTGGTGAGGGCGAATGGCATTGAGCGCCGAGCCGAGGGGGCCATTGCGTTCTTCAAAGGCGCGGGCGGGTGTGATGCGCTGGGAACGGAGGCGCGAGCGGAGCCGGCGGCTGGGGTTGGCGACCATGGGATCGATAGCGCCGGCGAGCAGCGGCAGGTCGGGCGTGTCGTTGCCGATATAGTCGAAATCGGTTGAGCCAGGCTCGGCAACGCGAGGCTCGTCAACGCCAAGGCGGCTGCGCAGGCCGGCGAGTTTTTTGCTACCGGTGAGGTTGGTGGCTCCGTCGCTGCCGAGCACGTCGGCAAAAATTCCCAGATGCGCTGCCACGCGGCGGGCAAGGCGCACATCGGCGCCGGTGGCGAGATAGATGGGCCGGCCTTCGTGATGCTGCTCGCGCAGATAGTGCAGCAGCTTGCGGTTGTAGGGCAGGTGCTCGACGTCGAGCGAGACATGATCTGTGACGAATGCCTTGAAAGCGGCTTTGCCGCGCAGCACGCGCGCAAAGAGGGCCGGCACAAGCAGGGGCCGCGAGCGGGCCAGGACGAGCAGCGAGTCGATGAGGGTGTCGGATTTGACCAGGGTTCCATCGAGATCGACGCAGAGGGGCCGCGGGGCTGGCTGGAACTCGACGGGCTCGGCGGGGGGGATGGATGTTGGGTTGGACACGGGTTAACTCGCTTGGTTGTCGCAAGTATATCGTTGCGGTGCGCCGGGCACCCGGCACGCGGTACATCCGAAAAGATAGAATTGCGGTCATGGACTCACGCAACGCTTTGCCACTCGTGCCTAAAAAGAGTGCGGCTTCATTCGCAGCGAAATGTCTGACTGTTTTTCTTCTGGTGATGCCGGCGCTTCGGGCACAAACTTATCAGCCCACCTGGGACTCCATCGACACGCGGGCTACGCCGGCGTGGTTCAGCGAGGCCAAGTTCGGCATCTTCATTCACTGGGGCGTTTACTCGGTGCCGGCATATGCTCCGGTGATTCCTGGTAAGTTGGCTTACGCGGAGTGGTACTGGCACCAGATGACCGAGGGCCGCGACAACCCCAAGGCCAACCCGGTTGAGACGGGCACATGGGCCTATCACCAGAAATTGTTTGGCGCCGATTACGCCTACCAGAATTTTGCGCCGCAGTTTAGCGCCCAGCTGTTCGATCCGGATCAATGGGCGGATACGCTGGCTGCCTCTGGCGCGAAGTATGTGGTGCTGACTTCAAAGCATCATGAGGGGTTTGCGCTATGGCCCAGCAAAGAAGCTTCAGCCACCTGGGGCCGGCCGTGGAATGCGGTTGCGATTGGTCCCAAACGGGATGTGCTGGGCGATTTGAGCGATGCGGTGCGTCGCAAGGGCCTGCGCATGGGGTACTACTATTCGCTTTACGAGTGGTATAACCCGCTGTGGCTTACTGACAAGCCTCGCTATGTCCGCGAGCACATGTTTCCGCAGTTCAAAGATTTGGTAACGCGCTACAAGCCGGACATCATTTTCAGCGACGGCGAATGGGAGCAGACATCGAGCGAATGGCATAGCCCGGAATTGCTGGCGTGGCTGTTCAACGACTCGCCGGTGAAAGACTATGTGGTGATCAACGACCGTTGGGGCAGCGATACGAAGCACAAGCACGGCGGCTATTGGACCACGGAATATACGCCGGGCATGAGCGGCATGGATCATCCCTGGGAAGAGAGCCGGGGCATGGGCTATAGCTACGGCTACAACCGCGCGGAACGCTTTGAGGACTACCACAGCGGGCGCGAGCTGGTGATTATGCTGGTGGACATTGTGAGCCGTGGCGGCAACCTGTTGCTCGACATTGGACCGAAAGCCGATGGCACGATTCCAGTAATCATGCAGGAGCGGTTGCACCAGATGGGCGATTGGCTGAAGGTGAATGGCGACGCGATCTATGGGGCCAAGCCGTGGAAGGTTTCGCGGCAATGGAGCGCGGGCGAGCAGCCGAAGGTGGAATACAACGCTGAGTTTCAGACGGCTTACGACGTGTCGAAGCTGGCGATCCGGCCGGAGCCGGGCAAAGCGGGGATAGATGCATTCTTCACGGCGAAGGGCGACGATGTTTTTGTGATTCTTCCGCGGTGGCCGGGGCGCAGTTTTACGGTGCGCGACTTAAACGGGGCAAAAGCGGTAACGCTGCTTGGATCGGCGGAGGAACTGAAGTTCAAAGTCGCGGGGAGCGGGATCGCAGTCGAGCTGCCTGTGCTTACGGACGAGCTGGTGCGCGAGCCCGCGTGGGTGTTGAAGGTTAGCCGGTGAAATGATTCGAAGTTCCGTTGTATAGATGTTGCTAACGCAAAGGGTTCTATTTCTCCAGCGACAATGCAGGGGCCACACCTGCGATTGATCGGACACTCGTCCGGATGGTTGAAGACAACGCCTCGCCGTTCTTCGATGATTGGTTCCGCAATCTGTCCCCACGATTGACGCACGACTAATTTTTTCGCGATCACTAATGGCTTGAGGAACTGCGCGCAAGCTCAGCCGGATTGTTGCGCCTTCAAAGGTCCGCGCCTAACCGTACCAATCCTGTTACGGCCAGCAACTTTCCGGACTCACGCCGCACGGCGTTTTGACAATTCACCTGCAGTGATAGTTTTTCGCCGCCGATGGTGCAGCGAACAGAACCTTGGGGACCTATTTCTTTGGAGGCTTTGTGAAACTCAGAAGTAAGTATGCAGGCTTCGGCGTGATGCTGACGACAATCATTTTTCTTCCCCTTCTCGCGCTGGCACAGGCGACTACGGCATCGATTCACGGCACAGTCGCAGATCCAAACGGGGCATTGCTGGCGAATGCAACAGTTACCGCGGTCAACACCAGCACAGGGATTGTGAACACCCAGAAGACCGATCATAAAGGTTACTTCGTCTTCCCCGACCTGCACATTGGCGGTCCGTATTCGATCACTGTTGAAGATCAGGGATTTCAGCGGTTCACCACAACCGGCATTATGCTCGACCTTAGCTCCGCCCTTGAAGTGGACGCCAAATTGCAAATCGGAACTTCGTCTCAGACGATTCAAGTGAACTCGACCACGGTGCAGGTCGAGTCGTCCGACGTTCAGCTGAAGAACGTTGTCGAGGCTCAGGAAATAGAAGAACTGCCTACGCTCGGACGAGATGCGGTGCAACTGCAGAAGACCGCACCGGGAACCGTCGAAGCCTCAGACCGTGAAGCAACGTTCTCGACCAACGGCAGCCAGACGCAGGAGAACTCCTACCTGCTGGATGGAAACGACATCAACGACTTTCTTCTGAATCAGCCTGGAATTGTCGTGAATCCCGATGCGCTGGCTGAAGTGAATATCATTACCAGTACGATCGATCCAGAATTCAGCCGCAATTCCGGCGCAATTGTAGATGAGGCGCTGAAGAGCGGAACGAATCACCTTCATGGCGATGGATTTGAGTTTTATCGCGACACATTTCTGGATGACACCCCTTATTTTTCGCAGTACCGGCCGCAATTCCATCAAAACGTCTTTGGTGGAACTCTGGGCGGCCCGATTGTTCAGAATCATGCATTCTTTTTTGTCGCCTATCAGGGATTGCGAAGCCGATCGGCGCAACCGACCAAAACCCCTGTCTTTTCCCCCGCCCAAAGGGGAGGCAACTTCACGGCAGACGTGGGACAGTTCTCAAGCAACCCGATTCCATTTCCCAATGGCATCCAGGGGCCGAATGGGCTTTGCCTGCAAGGCACACCGTGGAACACATGCTTCCCGACGGCTCAAGTGCCGGTGACAGATTTCGATACGATTGCAGGCAATCTTCTTAATCAATATGTTCCGCCTCAAAATGACGGGGCCTTTTACAGCTTCAATGCTCCTAACACTTCAGACGACGACCAGGGCATTATTCGCATCGACGACAAGTTAACGTCGAAGGACACGCTTTGGGCATCGACGGTGTTCGACTCTAACCCGGCAATGAATACGTTGCCGCTTCCCTCGACCCAATCGACGGGAGAAGGCGCGAACCTGCCGGGATTTGCGGCCGACAATTCGTCGCACACCAAGATATTCAACGCATCATGGACACACGTATTCAACAGCACGACGTTGAATGAGCTGCGGGCCGGCTACTTTCGGTTCAACTACGCCGAACTGCAGCCGGCTCCATCCACGCTTGCCCCTCCGTCGTCGTTCGGATTCAACATCGTTCCGCAAGACTCCGCCGCCGGTGCATTGCCATACATCAACGTGCTTGGTTATTTCACGCTGGGATTCAGCACCAATGGGCCACAACCCCGCAAGGATCAGAACTACACGTACGTAGACAACTTCAGCAAAGTGGCCGGCAATCACGATTTGAAGTTCGGCGCCAACGTGGAACGTTTCAGCATCAGCAATCCGTACTACTCCAATAACAGCGGAAACTTCAATTTTGACCAATTTTCGGCGGTCTATAGTACTGGCGATGCCGCCGCCGACTTTCTGCTTGGAATTCCGGCAACCTATGAGCAAGGGTCGGGTTTCTTTGTCGATGTGAGGGCGTCGCAATACTATGCATACGCCCAGGACCATTGGAAGGCGACGGATACGTTGTCACTTGCTTATGGCGCTGGCTACGACGTAGAGACACCTTATGCGAACCTGCAGTACGGCGGTGTGGGCGTAACATGCTGGACGCCCACGAATGACCAATCAAAGGTCTTTCCAAATGCTCCTCCCGGGCTGCTTTATCCTGGCGACCCCGGATGCAACAAGAATGGCAGCCCGACTACGCATTGGGATCACTTCTCTCCCCGGGTGGGATTTGCGTGGTCTCCCAATGGCAGGCTTGGACATTTTCTGGGGACGGCAGGAGGGCACGATTTTGTTATTCGCGGCGGGTTCGGGGTGTATTGGAACCGGGTGCAGGGTGAAGGAGCGCAGGTAAACTCGAACGATCCGCCATTTTCAGAGAACAGCGAGGGCGCAGCGGGATTAGGCGGCAATCCCGGCTTTGCGAATCCGTTTGCCGACATTGCGGGCAATCCCAACGCCTCGTATCCGGTGAATCCGTATCCTTATACGGTGCCCACATCGGGAGCGAATGTGAGTTTCATGTCGCTTTACCCGCTGGAGATGGATAACCTCACTTCAAATTGGGACGATCCTTATACCTATAACTTCAACTTGAATGTGCAGCGCGCTTTGCCGAGCAATATGGTGCTGACGATTGGCTATGTGGGCTCGCTCGGCAGAAAACTGGATCGCGCAAGCGAAGGCAATCCAATTACCCAGCAAGGCCACGACGACTGCCTGAATGGCACCGGTTCGAGCACGCCGATTACCCTGTACTCGTCGCAGGGACCAGAGACATTTACGTGTCTCGAGTTAGCCGGCTCGCAGTCGCTTTATTTCCCGGGCGAGAAACTGCAACCCGGAACGGTGCCTGGGACTCAGATACCGGGCGTGTTCCCGAATGGCCTGCCTTATTACCTTTCGATCGGCGGCATGCACACCAGTGGGTCTTCAAGCTATGACTCGCTGCAGGTGTCGCTTGCCAAGGCGCCCACTCACGGGTTGTATTTCAACCTTGCGTACACATACAGCCATGCTCTAGACAATGCGTCGAGCCTTGAGGACTCGGTAGCGAACGGCTACGGAACGAACTATGTCCCCGGGTTCGAGCATCTCAGCTACGGAGACTCGGTTTACGATGCGCGGCAGCGGCTGGTGGCGGCATACAACTACGGAATTCCACTGCCGCAAAGCATGCGTGACCAAACCTACGTGAAAGCCTTGCTGGGTGGATGGCACCTTTCAGGCATTACTGCGCTTCAGAATGGATTCCCGGTGACGGTTTATGACGGCGGTGTTTTCAACTCGCTTTATTGCGACCAGTTCAGCTTTGTGAATTGCCCCGACGTACCGAACACCTCCACGTTCCACATTAAAACCATGAATCCCAGAAACACTGGCAACTACTGGTTCAACGCTTCGACATTTTCCCAGGAATCGATCGGCACATTCGGAAACGTGAAGCGCAATTTCTTCCACGGCCCCGGGTTCAACTATTCCAACTTTGAGATATACAAGAACACCCCGGTCGGCGGTTCGGAAAGCTCACGTTACATTCAACTGCGTCTGGAAGCGTATAACGCATTCAACCACGCAAACTTTGCAAACCCGAGCGGCAACTATGGGGCGGGGTCTGCTGTTTTCGGTGTTGTTACATCGGTCGATCAGCCGGTAAATGCCGGGGGCGATCCGCAGCCCGCACGTGCGATTCAAATCGCTGGTAAGTTCTATTTCTAGATTGATTGAAAGAGGCGAACGCGTGCGGCGGATCCGTCGGTCTGCCGCGCGCGTTGAATTTCTGAGGAGTAGACTGGCGGCATGAAGCGCATAAACGGGAACGTATCTGACGAGAACGCGATGAAAGGCTCCGCTGCAGCACGGCCTTCATCCGCGGCGAACCTGCCTGTTGTTGAAGAAGCCGATGCCGCTGGCGAGATTGCGGAATTGTACGCGCGTTATCGCTCGCATTTCGACAGGCCCACTGTCCCTGGCATTCTGAAGTGCTTTGCCACGCATCCCGTAATGGCGCGGCACATGATGGGTTTGGCCGAGGGCCTGCTCTTTATAGATGGTTATCTTACACGCCGCCACAAAGAGATGATTGCAACTCTCGTTTCAGCCGAAAATGTGTGCTCTTACTGCGCCGACAGTCACGGCTACTTCCTTCGCACGCTGGGTGGTTCTGCCGAGCAGCTTGCGGCAATCGAGGCATGCGACCTGACTTCGGCGGCATTCACGCCGCAGGAACAGGCATTGCTGGCTTTTGTCGATAAGGTGACGCGCGCATCGCACGTGATTTGCCGCAGCGATATTGAGAGCCTGATTGAATTTGGCTGGACCGAACCTCAAGTCGCGGAAGCGATTCACATTGCTGCGTTATTTGCCGCATTCAATCGGATTGTGAACGCGTTCGGCCTTCCTTCGCAGCATTTGCTCGATCTGTGCTCAACACGGGGCGATAACGTTTGAGCGCAACCGGCGGCGGGTCAGGAGACCGGCGGTACTTTCCCCTGCGGACCGTTAGAATTGCGAGTTTGCTCAGGCGGGTTGCTTGGCGGCAATCTCGCCGATGGCGCGCACCAGCGTGTCGAGGTCGTCAATTGACGTGTAGACGTGCGGCGTTATGCGGACGCAGCTGATGTTCTCCCACACAATGCCGACGGCGTGGATCTTGTATTGGCTGAAGAGAGCGGTGTTGACGTCGGATGGAGTCATGCCATCGATGGAGACTCCGCAAATGGCGCAGGAATATTTTGGGTTGAGCGAAGTGTGCAGCTTGACTTTAGGAATGGATTGGACGCGCGTGGCCCAGTAGTCCTTGAGGTAGCGGATGCGGTCTTCCTTGCGTTTGGGGCCGATTCCGTTGTGGAAGTTGATGGCTTCTCCGATGCCCTGCTCGATGGGGAAACTGCGCGTGCCGAGCGACTCAAACTTGCGAATGTCTCCGCTGCGGGGTTCTCCGTTGCAGGTGAGCGGCCAGATCTTTTCAATATTCTCGCGCTTGATCCACAGCATTCCGCTGCCGATGGGCGCGGAGAGAAACTTGTGCAGGCTGGTTCCAAGGTAATCGCAGTGCAGGTCGGGAATTTTGAAATCCATCAGCCCGAAGGAGTGGGCGCTGTCGCAGATGACCTCGATGCCGTGGGAGTGGGCCATGTCTGAAATTTTGGCAACGGGCATAATCTGGCCGACCCAGTTGATCATGTGCGTCACATGGATGATTTTGGTCTGCGGCGTAATGGCCTGCTCGTAAGCGCGCACGATTTGCGCATCGTCTTCGATAGGGAAGTCAAAGCTGAGCTGCTTGTAGACGATGCCTTCGCGAAGCGCCCGTTGACGCCAGGCCTGGATCATGTTGGGGTAATCCTGCCTGGTGCCGATCACCTCGTCGCCGGCCTTGAGGTTGAGGCCGTAGATGACGGTATTGAGAGCTTCAGTCGAGTTGCGATCGATGGCTACCTCTTCAGGCGAGCAGCCAGCGAGTTCGGCGAGCTTGCGGCGCAGCGGCTCCCGGCCCTGGTCGAGGATGCCCCACATGTAGTAGGACGGCCCCTCGTTGGAAAGCTGGTTGAAGCGCTCAACGGCCTGCTGCACCACGATGGGCGAAGGCGAGACGCCGCCGTTGTTGAGGTTGATGATGTCGGAGTTGACCGAGTACGCGCGTTGAATCACGGCCCAGTAGTCTTCAGAACTTGCCGCTTCTTCACTGCTCATGCGATCGAGCGGGGCAGAGGCCGCGAGGAACTCAGCGGCGTGGGCCTGGTTGAAGAGGCTGTTGACGGAGAATGCGCTGGCGAGTGCAGCGGCCTGCTTGATGAATGCGCGACGCGCGGGAATTGCCATAGGCTGAACTTTAGTGGATTCGACGGAGGAGGTACAAGTTAAACTTCACGAACTTGGGGCGTATTGCGGGAGTGAGCGCAGCGGGAGACTGCAGGCGAAATCCTGGGCTGCGGCGGCAAGGATCTCCCGGCTTCATAGATTGGGAGTGAATTGGTGGAGCTGAGCGGGATCGAACCGCTGGCCTCCTCGTTGCGAACGAGGCGCTCTCCCAGCTGAGCTACAGCCCCACAAGGACTCTTCTATTTTAGCAAGGCGCGGAGAATCGGGAAAGGGCGGGGCTTGCGTCGCTCTATCGCGAGTAGGCAAATGTGCCGCAGCGTTCGGCGGAGTTGGTCAGGGCATCCATGGTCAAGACCGGAGGGTTTTGGCCGGAGAAAAAAGCCACGCTGAGCGCGCGCCCCTCGACCCAGGTGACCATCCATTGCACGTCATCGGTGCCGCAGAGGGTGTTTTTGTGCTGGAAGCGGTGGTTTGCAGGGACGGTGAGGCGGTAAAGGCTGCCGCCGCCGGGGGCGCTTACGTCGGCGTCGAAAAGCGCGCCTGCCTCAGCCGGCTGAAGGACGCGGATGAGGCCGATGGGGAAGTTGTAATAGTCGATGGTGATGCGGGCGTCGGCGATGGAGATGTCGCCGGTGATGGTTTTGGCGGTTGAGCTGGCGGCCAACCACGCTCCTCTGTCCTGCGCGAGGGCTGGGAGCGAACAGACGATCAGGAAGGTTGCAAGCGGGAGCAGGTTCTTAACGCGCATGAATTGAGGATGACATTTTTGGGAGGGTGGGGGCAAACTGGGGTGATTGAGGCTGGTTGTTTCGCAGGCGCCAAAACACAAAAGGTATGGCGCACGTTCTAATTCGAAGTCGCGGCCATCAGAGCGGGCGTCTTCTTAATCGCCTGCGCGAAATCGTCTGGCGAGCGGATGGGAAAGACGGTGCCGTGCAAGTCTTTTGTCAATCGCTCAATTCCATCCGGGGCGTCGCCCATAAAGGGAAATAATTCGAAATAAAAGACGTGGGTGTTGCCGAGCTCGATCTTGCTGGTGGTTTCTTGCGGCAACTTCTCCCACGGGTGACTTCCCCATGCGCCGAGAAAGACGATGTCATCAGCAGGCTCCCTCGACACCAGTTCCGATCGCACCTGGTCTGCCAGGAATCTGCTCCAGGCGCCTTGCTGAAGAGCGTGATACGAGATGGTGGAAAAGTCGACCCGCTTCAGCAGCCTTTCAAGCGCTGCGAAGCCGCGGGCATCGAATCGTTCCTGACTGAAAATGGCTCGCTGGTCTTCAAGGTCGAAGGCAATGAGCTTTACCGACCTGCATGGAATTTGGGTAAGCAAGGTGAATAGGGATTGCAACAGGGCAGCCTGGTCGATGGCGTGAAGGTGTGTGCTGCCATTTTGGCCGTAGGCGTTGACGAACACGGTGAGGCGCGGCCCCTTGCCGGCGAGTGCGCCGTTCCACCGCATATTCATGAGAGGGGCAACTTCGCCGGGTTGGAGCGCGAGGGGCAACAACCTAGCTCGCCGGTCTTCGCTGGACTTCAGATTCCTTTGTTCACGGCAGGTGTGGCCATGCATGTCAGTGAGAACAAACTCAACTGAGTATTCGCCGGGGCCTGCCGCAAACCCCCCGCTCATTATGGCCTGCAGTTGAGACGGCGAAGCCAGCAGACCGGTTGGATTTTGTTTCTGAACCTGTGGGACGTCGAATTCTTCAGTCATCAGCGCAGGCTTGCCGAGTTTGGGAGTGATCCTTAGAAGGCCAAACAAAATCGTGCCTGGTGCGAGTTTTTCTCCAAGGCGGCAATCGATCGAGAATCCTGCAATGTAACGGAACAGGAGGTCCAACTGCAGATTCCCGGAGAGCTGGACGGAGCAAGGCAACAGATTCTTCCTGGGGGCGTTGTCGAGGATCTGACTTGCCTCTGGAAGATCGACGTCCTTGACCAGATTCTGGGCGGCCGCAGAGCCAGCGCTCAAGCTAACTAACACAAGGAACCGGACGATGATTTGTAGCGGCCTCATTTTTCGCGACCCTGCCGGCAGTGCTCAAACTCGTTGACTGCTTGCACAAGGATACAATCGAGAGCCGACAGGGGCAGGGAGTGATTGCGCAAGTGCGCAGTTTCGTTGCGCCGGGTGCTATTGCTCGCGCAGCAGGATCAGCGGGTCGACGGCGAGGGCGCGGCGGGCGGGGATCCAGGACGCAATGAGGCCGAGGACGAGCATGGTTGCGGTGACGCCGCCGAGGACGAATGGATCCTTTGGTGTGGCTTGATAAACGATGGAGGAGAGGACGCGCGTTGCCAGCAGGCCCAGCCCAATGCCGGCGATTGAACCGGCTGCGAGCAGGCGAAAGGCGCGGCCGAGCGATGCGCGCAGAACCTCGCGCCTGTTTGCGCCGAGCGCAATGCGAATGCCAAGCTCGCGAAGGCGCTTGGAGACCACGTAAGAGGCCATGCCGAAGACGCCGGTGATGGCGAGCGTGGCGCCTAGCAGGCCCAGCGCGCCGAGCGCGACCGAGGCCACGCGCGCAGCGAACAGGGCGGTATCCATCTCCTGCGACCAGGTTGAAATTTTGACGGGCATCGAGGAGTCGAGGCCGTTCAGCGTGTGTTGGAGCGCCGCTGCCATCTCCGCGGGATCGCGCTCGGAGCGCACCACGAGCCAGGTGCCGCTATCCTGATGTTGCTGGAAGGAATAGTACATGGCTGGCTGCTGATCTTCAGTAAGCGTGCGGTACTTTCCATCTTCGACAACGCCGACGACCAGAGCGCGGTTACCGCTCCAGAATTTGAAGTGATTGCCGACTGCCTTCTGGACAGAGCCAAAGACCTTGACAGCGAAGGTCCGGTTGACGAGGGTCGCAATCGGCGCGTCCTTTGTGTCGTCGAAGGTCAGATCTCTGCCTGCGATGAGATGAGTTTGAGCAGCGTCAAGGTAGCCGGGCGAGATGTTGTAGCTCATTGCGTCGGCGGCTTCGTTAGTGGGGCGGTAGTCGGTGGTGGCGTCAGTGAAGACGAACGAGTCGTCGCCGCCGAGACCGAGCGGAATCTGGTTGACGTAGCCAGTGGCAGTTACGCCGGGAATGGCGCGGATGGCATCGAGCATGCGCCGCTGCATTTGAGCGTAAGTGTCTTTTTGGTAGCCGGCCATCTCCAGATCGGTCTCGACGAGGATGGCGTTCCGCGGCTGGAAACCGAAATTGCTGTGGAGCGAGCGTGCGAGGCCTCGTACCGCAACCAGCGAAGAGGTGATGAGCACGGCGCAGATGGCGATTTGCACGATCAGCAGAAAGTCGCGCATGGTAAAGCGGCGCATGGTTGAGTCGGCCATGCCGGTGCGGATGATTTGCCACGGGTCGGCGCGCAGTACCTGGCGAACGGGCACCATGCCAAAGAGCAGGCCGCTGGCCAGAGCCATGGCGAGCGCAACCAAGTAAGTGCGCAGGTCGGGATTTACCGGCACATTGATGGGGACAGTGGGGATGGGTTGCCAGGCGCTGAGCGCATGCAGAATGACGACAGCGCCGGCGACGCCGACTGCTCCGCCCGCGATGGAGATCAGCACCGCTTCAGTGAGCAGCTGGCGCATGATGAGCGCGCGGCGGGATCCGAGCGCGAGGCGGAGCGCAACCTCTTTGGCGCGATCGGCGGCGCGGGCCGCAAAGAGGCTGCCGAGATTGGCGCAGGCAGCCAGCAGGATAAGGCCGGAGAGCAGCATGAGGCCGGTGACGAAGGCGCGGGCGGGTCCGCCAAGCATGTCGCCCAAAAGGCCGGGACGGGCGAGAGTGAATTTGATTCCGTCGTCGTCGCCCGGGTAGGTTTTGGCGAGCCAGTTGCCAATGCCGTTGAGATCGGCAACGGCTTGGGCGGGAGTAACGCCGGGCTTGAGGCGGCCCACCACCCACGGCGAGTGATCGCCGCGGTATTGCAGATTGTCGCTGCCCTCGATGATAGGCTCTTCGAGAATGGGAACGAAGAACGCGGGCGCGAAGAAGAGCTCAGTGCCGCGGAAGCCGCGCGGCGCCACGCCGATGATGGTGAAGGGATGCTTGTTGAGCTCGACCATGCGGCCGATGACATTGCGGTCGGCGCCGTAATGGCTGCGCCAGTAGTCGTCAGTGAGCACAATGTAAGGGGCGCTGTTCTTTCCCTTTTCGTCGGATGCGTGAAAGAGGCGTCCGAGGGCGGGCTGAATTCCGAGGCCGTCGAAATAATTGCCGCTTACAAGATAGGGCCACGCCGTTGAGGAGTTATGCCCGTCGCTTACGCCCACCGCGCCCGGGATCATCATCGCCGCGAGGCTCGAGAAGCTGCGGTTTCGGTCGCGCAGATCGACGTAGTCAAGGTACGACTGCGATGGGTATTGCATGCGCTGCACCATGTAGAGGTTTTCAGCATTGGGCAGGTTCACCGGGCGCAGGACGAGCGCATTCAACACGCTGAAGACTACGGCATTGGCGCCGATGCCGAGCGCAAGCGTGACCAGCGCGGTGAGGGCGAAACCCGGTGACTTGCGCAGTTGGCGGAGGGCGTACTTAACGTCGGTAAACATGTGCGGCCTCTTCGATTGTGGGTTGCTTGCGGGCGATGGCTCGGTTGTTAGTACGCAGGCGAGCACGCAGTGGTTCCAATAATTCAACGGTCGCGCGGTGCATCCGGTTAACAACTGTGTAATTGGAATTGGCACTGACGGTCTGGAGGCAGGCCGAGAACGTTGTCCGGAAATGGACAGTGGCGGGTGTGAGTGGGGATTTTTAATAGACGGCCCTTTTTGGAATTTACGCTCCTCTTTTTCTGATCCAGTAAGGGAAGAGGGGGTCGAGGAAGAAGTAGTTGCCGCGATACTTGTCGAGAACATCTCGCGAGTCGAGAGATTGGAGCGCCTTTTGTACGGAGGACGCTGGACCGAGACGGAAGTTTTCTCGAACCTGTTGCGAGTAGATATTGGCGACGCCTTGATCTGCGAACGCCTGGAGGGCGGCACGCTGCCGCGCGGAAAGCTGGTCCCAGAGGCTTTCGTAGTAAGTGGATTGGCCTGTAACAAGGGTGTCAATGACGGTTTGCACGTCTGCGGCGTCAAGCTGCCGTTTGTTTCTCAGCTCGGCGTAGTCCCATAGCTCGTGAGCAATGCGCTGCACGTCGTAAGGGATCAGGTCCGCAGCTTCGAGCAGGGCATTCATGCCTGCGTCGTCGAGCCTTCTGCTTCGTTTTCGAAAATGGCGGGAGATGAATTCTTTCCAGTCACCGGCGCCGATCTTGTCGAGAAACATCTGCGGTCCGGCCTTATGAAAAGGCCTGCGCGAGGAAAGCATCTCTTGCATGAGTGACGGTCGGGAGCCTGCAAAAACGTAACCGACTTCTCGCTGTTCCTGCACCTGGTTTCGCAGCGCGTTTTCGACTGAACTTCCGTTAAATTGCGAGACCTGCTGGAATTCGTCGAGACAGATGGCCATGCGAAATCCGCCGTTTTTAGTGAGCTCGCCGGGGAGAGCAAAGACCTCGGGCGCCACGGGCATGGGATCGTATGCCGCGCCCCTGCCGAGCGATACGCTTACTTCGCCAGTGACCATGTCGTAATTGATCTCTGGTTTTACGGCGCGGCCAAATTTTGATACCCAGTGTTTCACGCGATCCCAGGGGCCGGCGGCGCGCAGCACTTTTTCGGCAAATTTCTCGAGGAATTGTGTGTAGCTGGAGTAGCTGCTGACGGTCAGATTGACGGTATGGATGTGGCGCTTTCTAAGCTTGAGCATGGCGACAGAAACCAGGGAGCTTTTACCGAAGCGCCGCGGGGAGAGGAGGAAGACCTTTTGGCCGTCGGACAGATCGCGCACAAGGTGGCCGAGCTCGAGGGTGCGATTGACGAAGTTGTCGTCGTCGATGATTTCGCCGAAGATGAAGGGGTTTTGCGGTTGCGGGGGCATACGCTAAATAGGGTAACGCTAAATAGCGTAATGAGGCAAGAAGAAACTACGCTATTTGGGGTTACGCTAAATGGCGTAATGCGGGCTGAAGCGAGAAACTGGCCATTGGCGCTAGAAAAAGAAAAGGCCGGGAGATTCCCGGCCTTTGTTTCTCTGGCGTTACTAGACCACCTAGACCCCAGAGATCAAACCTGGTGTGGTTTAGAGCTGGTTCATGTTCTGCAGGAATTCGGCGTTGTTGCGAGTCTTCTCAAGACGCGTGATGAGCAGTTCCATGGCTTCAACCGGCGAGAGCGGGTTGAGCACGCGGCGCAGGACGAAGATGCGCTGCAGGTCTTCCTTGGGAATGAGCAGCTCTTCTTTACGGGTACCGGAGCGCTGAATGTCGATGGCCGGGAACACGCGCTTGTCCACCAGCTTGCGGTCGAGAATGATTTCCATGTTGCCGGTGCCTTTGAACTCTTCGAAGATGACTTCGTCCATGCGGGAACCGGTGTCAACGAGGGCCGTGGCGATGATGGTCAACGAGCCGCCTTCTTCAATGTTGCGGGCCGCGCCGAAGAAGCGCTTGGGCCGTTGCAGGGCATTGGAGTCGACGCCGCCTGAAAGCACCTTGCCCGAAGGCGGAACGATGGTGTTGTAGGCGCGCGCGAGACGGGTGATGGAGTCAAGCAGGATGACGACGTCGCGCTTGTGCTCGACCAGGCGCTTGGCCTTTTCGATCACCATTTCAGCCACCTGCACGTGGCGGGCGGCGGGCTCGTCGAATGTCGACGAAATAACTTCGCCCTTTACCGAACGCTGCATGTCGGTGACTTCTTCGGGGCGCTCGTCGATCAGCAAAACGATAAGCACCACTTCGGGGTGGTTCGTTGTGACGGAGTTAGCAATGGACTGCAGCAGCATGGTTTTGCCAGTGCGTGGTGGCGCGACGATGAGGCCGCGCTGGCCTTTGCCGACGGGCGTGAGCAGATCCATGACGCGGCCGCTGACGGATTCGCGCACGGTTTCCATCTTGATGCGCTCCTGCGGGTAGAGCGGCGTGAGGTTGTCAAAGAGAATCTTGTTGCGCGTTTCCTCAGGCGACTCGAAGTTGATGGCTTCGATCTTGACCAGCGCGAAGTATTTTTCGCCCTCGTGCGGCGGGCGAACGTTGCCGCTGATGGAGTCGCCGGTTTTGAGGTCGAACTTGCGAATCTGGGAGGGAGATACGTAAATGTCGTCGGGTCCGGGGAGATAGTTGTAGTCGGGCGAGCGGAGAAAGCCGTAGCCGTCGGGCAAAATCTCGAGGACGCCTTCGGCAAAAATATGGCCTTCTTTTTCGCTCTGCGCCTGCAGGATCTTGAAGATCAGGTCCTGTTTGCGGAGACCGCTGGTTCCGGGGATTTCAAGGGTGCGCGCAATGCGGCTCAGTTCCGTTATGTTTTTTTCTTTTAGTTCTGCGATGGTCATTGTTTAGTTCACCTGCAACAGGGTGGGATGTGAGTGAGGAGATGTGGGAGGGAAAACTGCTCCGGACATGCGAAGGATCGACTGGCCACGCAACTTGACGAGACCGGCAACCGAGAGACCCGGGTTCCTATGGAGTAGGGAGACGCCAGGGAAGAGAAACAATCGTCACGGGAAACTATGAACCGATGCCTTGGAACTGCCAGTCTTGCGGAGAGACGCCGCTATGCTGCGCGACGTCTTTCCACTGGCTGTGAAACCTGAGATACCTGGGGTACTATCGACCCGGGATTGGTGTTGTGGAATCGGTCGAGGACTTCGTTTGTGGTGTCCTGGAGCCGGGTGTTGGGCTTATGAAGCTTGCGAGTAGCCTTGCTCGCCAGCTGGCACAGCTGGTAACGGTTGGACACATGAGAAAGTGCCCCAAAAACTAAATCAGAACGCATATGCCAAATTCTCCTTCTTAAAAGTGCCTGCCCGGACGGTACTACTTGGCGCCGCCGGTGCAGCCTGGAACCACAAAACGATCCCGTGATTCCCAAGAAACAAGTGCTGCCAATCTTTAGACGCAGTTGGTGCGGCCGTAGTTCAAAATTTTGCCACGGAGTCGCACTCTGTGAAACCGGCCACCCTCACCAAGGGAAAAGTTGTTTCCAATGTGGAAGTTTATGCGCCCGAGATTCCCGGCCCCGGCGACTGAAACGCACCAGGACATCGACTTCTGAGCCCTTGCTCAAATTGGATGCAGGAATTGGCTGAAGGGCGCGCAAAATCGCACAAACGCAGCCTGCCCTTTTTGGAATGGCTCATTTGACTTTATAACGAGATGGGGCATGGGTCAACATTTTTTTCGGTGATTTGCTTGCCGAAAGGGCCAATCTGAAACAGGTTTCCAGTCAATGGACTAAGTAATTGCAAACAAATGCGATAAATTCACTGACGAGGCGTCGCGAAGGGCTCCCGGGCAGAGACAGCGGCGCGGTGAAAGCGCTTAGCGCCGGGATGTGGCAAGGGGTGGTACCAAAACCGTCAATTCCAAGGCAAATTTGGGACTTTTGGATTGTTCGCCGGCCGCAACCCAGGCGGGAAATCCACAGGGTTGGGGCAGAGCGGGCCCAAAAGCTGCGGTCAACTCCAGTAACTGCGGTCGAGCGTCCTATATTGGATGGCTTCCGCCAGGTGAGGGACGGCCAGATGCTCGACGCCTTCGAGATCCGCGATGGTTCGCGCCACTTTAAGGATGCGGTCGTGGGCGCGGGCGGTCAGGCCCTGCTGTTGCATGGCGCGCTCGAGCAGGCGTTCGGCGTCGGCGCCGAGTTCGCAGAAAGTTCGGACCTGACGGGTGGTCATCTGGGCGTTCGAATAAATCTTTTCTTTGGCTTTGGAGAAGCGTTGTTGCTGGACCTGCCGCGCGGCCATCACGCGGCCGCGAATCTGGGCTGAGCCCTCGGCCGCAGCTCCGCCACGCAGCTCCTTATATTGAACGGCCGGCACTTCGATATGAATATCGATACGGTCGAGCAGCGGACCGGAGATTTTGGCCACATAGCGCTGAATCATGGGCGGCGTGCACATACACTCGCGTGATTTGTCGTTGAAGTAGCCGCAGGGGCATGGGTTCATGGCGGCAGCGAGCATAAAGCGCGCCGGGAAGCTGAGCGACATGGACGCGCGCGCGATGGTGACATTGTGATCTTCGAGAGGTTGGCGCAGGACTTCAAGCACGTTGCGGGGAAACTCAGGCAGCTCGTCGAGGAAGAGCAGACCGTTGTGCGCGAGCGAGACTTCGCCGGGGCGCGGCATGATGCCGCCGCCGATGAGTCCCGCGTCGGAGATGGTGTGGTGCGGCGAGCGGAAGGGACGCTGCGTAACCAGGCCGGAGCCGGGTTCGAGAACGCCGGCAACAGAGTGAATCTTGGTGGTCTCGAGAGCTTCATCGAAGGTGAGCGGCGCGAGGATGGAGGGCAGGCGCTTGGCGAGCATGGTTTTGCCTGAACCGGGCGGGCCGATCATGAGAATGTTGTGGCTGCCGGCGGCGGCCACCTCAAGCGCGCGTTTGGCGGTTTGCTGTCCGCGCACATCGCAGAAGTCGACGCTGAAGTGCTCGATCTCGCCGAGGAGTTTTTCAGTGGAGACGCGAAACGGCTCGCGTTGAATGTGACCGACAACGGAGGAGTTGAGCAGTTCGAGCACGTCGAGCAGCGAAGTGACGGGATAAACATTTACGCCATCGACGACCGCGGCTTCAGCGGCGTTGGCTGCGGGAATCACGAGATTGGGGATATTTTTTTCGCGCGCCATGACGGCCATGGGCAACACGCCGGGGATGGGACGCAGGCTGCCATCGAGACCGAGTTCGCCGACGAAGAGAAAGCTGCTGAGATCGCTGACGCGCAACGCGCCGTATGCGCCGAGGATGCCGATGGCGATGGGCAGATCGAAGCCCGAGCCCTCTTTCTTGAGATCGGCGGGCGCAAGGTTGATGGTGATGAAGGTGGGCGGGATCAGGTATCCCGAGTTTTTGATTGCAGCGCGGACGCGGTCGCGGCTCTCGCGCACGGCGGCATCGGGAAGGCCGACGGTGTGAAAGTGGTCCTGGTCGCAGACAGCGCCGCTGTAGTCGACTTCAACTTCGATAAGGTTGGCGTCGATGCCATAGACCGCGGCACTGTGAGCTTTGAAGAGCATGATGAAATGTGGAGCGAGTGTACCAGAAGCGAGCGGTTAGTGGTCAGTGATCAGTGAACAGTGATGGAGAGCAAGTGGAGATTCTCGTCGCAAGGTTTCGGCCTCTGAGCTTGCGGCTGCAAGCCGACCTAAGGCTGACGGGCGGATTCGAGATGTGATGGGTGTCGCCGCAGAAATGGAGTTGGACAATGCCTGAGTGGTGCGGTTAAATCAATTCGATGGTGGATCGCTCAAGGATCGTCCGAAGTGCTCTGGGTTCAGCGCGCATTGCGCTGACCATATTCGTAGTGACGATCGCCGGATTTCTCATCCGGCCTCTCATCGACTTCCTGTTCGGCGACAAGTTCCAAGTGGATTTGGGGTTCGCGCTCAAATTCTCGCTGGTCGTTTCCGCTATTTGGTTTTGTGGTTTCTTTATATGGATTTGGATTACCGCGGCTCGACTTGAGCCGGCGCTGGATATCCTGGATGAGGAGCCCCCACCCTCAGCGCTGAGCAAATTGCCGCTTACAGGCTTTGTGCCCATGGAATATTACTGGCTGATCTTGAACCGCACCTATGTGGTGTTCATTGCTCCAGAAGGACTTTATGGGTGGAAGGCGCGAGGCCCGGTCACAAATGGGGACCCCACTTTTTACGAGCCTTACCAGGAAATGTTGAAGGACAATGAGTTCATGCGCGACCGACAGGCAATTGAAAAGCTGTCGCGGTTGCGTGGGGGCTTTTTCATCGAGCGAACAGCGATTGTGTCGGTGGAATACAACGAACGGCCGAAATGGGGAATGGGCGGTATTCCTCAATCAGGCCGGATCAACGTGAAACTTGCCGACGGCAAGACCAGGGAGTTCATCCTTCTCGGATTCGCGATGGGTGACGAGCTGGTAAACAAGATTGTGACGACGCTCGGAGTCAGCACATCCAACCCAATACAGGTATAAAGATTTGGCGACAGGATTATTCGACCTCTACAAAATAGGAGTGGGACCATCGAGTTCGCATACGATGGGCCCCATGCGCGCGGCCTGCCGGTTTGCGCTGGAACTTGCTGCGCGTACCGCGCTGGAACGTGTGGGGCGGGTGCAGGTGGACCTGTATGGATCGCTGGCGCTGACCGGATTGGGGCACGCGACGGATCGAGCAGTGCTGCTGGGCCTTGCGGGCAATGAGCCGGCAACCATCGATCCGGCGGCGATTAACGCGACGGTTGCGGCAATTCGGCAGGAGCGCGGGATAAAGCTGGCCGGCAAGCGCGAGCTCGGCTTCGATGAAGCGAGCGATCTGCTCTTTCATCGCGACATCATGTTTCCGCCGGGAGCGAACACACAGCATCCCAATGGAGTGAGATTCACGGCGTTCGATGCCGCAGGCGCGGTGGTGGACCAGCGCACATTTTTTTCAGTGGGCGGCGGATTCATTGTGGAGGACGGGGCAGACGCGCAGGCGGCGGCGCAGGGAGAAAAGCAGCTTCCGTATCCGTTCCACAGCGCAGCGGAATTGCTGGCGACCGCTGAAGCGAACGGCATGACGATTGCCGAGCTGATGATGGAAGATGAGCGCGCGCTTGCCGGCGGCAGCGACGGAGCTGCGCCGGTCGAACTGGTAACTGCGGGCATCGATCGCATCTGGGCCACCATGAAGGAATGCATCAGTCGCGGCATTGCGACCGAAGGAATTTTGCCGGGCGGGCTGAATGTGCGGCGCCGGGCGCACGGGTTTGCGGAACGGCTGCGCGCGAAGGAAGCGGCGGCTATGAAGGGCGATCCGCTGGCGCCGCTTGACTGGGTGACGGTGTATGCGATGGCCGTGAACGAAGAGAATGCAGCCGGGGGGCGCGTGGTGACAGCGCCGACCAATGGAGCCGCCGGAGTGGTGCCCGCGGTTGCGCATTATTACGAGCGATTCATTGAAGGCGCGGATCGCGAAGGCATTCTGCGCTTCTTTCTGACGTCGGCGGCAATCGGGATTCTCTACAAGGAGAATGCTTCGATCAGCGGCGCAGAGGTGGGATGCCAGGGCGAGGTGGGCGTGGCGTGCTCAATGGCCGCGGGCGGGCTTGCGGCAGCGCTCGGCGGAACGAACGGACAGATTGAGCATGCGGCTGAGATCGGCATGGAGCATAACCTGGGCATGACCTGCGACCCCATTGGGGGGCTGGTGCAGATTCCCTGCATCGAGCGCAACGCAATGGGCGCGGCCAAGGCGGTTCATGCCACGCGCATCGCCATGAACGAGATCGAAGAGCACAAGGTTTCGCTCGACCAGGTGATCAGGACCATGTACCTGACCGGCCTCGACATGCAATCGCGCTACAAAGAGACGAGCCTGGCGGGGCTTGCGCTCAATATTATTGAGTGCTGAAATAAGCAGTGTTCATGCGGCTTTCGCGCATACCAGCGTAAACAACGGAAGACTGCGTCGCGTCGAACTTATGGAGCGAAGCGATGATGAGACGCTCAATGATTTTGTGAAAGAGTGAGCTGCGCAAGCATGCAAAAACTGATGTCGCTCGATTGAAAAATCGAAAATGCGAGCGAATCGGGATGGAACGTCTTGAGGGGCCGGAAAAAATTGTTGACGATTTTTCCACTCATCAGTCGTTTTTTTCTTGACATCATTGCTGCACAATTCTATACATTCAACAACTGCAATGTATTCATTGCAGACATCGATGCAACCCATCGAAAAGGGAGAATAGGCAAATGGCAACTAAGAAAGCAGCCAAGAAGGCAGCCAAGAAAGCACCCGCGAAGAAGGCGGCAAAGAAGGCCGCGAAGAAGAAGTAGTAGCGGACAACCAACCAAAAAGGCAACACTGAGGGGGACGCATAAAGCGTCCCCCTTAGTGTTTTTGCGTGAAGATATACACTGCTGTGAGAGCGAGGATCGACAGGAATGACGCGGCGAAGATGGATTGCTGAGCATTGGGATGAAGCTACGGCCACCATGGTGGGCGCGCAGGCCGAACACATGGCGCGGGTATTGCGCGCGCAGGCGGGAATGCAGGCTGAAGTGATTGCCGGCGGCCACGTGTTCCATGCCGAAGTGGCTGCGGTGAAGCTGGCGGGCGCTGAGAGTGAGGTGCGCTTTAACCTGTTGGCCGAGCTTGTGGCCGACCCTGCGCTGCCCGTCACGCTGGTGACCGCGATCTACAAGTTCGACCACATGGAATGGGCTATTGAGAAGGCAACCGAGCTGGGAGTGGCGGGCATTGCGCCGGTAATCGCGCAGAGGACAGAGAAACACCTGGCGCAGGCGGCCGCGAAGCGCGCGGAACGGTGGCGGCGCATTGTGCTTGAATCGGCCAAGCAGGCGCGGCGATCTGATGTGCCGATCATTTACGATGCGGTTGCGCTAGCGGCGCGGGTAAGCGCGGAGTCGGGCGCGACGCGCATTGTGCTGGCCGAGCAGGAGCGGACGACGACGCTGCGCAACGCTTTGGACGAGGCGATTCGAGCGGCAGGCAATGAGCAGCCGCTGTTTGAGATTGCAATTGGGCCCGAAGGTGGATGGGCGCCGAACGAAGAAGCGCTGTTTGACGCGAATGGATGGAAGGCTGTGTCGCTGGGGCCACGGATATTGCGCGCGGAGACTGCGGCGATTGCCGCGCTGGCGGTGGTGGCGTCTAGTTTGGAGTAGCTCGGGCACGCGCTGACGCGCTTGCCTAGAGCGGATCTAGCGAATATCGATCCCACCTTAGCGACAAAAACAAATACGTCGCGAAGGTGGGGCACCCGGCTGCTGTGCTGAGGGCAGAGCACCCGAAGTCAGTTCCTACAAACGCGCGTAGTGCACCAGCAGGCCTGCGAGGGCACCGCCAATCAAGTCGCCGATGATTGGGATGGGCGCGTAGCTCCAGTTGGAGCTGCCTTTGCCGGGAATGGGCAGGATCCAGTGCGCGATGCGCGGACCGAGATCGCGCGCGGGATTGATGGCATAGCCGGTTGTTCCGCCGAGCGATAGGCCAATGCCCCACACCAGGCTGCCCACGAGCCATGGACCTACACCTGCGGCAGGACCGTTGATTGCGACTCCCTTGGAGAAGATGGCGTTGGCAACGATGACCAGGACGGCGGTGCCGATAATCTCGCTGCAGATGTTGAAAAATGGGCTGCGCACCGCTGCGTTGGTTGCAAAGACACCGAGCTTGGCAGCGGGGTCGGGTGTGAGCTGCCAGTGCGGCGCGTAGTGCAGAGCCACAAGGGAAGCACCGCAAATGGCGCCGAGCAACTGCGCTGACCACATGCTGAGCAGTGAGGAGTAGTCCCCGCTGACAACGGCTACGGCGAGAGTGATGGCGGGGTTGATGTTGGCGCCGGGACTGCCGAAGGCCTGCGCCACGAGAACTCCGCAGAGCACGGCGAGAGCCCAGCCGGTGGCGATCACCATCCAGCCGGAGTCTGCTGCGTAAGACTTGCGCAGCGTAACGCCGGCGTTCACGCCGTCGCCAAGCAGGATGAGCACCAGCGTGCCCATAAACTCGCCAATCCATACAGAATGCATTTGGGCTTCCTTGATCGTGTTTGCCGCGTCGAAAAGACCTGTGGCCTCATAACGCAACAACAACAATATTTATGTGAACGCAAGCATTCTTACCTGTTCGGGGCATGGTCGCCAAGGGCCGTAAAATAACCGCAGGCACGACAAGGTGGGTGAGCAGTGGCGGATGTGGTCTTTGTCGGATTGTCGACGATCGATGTGATCTACAGCGTTGATCGGTTTCCTGTAGCGAATGAAAAAGTGGCGGCAAGCAGCCAGGAAGTGTTTGTGGGCGGCCCGGCGACCAATGCATGCATTGCGTGCGCGCACCTGGGCGGTAAGGTTGCGCTGGTGACGGCGGTTGGCAAACATCCGGTGGCGGCGATGGTGCGCGAAGAGTCGGCGCGCTACGGGATCGAATTGGTGGATTTGAACGCGCGGTTTGAGGGTGTGCCGCCGATCTCGTCGGTGACGGTGGATAGAAGCGGGCACCGCAATGTGGTTTCAGCGAATGCAGCCATCGTGCGCGCGCCGGACGCGGAGGTTGACCGCCATGTGCTTGAACAGGCGCGCATGGTGATGGTGGACGGGCACTACATGCAGGCCTGCCAGGCGTGGGCAGTTGCGGCGCGTGCGCTAAGGAAGCCGGTGGCGCTTGACGGCGGAAGCTGGAAAGACGGCACAGAAGAATTGCTGAAGAATGTGACTGCGGCCATCTGCTCTGCCGATTTTCTGACGCCGGGAGCGAAGAGCAGCCAGCAGGTGGTGGAATATTTGCTAGCGCACGGCGTGGCCAACGTTGCCATAACGCACGGGGGCGAGCCGATTGAATTTGTCTCGGGAATGTCGTCGGGGACGTTGCGCGTTCCGCAGGTCGATGTGGTGGATACGACTGGCGCCGGCGATGTGCTGCACGGAGCGTACTGCTACTACGCTGCGCTCGGCCACGGATTTATTGAAGCGCTGAGCGAGGCCGCGGAGATTGCAGCGGAGTCGTGCCGGTATGAGGGGACGAGAGCGTGGATGGAAAAGCAGGGACCAGGGACCAGGGACTAATTAACAACTATCAGGGAGCGGCGGGGACAACGCGCTCGTATTGCGGCCAGTGGGTGAGGAGTTCGTTGACCACGGTGTGGCCCACTGTGTACGCGGCTTCGAGTGAGGGCAGGTAGGCTGCGTAAGCGCCAATGCGCTGCCTGGCGAGGCTCTCAGAGGCGCTCATGCCGCGGGGCTGGCGGTCGTAGTTGCTCACGGTGCGCAGGACGAGCACGCGGCTGAGATCGACACGTCCGGCGTGGGCCAGGAATTCGAGCGATTGCAGGGTTCCGGTGTCTTCCATCGCGGTGGTGGCGAAGGCTCCCTTGCCGCCGGTGAAGTAAGGCACCCACTGCACAGCCCACGCGTCAAAGAGCTGTCCGTGCCAGTAGGTTGAAGACGAGAGCTCGTCGCCGAGGGTGACTGAGGGCGGACGCTGAGCGGCTGCTCCGTCGAAATTGCTGCGGATCTGTTTGAGTTTGTCGCTGTCGCCGAGATTGATGTTGCGCGTGAGGTTGAATGCCCACTGCGCCAGCGTCGCGTTGAGCGCATACACCTGGCCGGGGAGTGGCTCGGCAGGCGTCTCGAAGGGCTCCTTTTTGCGCAGGGGAATGTAGCCGGTCGACCAATCGGGCGGAATCTCGCGGGCGTCGATCTCGTAGGCCAAGTCTCCATCGACTACATAGCGAGCCCACGCGGCTGACCCGAGCGATATGCGGTCGGGCGAACCGCCGGCAATGCCTGCCACAATCCAATAGGCGTGACTGAAGTCGAAGCGGGGATCGAGGCCGACTGCCATGATGGAGGCTGCCGCATGCGCGGTGCCCTGGCCGGTGAGCACGGCCATCTCGCCCTCATCGTTCATGCGCACGGCATGGTAGGCAGCGGGCATGGGGTAGACGCGGTCAAGATGGTCGCGCTCAACCCAGTACTGCAGTTCGCCTGGCTGGTCGCCTGTGTCTTCTCCCACTTCAAACATGGCCACCACGACGACCTTGACTTGGATGGGGCGAGGCTTGGCCGCGGCGATTGCCCCGTGGGACACGATAAGCAGTAGTGCAGCGAGAATATGCACGCGGGGCATCATTAGATGCGATGGTAACGCAGGAGCGGTGAACAGCGGACAGTGTACGTTGAAACAGTGAATGAGTGGAGGAGTGAATTAGTGAAGGAGTGAACGGCCAGGCGAAGAGCCTAAAACCAGGTCCTCTTTTTGTATTCCAGGTATGCGTCGCCGAATTTTGCATCAAGGATCTGAGATTCTTTGCGGGCGCGGACGATTTGCATGGGAATGATGACGACGAAGAAGAGCAGCAGCATGGGCTTGCCGGTCCAGATGATGATGCCGAGGGACATGAGCGCGCCAAAAACGTAGATGGGGTTTCGGATGCGCGAGTAGAGGCCGGTAGTGACGAGTTCCGTTGCCTTGGCTTCGACGCTGAACGAGCGGCCGAGCTGGATGCGAGCCATGCAGAACAGGATGAATGCCGGGAGTGCGATGGCGACGCCGGCGATGCGCAGGGGCGTCCACGCCAGGTTCATGGAATAACTTGCGAAGAGGAACAGCGCGAAGATAAAGACAGCCAGCGTTGCGACGTTTAGTTTCACGAAGGGCGCCTCTCGGGATTTGAAGGGCTGAGCACAATATTAGCGCCTGACGCAGCGACATTGACGGCGAATCGGCGTGCTGACGCTGTAGCATGTTGGCTATGCAAATGAGCGGTGTGAGGACGATCGTAGACGGGGGGCGACGGGCGATGAGGGCAATATGCGGATTGGTTCTGGGAGGATTGATGATGGCTGCAGCAGCGGGCGCGCAACAACCGCAGACGCACCACTGGGCTATTGTGGTGCATGGCGGCGCGGGCGACATCGATCGCGCGACGCTGGGCGACAGGGGCGATGCGGAGTACCGGGCGGCGCTCACCAAAGTGATTGAGGCGGGAGCAGCGGTGCTGGATCGCGGAGGCACGTCGATGGATGCCGTGGAAACGGCGATCAAGGTGCTCGAGGACGATCCGCACTTTAACTCGTCGCGTGGCGCGGTGTTTACTTCGGCCGGCAAGACGGAGCTGGACGCGGCGATTATGGATGGTGCGACGATGCGCGCCGGCGCGGTTGCGAGCGTGACGCACACGCGGTATCCCATCAGCCTGGCGCGCTCGGTAATGGAGAAGACACCCTATGTGCTGATGGTGGGGCCGGGCGCCGATGCGTACAGCGTGCAGGCGGGGATGGTGCAGGAGCCGCCGAGCTACTTCTTTACCGAGAGCCGCTGGCAGTCGCTGGTGAAGCAGCTTACGAAGGAAGGCAAGCCGATTCCGCCGCGGCCTGAGGGCGCTCCGACTGAGGGAACAATGATTCCCGTGGCGCAGATCGAAGAGTCGTCTGCTACGCGTCGTTATGGAACCACCGGCGTGGTAGCGGTTGACCGCCAGGGCAATGTGGCTGCGGGCACTTCGACCGGCGGATTGCAGGGCAAGGCGCCGGGGCGCGTGGGCGACTCGCCGATCATCGGCGCGGGCACTTATGCCTCGAATCAGTCGTGCGCGGTTTCAGGCACGGGCGTGGGTGAGTTCTTTATCCGCTACACGGTGGCGCGCGAGGTGTGCGCGCTAGTGCAGTACAAAGGCATGGGGCTGCAGCAGGCGGCGGACGAGGTGATTCAGACTCGGCTGAAACCGATTCACGGCGACGGAGGCGTGATTGCGATTGCGCCCGACGGGCAGATGGTGTGGAGCTTTAATACGCCGGGAATGTTCCGCGCGCGGCTGGCAGAGGGCGGCAAGATTGAAGTGCATATTTATAGCGATGAGCCGTAGAACGACAGGGAGCTAGGGAACAATGCGGCGGAGACCGCACTACATGGGTGAGATTCGATGACAGACGCTCTGAGATTCGGCGTTGGTGTGAATGGGGTGGTTCTTTTACTTGCGCTGCCTATCGCTCTGGTTTCGTGTTCGGGTGGAGTTGCTTCGACCCCGCCGGCAACTGCACCTGTGGGCTGGGGACTGCTGTCGAACGGCATGAGAGACAAGACCGAGTGGCCGTTTGACTCGACTTCAATCTGGAACACGGGGATCGGGAGCGGGGCTGTTTATCAACCAGCCGGAATTACTGCAAACAATGGCGGGGGCTATCCAACTAATTTCGGGCCTGACGAAGACGTGATCGTTATGGCTCCGACCGCGCCCTTGACGCAGGTTTACTACAGTCCCGTTGCATGGAACGGAGGAAATCGCTGCTCGCCACAGGGGAGCGCGCTCGCGAGTGTGCCTGTTCCCGCCACTTACACCGTTCCCAATAGCGGCCAGAACAATTCTGCTGCCATCCTGATGTCCGATGGCCAAACCCTGAACCAGAACCAGCCCTTTACCCTGTGCACGGCGGGCGGCCCCGCGACCACCCTGGTGGTTGAAGCCTCAACCAGCATTTATGGTGATGGACCCTATGGCGCGCATGGGGGCAGTGGCCTGTCATCCGTCGGCGGCACTATTCGCTATGGAGAATTCACGTCGGGCAAGATTCATCACGCCATGAAGATGGAACTCTGGTCGTCGCAATACTATTACTGCTGCACACCGCACTGGCCGGCCACTGTCGTCGACGACTACGCCCAGACCTACTACAAAGGAACCAACCCGAACCTCGGCCCTGGCTCTCTGCTGGCGTTGCCGTCAGGTCTTAACGTGAGCGCGCTCGCCACAACGCCGGGGAAAATTATTGCCCAGGCATTCAAGGACTACGGCGCATACGTTGTGGACGACACAGCCTGGAACGATTGGGCGCTGTGCACGGAGCAAGGCCCCAACGGGCGGGTCGCAGATGAATTCTCGAATCTGTATGGCTTTGGAATTAGTCCGGCGCAAGGTTCAAACACGCCGTTCATGCAAGACATAACCAGCATTTTTCAGTCGCTGCAGATTGTGACCAACAGCTCAGCTACAAGCATCGGCGGAGGCGGCACGCCGGGTGTGCCGGCTCCGCCGGCGATTGGAAATTAGGTGAGCGCGGGGGGCTTGATCAGTTTACAAAATCGTTCGCTGGCTGATGAGAAACAAAACCAACTGCCCGCCTATTGAGATTTGTGGTCTCCCACCCATCGAGCAAAAAACGCTCGATGGATGGGGCACCCAGCTTTCGTGCTTGATTGAGATGGGTTGGTCGAGGTTCGTGGTCTCCCATCTTTGCGACAAAAACAAATACGTCGCGAGGATGGGGCACCCTCGATCGTGGTTGAATCGACATCTCCAAGACCTGGGGCACCCAGAGTTTTATTCATCGCGGGTCGGAAAAATCGGTGGCTCACGGAAACCTGATTCGGCTTCGCCTGCGAGCTAGTGTGGCCGCGCTCACAAGCGGGAATTATTAAGCTCCTTGTACAATTGCGCCCATGGAAACCATCCAGTACACTCTGCCGCCAAACCGTATTCCACGCACGTGGTACAACATTTTGCCTGAACTGCCCGCGCCGCTCGCGCCGCCGCTGCATCCGGGGACGCTGAAGCCGCTGGGCCCTGACGATCTTGCTCCGCTGTTTCCGATGAGCCTGATTATGCAGGAAGTGAGCACGGAGCCGGAGATCGAGATTCCCGAAGAGGTAAGGCAGATTTATGCGCAGTGGCGCCCATCGCCATTGATGAGGGCGCGGCGCCTGGAGAAGGCGCTGGATACCCCGGCGCATATTTACTACAAATACGAAGGGCAGAGCCCGGCCGGCTCGCACAAGCTGAATACCGCCGTGGCGCAGGCCTACTACAACAAGCAGGACGGGACGAAGCGGCTCTCGACCGAGACGGGCGCGGGGCAATGGGGATCGGCGCTGTCGATGGCGTGCAGCTTTTTCGGGCTCGAATGCAAGGTGTACATGGTGCGCGTGAGCTACGACCAGAAGCCTTACCGGCGCGCGCTGATGGAAGTGTTTGGCGCCAGCGTGACGGCGAGCCCGAGCAACGAAACCGATTCCGGCCGCGCGATCCTGGCCGAGCATCCCGATTCGAGCGGTTCGCTGGGCATTGCCATTTCAGAGGCAGTGGAAGTGGCCGCGAAGGATGGGCAGACGAGGTACGCGCTGGGCAGCGTGCTGAATCATGTTTTGCTGCACCAGACGGTGATTGGGCAGGAAGCAATTGAGCAGATGGCGATGGCCGGCGAAGATCCCGATGTGATTATTGCCTGCGCGGGCGGAGGCTCGAACTTTGCAGGACTAGCCATGCCGTTCATCGGACTGAACCTGAAAGGGAAGAGTCATTCGCGTGTTATCGCTGTTGAGCCGGCGGCTTGCCCCAGCATGACCAAGGGAAGGTTCACCTATGACTTTGGCGATACCGTGCACCTGACGCCGCTGGTAAAGATGCACACGCTGGGTTCGACCTTTGTGCCGCCCGGGATTCACGCCGGTGGTTTGCGCTACCACGGGATGGCGCCGCTGGTTTCGCACGTGGTCGACCTGGGATTGGCTGAGGCGGCAAGCGTGCAGCAGCTGGATGCATTTGCCGCGGGCATACAATTTGCGCGTGCCGAGGGCATTGTGCCTGCGCCGGAGTCGAATCACGCGGTGGCGGAGGCCATTCGCCATGCGCTGATTGCGAAGCAGGAAGGCACCAGGCGGACGATCCTGTTCAACCTGAGCGGACACGGACACTTCGACATGCAGTCGTACATTGCATACCAGGCAGGGAAACTGGAGAACTATGAGTATCCGGCCGAGGAGATTGCGATGGCGCTGGCGGGGCTGCCGGCAGTGGGCTAGCGAGTCAGCAAGTCAGCGAGTCAGCGCCTAAGGTCCTTCAATATGGAAGAAGTGAAGGGGCAAGCAAAACGGCCATCCCGTTGGGGATGGCCGTTCTGATATATGAAGCCGATGCGTGTTTACTGCGGCGTTGTGGAGGCGGTGCCGGAGTTCGAGTTCATCCGCGCTTCGGCTTTTGCTGCTTCAACTTTGTGGGCCGTGGTTTCAAGCGCTTCAGCTTCGGGCAAAAAGGTGATGGACTTTTGGATCATCGGGTCCCAGTCGGCCAGCACGCGGAGCCCCTGCAGTTGCCCGAACTGAATGGTCACAATGTCCTGCTTGATGCGGGTCTTGAGCCAATCCTGCACGCCGTTCATGTCGTTGTCGTTCCAATCGACACTCTGGCTGGTGAGGAATTTCTTGAAGTCGGCCAGCACCGCATCGTCGGCCTGGAAGTTTTTGTCGACAGTGTGATCGGAGAGGTAGACCGGCGCGAAGCGGAAGAAAACGTTGTGATACATCAAATCTTTTTGGAAACTGTTGGCTTCAGGGCTCTCGATTTTTTCGTCGGGAGTGATGCCACCGCCGCCGTATACGGTACGACCTGAATCGGTGAGCTTGACTTCGCGGCTGCTGGTATCGGTAGGCGCTGCGCCGGCGTGGTTGTAATAGTCGTAGAGCGAAACGCCTGCGTAGTTGCGCTGGATGAGCCGGCCTGATGGCGTGTAGTAGTGATAGGTGGTGAGCGCCAGGCCGCTATTCTCGCTGAGGTTGTAAACGGTCTGCACCAGTCCCTTGCCGAAGGTGGTTTCGCCCACGATCAGGGCGCGGTCGTGATCCTGCAGCGCGCCAGAGACGATTTCGGCGGCCGAAGCGGTGTCGCGGTTGACGAGCACAACGATGGGGAAGGTCTTGCCGCCGTTGCCGTGGGTGGCCGTGTAGTTCTGGTCAGGATAGGCGCGGCCGCGCTGCGAAACAATGTTCTGGCCCTTGGCCAGCAGGTGGTCGCACACGTCCACAGCCTGGCTGAGCAGGCCGCCGGGGTTGCCGCGCAGGTCGAGCACCAGCCCCTTCAGATTGCCGAAGCTGCCGATGGCGTCTTCCATCTCCTGGCCGGTGGTTTCCTGGAACTGGGTGAGATGGATGTAGCCGACGCCGGGACGGATTTCATACTTGAGATCGACGGAGGGGTGAGGAATCTCGTCGCGCACGAGGTCGAAGACCAGCGGCTTGGGCTGGCCGAAACGGATGGTGGTGACCTGGACGTGGGTTCCCTTGGGGCCCTTGAGCGCTTTGGCTACCTGGTCGCTTGACCAGCCGTCGGTGCTCTTGCCGTCAACAGCGGCAATAATATCGCCGGGGTGAATGCCGGCGCGGAACGAAGGCGTGTCCTCGTAAGGGGTGATGACGTAGACCCGGTCGTGTCCCTGCGCCTCGTCGCGCTGCTGCTGGATGACCATGCCAACGCCGTAGTAGCGGCCGCGCTGATCTTCACGCAGCTTGGCATAGGCCTTGGGATCATAGAAGTGCGAGTGGGGATCGAGGGTCTGGAGCATGCCGGGGATGGCGCCATCGTAGATGACGTCGTCGGCGCGGTCTCCGCTAATGGGCTCGGCGTAATTCTGCTCCACCAGGGCGTAGACGTTGGTAAAGGCCTTCAGGCTGTCGCGAAGCTGGCTCTCGTCTTCAGCGGACTGGGCGCCAACGCGGCGCTGCAAAAGCGTGCCTATAACCGCCATCGCGGCAAAGAAGAGAACGACGGTGAAGAGAGCGCGGCGCGCGCGGGAACTCATACGCAAATCTAACCTCCGGACGGCAGGCGCATTCGGGCGCCCGGCTCGCTGGTTTGCCCGGCTTTCCGTCCCGGCCGGGGCAGAATAATTGCCTGGCCAGAGAAAAAATTAACCTTGCCGAGGTGCCGGCAAGGTAACGGAAATTTGGAAGACCACCTCAGGAAACCATGCAAGGCCGTCGACAGCACAAGTATAGCACTGCCCGGTTTGACGCATCGGAAGGGGTTTCGGGTAGCCAAAAGGGCAAACGGGCACAGAAAAGGGGCATTCAATCGCGTTTGTGCTGCCCCGGCATTTACAATGACGTCTATGCATCAGGTGGGCTTTCATCCCTGCCTTCTGCTCGTCTAAAAGTTGATCGCGCAAAAAATATGACCTTGAGATTCCTTCGCATTCCCGCGGCGTTTGTGTTCGGCACGGTGCTGCTCACGAGTTGGCTCCCGGCCCAGGTACAGCAAAACGCACCGGCAAGTCCCTATGGCGGCACGGTGGTTGAAGACATTGTTGCCCGGATCAACAACCAGATCATTACCCAGAGCGACTACGACCGCGCGCTGGCCGATCTGGACCAGGACATGCGGCAGCGCGGCCAGACGATGCAGCAGATCTCCGAGGGCCACAAGGACTTGTTGCGCAACCTGATCGACCAGCAGCTTTGGCTATCGAAGGGCAAGGAACTGGGCGTTACGGGCGACACCGAGCTGGTGAAGCGGCTCGACGAAATCCGCAAACAGTACAACCTGGCTACCATCGAGGATCTGGAACAGGCGGCCAAGCAGCAGGGAGTTTCGTTTGAGGATTTCAAGCAGAACATCCGCAACCAGATCATCACCCAGAACGTAATGCGCCAGGAAGTGGGAGCGCACATCACTTTCACGCCCGGCGAGGCGCAGCGTTACTACGAGCAGCACAAGCAGGATTACGCCCAGCCGGAGAGCGAGCACTTGAGCGAGATTCTGATTTCGGCCGACTCGAGCGATCCGGCCAAAGTGCAGGCGGCCAAGACCAAGGCCGACGATATTGAGGCCCGGCTGCACTCGGGCGGCGATTTCAGCCAGTTGGCGCGCAGCTTCAGCGATGGGCCAACGGCCAGCTCTGGCGGCGATCTTGGCCAGTACAAGCAGGGCCAGCTGGGGACCGTTCTCGAAGACAAGACCTTTCCGCTGAAGACGGGCGAGTATACCGAGCCGATCCTGACCAAGCAGGGCTACATCATTCTGAAAGTTGTGCAGCACACGCCCGGCGGACCCGCGCCATACAAGAACGTGGAAGAGCAGGTTGAAGAAGCGCTCTACATGGATCGGATGGAACCGGCGATCCACGCTTACCTGACCAAGATGCGCGACGAGGCGGCGATCTTTATCAAGCCTGGCTACACAGATACGGCCGCAACCCCAGCCGAGCTGCACCCCAGCATCACTTTCAGCTCTTACGTACCTCCTGCGCCGAAGAAGAAGGCAAAGGTGGAGCGCACGCGGTTCCGCGAGAGCACGCACACGTTCAGGCAGAAGGGCGGGCAGGCGAGTGCTCAGCCGGATGCGGCTGCGGCTCCTGCGCCGGAAGCTGCAACGAGCGTCAAAAACTCCAAGGACAACAAGAAGGAAGAAGCTTCAAGCCAGAAGCCGGGCAAGAAGGAAAAGATCCGCTACGGCCAGGCTCCGCGCGAGACGCTGCCGACAGCAGCTAATAGCGCGACCACCGAGAATGCCGGTGCGCTGCCGCAGACTGCCGACAACTCCGAGCAGCCTGCCAATCCGCTTGAGCCCACGCGCCCGACGGTGAAGAGCCGCTTCAGCGATCAGGCCCGCGTTGAGCACGCCAAGAAGCAGAAGCAGAAGTCCGGATCGAAGACCGACGATATGGCTCCCGCGCCGCCAAATGCTGGCGAAGTCGCCGATCAGGAAACGCAGTCGGCTCCACTGGGGCTGGGCGGAGATAACACGCCGGCAAAAAAGAAGAAAAAGAAGACTGCGACCACTACCAGCGAAAAGACGCGCATGCAGGAGCAGAAGAAGCCGCAGAGCACCACTCCGCCTCCGCAGCCGACGCCCGTGCCGCCGGTTCCGGGAGCGCCCGCTCCTGCGACCCAGCCGGCAGCGCCGCAACCGCAGACGGCTCAGCCGCAGCAATAGCTAGTCAGCAAGACGGCGAGAATTCAGGGCCCGGGATTTCATATCCCGGGCTCGCGCTGTTTTTGGCAACTTGAGCCTGGTGCGTTAATCTTCTCGGCAGAATGAAAGATATTTACGTTTCCGATTTGGCCGCATTTGACGAAGGCAGAACTTTCGATGGGTATTTCCTTGTGCTGTCGAAACAGCAGCGCTCCACCAAGACCAACAAGCCGTATCTGAACCTGAGCCTGGGCGACAAGACCGGGCAAATTGAAGCGCGCGTATGGGACCCGACTGACCCGCGCATCGCCAAAGAATTTAAACAAGGCGACATTGTGAAGGTGCGCGGTAGCGCGACCCGCTTTGACGAACGCAACCAATTGAAGGTGGAACAACTGCGGCTGGCCGCGCCGACCGAGGTGGACAAGGCCGACCTGCTGCCGTCGACTACGCACGATGTGGGCCAGATGTGGGCCCAGCTTGAGGCAACGATCGAGGGGTTCGCCGATGCCGACCTCAAGCGGCTGCTCAGGGCGCTGCTGGCTGAATCGGGCGTAGCCCAGGCGTATCGCGAGGCGCCAGCGGCGCGGCAGCTCCATCACGCCTGGCTGGGCGGGCTGCTGGAACACGTGATCAGCCTGCTGGGGCTGGCTGAGCGCGTGGCCGCGCACTATCCCATGCTGGACCGCGATTTGCTGCTGACCGGCGTGATTCTGCACGACATAGGAAAGATTCGCGAGCTCACCTGGGAGATTGGCTTCGACTACAGCGTGGAAGGCATTCTGCTGGGGCATATCCAGATGGGCGTGGACCTGGTGGAGAAGACGATCGCAGGGCTGCCTGGTTTTCCCGAGCGGCTGCGCACACTTGTGGTGCACATGATTCTTTCGCACCACGGCAAGCTCGAGTTTGGCTCGCCCAAGCTGCCCATGATTCCCGAGGCGCTGGCGCTGAATTTTGTTGACGACCTCGACGCCAAGATGCAGGCCATGAAGAGCGAATTCGAAAAGTGCGCCCGCGAAGGCCGCCCGGCAGACGAGCTGACCGGCAAGGTGTGGTCGCTGGACAACCGCCAGTTGCTGAATACCAAAGGCTGGCTGAAAGGCAACGCATAGGAAGAATTAAATAAGATGTTGTGAATCGCGGCTGCAGAGGATTGGAGATTGCGGTAGAATCCCTGCAACTTCAATGGTTCGAAAAATCTGTCTTCTCATGATTCTTGCTCTGGCCTTTTCGCGGCCGGCAACAGCCGGCACGGATAGGTGGGTCCGCGTAACCAGCGACCACTTCACCGTCGTGACCGATGCCAGCGAGAAAGACGGCCGGCACATTCTCGACCAGTTCGAGCGCATGCGCTGGGTCTTCACCAAGCTCTTCCCAAAGCTCAACGTCGATCCTGAAGTGCCCATCACCGTTCTGGCCACGAAAAACTACAAAGGGCTTGAGACGCTGTTGCCCCCCGACCGCATAGGCAAAGGGCAGATGCAATTGGCCGGGCTGTTCTTGCGTGTCCCGGACAGGAATTACATTCTGATCCGTCTCGACGTGTCTGAGGAGCATGCTTATGCGACGGTCTATCACGAATACACCCATCTGCAGTTCGCTTCGGCGCACCAGTGGCTCCCCATCTGGCTCAACGAGGGTATGGCGGAGTTCATGCAAAACACCGAAGTCGTCGACAAGAAAGTGACTCTGGGCGAGCCCAGCGCCGACGACATCCTGTACATGCGGCAACACAGCCTCATACCGCTGACAGTTCTGTTCAACGTGGACGCTGGATCGCCTTACTATCACGAAGAGCAAAAGGGATCGGTATTTTATGCTGAATCATGGGCGCTCACCCACTATCTGGTGATGAAGGATCGCCAGGCTCATACTGACAGCCTGGATGCCTATATGCGCATGGTTGGCAGCGGCGAGGATGCGGTCGCTGCGGCGGAGAAGGCATTTGGCGACATCAAGCTGCTCGAGAAAGCGCTGAGAGCCTACATCGATCACGGAGATTACAAGGCTCTCGAGCTGTCGAGCGCGGCTGCGCCGATCGATGAATCCAGCTTCAAGGCTCAGGAGCTTGCGCAGGCAGATGCGGATGCGGTGCGGGCTGACATCATGGCATACCTTCAGCGGACCGACGAGGCACGGGCACTAATCGAAAGCGTGCTCAAGGAAGACCCGAACAACATTCAGGCGCGCGAGACGCTGGGGTTTCTGGCGAGCCACGCCGGCCAAACTGACGAAGCGCGCAAGTGGTACGGAGAAGCAATCAAACTGGGCTCGCAAAACTTTCTTGATTATTACTATTACGCCAACTTTTCGCTTGGCGCGGATAACGGCGAGGCGGAAAGCGATCTGCGGACCGCCATCAAGCTCAACCCACGGTTTGCGCCTGCCTACGACCGGCTCGCGGTCTACCTGTCAATGCATCGCGAAAACCTGGATGAAGCCCACATGCTCAGCCTTCAGGCCACCGAGCTTGAGCCCGACAACATTTTTTACCGCATCAATGCCGCCCAGGTGCTGGAGCAGGCGAATCGTTATGACGATGCCGTCAACGTGCTGAAGGCCGCGGCCCGGGTCGCGCGCAACGATCGCGAAACCACCATGGTGCAAGCGGCGTTGCAACGCGTGGAGCAAAACCAGCAGAGACGCGCGGAGATGGCCGCGGCCGAGCAACAGCAACAACAGGCCGCGGCTGCTTCTGCCACCCAGACCGTTACTGTGAGCCAATCGGTCGTGGACATTGTTCCCAAGTATCCAACGCTGCCTTCCAATGGCCAGCGACTAACTGCCCGCGGCACAATCCACGACGTGAAATGCAGTTACCCGAGCGTGATTGAATTCAGCGTCTCGGGTGAGGGCGGGAAAACGGTTTTGCTCTATAACAACGAATTCAGCAAGATCGATTTAACGATTGCAGCGAATGTAAGAGTCGGGGAAACTGTGTTTCCATGCGCCGATTTTGATGGAAGGGCGGTGCGGGTGCAGTATGTAAAAGGCCAGGACGCGGGTGTGGATGGGCAGGTTGTGGCAGTGGAGTTGATGAAGTGAAGGAATTAGTCGAGCGTTGCGGCGAAGCTGCTTAAGCGCGGAGAATGCCATGGCGCCGCGGTTCCAGGCCAATACATTCAAGGTATCTGGAGGCGGTTTGCGTTGAAGCGTCTCGATCAACCGAATGTTAAACGAGACATTGTGGAGCGCATCGCGCGGCTGCGGCCCGATCTTGAAGGTCGCTGGGGCAGGATGAATGCGCGGCAGATGGTGAGCCATCTGAATGATGCCTTTATGGCCACGATGGGGCTGAAGGCGGTTCCGATCGATCCCAATTTTCGCCGGCGCGGCTTCTACAGATGGTGTGCGCTTTATCTGCCTACGCACTGGCCGCACGGGTTTCCTACCCGGCCGGAGATCGATCAGGAGTTAAGCGGCACTGCGCCCGGAGATTTTGAAGCGGACCGGCAAACGCTGCTGGCGCTGGTTGAGCGGTTTACGCGGCGGCCCAGGGATTTTGATTTCCAACCCCATCCGATGTTCCTTGAAATGACGGAGTGGCAGTGGATGCGTTGGGGCTACCTGCATACCGACCATCATCTAAGGCAGTTTGGGGTGTGAGACAGGTGAACCCCGAGGCCGGCCGGACCACCGGCATTATGACCGCATCGGATTGATGAACTTCACCCCGGCGAAGTGCTTTTCGTTGCCCGTAACAACACAGTCGTTGGCTTCGGCGATGGCGCCGAGGAGCATGTCAAAGGCGCTTCGCGGGTGGCCTGCCGCGGTTCCTTCGGCCATCAATCGTCCCCAGATCAGCGCAGACTTGTCGTCGAACGGAAGAACTCGCCCAACAAACTGCGATTGCGGGCCCTGCGGGCCGCGAAACCAGTTCTCTAGAGTCCGGCGCTTGCTCCCCGCGGGTTTCTCCAGAATGCCACGCCAGATCTCGGCGATGGTAATTGACGCAATGAATAGATTCTCGTTGGCTTGCTCTGCCAACCATGCGAGAAGCGATCGAGAGGGAAAGGGCTTGGTAGCGTCGCTAATGATGTTGCTGTCGAGAAGGTAGCGCTTCACAGGTCGATCTTACGTCCCGTGGTGAACGGACGCTTCAAGTTAAGATCGGCTCCGACCAGCGGCGAGCTGCGAAGCCAAGCCAGGATGCCGCCCTTCGTGTTGGATTTCTCAGCGATCGTCTGGCGTAATGAGGCGCGCATCTCTTCGGCCTCCGGAGTATCGTCTGCCAGACGTCGCGCGAGGGTGCGAATCAACTCCTGGTCGCTTTTGAGGCCAACCACCTCGAACCTGGCCAAGCCCCGCTTGCTCAGGCGTTTGCGGTAATTTACTACCGCCCGTGTTTGCGCCGCGCTGCCCAGGGTAGTTCTCCTCTACCCGGTAATATATCCGGATATAAGGGGAAAAGCAACCCGCTTAGCTTAGGAACCAGTCCCACTGCGCCTCGGTAAGAGGGACGACCGAAAGGCGGCCGATTTTGACGAGGGGCGAGTCTGCGAAGAGTTTCGCGGCCTTGATGGCATCGAGGTTCTTGGGAGACTTGAGCCGCTTGCCCACCTTTACCCGTACAATTGGCACCTTGGGATCGGTGGGGTCGACGCTGGTTACGGTAGCGGTACCGACTGCGGTGCGCTCGTCGCCGGTGTGGTAGAAAATCCACTTTGTTCCGGCCTTCATCTGTCGCAGATGCATGACGGCGGTGGGGTTGGTGACGCCGTCCCACACGGTCTCTTTGTCGCGGAGAAAGTCGTCGAAGCTGTAGACGGTGGGCTCGGTTTTGAAGAGGAAATAGTTCATAGAGTGGTCAGTGGTTAGTGATCAATGGTCAGTTGCCGCCGAGGAAACCGGCAAGCAGCAATTATCGCAAAAAGGATACACCGGCGGCACGGCAACTTGTCCCCGGCACGAAAAACCCATGGTTTCGGGTCAATTTTTTGAATGCGGACCGTTTAGGCTCCGTGCTAGGCTTTTCGGATATGGAGAAGCGTGCGCCCGAGATTCTGATTGAGCAGGGCCGCAAGGCGCGACTTGAGCGACGCCTCGAGGACGCGCGCAGCCTGTTTAGTGAAGCGCTGGAAGTGTGCTGTAGCGAGGATCACCCGCGGATGGAAGCGGAGCTTCACGCGGAATTGGCCTACGTGGAACGGGCCTTGCACAATGTGCAGGCGGCGGAGACACAATATCGGCAGGCGACTGAGATGTTCCAGACCCTGGGCGACCAGTATCGAACGGCGCATAACAAGCGGCATCTGGCCGACATCCTGCGCGAAACGGGCAGACCGCTCGAGGCCGCTCCGTTTTATTCTGAGTCGATTGATTTCTACAGGAAGAGCGGAGAGTATCCTCTCCAGCTTGCCAATGCTCTTCGCGGCTTGGCGCTCATGCAGGGGGAATTGAAAGACTTTGACGGCTCGCTTCAATCCTGGGCGGAAGCGAAGGCGCTTTACCAGTTGGTCAAAGTGGATGCGGGAGCAGCTGAGAGCCAGAAGCGAATCGACCAACTGATGGCGAAGCGATGAACGTAAACCGGCTTTAATGCCTGGCGGCAGAGACTAACTCCACTAACCTGGCTAACCCCGTTAACTCCGCTTCGGCTCCATTTACAATCAGTAACATATGATCCGCTTTTCGAGCGCCGGCGAATCCCATGGCGAAGCACTTATCGCGCTGATTTCAGGACTGCCGGCCGGCGTACCTATCGATCTCGATTTTGTGAACCGCGAGCTGTGGCGCCGCCAGCAGGGCTACGGGCGCGGCGGGCGCATGAAGATTGAGACCGATAAAGCGCATATTCTCTCGGGCGTGCGGCACGGCAAGACCATTGGCTCTCCGATCGCGATCGAGATTGTGAACCGCGACTGGAAAAACTGGGAAGAGAAGCTGCCGGTTGAGGCGGGCGATCCTGCCAAGCACCAGGCGGTCGCGTCGCCGCGGCCTGGCCATGCCGACCTGGCGGGGGCGCTCAAATACAATTTCCCCGATGCGCGCTACGTGCTTGAGCGCGCTTCGGCACGCGAGAGCACATCGCGCGTGGCTGCGGGCGCAATGGCCAAGCTGATGCTGCGCGCGCTCGGTATCGAAGTGCTGAGCCACGTGATCCGCGTGGGCCGCGTTGAACTGGAGCGTGCGGCAGAGTGGGATGAGATTGCAGCGTTGACAGCGAAGGACGAGGTGGTGCTGGGATGCGTTGACCAGGCCACCGAAGCGCGAATGAAAGAAGAAGTGGAAGAGGCAGCGCGCACCGGCGACACGGTGAACGGCGTCTTTGAGGTGGTGGCGCACAATGTGCCCGCGGGCCTCGGCACCTACGCCAACTGGGACGAGCGGCTGGACGGGTTGCTGGCCTGGGCGGTGATGAGCCTTCAGGCTGTGAAGGCGGTCGAGATCGGGCGCGGAGTGGTGGCGGCCGAATCGTTTGGCTCCAAGGTGCACGATCCGATCCACTACGATGCCGAGGATCACGGAAGGCCCACGCGGTTTACGCGCCCGCACAACAACGCCGGCGGAATTGAGGGCGGCATTTCAAACGGCGAAGACGTGGTGGTGCGCGGGTATTTGAAACCGATTTCGACGCTGCGCAGACCGCTTGAGTCGGTGCGATTCGATACGCGCGAGGCGACCAGCGCAAGTTACGAACGAAGCGACATTTGCGTGGTGCCCGCGGGCGGCGTAGCGGCCGAGGCCATGGTGGCCATTACGCTGGCGGGCGTAGCGGCGCAGAAGTTTGGCGGGGATTCGGTGCTTGAAATGAAGCGCAACTTCGACCAGTACATCGAACAAATCAGGAGATTCTAGCAAGTCGGCAAATCAGCACGGTGGCCGAATAGAATTACGAGAGTCAAACGATGATTTTGAAGATTGTGAAGTATCCCGAGCCTGTGCTCTCGCAGCCCGGCGAACCGGTAACCGAATTCAACGGCGAGCTGCGCAAACTGGTGGCCGACATGTTCGAGACCATGTACAAGGCTCAGGGCATAGGGCTGGCTGCGCCGCAGGTGGGCGTGTCGAAGCGCGTAACGATCGTCGACCTGAGCATGGGCAAGGAACCGAGAGACAAGCTGGTGCTGGTGAATCCCGAGATTATTTTGGGCGAAGGAAAACAGTACCAGGAAGAAGGATGCCTGAGCTTCCCGGAGATTCGCGAGAAGGTGCAACGCGCCGCCAAGGTTCGCATCCGCGCGCAGGACGAGAACGGCAAGTGGTTCGAGATGGACGGCGAAGAGTTGCTGGCGCGCGCCTTTCAGCATGAGATTGACCATCTTGACGGCGTTCTGTTTCTCTTCAGGATGAGCCCGTTGAAGCGGAACCTGAACCTGCGCAAGATTCGCAAGATGCAGGCCGACGGAAAATGGTAAGAACACAATGGCAGGCGAGGCGGCAAAATTGAGGCTGGTGTTTTGCGGGACGCCGCAGTTTGCCGTGCCCACGCTCGAGGCGCTGATCGCGGCCGGGTATCGCGTGGAGCTGGTGGTTTCGCAACCTGACCGCCCGGTGGGCCGCGCAGCCGAGATTCATCCGACGCCGGTAAAGCGGGCCGCAATGGCTGCCGGTATTTCCGTAACGCAACCTGAAAAAATCAAGTCGAATGCGGAGTTCCGAGCGCAGCTTGAGGCGATTGCTCCGGATGCGGTTGTGGTGGTTGCGTACGGGCGCATTATTCCGCCGTGGATGCTTGCGCTGCCGCGGCTTGGGTGCATCAACCTGCATGGGTCGCTGCTGCCGAAGTATCGCGGGGCTGCGCCGATTCAATGGTCCGTGGCAAACGGCGATGCGTTCACGGGCAATACAACCATGCTGCTTGAAGAGGGGCTCGATACCGGGCCGATATTGATGCAGCAGACGCATGAGATTGGGCGAGACACAACGTCGGTGGATCTGTTTGAAACTTTGGCCGTGGCCGGTGCGCCGCTGGTAGTAGAAACGCTGGCGGGGCTTGAGTCAGGAAGCATTGCGCCGCAACCGCAGAACCACGAGTTTGCCACGTTTGCTCCGCTGCTTGACCGCGAAGATGGCCGCATGGATTTTGGCAGGTGCGCGGCACACGAGCTTTATAACCGCTGGCGCGGATTTCAGCCGTGGCCCGGCGCCTATACTCCTCTCAATGGCAAGAAGCTGATTGTGCATCGCATGGCGTTGGCGCTTGAGACGCCGAGCGGCGCAACAGATGCGCAGCCGGGAACGATTTGCGTTCATGGCGGGCGGTTGTTCGCAGCATGCGCCGACGATACATGGCTCGAGTTGATTGAGGTACAGCTCGAAGGCAAGAAGCGCATGGCGGCGACCGAGTTTTTGCGCGGCAACCCATTGGCCGCAGACTCGCGGTTAGGTTAGCAGTGGCTGACGTTACCGCAGCACGCCGGGCGGCATTCAAGATTCTGCTGGCCGTGGAGCGCGGCAAAGTTCATGCAGATGAGTTACTGCGCGAGCGTGCCGTGAGCGCACTTGCGCAGGCTGACCGCAACCTGGCCACAACACTTGTGCTGGGTGTGCTGCGCTGGCAGCTCCGGCTGGACGCGGAGATCCGGAACTATCTTGCCAAACCTAATGCAAAGCTTGACGCCGAGGTTTTGATCGCGCTGCGCATGGGCGCGTTTCAACTGCTGCATCTCGATCGCATTCCCGCGCATGCGGCAATTGGCGAGAGTGTTGAACTGGCCAAGCAGGCGGGGCATCGCTTTGCCGCGGGGATGGTAAATGCGGTGCTGCGCAAAATTGGCATTGCGCTTAGCAGACCTCAGGACGAAGGAACAGGATGGGAAGCAGAGCAGGCGCATCCGGCGTGGCTCGTGGAGCGCTGGGAAAAATTCTACGGCGACGAAACCACGCGCGCGATTTGCCGCCATGGGCAGCAGCAGCCTGAGCTTGCGGTCCGGCTTGTTGATCCTATGGCGGAGCGCGAGTTGGTGGATGAGGGCGTCACACTTGCGCCGGGACGCTTGCTTGCCGATGCGCGCATTGTGACGGCCGGCGATGTCACGGCGACGGAGGCCGTTCGCAGCGGACGCGTGCGAATCCAGGATGAGGGTTCGCAGTTGATTGCGGAGATTGCGGCGGCTTCGCGCCCGGGCACAGATCTCGTCCAAAAAGTAAAAGGCATCTTCGATGCCTGTGCGGCGCCGGGCGGGAAGACGATGATCCTGGCGGAACGCAATCCTGAGGCGAGAATTGTTGCATGTGAGTCGAGTGCGCAGCGGCTGGCAGCGTTGCGGGAGCGGCTGACTGGCTTCGGCGATCGCATTGAATGCAGGCTCGCGGATGCGGCGGCCCTCAGTGAGATCGGGGCCTACGATGTTGCGCTGGTCGATGTGCCGTGCAGCGGGACGGGGACGCTGGGGCGCAATCCTGAGATTCGCCATCGGTTGCGTGTTGAAGACCTGGAGCGCCAAGCAGAGCGGCAGAAGGCGATTTTGCGGGCGGCGATTCGGGCAGTTCGGCCGGGCGGGCGCATCGTCTACTCGACATGCTCGCTGGAACCCGAAGAGAACGAACAGGTGGTTGATGCGGAGCTTGCGGAGATGCCCGATGCGCACCTGAATTCGCTTGGCCCGCGTATTGACGATCTGCTCAGCAGCGGAGTGCTCACTCGCGAAGGCGCAGAGCATTTGCACGGCTGCCTCACGCCTGAGGGTGGGCTGCGACTGATTCCCGGCGCGCTGGGCACGGATGGGTTCTTTGTTGCGTTGATCGAAAAGGCGGATTGAACTCGCGTTGGCCAGAGGTCTCCCAGGTCCCCAAATGCGAGGGATCTCCACCCCACGGACGAAGACCCATCCGCAGGGGCCCCGGACCTGGGGCACCCCGTGCCACGCGCACGAAACTATTCCGGGCCAAGCGTCAGCGACTGGTAATCGCGTCCCAGCTGGGCGCAGAGCGCTTCAACAACCAACTCATGGTCTTCGCGCTGTGTAAGGCCGGTTACTGTGATCGCGCCGACGATTCCGGCGGACTCGACGTTGAACGGGAATGAGCCGCCGTGCGCGGCGTAGTCGGCAACCGGCAGGCCGTAACGATCGAGGAGCGTGGTGTTTTTGAGCGCGAGCGCCAATCCGAACCCGTAAGAGCTGCGATGGAATCGCGCGACGACATTGCTCTTTTTGCGAATCCATTCGGGACTGTCTGGCGTTGTGCCGTCGAAGGCAAAGTAAAAGAGCGGCTGGCCGAAACGGCGCACGTCAACCGCGATGGAGTAGCCGCGCTCGTCGCTCAAGGTCTTGATGCGCGTACCCAGATCCCAGGCAACGCGGGCATCGAGCCGCGGCAAGTGCAGCTCACGCTCCTGCAACTGAATGCGATCGATGTCTTCATTCATTCCCACTTGATCACTCCATTTCCGCGATCCGCTCGGGCCCTTGTTCCCTTGGTCCCTTGTTCCTTGCTTCAATCACCTTGCAACGGTCAGCGTGACCATCGTGTCCTGGTCGATGCGCGAGCCTGCGGACGGCGATTGCGCAATTACGGAGCCCGGCACGACGGGAACCTGCGGCGGCGCGGCGCCGCTGCCCACACTGGGCACGCTCACATCGACAAACTTGAGCGGCGCGGATTTAATGCCGGCATGGGTGAGTTCGGCCTGTGCGCCGATGGCATGCCAGCCAGTCATATCGGGCATCACGTATCCGTCGGGCGTATCGTCGCCGGGCGCGGCCACCAGCAGGTTGATGGCAGGCTGTGCGATATCCTGCGCGTGTGCGGGCGGGTCCTGAGCAATTACCGTGCCCTCAGGCGCGCCGGTGATAGGGATCTGAGCTGTTACCCCAACTTCAAGGCCGGCACGGCGCAACTGAAGATCGGCGACGCGTTCGGCCGAGCCCACGGCGTCAGGTACGTCAACTTTCTGCGGTCCCAGGCTTTCTGCGACGCGCACGTTCCACTCGCGGCGGACCACCGTGCCGGGGTCGGGCGACTGGGTGAGAATGTGGCCGGCGGCGACGTCGGATGAATAATAACGGTTGTCGACGTCGAGATTGAGGCCCATGCCGGATGTCTCGCTGCGCGCGTCGGCCACCGTCATGCCCTTGAGCGCGGGGACATCGACCTCAGCGCCGTGAATGGCAAAGTGCATGGTAACAATGGCAGCCATCAGGCCCACGGCCACCAGCAACAGCAGCAGCGATGCTACCTGGAAGAAATTCTTGATGGATTGGCTGGTCATAGATGCGATGCAGCCTCGTCGGTCCAGCTGCCTTACCTCGTATTATCCGTCAGCGGCTCGGGGTGGATGGTGACCCGGTACACGTCAGGGCACTCCAGCTTGAAGCGGTCTTCGAGCGCGGTGATGACTTCGTGGACATGGTGCATGGGCAGATCGTCGGGCAGCGAGCAGTGGCAGGTGACCGCGATGTGCTCGCCCGTGTGGGTTACCACGATGTCGTGCACGTCGGCGATCTCAGGAAATGCTTTGGCCGCCGCAAGCAGTGCCGATTCAATGCGGCTTTCTTCGATGGCCATTTCGCGCGGCTGCTCGATGGTTGCCGGCTCGCTTTCAATGTGGGTCAGTACGGCGTCGATCTCCGGCACATCACGCAATATCTCAGCTTCAAGCCCGCATACGAATTCGTGCGCCTCGCGCAGCCGCATGTTCTCTTCAATTTCAACGTGCAGTTCGACGCGCAGGCGTCCCTGGTGTGACTGGATGCTGAGCTCGTGCACTGAGACGTTGTTGCGCGCAGCCGCGGCGCGCACGCGGTCAAAGATGCTTTCAGCGCGGGTTTGGTGGGGAACGGTGTGAATGACGACGTCGGCCCGCGGAAGAACGCGTTGTACGGCTGCCGTCGCCTCCTGAACCACCTGGCCGGTGTGCTCGAATGTAAAGCGGCGCGGCAGGGCGAGCGTGAGGTCGGCAAAGTAGCTGGCGCCTGCGCGGCGAACGCGCGCCTGTTCCACGGCCAACACGCCGGGCAGACGCCCCACTTCGCTGATCAATTGCTGCCGCGTTTCGGCTGGCACTTCATCGACCAGCACGGCCGCCGCTTCCTGGCCGAGACGAAGGGTCATGCGCAGAATCAGGATGGAGACCACGATGGCGGCGACCGGGTCAGCGTAGCGCAGCCACGCGATGCCGTAGTGCGAACCGATCCAGTTGATGCCGAGCCCGGCGAGCACGGCCAGCGTGGCCCACATGTCTGAAGCAAAATGGAAAGCGTCGGTGGCGAGCGCGGGAGAGCCGGTTTTGTCGGCTACCTCGCGCAGTTCGCGCGAGCGCCAGTAGTCCACGGCAATTGAAGAGAGCAGCACCACCGCCGGCCAAAGCGCGTGGCGCACTTCAACCGCGTGAACAAAGATGCGCTGGATCGCCTCCCACACAATCCATGCGCAGGAGATGCCCATGAGCGTGGCTTCCGCAAAGGCGGAGAGATTTTCAATCTTGCCGTGACCGTAGGGATGGTCTTCGTCGGCGGGCTTGTCGCTGACGTTGACCGAAAGGAAAGTGAGCGCTGCGCCTGCAAGGTCGAGGCCGGAGTGCACCGCATCGGAGATTACGCCCAGCGAGCCGGAGAGTATGCCCGCGCCAAGCTTGAACATGGTCATGGCGCCGGCGGCGCTCATGCTGAGCAGCGCGACGCGGCGCTTCTGGGCCGATAACGCGGCGATCGAAGCGGACTGCGAGGCAGACGCAGCGGAAGGCTCTATTGGCGAGCCGGTTTCAGGCGTGCTCGAAGCGGCGATTGGCATTACAACCTTAGATTACAGTTGGCCGCGTGGCCGTGTACAACCCGGCGATGCCGAAGGTGTAGGGCTGCCAGGCTGAATCGGCGTAGCCGGCTGCGCGCATCATGGCCAGCAACTGCGGCGGCGGCGGAAAGTTGCCGACTGATGTGGGCAGGTAGTTATACGGTCCGTTTGCGCCGCAGATGAGCCGGCCGATGGCGGGCAGCACGCGGCGAAAGTACACTGCGTAGGCTTTGCCCATGAGGCCGCCGGGTTCGCTGAACTCGAGAATGCCGAGTTGGCCGCCGGGTTTGAGCACGCGGAAGAATTCACTCAGGCCGGCCTGATAGTTGGCGAGGTTGCGGAATCCGAATGCGGTAACGATGAGGTCGAGCGACTGATCGCGCAGCGGGAGATGCAGCGCGTCGGCTTCGAGAGGAATGGCGAAGGGAGCGCCGGATGCAAGGCCATCGCGGCCCGCGCCGAATTTTCGTGCGCCGCGGGCAAGCATGTTGCGCGAGAAATCGGCTGCGAGGATTGGCTCGGCCGGGTGCGGCCTGTGCTTGAGCAGAGCCATGGTCATGTCGCCGGTGCCGCAGCAGATGTCGAGGATTTGGGTTTCGGGCCTTGCCAGCACCGCGTTGAAGCGGCGAGCGGCGCGCCACCACCAGAGCCGGTCAACGTTAGCCGAGAGCACGTGGTTGAGCAGGTCGTAGCGCGGGGCGATCGAGTCGAACATCTGCTGCACCGCGCGTGCTGCGCCGGCTTCGTCCACTGCTCCCGCGGGTTTTGCGCCGGTTGTCGGCATGGTGCTTCGCCTCGCTTCCATGAGCCATGCTTCTATCGTAGCGGGCGAGAGGTTGAGGCGTAAGCTCAAGAGTTCGAAATCAGGAGAGTTGCATTCCGATATTTGAGTTGGTATATACTTTTGTTATATATCGCATGGAGGGGTCGATGGCCACCAATAGCCGGACAAAGCCCGAACAAGTGGACGCCAAGCTGTTCTGGAACGGTCGCAGCCAGGCGGTGCGCCTGCCCAAAGAGTTCCGCTTCGAGGGCGACCGGGTGCGCGTGACGCGGATGGGGGCGGGAGTGCTGCTGGAGCCTGTTCCGGAGAAAAAGAAGGAGACGGTTGAGGAGTGGTTTGCGCGGATCGACGCGCTCAAAGGAGACCTGCTCTTCCCTCAAGGCCGCAAACAGAAACTGGCGCCGATCCGTGAGTACTTCAAGTGAAGTACCTGCTCGATACGAACGTTTGCATTGCGCTGATCAACGGAACTTCGGTTAGTGTGCGATCCCGGTTTACTCAAGCCGCTCGCAGCAGGGCAGTGATCTCAACCTCCTCCATCGTTGCGCATGAGCTCTGGTACGGCGTAGCCAAGAGTCAACTGGTGGCGCAAAACGCAAGTGCCCTTGTTGCGTTCCTTGGTCGCGATGTTCCAGTCCTTGACTACTTAGAGCGCGACGCCCAGGCAGCCGGAGAGATTCGCGCCGATCTTGAGCGCCGGGGCAAACGCATTGGCGAATACGAGACGCTGATTGCGGGGCAGGCCTTTGCCCGGAACCTGGTTCTGGTCACCGCCAACACGCGAGAGTACGCCAGGGTGAAGGGGCTGGTTGTCGAGGACTGGACGTTATGAGCGAGGTGGATGAATCGAAGTTCGATTACAACTACGTGCCGGACCACCTGAAGGAACGGGTACGCAACTGCGAGAGTCTTTCCGTCGGCGAGAGGCTGAGTCTCAGCTTCGAGTTGAGCGAGGCCGGCTGGGCGAAACTTGGCGTCGTCCGCGATCCGACCAAGCCGATGGAGAAGACGATTCGGCGTGTGGAGCGGAAGCAAGGTTGAGGAATCACTCGCTTCCAGTTATCCAGGTCTCAGAAGCGAAACCTGGGGCACCCGGCACGCCTCATCGTCGGACTCGAACAACTGACCACTAACAACTGATCACTGACCACTGCCTTTACTGAATCAGTGTCCCTTGCGCATCCTCTTCCTTGCCGTTCAACTCTTCCGGCGGGATGATGACCGCGGCGGCGACCTTGTCTTCAGGTTCGAGGCTCAACAGGCGGACGCCCTGCGTGGCGCGGCCGGCCTCGCGAATGGTCTTGGTATCGCAGCGGATGATCTTGCCGAACTGACTGATCACCATCAATTCGCTGGTTTCATTGACTAGCAGGATCGACGCCGTTTTGCCGACCTTGGGCGTGGCCTTGAGATTGGTGACGCCCTGCGCGCCGCGCGAGGTCAGGCGGTACTCGTCCACATCTGTACGCTTGCCAAAGCCGTTCTCGGTCACAGTGAGAATGAGCTGCTGCGTGACGCAGAGCTTGCCGTCGAGGGCCTTGATGGCCTTCCACGCGTCGTTGAGTCTCTTTTCAGCCGCATTCACGGCAGCGGCGTCAACCAGCTTGTTGCGATTATCTTCGCGAGCTTTGGTGAGTTCTGCTTCGGCGTCGGCATAGGCTTTGCGAAGAGTCGCCAGCTTGACGGTGAGGCCGAGTTTTGCGGCGCACTCATCGCGTTCCTTGTCGCGCATGGCATCGGAGTTGGTAATGGCTGCGCCGATGACATAGTCGCCCTTTTTGAGCGAAATGCCACGATTGCCGGCGGCGTTGCGGCCCATGGGGCGCAGGCCCGCGCCGCTGCGGTCGGCGTCGTACTCCTCTTCAAAGCGGATGGCCATGCCGTCGCGCGTAGCGATGAAGATGGTCTGCTTGCCATTGGTAATGTCGGCTGAGACCAGGTCGTCTTCTTTGTCGATGGCGATGGCGATGATGCCGCGGGCCATGACGTTTGAGAAGTCCTTGAGCGGAGTTTTCTTTACGGTGCCTTCGCGCGTGGCGAAGAAGACGAACTTGTCTTCGACTTCAAGATCGCGCACTGGAAGAATGGCGCGCACGTTTTCGCCGGGCTGCAGGTCGAGCAGGCTTTGCATGCTCTTGCCTTTGCCCGCTGCTCCTACATCGGGAATCTCGTAGACCTTGAGCCAGTACACGCGGCCGGTGTTGGTAAAGCACAGCAGGTAGGCGTGCGTGGAGTCGACGATGAGCTGCGAGACAAAATCTTCTTCGCGCGTTTTCATGCCCATGCGTCCGGAGCCGCCGCGGCGCTGCGAGCGATAGGTACTGATGGGCGTGCGCTTGAGGTAACCCTGGTGGCTGACCGTGACTGCGACCTGCTCGTCCGCGATAAGGTCTTCAAGCTGCAGCTCGGTGGTTTCGTCCACGATTTCGGTGCGGCGCTTGTCGCCGTACTTGTCGCGCACTTCTTCAAGCTCTTTGACGATGACGCCGCGCAGCTTGGCGTCGCTGGCCAGGATGGACTCATACTCGGCAATTTTTTCGCGGATCTCGCGGAGCTCGTTCAATATCTCGTCGACTGAAAGCTGGGTGAGGCGGTAGAGCTGCAGTTCGAGAATGGCGTCGACCTGCCTCAGGGTGAGCCCGCGCTCTTCGGTTGCCAGGCGCTCGCGGCCGAGGTTGACGACGATTTCAGTGCCCTTGCCCCATGCGTACAAGTTTTCGCGGGCATCGGCGCGCGATGCCGATGCGCGAATGATGCGGATAACCGTGTCGAGATTGTCGAGCGCAATCTTGTAACCTTCGCGGATGTGCTCAAACTCTCTGGCCTTGCGCAGCAGGTAGACGGTGCGGCGTTGCACCACGTCTACGCGGTGATCGATGAAGACGCGGATGGCCGCGTCGAGAGGGAGCTCACGCGGCTGGCCATTGACCACCGCGAGAAAGATCATGGAGAAGCTCTCCTGCATCGATGTGTTCTTGTAGAGCTGGTTGAGCACAATTTCAGGCTGCGCGCCACGCTTGAGCTCGATAACAATGCGCATGCCGTCGCGGTCGCTCTCGTCGCGCACATCGCTTATGTCGTCGATGATTTTTTCCGTCACCAGCTCGGCGATGCGCTCGATGAGCCTGGACTTGTTCACCTGGTAGGGAATCTCGGTGACGATGAGAGCCAGCTTTTCCTTGGTGATATTCTCCTGGGCAACGCGGGCGCGCATCATGAATCGGCCGCGGCCGGTGCGGTACGATTCGACCAGGCCGGCGCGGCCATAAAGAAGGCCGGCGGTGGGGAAGTCGGGCCCGTGAACGTGCTTCAGAACCTCTGCGAGGCCGGCGCTCGGGTTGTTGACCAGCGCGATGGTGGCGTTCACAACCTCAGTGAGATTGTGCGGCGGAATGTTGGTGGCCATGCCCACAGCAATGCCATTCGACCCGTTGACGATCAGGGTCGGAATTCGCGTGGGCAGCACCGTCGGCTCATCGGTGGTCTCATCGAAATTGGGCGTCATATCGACGGTTTCCATCTCGATGTCGGCCATCATCTCTTCGGCAATCCGCTCCATGCGGCACTCGGTGTATCGATAAGCGGCAGGCGGGTCGCCATCCACTGAGCCGAAGTTTCCCTGTCCATCCACCAGCGGATAGCGCAACGACCACGGCTGCGCCATGCGCACCAGTGCGTCGTACACTGACGAGTCGCCGTGGGGGTGATACTTCTTGAGGCACTCGCCGACGACGCCGGCGCACTTTGAGTAGCGCTTGTTGTGCTGCAGGCCTTCGCGGTCCATGGCGGTAAGAATCCGCCGATGTACGGGCTTGAGGCCGTCACGGGCATCCGGCAAGGCGCGCCCGACGATCACAGACATCGAATAGGAGAGATACGAGCGGCGCATCTCCTCCTCGATGTTCATCGGGGTGTAATTGGTGCCGCTGCCGGGGGGCACAGGGCCATCGAGAGGGAGCTGGGGGTTCTGATCGTCTGCCATAGAGTGTGGCCCGCGGAAGGGCTCGAAAAACAGGTCCGGAAGATGCGGGGCCGGGTCCGCGCGCTGCAGTTCTATTTTACGCGGCGAAGGGGTGCTTTAGCAAGGCGCTGAGCTTCCAATAAGTTATTTAATTAGTTATAGTTATGGGCGACATGGAGGATGCGGCAAAGGAGCCTGGCCGATTGAGGCCGCAGGGCTTGATTTTGATCGTCCGCGGGGCATTGTCTCAGGCTTGAATCGGAGTTTGTTTTTCATGCGATTCAGGCAGAATTTCGCCACTGAGAGGACAGCCAAAAGCGGGTGCGAAGCGGGCAGAGACTTACACCAGCCCCGGCAGGCTCGCCAGGCACAGCGCCGCCTGCAGCAGCACCACCGCGCCGGCCGCGGCCATTGCAATGCGGCTGCGCGGACTCTCGATTGCGTCGGCAAAGACCCCGCCAATGAACGTAAACAGGAAAGGCAGCGACCAGATCCAGGGGCTGCCCGGGGAGCCGGTCATCACCAGCACGATGCAAGCCAGCGCGCAAAGCAATGGAACTGTGTTGCCGAAGTAACGCGAGCGGCGCAGGGAAAGATAGAGCACGAGGGCGGCTGCGGCAGCCACCGTGATTCCGGCCTCGGGCAGAGACATGAAGAACCGAAAGGCAGGCTCGCGCGAAAACCAGAGGAATCCGGCAGCCGAGCGGAAGATATAGCTGAAGGCATCGGGCGAGAAGCCGTAGCACGCGAAGAGGAATACTAAACCGCCGACCGTAGCGGCCATTTCCACTGGAAGCGCCTGGCTGCGACGGCCTTCAGCGACCCAGAGCATTGCGGCCATGCCCAGCAGCGCGGTAACCGGGAGCGCGGCAATGTGCGAGGCGGCCGCCACTCCAAAAATGACCATGAGCATGACAATGCGCGGCCGCCATTTGCGGCGGGGGCCCTGCATGGCGTGGGCGACACCGATGGATGTGTAGACGCCTCCGTAGACGCCCAGCGCGGCCAGGATCTCAGGATTGGGGTTGAGGCAGGCGCTGAGAACAGCGGGGCAGAAGCAATAGAGGGCAAGCGCCGTATAGCCGCCAAGGTTGCCGTAAAGCCGCCGAGCAACCCACCACAGGCATCCGCCGAGCAGGCAGCCGGCAAGCAGGAATGGCAGCCGCAACAGCAGCAGAATGTGGGTCATCTGGTGGCGCAGTTCCCAGGTGCTCAGCTCGCTGCCCGCTTGGGGTTCCCGGCCGCTCGCGTCAGCCGGCTGCACCACGCGGTCTTCGGGCTTGCGGAAAAGGTCAAGAAAGCGCTCGCCCATGAAGTTGAGAGTGAGCGGAAGCCCGGCAACGCGATAAGCCAGAATACCGTCGTGGATATTGCCGCAGGTAGTGTAGTAGCCGGCCAGGGCTGAAGGGCGTTCCCAGGTTTCGCGCCCGCAGCGGGCGTACTGGTAGTCGCGGTCAGTGAGCGTCTGGTGTGCCGTAACCCACAGGCCCTGCAACAGGAAGGCCGCCAACAGGCCGGCGGCAATGCGCTGGGGCAAATTGAAGCGGAAGCGGCGAATTACTCCAAACCGGTGAGTCATTACGATCGGAAGAACATTCCCAGTTTAAACGGTGGGGCCGAACGAATTGAAAATGTGGATCGCCGGCCGAGGAACCGGGAATCTATACCGGTGCTATTCTTAACCGTAACCGCTCATGAGCACTGTCTACACCATCGGCCACTCCGCTCACGCCTGGGAGGCCTTTGCCGCGTTGCTCAAGGAGCATCGCATTGAAGTTGTTGTGGACATACGGTCCGCTCCGTACTCTCGTTTTGCTCCCCAGTTCGACCACGAGGTTCTCGAGCAAAAGCTTGCCGAGGCGGGCGTGAAACACCTCTTCCTCGGCGCCGAATTAGGCGGTCGTCCAAAGGACCCGGAGTGCTACGACAAGCAGGGCCATGCGCTCTACGGCCGTATGACGGCGAACCTGGAGTTCCAAGCGGGTATTGAGCGCCTGGAACGCGGAATCGCCGGCTATCGCGTGGCGTTGCTCTGCGGTGAGGAGGACCCGGCACACTGCCATCGCCGCCTGCTGGTGGGGAGGGTGCTGGCTGAACGCGGTCATGAGCTGCTTCACATAAGAGCCGGCGGGCGCCTGCAATCAGAAGCCGAGTTGACAGCCGAGTCAGGCAAGCCGCTGGTGAAAGAACAACCCGCATTGTTCGCCGAGTTGGAAGAAGACCAATGGAGATCTACAGCATCGGTTTCACTCAAAAGAGCGCCAGCCAGTTCTTCGGCGCGTTGAAGGCTCACGGCATCGAGCGCCTGCTCGACGTTCGTTTGAACAATACCTCGCAGCTTGCCGGATTCGCCAAGCAGTCTGATCTGCCTTACTTCTTGCGGGAGATTTGCGGGGCCGTTTACGAGCATGAGCCGCTGCTGGCGCCCACACAGGAGATTCTGGACGCCTATAAGAAGCACAAGGGAAGCTGGGACGTTTACACCGAAGCCTACCTCTCCTTAATCGAATCGCGAAAAGTCGAGACCGTTCTATCCCAGGCTGGTTTCCTAAAGAAAACGGTGCTTTTGTGCAGCGAGCCGACAGCCGAACACTGCCACCGCAGGCTTGCGCTCGAATACTTACAAAGCCACTGGGAGGGTGTTATCATCCGGCACCTTTGATTTCGAAACACGGAGACTCGCCGCGCTCGATGAACACCCAGAAGATTATCTGTCTCGCCAACTCGTATAAGCACAACCACCGGTGTATGGCCGGAATCAGCCTGGTCTCGAAGAAGTGGGTGCGGCTGATTGGGAGCAAGGCTCAGGGTTGCCTCACAGTGCAGGAAACCTGCTATGAGGATGGGACAGAGGCCGCGCTGCTCGATGTTTTCGAGGCCGAGCTGGGTGAACGGTGCGGCTCCAACGGCCATCCCGAAGACGTCTTCCTGGCCGACGGGCCACTGTTGCCTGTCCGGCGCTTCGACGGAGCGCGCGACTCCCGCTTTCTTGCGGATTATCTCAATAAGGGTCCTTCAGTCCTGGGCGGGGCCGGCGATCGCGTTTATGCACGGAAGTTCGAAAAGGCCGCCGTCGAAAGATCGTTGGAATTAATTGAGCCAGCCGATTTGTGGTGGTGGATCCGCGACGAGGATGGCAAACGCAAGAACCGTGCGCTATTTCGACTCGGCCACGTAAGCCGCACTCGCTACGACCTTGCTGTTACCGATCCCGTATGGCTCAATCAGCTTAATCTTTTGGCTGCCGGCATCTACCCCCACGCCCTCTTTTTCAAGCACAAAGCGCCCAGGACCCTTCTTACCATCAGCCTCAGCGAACCATTCGAGGGCTTCCACTACAAACTTGTGGCGGGCGTGGTGGCTTTGCCTGGTTGAAAGGCGCGAGGGAAGGCCGGCATTGCCCCAAACGCAATCGAGCCGCCCCGAAGGGCGGCTCGATTGCGTTAGCAGATAGAAACGATTAGTTGAAGATCGCCCCGATCGTGTCGTTGGTTGTCGGATTGACAACGCAATAGTTGGGGCCGGCTGCGGTCCAGCTTACCGGGTTGCCGCACTCGTCGGTCGAGGTGCAGTTGTATGACCATCCGCCGAATTGAGCTCCGGTATCGGGTGCTGTGATAAGAATTCCCGAGAGCGTAGTAGCCGTGGCAGCGGGACATGAGGCAGCCGCGCCTACAGGAAGCACACCCGTTGTGGGCTGGCCTAAGGTTGTGGGATAGGTTGCGGTGCAGACCGATCCGCCGCTTCCGCCGTTCACGGTCCAGCCCGGGCCGCAATGGAGAACGTCTGGCGTGCCGGTAGCGGAAGGAGCGGTTACCTCCCAATTGGTGGTGTTCAGGCCCTCGTTATAGAGGGTCAGGGTTTCAAGCAGCGTGGTCGCCGGCGTCTCACCCGGGTAGCACGAGGGGTTGGTGACGCCCGGAAGAGGTAGAACTTCAGGGCAGTTGAACGTTGACGTCGCGGTCTGGATCGTTCCATCGGCACTCGATGCCTCTGCAACGATTACGGCGCCGCCGCTCGCGTATGCAGTTACCAGCCCTGCGCTGGCGCCCGGATTGCCGCCCGTATTGGTGTCCACGGGGAACAGTTCAGGCTCTGTCGAGATCCAGGTGGTATTGGGGTCGTTCGTTACATCCCGGACATAGGGCGCGCTGGAGTAGGTTGCAATCGCCAGGTACTGCCCGGTCAACTGAAAATCGTTGACGGTGATCGAGTTGGGAATGACCGAAAGCGAAAGGATCGGCTCAGGAGGTGTGGTCAGCGTGACCGAGACCGAGGCCTGTGCCGTCACAACGCTGCTCGACGTATTGTTCAACAGCGCGGTAATCGTCGTCGAACCCTGGGCTACGCCGGTCACAACACCAGTGTTTGAGATTGTGGCTACCGACGGGATGGAGGACGACCATGTCACCAGGTTCGTAACGTCCTGAATCAAGCCGGTCGTTCCTGAGGTTGCAAGTGCTATAAAGTCGGCGGTCTGCCCTGAAGCAGAGACCGATTGCGCACTCGGGAGGATGGTGAGAGCGGTGTACGTTTCGGCCGCGCCGGTCTGCACTGTGAAACTTGCCGTCCCGGTGGCTATGGTCTTGTCGGCATTGGCGTACTGGGCTGTGATGGTCACAGTGCCCGCAGCCTGTCCGGTAGCAACGCCCGTTTGAGCGTCGATTGTGGCGATTGTCCCGCTGCTTGAAGTCCAGGTGACCAGCCCCGACATGCTCACGGTTGAGCCAGTGGATGAGGTTCCAAGGGCGATGAAGGTGGCGGAGTCGCCGGGCGCTGGAACGGATTGATTGCCCGGAATGATGGTTATGGAAGTGATGTCGTTGTTCTGCGACCCGCTTCCAGTCACTGTGAAGGTCGCCGTGCCAGTGGCAACCGTAGAGTCGGCGTTGGTGTACTGCGCGGAGATGGTGGTTGTGCCCTGACCCACCGCCGTAGCAATGCCGCTGGAAGCGTTAATGGTGGCGATCTGCGGGCTGCTCGCACTCCACACAACCAGACCGTTCAGGTTTTCGCTCAAACCGGAGGCTGTGATTCCAACAGCGGTATAGGTCGCTGTGTCACCGGGTGCGGCCACGGTTTGACCGCTGGGGACAATGGAAACCTGCGTAATGTCGCTGTTCGTCGTTCCGGATCCGCTGACCGTAAAGGTTGCTGTCCCGGTAGCAGTGGTCTTATCCGCGTTGACGTACTGCGCGGTGATGGTAGACGTGCCCTGACCCACCGCCGTGGCAACGCCTGTGGCGGCGTTGATTGTGGCGATCTGCGGAGCACTCGATGCCCAGGTGACCAGGCCCGACATGCTCACTGTTGAGCCGGAGCCGGTGGTGCCAACCGCAACATAAGTTGCCGTATCGCCAGGCGAAGGAACTGATTGCCCGCCAGGAATAACCGTGATGGCCGTGATGTCGTTGTCTGTGGACCCAACTCCCGTGACTGTGAATGTGGCAGTCCCTGTGGCAACGGTCGAATCGGCATTGGTGTATTCGGCAGAAATGGTGGCAGAGCCGGGTCCAGTCGCTGTGACAACGCCGGTTGAGGCATTAACGGTGGCAATCTCGGTGCTGCTCGAGCTCCATACAACCAGCCCGTTCACATTCACAGTTGCGCCCCCGCCTGTAGTGCCGGTCACGGTATAGGTGGCCGTGTCGCCCGGCGAGGATACGGTCTGGGAGCCGGGAATAATGTTCAACGTGACGATGTCATTGTTTACCGGGGGGGTGGTCGTGCCACTCACGGTAACAGTGGAGGCGGCAGAAAGTAACCCACCGTAACCATTGATTGAAGCCGTAATCGTGACGGTGCCTGCGGCAACGCCGGTAACCAGGCCTGTACTTGAGACGGTCGCCACGTCGGCGGAGGCCGTACTCCAGGTCACCTTGGCGGTGAGATCCGAATTCGTGGAGGGGCCGGTTCCGTGACCGTAGATGCCGGTGGCCGTGAGTTGAGCCGTGGCGCCGGGCACCATCGTGATTGCGGTCGGGGTAACTTGAAGGGAATCGACCTCAGAAGAACCGCAGCCCATAATTGGCAGCGCAATACCAATCAGGAGCAGGGCTCCCAACTTAACACGATCGAACATCGTTGACCTCCGGAATTTCCTGCCGGGATAGGCACCGGCCATGTAACTCATAGCAAACACTCGCAGGCAATTATGCCTTCGACTATATTCCACCCACAGGCGAACCCTTCAGGTCCGCTTAAACTCACTGTTCGTGTGGAATAAAGATAGTCAATAAACCCTCCATAGTCAATCATTAATCGTGTGAGAAAGCGGCTTGGTGAAGTCATTGAAGCCGTGCCGTTAATGGCCATAACGCGAAGGTAACTTCTATTTTCGAAACCAAATTGTGCTGAGGTAACTCCGGCAGCGGATTGGCCTGGCTTTTACCTCGGCGTGGGAAACGGCTACACTGCTCCTGACCATGGCAATTGCCCGCGACAACACCCCGGACCGGCTCGTGAGCGCCGCGCGCGCCGACGAGGAACAGGGATTTGAGCTCAAATTACGGCCGCGCTGGCTCGGCGAGTTCATCGGCCAGTCCAAAGCCAAAGAGCAACTGGCGATTGCGCTGGAGGCGGCAAAGTCGCGCGGCGAAGCCCTCGACCATGTGCTGCTTTTCGGGCCTCCCGGCTTGGGCAAAACCACCCTGGCCACCATCATTGCCAATGAGCTTGACGTCGGCTTCCAGCAAACCTCGGGTCCAGCCCTCCAGATCCAGGGCGACCTGACCGCCATCCTGACCAATCTCCGCGATCGGCAGGTGTTGTTCCTCGACGAAATTCACCGCATGCAGCCGGTGCTCGAAGAAAAGCTCTACACCGCCCTCGAGGACTACAAACTGGACATCATTATTGGGCAGGGTCCGGCGGCGCGCACCCATGTAATGGAGATCAAGCCCTTCACCTTTGTTGGTGCCACCACGCGGCCGGGCCTGCTTTCATCGCCGCTGCGCTCGCGTTTTGGCATCTTGCTGCGGCTCGAGTTCTATAGCGAGGAAGATTTGCGGGTCATCGTGGAACGGTCGGCCGAGGTGTTGCAGATTCCCATCGATGCCGACGGCGCCGCCGAAATTGCACTGCGCAGCCGCGGCACGCCGCGCATTGCCAACCGCCTGCTGCGCCGGGTGCGCGACTACGCCCAGGTGCGCGGCACCGGCACAATCGACCTGCCAACTGCCAATGCCGCGCTGACCATGCTCGAGGTGGATGCGCATGGATTCGACGAGATCGATCGCCGGCTAATGCTGACAATTATCCAGAAGTACGATGGGGGCCCCGTAGGACTGGGCACGCTGGCCGCGACGCTGGCTGAAGAGGAAGACGCGCTTGAAGAAGTGTACGAGCCGTTTCTGATTCAAATTGGATTTCTCGACCGCACTCCGCGCGGGCGCGTGGCAACGCGGCTAGCCTACGAGCACTTCGGCATCGCTCCAACTGGTCGGCAACCGGGATTGTTTTGAGAAATGCAGCGGAGTCAGCGGTGTTAGCCGCGCATCGCGCGTGTTAGCGGAGTTAGAAGGGCGCGTGCTATGAGTCGCCGGCTATGCAGCAAACTTCGGCATAGGCATAGCTAACACCGCTAATACCGCTAGCTCCGCTCGTAGGAGATCATCATGGCACTTACCGAATCAACAATGCTTGAGTTAGGAACCAGTGCACCGGATTTTGCACTTACCGACACGGTAACTGGAAACATGGTAAGAAGGGACGACTTCAACGGCAAGAGTGCGCTGCTGGTGATGTTCATCTGCACGCACTGCCCATTCGTGAAGCACCTCGAAGCCTCGTTGGGCAAGCTTGGCGCGGACTACGCCTCGAAGCCGATTGGGATTGTGGCGATCAGCTCAAACGATGTGACCACTAACCCGGCAGACAGCCCGGCGGGATTAAAGGCGCAAGCCCGGGCGCACGGATTCACATTCCCCTATCTCTACGATGAGACGCAGGATGTTGCGCGCGCGTATTCGGCGGCCTGCACGCCCGACTTCTTCCTCTTTGATAGGGATTTCAAGCTGGTTTATCGCGGCCAGTACGACTCGAGCCGGCCGGGCAACGGGACCCCGGTGACGGGCGAAGATTTGCGCGACGCCATCGATACAGTGCTCGCGGGTAAGCCCGTTTCTAAAGATCAGCAGCCATCGATCGGATGCAATATCAAGTGGAAGGGATAGAGCAGCGGAGTTAGCGGCGTTAGCCGCGCTTCGCGCGTGTTAGCGGAGTTAGAACGCTGCTTAATCCCGGCTAGTTCCGCTAGCACCGCTAACGCCGCTAGCTCCGCATTACAGCTAAATCCCGAGCCCCTTGAGATACGCGCGGAACTTATCGCCGAACTCTGGCCGTTTGAGGGCGAATTCGACGGTTGCCTGTAACATGCCGAACTTATCGCCGGCATCGAAACGTTTGCCCTCGAAGTTATAGCCGAACACCTTCTCCTCTTTCAGCAAAGCTAGGATGCCGTCGGTAAGTTGTATCTCGTCGGCTTTGCCAGGCTTGGTGTGCTCGAGCAGTTCAAAGATTCGAGGAGTAAGTATGTAACGGCCGATGATGGCCTGCTTCGATGGCGCGGCTTTGAGCTCTGGTTTCTCAACCATCCCGGTGCAGTTGTAGATACGGGGATTCGCCGCATCGGGCGAGCCGGCGAGCACGCCGTATAAGGAGATGTTTGGCCCATCGACGGTCATCGTCGCCAGCACCGATCCGACCTTCTCATCGAAGATATCGATCATCTGTTTCAGGCACGGAGGATCGGCGTCGATAACATCGTCGGGCAGAATCACTGCGAATGGCTCGTCGCCTACCAGGTCTTTTGCGCACCAGACAGCGTGGCCCAACCCCAGCGGCTCTTTCTGGCGAACAAAACTTATCCGCGCCAACGTGGCCGCATCGCGAGAAACCTTGAGCAGATCGGGTTTATTTTTGCGCTCGAGCACGGCATCGAGCTCGGGAGTGAAGTCAAAGTGATCTTCAATAATGCCTTTGCCGCGGCTCGTCACAACAATGATGTGCTCAATGCCCGAGGCAATCGCTTCTTCAACGCCATATTGCAGAATTGGCTTGTCGACCAGCGCCAGCATCTCCTTGGGAACGGCCTTGGTGGCAGGAAGAAATCGCGTTCCCAATCCGGCAGCGGGAAAAACCGCTTTGCGTACGCTCTTACTCATTCAATCTCCTTTTATCACAGCGTCGGCGAGTCGTCGCCTAACATCGCCTCGCGAACGATCTTGATGGGCGGGAAACCCTGGCGCAGAAAGTCGTCGTGAAATTGTTCGAGCGAAAATGCCGCGCCTTCTTTTTTCTTCATATCTTCGCGAAGCTTCATAATCTCGAGCTTGCCCAGCGTGTAATAAAGATAAGTTGGGTCGCCGGTGCCGCGCTTGGTCTCAACAACAGCGTTTTCCTTCGACTGGTAGCCTTCTTTCTGGAAAAAGGCCTCAGCCTCGTCCATCGTCATCTTGCCCGTGTGCATTTCGATGCCGACAATAAAGCGCGCGTTGCGCAGCAGGGCATCTTGCAGTTGGCCCAGCCGCAGAAGTTTTGCTTCGCGCTCGTCCTTTGCGCCCGAGCCAGGCTGTCCGTAACCCTGGTCAAGCATCATCTGCTCGCAGTAATGGGCCCAGCCTTCCACGTCGGTGTTCGCTCCCAGCAGCTTGCGGACTTTGCTTGGAGCCTGCGGCAGCCACAGATACTGCACATAGTGGCCGGGGTAGGCCTCGTGCACCGCCGTCGAAACGATAGTGCCCACGTTGAAGCCATGCATGTAGCCGTCGACGTCGGCCTGCGACCAGCTTTTGTCGGGCAGAGTCACGTTGAAGTACGCAGTAGTGGCGTGAGTCTCATAGGGGCCCGGCGTATCCATGCTCGCAGTAGTTGTTGCGCGCATAAACGGCGGCGACTCTTCAAGCACGGGTTGTTCGTCGGACGGAAGTGTGACGATGTGATGTTCGTGGATGAAGCTTACAAGTCCGTCAAACCTGGCTCGGAATGCGTTCATGAGTTGATCGGGAGTGGGATGGTCGGCCCCGAGCTCTTCAAGTACAGCGTGCGGGTCCTTCCCGGGCTCGAGCTCCGCGGCGACCTGCCTGAAATGCTCCTGATTTTTGCGCATGTCGGCCCATCCGATTTGGAGCAGCTTGTCGAGAGGCAGGTCGACCATCTCGTCGTACTCAAGTTTCTTGCTGAAGGTGTCGGCGCCAATGCGAAAGTCGCCTTTGGAGCGCGGGAGCACGTCGCTTTTGAGCCAGGCGAGATAGTCGTTGAGCGCGACGATGACGGCCGCGTTGGTAGATGCGAACTCCGTTTTGAGCGCTGGATTTTTCGCATCGGCGAAGGCCTGCGGTACGTCGTGCTGAAAGAAACTGACAATGTCGGGAAGCTGCTCAATTGCAATCTCAGTGAAGATTTGCGGCGGATTCTGCAAGTTCTCATGTGCCGCGGCGAGCAGTGCCGGCATCTGTTTCTCGCGTGCGACGAGCGCACCAAGGCGGTCGTCGAGCGGCGCAAAGTCTCGCTCCATCAGAACGAATGCTCCGTTGGCGCAGGCGCTCGAGTAATTATCGGCATCCTTCTGCCACGGCTTGATAACTTCGAGAGTAAGTAGCTCGGAGCGGATGCTATTCAGCACCAATTCGCGATCGGTGCGAGGGACAAAATCGGCAGGTGAACTATCAGGCTGAATGGCCAGTATGCGCTGCTCAAAGTTGTGCAGCGCGGCGATTTCCGCGTCAATGTTCTTGCGCGAGAAATCTTCGAGCTGCGAGTCGTACTGGTGAAATCCGGTCTGGGTTCCAGCCGAAGGAGCGTAGTGGAAATAGAACTGATCGAAGTATTCGTCAGTGAAGCGATCGAGATTGTGCTTCCAGTTTTCCTGCGCCGATGCGGCAGACATGCAAACTCCAATCGCGGCAAGCACAAATGCTTTTTTCATTCGATAACCTTTCAACTCAATTGCGCGAATCATACGTTTACCGGATCCGGTGCGAGCCGGGTCAGAATCTCCTGAATTTCAAGCAGAACTTCATCGGGGCGCGTTGCGGTCAGCGGCAGCTTGAGTATTCCCTGCGGCGTGAATTGCGCGCCCCGTTTGGCGTTGCGGGCAACCAGTTGCATCAGCCTGTTTGGATCGACTGCGGCGTTCTCAACAAAGCGAATCTGCAACTCGCTGCGTTTGCGATCGATCTGCGCCACGCCGATGCGCTCGCACTCCAGGCGCAGCGTCGCAGCTTCAAGCAGAAAGACCGTGGCGTCGGGCAGCGCGCCGTAGCGGTCTTGTAGTTCGGCGCGAATCTCGTTGATGGCGGCCGCAGATTGTGTACCGGCAATTTTCTTGTAGAGACGCAGGCGCTGGTTTTCTTCGGGCACGTAGCTCTCGTCAATACGCAATGCAATGCCAAGGTTGAGCTGCGTGGTGGGCCGCTCTTCCGCGCCTTCACCCTTCAATTCCTTAACCGCGGCTTCGAGCATAGATGTGTAGAGCTCAAAGCCGACCGCCTCAATGTGGCCGCTCTGCTCGCCGCCCAGCATGTTGCCTGCGCCGCGCAACTCAAGATCGAGCGCGGCGATTTTGAAGCCCGCGCCCAGGTCGCTGAACTCCTTGAGCGCGGCCAGCCTGCGCTTCGCAATCTCAGTGAGCTCAGTGTCCCGAGGGATGAGCAGGTACGCATAAGCGCGGCGATTGGATCGGCCCACGCGGCCGCGCAACTGGTAGAGCTCGCTCAGGCCGTGGCGATCGGCGCGATTGATAAGGATGGTATTCGCGAGTGGAATGTCGAGTCCATTCTCAATGATGGTGGTGGCCACCAGCACGTCGTACTCGTGATGCATGAAGGCCAGCATCACTCGTTCAAGCTCGGTCTCGCCCATTTGTCCATGGCCCACTGCAACGCGAGCCGCCGGCACCATCTCCTGAATGCGCGCGGCAATCTCGTAAATTGATTCCACTCGATTGTGCACAAAGTACACCTGGCCGCCGCGTTCGAGTTCAACCTCGACAGCAGAACGCACAATCTTTTCGTCGTATTTGGCTACCACGGTCTGAATGGCCATGCGATCTTTGGGCGGCGTCTCAATCACGCTCATGTCGCGCAGGCCAACCAGTGACATGTGCAGCGTGCGCGGAATCGGCGTGGCGCTCATGGCCAGCACATCGATCTCTTTCCGCATCTGCTTCAGCCGCTCTTTGTGGCGCACGCCAAAGCGCTGCTCTTCGTCGACGATGAGCAGGCCGAGATCCTGGAACTTGATGTCTTTCGATAAAATCCGGTGTGTGCCAATGAGAATGTCGACGCGGCCGTTCTCGACCCGTTCCACAATGTCTTTCTGCTCCTTCGCAGTGCGGAACCGGGAGATCATCTCAACGTGAATGGGGAACTGAGAGAAGCGCTGCTTGAAGGTTTCAAAATGCTGGAAGCTGAGGACGGTGGTGGGAGTGAGCACGGCGACCTGCTTGCCATCCTGCACAGCCTTGAATGCGGCGCGCATGGCTACTTCGGTTTTGCCGTAGCCTACATCGCCGCACAGCAGCCGATCCATGGGCGTGGTCGACTCCATATCGTATTTGATGGCGCGGATGGCCGTGACCTGGTCGTCGGTCTCGGTGTAGTCGAACGCGTCTT
>Ga0182016_10000072_pt1 | contig 100967 bp, 88 predicted proteins | sample 712S2MmetaG_FD_120491 | JGI IMG/M metagenome (GOLD analysis project Ga0182016, IMG submission 120491) | Permafrost microbial communities from Stordalen Mire, Sweden - 712S2M metaG | ecosystem: Environmental > Terrestrial > Soil > Wetlands > Permafrost | place: Sweden: Stordalen | collected... | reverse complement strand
GGCTGGGTAGCTCAGTTGGTAGAGCAGAGGACTGAAAATCCTTGTGTCGGCGGTTCGATTCCGCCCCCAGCCACCACTATCAGGAGTTGCCTTTCCCTTGATGTTTGGAGATGTGCCGGTTGCCAGCCGCACAATTTGATCGGAATGAGTTCGGGTTGTCAGGGGTTCCCGATATTCAGTGAATAATTGGCAGTTTGGGGCAGGGCGCTTGTTTCCCTCAAGTATGGTTTTATCTGCCACAAGACATTATACGTATTGACGGAAAAGTAATAGGTGACGCCGGCGGTCAAGTTGGCAATCGTTGCATTGGTCGCATTGCCAGCATCCATCAAATAGGTATAGGTACCGCTGGTCACACCATAATTAACCCCGTAACCCATTACGGAAGAGTCTGTGCTCTTCGGCCAGGTCAGCGTAACCGACCCGGTGAGGTTGCTGCAAATGCCCCGGAAAAAGACCGCGGGCGTGTTGGTAAAGGACAGGTTCATTGATCCGGTAAACGTGCCAATGGTCTGCCAGTTTGCAGATGCCAGGTTGGTTGTGAACTGCAAGGTGATGGGGTTGGCTATGCTGGCCGTCACTTTTTCGGCGATGATAAACGGGGTCGGTCCAATCGCTGTGGTGGCATTCGTCGCGCCTCCCAATACGGTCACACTGGCGCCGCTGACGCCACTAAAACTGATACTCTGCGTAAAATTGCTCACCACCGTTGGAGCAAACACCACTGTCACCGTCTGACTTTGATTGGCTCCCAAACTATAATTTCCCCCCGAGGTGATGCGGAAGGGCGCCCCCACACTGGCCGTGCCGGCGAGCATGCCGCCCCCGGCGTTTTGCACCGTGAAACTCAGGTTGCTGGTCACTCCCACCGGTACCGCGCCGAAATTAATGGAGCCGGGTGAAACCGAAACGACCGGGTTGGTGCTTCCGCCAACATAGACATAGGCCCCGACATCCCATGCTCCGGTCCGGGTCGCCAATGCCGGATTAGGCCAGGTGGCACCGGGAGCGATACCCTGGCTGTAGGTGCTGCCAATCGTGTTGTCACCGGTTCCAATGCATGGGCTGGACGATTGCAGACTCAGATTGTTGTTCACATAATCCGTGAACAACGGATTGGAGTTCGCTGCTCCATGTGCGCCGGTATAGGTCGAACCAGGAGAACCGTACTGGTAGAAGCGATTGTAGTCCGATTTTTGAATTGCGAATGTCCAGTTCACCAGCGGGCCGCTGTTTCCGGAGTCGGCTTCAAAGAGATTGTTTTCCGCGTATAGATTTCCTGGAGACAGGAACCCTGTGGGACCGCCCGGAGAACCGCCACCGGAAGACGCGTGATTGATCACCGTGTTGTTATAGAAACGGACCACGGCGCCGCTGTTATTACTGTCGAAAGCAACTCCATTACCGCTGAACTTCGCTCCCAAGGCAAACATGAACACGTTCCCATAAATATCGCAGGCGTCGGTCGGGCCGCTGCCGGCCATGTTCTCCATCATCATGAAGGAAATGGAACCATCACCGCCCACATCGTTTTGCTCAATCCAATTGTAGCGCACGACCCAGCCCGAAGGCGCGCCGCTGGCGGACTCACCGCCTTGAAACGTCTGGATGCAGTCATTATGCCGGCCGCTGGCCTGGTCTCCGGGGGCGTTTTGCTGCAGGTAGTTCCCCTGAATCAGGACATTTTGTTCGTCCCCGATGAAAATCAGATCTGTCTGGTCGATGATGTTCGTGCTGCCGACAATCTTGTTGTTGATGATGGTCACGTCATGGCTGTTGGTGGTGGCGCCGAAATACAATTGCTCGTATCCCAGGCAGATGCAGTTCGAGACGGTCAGGTTGTAACACGCCCACCCATGGACAAAGCCGGCCAGGCTGCCGGGCGTGTTCGTGCAGTTCCAGTTGGCAATAAAGACATCATGGGAGGTTTGATTGTTGAAATCGATCATGGTCCCATCGCCGGCGCCCATCACCCCGCCCAGAATGTTCAGAAAACTTTTGGAAGAGATTTGTATCCGTGGGCTGGCCGTATTGAGCGTGGCCGCCGAATAGTCCAGCGTGATCGGGTTTCCACTCGAACCGCTCTTTATCGGGGTGACGGTTGAAGTGATGGCGCCGGAGAAAAAGACGCTGTCACCGGCTGCGGGCGCGCTGCTGGCATTAAAGGTTGAAACCGACCAGGCATTTGCCAGGCTCGTCCCGCTGCCGGAACCGGCACCGGACTGCGTGACGTAATAATTTGCCCCTTGGGTGCCCAACGGGAAAGCCAGCACAGCGGCGAAAATGAATTTTGTCATCCTGCCACGAATATGGCGGGTCCGCACACTGTGACGGGAATCCCGCACGCGCATTGACGATTCCGCACCAAGCGGCTTGCTATCAGCAGATTGCGCAATACGAACGTCGGGTTTTGCGAACAGCATAATTCCTGGCGTTATTGGTTGTTGGGAACCAGCCTCAGGCATCGATGCCGTGCTAATTTCGCCGCCTGCCGGCGGGACGACATCAGGAGTTGCTGGGGTTCCAAAAAAATTGTTCAACGTCAGGTTTAGTTGCCTGAAGATTGGTTTGTGACGGCAGGGCTGTTGGTGTCCAGCACCTTGAAATTGGTCGCTGGATTATTTGTGACCGTTTCAATAATGGGACTGCTGTTGGATGCCACGCTGACGCCGGCGGAGCTGGTTTCGGTGGAATTTGACGCCGGTTCGCCCGCTGGTGGGTTAACCGGGCCGGATTGATTTTCGGTGGAATTGTGTCCGCACCCGGCGAGAAGCGTTACGGCCAAAAGGGAAATGATTTTTTTCATGTGATTGATTGTCATCGTTGTTCCGTTTCTCTCTGCAGTGAATGTTTGACTCTTCAACGGACCGTTTCCGGTTGCCGTGCCTCGGCGGCTTTTACGTTCTGGCGGACAACCATCGCGCACCGGTACCCCATCGACGGTCGGCTGTGCCATTGGCAAGTTCCGTGCCTCGCGCGAAAATCACGATAAATGAAGACTTTTGTGGGAAATCAAAATTGCCCCGGGCAATGGAGTGGAACAATTGAAACCAGTGATGGAATAAATCCTGCCAACCCCGGTCGCTCCGTGGATGAGTTTTCTATTCGTCAGGCTGGGGAGACAATCCAAACTGAAGCAGCTTCTCCCGGATTTTCATCCGGCTGACCCCCAGCCAGCGGGCGGCTTTAGATTGATTGCCTTGCGCCAGTTGAATGGCTTGCTTGAACAGTTCCGGTTCCAGATCCGCAATCATGCGCGCGTAAGCGTCAGGGATGTCGCCACTTTGCGCGCGGTTCAGCAATTCGGCGATGTAGGCGGCATGGTTTTGCTGGCTGGCCTCAGTCGGCTTCCGGGTTTTGGCCAGCACCCGCTGGGCATGCTCGAGGCTGATGCCGAACGGCCGGGCGAACAGCAAGGTCTGCCGGACAACGTTTTCCAATTCACGCACATTGCCGGGCCACGGCTGGCTTTGCAGGAAGGCAATGGCTTCGGGTTGGATGGACGGGGAGTCGAGGCCGAGCTCCTTGCCATAGCGATGGATAAAATATTTGACCAGTTCCGGAATGTCTTCGGTGCGCTGGCTTAGCGGCGGCAGGGCGATGGTAACGACACTCAACCGGTAGAACAAATCCTCCCGAAATTCCCTTCCCTTGATCGCGGTTTCCAGATCCCGGTGGGTCGCCGCCAGCACCCTGACGTCCACCGGAATGTCGGCTTCACTGCCAAGCCTTTGGATGGTGTGTTCCTGGAGCACGCGCAGCAACTTGCCCTGCGTATTTGCGTTCAGGTCGCCGATTTCATCAAGAAAAATGGTCCCCCCCTGCGCCTGTTCAAAGCGGCCGATGCGGCGGCCCTGGGCGCCGGTGAACGCGCCGCGTTCGTAGCCGAACAGTTCGCTTTCCAGCAACGTATCTGGGATCGCCGCGCAGTTCACCGCGATGAACGGCTTGTCCATGCGATCGCTGTGCTGATAAATGGCGCGCGCGATGAGCTCCTTGCCGGTGCCGGTGGCGCCGCGGATCAAGACGGTGGTCGGCGTGGCGGCGACGCGGCCGATTTCCTTGTAAATCGACTGCATGGCGCGGCTCTGGCCGATGATGGCCGAGCGGTTCATGCGGGCTTCGCCCATGGCCACGGGTTCGGACATCAACCGGCTGCTGGCGACGGCCGAGGCGACCAAATCAAGCAGCTCATCGGCTTCAAACGGTTTAAGCAGGTAATCACACGCGCCCAGCTTGGTTGCTTCGATGGCCGTTTCGGTCGTGCCATGGGCGGTCATCAGGATGATGGGCTGCTTTGGTTTGGCGGCATGAAGTTGCGCCACCAGATCCAACCCGCCCAATCCGGGCAGGCGCAAATCCGTGATGACCACGTGGTATTGTTCCCGGAATGCCTGTTCCAGGCCGACATCGCCCCGGCTGGCGATTTCCACGTCGTAATCCTCCTCCCGCAACACCTTTTGGAGCGAGGCGGCGGTGCTGGCATTATCTTCAATCAACAAAATTCTAGGTTTCATGTTCGCTGACCCGCGGTAAAACGATGGCAAAGGTGGTACCACGGTTGAGTTGGGTTTGATAGCGGAGTTCACCGCCATGTTTTTCGACGATGCGCGCCGCGATGGGAAGCCCCAGTCCCGTTCCGCCTTCCTTGGTGGTGAAGAACGGGTCAAACAGCCGTTCCTGAACCTCGGACGCCATTCCCTTGCCGTTGTCGGCCACTTCCATGATCGCGAAATCACCCGTCCCGTTGTGTGCTCGAAGGGTGATGGCCCCGTCCTGTCCGATGCTGTCCGCGGAATTCTGGATCAGGTTGATCAGAACCTGTTTGATTTGCTGGGTATCGGCGCGCACCCAGACCGGATCGGAGGTTTCCAGCGTCAATTGAATCGAGGCCTTTTCCAATTGTGGTTTCAGCAAATCATGCACTTCCTGTAAAATTCGCTGGGTCGGGATGGTAATCAGGTTCGGTTCGGAAGGCCGCGCGAACTGGAGGAAGTCCTGAACGATGCGTTCCAGTCGGTTGATTTCATTGCCAATCACCACCGCGTCTTCGCTGTCCGCCATGTCGTCCGGCAGGGATTTTTTCAGGCTGTAGAGCCGGAATTTGATGGCCGTGAGCGGATTGCGGATTTCGTGGGCGACGCCGGCTGCGAGCGCGCCCAGCGAGGCGAGTTTTTCCTGCCGCACAATGGTGGCCTGGCTTTCGGTCAGCCGCAGGCGGAGCGGCGTGATGGCACCACGATAAACCAGCGCGGCCAGCGCCACGATCAACGCCAGCAGCAGCGCCACCGAAAGCTTGAGGAGCCGCTGGAAGGTGGTCAGCGTGCGGTTCGATTCCTGGAGAAAACTGTCAAAGGCCGAGCTCTGGTCGCGGATGAATGCGTCGCACAAATCCAGCAGGTGTTGGGACTGTTTTTGCACCTGTTCGTAGCTGGTGGGGAAGGCCACGGCTTTGGATTCGAGAAAGCCGATGCGGGCAGTGAGCAGATTGGTGCTGTCCGTCAGGTACGCGTTGTAGGCGCCGGCCATCCGCTTGAAGAATTCGCGTTCCAAGGGGGTGACGGCATTGGTCCGGTTGGCCTCAAACCACTGCGTCAATTCCCGTGAACCCTTGTAGAACTGATCGTAGTCGTTGGGTTCGCCGCGAAGACGGTAGCGAAGCAGGGCGTCGTTTAAACGCTGGATTTCGTTCTTCATGTGAACGGCGAGATAGAAGTCCTTTGCCTTGAGCCCGGCAAATTCCCGTTGCAAATGATCCACCCGCTCCCAGGTGGTGCGGCTGACCCAGATGACCAGAATGGAACCCAGCAATGCCGTCAAGACGAGGCCAGCCAGGCGCAGTTTCGCCTTCGGGAAGTTCAAGGTGGCACGCGGCGTGCCACCTGTGGAAGGAATTGTGTCACCTGTCTGCTTCATTTTTATGCGGTTGCCGTTCAAATTCATGGATTCCTCTGGAAAATCACGAGAGGTCCATACTGGCATAGCAACCGCTAGACCCTTTGTAAGAATAACATCAAACCCATGACAAACCAAAAATAACCGCGCCCCAGAATTATGAGAACTTCAGCCGCAGTCGATTTTTACCACGCTTCGTCAATGGATGCACATTCATTGGAAGCGCGGACAAATGAGTGCAACCAAAATGGCCACCGGAGTTTTCTGCCAGTGCCCAATTTGCAATCACCGCCAAGGTCTGCCCTCTCAGGCTGGGGACGCGTCAGCTGCAAGAATAACGAGGTGCCGTCTTCGTTAAAAGCCTGGCTCACGTCCAAGGAAGCCGTGGCTATTGGCTAGCGGCCGCGGCCGGACCTGCTGAATCAATTTGGGTTTTACCGTTCAACCGGCGGTCACGCCGGGATTGGGTGTCGAGGTTTCATGCGGCGCGCCCGCTTCCCGGGATTTCTGATGAACAACCATTGCCCGCCACCCTCTGGTGGGCTGGGAAACCAGCCAGCGACCTTCCTTAGAACCTGCGGAAGACGGGCCGGTTGAAATGGTGTTTGGTTCCGTCCTCTGATCCATTCGCAAATGGGTGATTTATTTGCGCAAATTGGCGTTTCCTTTTCACGCTCAAACCATAAGCTTGCGCATCCATGTCCTTTGGTGAAAGGCAGCCATCCACTGGTGCGGATGGCATGGCTTGCCACATCGGACATCTGTGATGCCCGAGCCAAAAATGAAATACTTCAAAATGGCGGCCGTTTTCGCCGGTCTGGCCTGCCTGGCGGCCGGCGCCCGGGCCGGGATGGCCATCCAGCTTGACCCGCACAAAACCGGCGCGCCCATCTCAAAATATATTTACGGCCAGTTCATCGAACATCTCGGGAACTGTCTTTATGGCGGCCTCTGGGCGGAAATGGTTGCCGACCGGAAGTTCTATTACCCGATCACCGATGATTTTCATCCTCGGGGGACGGATGAGGACAAGTTCTGGGGTTCCGGGCCGTTCCACTACCTGAACGCCTCCCCCTGGCAAGTCATCGGATTGGCCGGGACCGTTCGCATGGAGACCAACCGCCCGTATGTTGGCGACCATTCTCCGGCGATTCAACTGCCCGGTGATGGCACCTTCGCGGGAATCTCGCAGTCGGGGCTTGGAGTTTTAAAGGGAAAAGAATACACCGGACACATTGTCCTGGCTGGGGATGCAACCGCTCTGCCAATTCAGGTTCGCCTCGTTTTAAGCAACGGCGTCGTGGTCACTGAATCCCTCGAAAAAATTTCCGCAGATTACGAATCCCATCCGTTGCGGTTCACCGCTCCGGCATCGTCGGATGATGCGCGCCTTGAGATTGTCAGCCAGGGCCGGGGCACGTTCAAAATCGGCACCTTGTCGCTGATGCCGGCGGACAATCTGCTTGGCTGGCGTCGGGACGTGGTTGCGCTGTTGAAGCAGCTGGATTCACCAATTTATCGCTGGCCCGGGGGGAATTTTGTGAGCGGCTACAACTGGCGTGACGGCCTCGGCGACCGCGACCGGCGGCCACCGCGGAAAAATCCGGCCTGGAAAGGGGTGGAATCCAACGATGTGGGCAGCGATGAAACGATGCAATTGATGGAATTGATTGGAGCGGAGCCGTATGTCGCCTTGAACACCGGCCTGGGCGGGGCGGAGGAAGCCGCCAATGAAGTCGGGTATTTCAACGGGGCGAAAGACACGCCGATGGGCCGGTTGCGGGCGCAAAACGGGCATCCGGAACCGTACAATGTGAAATATTGGGCGCTGGGCAATGAGATGTTTGGCGACTGGCAGTTGGGCCACATGCCCTTGTCGGAATACGTGAAGAAGAACAATCAAGTGGCCGACGCGATCTGGAAGGTGGATCCGAAGGGGCAACTGGTGGCCGTCGGCGACATTGGCGGCTGGAGCCGGACCATGCTGGCGGAGTGCGGGGATCACATGAGCTTCATGAGCGAACACATTTATGTCAGGGAAAAGACCAATGTCGTGGCCCATGCGAGACAACTGGCCGATGAGATCCACCGCGTCGCCACCGCCCATCGCCAGTACAATCGCGAAATTCCCGGATTGGCGGCCAGGAACATCCGCGTTGCGATGGATGAGTGGAATTACTGGTATGGCCCCTATCTCTACGGTGAACTCGGCGTGCGTTATCACATGAAGGATGCGCTGGGGGTGGCGGAGGGCCTGCACGAATATTTCCGGAACAGCGATCTGTTTTTTATGGCGAACTATGCCCAGACCGTGAATGTCATCGGCTGCATCAAGACGACGTCAACCGCCGCGGCGTTTGAAACCACCGGATTGGTGCTGGAACTCTATCGCCGGCATTATGGAACCATCCCGATGGAAGTTTCCGGTCCCACCGGGAATCTCGATATTACCGCGGCCTGGACGGAGGATCAAAAGGCCATCACGCTTGCCATCGTGAATCCCGGACCGGGCACGGAATCGGTGTCGGTGGATTTTGGCGGAGTCGTTGTGAAACTGGACGCCGTGCGATGGATGATTTCCAACCCGGACCCTGAAAGCTACAACGAACCCGGCCAGCCGCCCAAAGTCACCATCAAACAAGACAGGGTAAACGTGAAAGACCTGGTTTTTGCCGTTCCACCTTGTTCCGTCAACCTGTACCGGCTTCAAGTTCGTTGAACGTCGTACCGGAGAAATAATCATGAATATGAAACAATCCGAAGTCTGGTTTGTCACCGGCAGCCAGCATCTTTATGGGCCCAAGACCCTGAAACAGGTGGCCGCGCACTCGCAGGAAATCGCCCGGGCGTTGAATGCTGCACCCGCGATTCCAGTCAAGGTCGTCTGCAAACCGGTGATGACCACGCCGGAGGACATCACCGCGCTTTGTCAGGAAGCGAACAACGCGCCCCGCTGCATCGGTTTCATCACCTGGTGCCACACGTTCTCGCCGTCGAAAATGTGGATCAATGGCCTCAAGCAGCTTCGCCAGCCGGTGGCGCATCTGCATACGCAATTTAATCGCGACATCCCGTGGGCCACGATTGACATGGATTTCATGAACATGAACCAGGCCGCCCATGGCGACCGGGAACACGGGTTCATCTGGAGCCGCCTGCGCCTCAACCGCAAGGTCGTCGTCGGTTTCTGGCAGGAAAAATCCGTTCAGCAAAAACTCGGCGCCTGGTGCCGCGCCGCCGCCGCGTGGCACGACTGGCAGGGGGCGAAATTTTGCCGGTTCGGCGACAACATGCGCGAGGTGGCCGTGACCGAGGGCGACAAGGTGGCCGCGCAGTTAAAGTTCGGTTACTTGGTCAATGGCTACGGCGTCGGCGATCTGGTCAAATCCGTCAACGCGGTTTCCGCGAAAGCCGTTGATAAGCTGGTCCAGGAATATCAGGACACCTATCAGGTGGCTGCGGATTTACGCCAGGGCGGCCCCCGGCACGATTCCGTGCGCGAGGCTGCGCGCATCGAACTCGGCCTGCGAGCGTTCCTGAAAGCCGGCAATTTCAAGGGCTTCACCACCACGTTCGAGGATTTGCACGGGCTGGCCCAGCTTCCAGGCATCTCCGCCCAGCGGCTCATGGCCGATGGCTATGGCTTCGCCGCGGAAGGCGATTGGAAGACCGCGGCATTGTTACGGGCGATGAAAGTCATGGCGGGCGGCCTGCCTGGCGGCACCTCGTTCATGGAGGATTACACGTATCATCTCAATCCGAAGGGTAAAAAGGTCCTCGGCGCGCACATGCTGGAAATCTGCCCGTCCATTGCCGACGGCAAACCTTCCCTGCAGGTGCATCCGCTTGGCATCGGCGGCAAGGCGGACCCCGCACGGCTCGTTTTCAACACGCCTGCGGGCCCGGCGTTGAACGCATCGCTGATTGACCTTGGCAACCGGTTCCGTCTGTTGGTCAACGAAGTGGATGTCGTCCAGCCGGACCAGCCGATGCCCAAACTGCCCGTCGCCCGGGCGGTCTGGGAGTGCCGGCCGGATTTCGAAACGGCCTGCGCCTCGTGGATCTACGCCGGTGGTGCGCATCACACCGGCTTCAGCCAGGCCGTCACCGCCGGGATGCTCGAAGATTTCGCGGCCATCGCCGACCTGGAATTTTTGCTCATCGGCGGGAAGACCACCGTCTCCGAATTCAAAAAGGAACTTCGCTGGAACGAAGTTTATCACGCCCTTAACCGGGGTTGGGCGGTCTAAGAAACCGGGCAAACGCAGACGCAATCCATGAGCGCGAAATATACGATTGGTCTGGATTACGGAACCAACTCCGTACGCGCCCTCATCGTCAATACTGCCGATGGACAGGAAGCCGGCACGGCCGTCTGGAATTACGGGCACGGAACCCAGGGCGTCATTCTGGGGCGCGATCCCAACCTCGCCCGGCAGCATCCCGCCGATTACATCAAAGGCGCGGAAATTGCCATCCAGCGGGCGCTGGCGGATGCAAGAAGGAACGTGCGCGGTTTCCAACCGGGGCAGGTGATTGGCATGGGAGTGGACACGACCGGCAGCACGCCGTTGCCCGTGGATGCCACGGGACAACCCCTCGCGTTTGACCGGCGGTTCGCCAAAAATCCGGCGGCCATGGCGTGGTTGTGGAAGGACCACACCGGCGTGGCCGAGGCCGCCGAAATCACCGCGCTGGCAAAAAAAATCCGCCCGCAGTTTCTCGCCAGGTGCGGCGGCATTTATTCGAGTGAATGGTTTTTCAGCAAGATTTTGCGCTGCCGGCGCGTCGCACCGGAAGTCTTCAACGCTGCCCATTCCTGGGTGGAACTGGCGGACTACGTGCCCGCCGCGCTGACCGGCACGGAGCATCCGGACCGGTTCATCGCGGGTGTTTGCGCCGCCGGTCACAAGGCGATGTGGAACACCAAATGGGGAGGGTATCCCGACGCGCCATTTCTGGCCCGGCTCGATCCGAAGCTCGGCAAGCTTCGTGCCCGCTTGACCCCGCGCGTCCAGGCGATTGATCGAGCCGTCGGCGGACTCACGGCCGCGTGGGCGAAAAAAACGGGTTTGCGGGCGGGAATTCCCGTCGCGGTTGGTGCGTTTGATGCGCACCTGGGTGCAGTTGGCTCCGGCATCACGCCGGGAACGCTTGTTAAAATAATCGGGACCAGCACCTGCGACATCGCGGTCTGGTCCAATCCGAAAAGGCTGGCAGACGTGCCGGGCCTGTGCGGCATCGTGGATGGGAGCGTGCTGCCGGGATATTTCGGGCTGGAAGCGGGCCAATCCGCCGTGGGGGACATTTTCAACTGGTGGGTGAACTACATCCAGCCCGGCGGAAAAACTCCGCTGTCACATCGGGAACTCGACGCGGCGGCGTTGAGGTTGAAGCCCGGCGAAAGCGGATTGCTGGCGCTGGACTGGAACAACGGCAACCGGACGATTCTGGTGGACCAGCGGCTAACGGGCCTGCTCATGGGCCAGACATTGTACACGACGCCGGTGGAGATTTATCGCGCGCTCATCGAGGCGACGGCCTTCGGCGCGTTGACCATCATCAACCGGTTTGAAGAGTACGGGGTCAAGATCCGGCAGGTCGTCAATTGCGGCGGTATTGCGGAGAAAAGCGCCATCACGATGCAGATTTATGCGGATGTGACCGGGCGGCCGATGAAAATATCGCGGTCGGCCCAGACCTGCGCTCTCGGCTCGGCCATCGCGGCGGCGGTTGTCGCGGGGGCGCACAAAAATTACGCCGCAGCGCAAAAGGCGATGACCGGCCTCAAGCCGCGTGTCTTCAAGCCGGATCCCAGGGCTCATGCGGTTTACAAAGAACTTTACGCACTTTACCGGCAACTCCACGATGCTTTCGGCACGAAGGCGTGGAGCGGTAATTTGCATGGTGTGATGAAGCGGTTGATTGAAATCCGTGACCAGGCAAGAAAATAACTGCCAATCACGGAATCCGCCAAACCCACTAAACGGAAATATGTTGGAAGAACTGAAAGCAAAAGTCTGCCAGGCCAACCTTGATTTGGTCGCGGAAGGTCTGGTCATTCAAACCTGGGGCAATGCCAGCGCCATCGACCGCGAGCACGACCTCGTGGTCATCAAACCCTCCGGCGTGCCTTACGCCGGCCTGCGGCCCGAACACATGGTCGTCGTCTCGCTGGAAACCGGCCGGGTGGTCAAAGGCAATTTGAAACCGAGTTCCGACACGCCGACCCATCTGATGCTTTATCGCGCCTTCCAAGGCATTGGCGGGGTGGTCCACACGCACAGCCATTACGCGACGGCCTGGGCGCAGGCGCGGCGGAGCATTCCTGCCTATGGCACCACGCAGGCGGATTACTGGCATGGGGAAGTGCCTTGCACGCGCGCGTTGTCCCCGGAGGAAATTCGTGGCGATTACGAGGAAAATACGGGCAACGTGATTCTGGAGAGGTTCAAAAAATTAAATCCGCTGGATCACCCGGCGGTTCTGGTGGCCAGTCACGGTCCCTTCACCTGGGGCAGGAATGTTGAGGAAGCGGTTCGCAACGCGGTGGTGCTGGAGTTTGTTGCGCGGTTGGCGGGTGAAACGTTGCGACTCAACCCCAAAACCAGACCGATGCCATCCGCGCTGCTCAACAAGCACTTTCAACGGAAACACGGACCGGAGGCTTATTATGGGCAGAAACGGCAAAATGAAAAATAGCATGAAAAAATATATTCACTTCATTTTCCTCGGATTGACGGGGACTGGAATCGTCGCCTTGACGGGCTGTTCCAGCCTGTCGGGTGGTGCTCCCAAGTCAGCCCATCACGAATCCATCAGCCGCATCACTGAAAAAGGGTTTGGCCACCTGCCGGACGGACGGTCGGTGGAAATTTACACGTTGCGCAATACGAACGGGATGGAAGCGCGCATCCTGACCTATGGTGGCATCGTCCAGTCGCTCCAGGTGCCGGACCGGAAGGGCAATTTGGGTGACGTTGTGCTCGGTTACGACAAGCTCGATGGCTATCTGACCAAGAGTCCTTATTTTGGCGCGCTGATTGGCCGTTATGGCAATCGCATTGGCGGCGCCAGATTCGCGCTCGAAGGCAAAACCTACACGCTGGCAACCAATGACGGTCCCAACACGCTCCACGGCGGCCTCAAGGGCTTTGACAAGGTGATCTGGAACGTGGTCAAGGCTGACGTCGGGTCGCAAGGCCCGCAGTTGGAATTAAATTATCTCAGCCCGGACGGCGAGGAAGGGTTTCCCGGCAACCTGACCGTCACGGCGACCTACACGCTGACGGAAGACAACGGCCTGCGCCTGGATTTCACCGCGACGACCGACCAGCCGACGGTCTGCAACCTGACGCATCATTCCTATTTTAACCTGGCCGGGCAGGGGAACGGCGACATTCTTGGCGACATCGTCTATATCAACGCGAACAGTTTCACCCCGGTGGATTCCCATTTCATTCCCACCGGTGAAACCAGGTCCGTGGACGGCACGCCGTTTGATTTTCGCCAGCCGACAGCGATTGGCGCCCGGATGAACAGTGATGACCCGCAAATGAAATTTGGTCCCGGTTACGACCACAACTGGGTCATTAACAAGCCTCCGGGAAAGCTGGGGCTCATGGCGCGGGTCTCTGAGCCGGCCAGCGGACGGGTCATGGAAGTGTTCAGCACCGAACTGGCCCTGCAATTTTACAGCGGCAATTTTCTGGATGGCACCATCAAAGGCAAGGGCGGGGCCGTTTACCAGCGCCATACCGCTTTCTGCATGGAACCCCAGCATTATCCTGATTCGCCCAACCAGCCGCTTTTTCCCACCACCGAATTGAAACCCGGCGAGACCTATCGCAACACCATCATTTACAAGTTCAGCGCTGAATAACCTGTTCGCCGATATTTTATTCCATGAATGAAATGACCAACAACGTGGAGGTGGCCACCAACGCACTCGCCACAAGTTCTGTGACGGGGGGATTGAATGGCACGGTGTTCAATGGTCTGGACCTGGCCGTTATTATCATATTTGCCCTCGGCATGATTGCGACCGTGTGGTTCTCGATGCGCAAGAAGAACGAGTCGGGCAAGGACTACTTTCTGTCGGGCCGCGACGCCAACTGGCTGCAAATCGGCTCTTCAATCTTTTCCTCCAACATCGGCTCCGAACACCTCGTCGGTCTCGCTGGCGCCGGCTTTGTGACCGGCATGGCGATGGCGCATTGGGAAATGCACGCCTACTGGATTCTCATCCTGGGCTGGGCCTTCGTGCCGCTCTATGACCGCATGAAGGTGTTCACCATGCCGGAATTTCTTGAACTGCGTTTCAGCCGCGGCTCGCGTAACGTCCTGAGCCTGCTCACCATGGCCAGTCTGGTGCTCACCAAAATCGCCGCCACGATTTACGCGGGTGACGTCGTCATCCGCACGTTGTTGAACGTGGATCACATCAACCTCTTTGGTCATCAGATAGACGTCTTTTGGGCCATTGCTTTGGGGCTGGCCTTCACCACCGGCCTTTACACGGTTTTTGGCGGCATGCGTGTGATCATGTACACCGCCGTGCTTCAGGCGCCGGTGCTCATCTTCGGCTCCGTTTGTATTCTATTCATGGGACTTCGTGTCCTGGGTCACGGCAGCCTCCTTGACGGCTGGCATGCCACCCTGGCGACGGTCGGCGATAATATTCACCTGGTCCGCTCCATTCACGATCCCGACTGGCCCTGGCTGGCGATTCTGCCTGGCTCGGCCATCATCGGCTTTTGGTACTGGTGCACCGACCAGTATATCGTTCAACGCGTGCTCGCCGGCAAAAACCAGCAGGAATCCCGGCGCGGCACCATCCTGGCCGGTTTTTTCAAGCTGACGCCGGTGTTCATCTTCCTGGTGCCGGGCATGATTGCCTTTGCGCTGACCAAGACGCCTGGCGTCGGTTTCAGCACCAGCGGCGATGCGGCCTACACCTCGCTCGTTGCCCAGATTCTGCCACACGGACTTAGAGGCATGGTGGCTTGCGGTATGATTGTCGCGCTGATGGCGTCACTCGGATCCAAATTCAACGCCTCCGCCACACTTTTCACGATGGATTTCTACCGGGAATGGCATCCCAACGCCTCCGGCAGGACCGAGGTGATCGTCGGCCGCATCGCCACGGCTGTGATAGTCTTCATCGGCATCTGCTGGGTGCTGGTGATCAAGAACCTCCACATGCCGCTATATCTGTATCTTCAGAACGTGCAGGGCTATCTCTCACCCGCCATCGCCGTGCTGTTCGGCATGGGCGTGTTCTGGAAACGCGCCACGGCTCCGGCCGCCCTGTGGGCCTTCGTCACCGGAATGTTGGGTGGTTTCGGACGCCTCGCGCTCGACCTCGTCATGCGAGGCGATGCCGACGCGGTGTCCAAGCTTAAAGTCGATCATTACCACGGTGTCATCACTCAAACCCAATATGACACGGGCATGGCTGCCATTCGCGCCACGCACAACGGTTTCCTGTTCGACCTTTGGAACATTCACTGGCTGTATTACTGCGAAGGGTTATTCGTGCTCACCGCCGTACTGATGGTCATCATCAGTCTCCTGACCAAGGCGCCGGATCCCAAAACGGTCAAATACACCTGGTATGGCGCCACGCCGGAGGAAAAGGCCGCCACCAAAGCCAGTTGGAACGCCATGGACGTCGTCCTGAGCCTGATTGTGGTGGGCTGTGTCGTCCTGTTTTACATCAAGTTCTGGTGACTGAACCATTTTGCAAAGGCTGTGATGAGTGCCGCACAAGGTTGCAGACCTCTTCGCCGGGAACATTCTCGCTTTATGCCAACGCCCAGCCCGGAATGATTTCCTGGTCGAGCGGCGTCGGCTCGACACCGGCCAACAGTTTTCGTTCCGCCAGGATGCCAATCATTGCCGCGTTGTCGGTGCAAAGCTCTTTTTCCGCAAGGCGCAAGGCCAAACCTGCGCCGGCACACGCCCTGGCCAGCTCGCGGCGCAAGGCGCGATTGCACGTCACGCCACCGGATGCGGTTACGCAACGCACGCCGCTGCGTTTTGCGGCGCGCAGGGTTTTCACCACCAGCACCTCGACAATCGCGGCCTGAATGCTGGCGCATAAATCACGGACCTGCTGCGCATCGTTCAACACATCCGGATGGTCGCGCAGAAAATAGCGCACGGAGGTTTTCAGGCCGCTAAAACTGAAATCGTCGCCGGCATCGGTGAGCAGCGGGCGTGGAAAGTCAAAGGCCTTCGGGTTTCCATGTTCCGCGAGCCGGTCAATTTCCGGTCCGGCGGGGTAGGGCAGCCCCATCAGTTTGCCGGCCTTGTCAAAGCATTCGCCGGCCGCATCGTCCATCGTCGAGCCGAGGACGGAATGTTTTAATTCCGCTTCCACCCGCACGAGCAGGGTGTGTCCACCGCTCACAATGAGCGAAACGTTGGGTTGAAAACCGGAGAAATCCGCAACAGGCGGCTGGCCGGAAATCCATGGTGAATAGAGATGGGCCTCATGATGGTGGATGCCGAGGAACGGCTTTTGCAGGGCAAACGCAACGGCCTGGGCGGCCTTGAATCCAACCAGCAAGGCGGTGGGCAATCCGGGCCCCTGCGTGGCGGCGACCGCATCGAGTTGCTCCGGCCGGATGTTTGCTGACTGCAACGCCGCCTGGGTAACCGGGATCAGATTCCGCAAATGTTCGCGCGCGGCGAGTTCCGGTACGACGCCGCCATATTCGGCGTGCAGGCTGACTTGCGAGGCGATGAGGTTGGAAAGAATCCTGCCGTCGCGCACCACGGCGGCGCTGGTTTCGTCACACGAGGTTTCAAGGGCCAGAATGATCATGGTGATGCCGCTTCCACGCGAAGCGGCTATCTGACCGCGACTTTTTCCGGCCTGGACAGCTGGGTGTAAAGCAAAATGCCTTTGAGCAGGTCCTCGGCGCGTTCCAGTTGCACATCCTGGAGCGTTTCGATCCGGGCGCGTTCTTCGGGGTTCAATGCGGCCAGACCGCCGGGCGAGCGCTTGAGTATCAATGCGCCCTTTTCTTCGTCGCTCATGGGCACAATCACATCGGGCGTGATGCCGTGTTCATGGATGACCCGGTGGCTGGGCGTGTAATACTTGGCCGTGGTGAGCTTGAGCGCGGAGCCGTCGTCGAGCGGGAAAATGCTCTGCACGGAGCCTTTGCCGAAGGTTTTCTCGCCGAGAATGACCGCGCGATGCAAATCCTGCAAACAGCCGCTGACAATTTCCGAGGCGCTCGCACTGCCCAGATTGACGAGCACGACCATCGGGACGCCTTTCAGTTCGTCACCGTGACCTTCGGCGCGCCGGGTTGCATTTTGGTCGGCATCGCGGCCCTCGGTGGTGACGACGAGCTGCCCGCGCGGCAGGAATTTGCTGCAAACCCCGACTGCTTCATCGAGCAGGCCGCCGGGATTCTCGCGCAAATCAAGAATCAACGCCTTCATGCCCTGGGCCTTCAATTTTTCCAGGCCCGCCTCGAGTTCGTCGCTGGTGTTGTCGCCAAATTGGGTGATGCGGATGTAGCCGATTTTGTCCGGGCCGAGCGGGAATTCCTTTTTGCCGTTGATGTCTTTCACCATGTCCAGATTGATGACCGCGCGGGTCAGGTTCAGGTCCCGGGTCACTCCGGATGACGGACGTTGAATTGTCATGGAGACTTGCGTGCCGGGTTCGCCGCGAAGCAGTTTCACCGCGTCGGTCAGAGGCATCTTATCGGCGTTCCGGCCGTTGATTTTGATGATGCGGTCGCCGGCCAGAATACCCGCGCGGAATCCCGGCGTGTCATCCATCGGCGTGACCACCGTGACATAACCGTCCTTCATCGAGACCACCAGGCCGAGTCCGCCAAATTCGCCTTCGGTGTCACTCTGCAATTCCTGATACTCGTCGGGGTCCATAAACTCGCTGTGCGGGTCAAGCGAGTCAATCATGCCCTTGAGCGCGTCATAAACCAGGTCGTGATACGTTAGCTTCGCGCCGTCCACGTATTCCGTCCGCACCTTTTCCAGCACGTTGGCGAACAGCTCCAGGTTGGGATAAACCGAATCCTTGGCTTCCGACGCCTGCGCCGAGCTCAGGTAAATGCGCGTGCCGACCATGAGATTCAGCAGCAGCGCCGCAATGACCAGTCCATAAATCAAACGTCGTTTCATAGGCGGAGGGAAATTATCACAAATCCGGTCAATATCGAATCATGTTTTACCCCGTAACAGCATTTCAATGAACGGCAGGTCGCCGGGCACGGTGACCTTGGGGTTCGGGGCGATGCTCGATACCAGCCGGACCGGCTGGCTGATTAATTCGCACGCCGCGGTGTCGTCCGTGAACACGAGGCGGCGGCGGCGCACTTCCGTCAGCGCGCGCCGGATGACTTCGACCCGAAAAGTCTGGGGCGTTTGCACCGCCCACAGTTTCGAGCGGTCGAGTGTGCGTTGAATCAGCCGGCCATCCGCGGATTCCTTGATCGTATCGGTCACGGGCTGCGCGGCAACGGCGGCCCCGCTTTCGTCCGCGGCCCGGACCGTTGCCGCAATCAACTCTCCGTTGGTGCAGGGCCGCGCGGCGTCCTGGATCGCCACAATCTCCGCCGTCACGGGCAAGGCTTCCAAACCGTTCCAGACCGAATCCTGCCGTTCCACCCCGCCCACGGCGATGCGAAACGGCTTTTGCAATTGAAACCTCGAGGCCAGCTCCCTAAAGGTTTTTTGCATGCCGTCGCGCACGACGAGAATGATTTCGTCAATGCACTGCGCATCGTTGAATCGTTGCCAGGTGTGGGCGACCACCGGGCGGCCGGCCGCTTCGAGAAACAATTTGTCCACGGTCGGTCCCATGCGGGTGCCCCTGCCGGCGGCGACAAGAATGGCAGCATTCATTTTTTCCAGTCTAAAGTCCAAAGTTCAAAGTCCAAGGCCAAAAACTCGCAGACCTGATTTTCAGCCGGCGGCAAAGTTGACGGTGTTGCTGGGCGGTGTGAGCGGATGTGCATCACCGTCCATCCACGCCCAGGTCCGCCCACCTGCACCTTGTTCTCGGGACGCCGCCGAGGGCGATGACGGCGGAGTGCGGCCGTCCCCGGCCGCTGCAATGTCCTAACGGCTGCGCGCTCTGTTCAATTCGATTACGGCTTGCCTGACCACGTGGCTGCGCCCGGGGACGGCCACACTCCGGCAGGCGGCGGACAACGAAGCCGCGTCCAGCGAACCAGAGCGGTTCGCTTTCCAGCAGACCGCAAACGTCGCGCAGACGTTTGCGCCATGACACGGCAGGCGGTGGGCGAAATATCAACGCCAATCCTGGCGCGTGAATTTTCAAAGGAACGCCGGACGAGGCTTATACTTGTAGAAGTTATAAGGTTGAAACCCACTTCAAGAAATCTTTTTTGATGGCTTTCCTGGTGGTCGTCGGAAACTTTGCTTTGAAAAATTTGCTCCCCTTAACCCGCGGGCTGCCAATCCAGCACTTTCAGCTGTACCGAGTGCTTGCCGTTGAACTGGTTGATCTGCGGCGCAAAGGCCAGATCAAATTTCCCGACCGGCAAAGATTCCGCGCCGCCATTCCACCAAAGGGCCTCCAGCGTGACCAGGCCATCGGTCACCCACATTTTGACGTGCTGTTTGTCCGCGCCGAGGCGCTGAAGCGGGCGCGCGTGCGTGAGCTGGCGCGCCCGGAATTGCACACTGGGATTGCCCTGGCCCGTCGGTTTCAAACGCGACAATTCCTGAAGCGACGGCAGCGTCATTTCATCCAGCCCCACTTCCGCGTCGAGGCGCAGCGGCGGTTGCAAATCCTCCGGTTTCAAGGCGCGGCGCGCCAGTTCATTCAGCCGCTGCCGCAACGCATCAAGCTTGTCCGGCCGGATGCTCAAACCTGCCGCCATGGCGTGTCCGCCGTGGCGCACCAGCAAATCGTCGCATTCGCGCAACGCGGCGGCCAGATCGAAGCCGGCAATGCTGCGGCCCGACCCGCGCCATTCCCCGCCCTCGCCGCCGATGATGATGGTGGGCCGGTAAAATTCCTGCAACACCCGCGAGGCCACGATGCCGACCACGCCGATGTGCCACAGCAATTGTCCCTCCACGATGACAAAATCGGTTTGCGGATTGAAGCGGGCCCGGACCGCGCCGGTGACCGCCTCGACGATGCCGCGCTCGATTTTCTGGCGTTCGCGATTTTGGGCGTCGAGATTTTGGGCGATCGGCATGGCCTCGGCCAGATTGCGGGTCAGCAACAGGCGCAGGGAATCCTCGGCGGTTTCAAGACGGCCGGCGGCGTTAAGCCGTGGTGCGAGCTGAAAGGCGACGTCATGGGTGCCCAGCACGGAGGGCGATTGCGCGGCCTTTTTCAAGGCAATGAGCCCGGGTCGTTGCGTCAGGTTCAACCGCTGCAACCCGGCGGCAACCAGAATGCGATTTTCACCAACAAGTGGAACCAGGTCGGCAATCGTGCCCAATGCAACCAGGTCGAGCAACGGACGCAAATCGAATTCCGCGGCGCCGGGGAGGTTGATTTCGCGCCCGCGCTTGACGAGCGCGTGCGCCAGCTTGAACGCGAGACCGGCGGAACACAGTTCAGTCGAGGGTCGAGGGTCGAGGGCCGGGGGAAAACCGGCTTCCGGTCCTCGACTCCCGGCTTTCGACTCCCGACCCTGTACTTGCGGATTGACCAGCGCCACGGTTTCCGGCCGCGGGTCGGAAACCTGATGATGATCCAAAACAATCACCTCCACGCCGCGGGCGCGGAGGGAATGGATGGTTTCCACCGCCGTCGAACCGCAATCCACGGCGAGCAGGAGGGTGACGGGAAATCGTTTGAGACAATTTTCAACGCCGTCGGCACTCAGGCCGTAACCTTCGTCCATGCGGTTCGGCAGATAAGCATTCACCCGCCACCCCAGCGCGCCCAGGACCTCGGTGAGCAGGGCGGTGGAGGTCACGCCGTCCACGTCGTAATCGCCGAAAATCACCAGCGGTTCTTTTTCTTCGCGGGCACGAAGCAATCGTTCAACGGCGGCGGCCATGTCCGGCAGCAGAAACGGGTCGGCGAGATTTTTCAGGCGCGGCCGCAAAAAGCTGTCGATGGCGGGTGGCTCGCTGAATCCGCGATTGAGCAGGCATTGCGTCAGCAGCGGCGGGATTTTTAGCTGCGCCGCCAGCTGGCCGGCGAGCAGCGGCTGCGGCGGGGCCAGCGACCAGCGGAATTTCATCGGCCGGCCTCTTTTTCACGCCGCGCGGCGACCACGGAGAGCGTGAGGGAGATGAACAGGATCCCGGCGACAACGAGCAATGACCCGGCGGTGGGAATTTGAATTTGAAACCACTGCGCCGGCCGGTCGTGCGGTTCGACCAGCATTTTGACACCGATAAAAACCAGCACCCCCGACAGCCCGATTTTCAAATAACGGAAATAACCCAGCGCGCCGGCGAGCAGAAAGTAAAGCGACCGCAAACCGAGAATGGCAAAAACATTTGAGGTGAAAACGATGAAGGCCTGGCGCGTCACGGAGAACACCGCGGGAACGGAATCCACGGCAAACACCAGGTCGCTGGTTTCGACCAGCAGCAGCACCAGTGCCAGCGGGGTGAGGGCGAGGCGGCCATCCAGCCGGGTGAAAAATTTCCCGCCGTCCAGGCTTTGAGCGACGGGAAACAATTTGCGCGCGAGCCGCAGCGCGGGATGGTTTTCCGGTTGTATGATGGCCTGGCGCGAAAACAGCATTTTGGCTCCGGCCAAAACGAGAAACGCACCGAACCCGTAAAGGACCCACTCGAATTGATGAATGAGGGCCACCCCGACGGCAATCATCGCGCCGCGCATGACGAGCGCGCCGAGGATGCCCAAAAATAACAGTCGATGTTGAAATGCGGGTGGAACGTGGAACCACGCAAAGATGAGCGCGATGACCAGGATGTTGTCCAGCGAGAGTGAAAGTTCGATGACATAGCCGGCGGTGAATTGAACCGCTGCTTCCGGACCGTGCCAATGCGCCAGCGCCCCGGCAAACAGCATGGCCAGTGCAAACCAAAGCGCCGTCCAGGCGAAGGCTTCATGGAATTTGACCACGCGCGCCCCGCGATGAAACACGCCCAGATCGAGCGCGAGAAAAACCAGGACGCAAACGATGAAGCCGAGCCAGTGCCAGGGTGTGATTGCCGCCGGGTCCATTTACGATTTACGATTTACGATTTACGCACCGACTGCAAATGGATTCGTCAATCGCGAATCGCGAATCGCAAATGCCTACACCTTCGCGGACGCCGTGTCCTGGATCGTCACCTGCGAGGCGCCGATGTGCGGGCGCTCGCCCTTGTGCCACCACAGCACGAATGCGCTGGCAATGTAGATGCTCGAATAGGTGCCGGTGATGATGCCGATGAGGAAGGTGAAAGCGAAGTCGTTGATGACGCCGCCGCCGAAAATGAACAGCGACAGGGTGGCCAAAAACACCGTGCCGCTGGTGATGATGGTGCGGCTCAGGGTTTGATTGAGCGCCTGATTGATGACGTCCTTGAACGAGCCGCGCACGCCCAGCTTCAGGTTTTCGCGGATCCGATCGAAGATGACGATTTTGTCGTTGATGGAGAAGCCGATGATGGTCAGCAAGGCGGCGATGACAGTTTGGTTGAATTCGCGCCCCGAAATGGCATTGGCAATGCAGTAACAGCCGATGGTCAGCAGCACGTCGTGGAGCACCGCGACCACCGCGCCGAGCGCGAAGGAAAATTCATAACGGAACGCGACATAGACCAGGATGCCGAACATGGCCAGCAGGCAGGCGATGATGGCCGATTGTAGAATTTCGCTGCCCACGGTGGCGCCGACCTGCTGCCGGCTGAGGGCCTTGAATTGCGCCGCCGGAAATTTGTCGGCGAGGGATTGTTCAACTTTTGAGGCTGAGCCGCTGGAGGTGGTCACCCGAAGGGTTTCGGTGCCGCCAGCGATGTCCTTTTGATACTGGATTTGGGCGTCCTTTTCGCCGATCTGCGTCAGGGCGCCGCGAATTTGCTCCACATCCAGTTTTTGCACGAAGCTGAACTTGGTACTGTCGCCGCCCAAAAAGTCCACGCCGAATAATTTCTCGCCGCGGCCGAAAACCCCGTAACTGAGCGACAAGATGACGAATGCCCAGGTGATGACGAACAACGGCGAGGCGATCCGCATGAAATTGACGTGCGCGCTCCGGATGATGTGAAGCATCGGCAGCGATTTCAACCAGTTGCGGTCGAGCAGGAAGTTGAAAATCAGGCGTGTCACGACGAGCGCGGTGAACAGGCTGGCGGCGACACCGATGGTGAGCGTAACGCCGAACCCCTTGATTTCGCCCGTGCCCATGAAAATCAGAATGACGGACGAAATGAGGGTGGTGACGTGCGAGTCAAAAATGGTGCCAAAGGCGCGGGCATAACCGGCGGCAATCGCGCCGCGCAACGACTTGCCCTTGGCGATTTCCTCGCGCAGCCGTTCGTAAATCAGCACGTTGGCGTCCACCGCCATGCCGATGGTGAGCACCACACCGGCGATGCCCGGCAACGTAAGCGTCGTGCCGATGGAACACATGACGCCGAGCAGGATGATGATGTTGGTGACCAGCGCGATGTTCGCCGTGATGCCTGCAATCCAATAATAACAAAGCATGAACGCCGAAACCAGGATGACGGCCCAGAGGGAGGCATAGATGCCGCTGCGGATGGAGTCCTTGCCGAGCGTCGGGTCAACGTCGCTGGATTCTGCAATCTTGAGCGGCGCGCGCAGCGGATTTTGGAGGACGTTCGCCAGTTCCTGCGCCTCCTGAATGGAATAGCGCCCGGTGATCTGACCGTTGCCGCCTTCAATCGCACTCTGAATAACTGGCGCGGAATACAATTGACCGTCGAGCACGATGGCCAGGTACCGGCCAATATTGTTGCGGGTGACTTCACCAAATCTCTTCGCGCCATTATCGTTGAGCGTGAAATCAATCTGCGGTTCACCCATGTTGCCCCGCACCACCATGGTGCTTTTCACGATGTCGCCCGCCAGGCCGTTCTCCGGTCGTTTCTTTACCACGTAGGTTTCAACCAGCGGCGGCCGGTTGTCGGTTTGCGGTTCGATATGCTTGAGCAGTTCGTAGCCGGGTGGAATCGGCAGATGATTTTCAATGATTTGCTGGCTGTTTTCCTTCACCAGGCGGAATTCGAGGTAGGCGGCTTTTTGGATTTGCTCTTTGGCGCTTTCCTTGTCGGCTTCGGACAAACCGGGCAGTTGTATGAGAATGCGGTTACCGCCCGCCGGTTGAATGACCGGCTCGGCCACGCCAAAGGCATCCACGCGTTTGCGCAGGACTTCCACCGCCTGTGAAATCGCACCGGCGGTGTCCTCCGCCCGCGCGGCAGCGTTGGTGTCGCCGCCGCCGACGCTGGCCGCGAGTGCGTTGGTGTCCATCTCGACGAGGAACGATGTGCCGCCCTGCAAATCAAGGCCGAGCTTGATTTTGCCCGAGGCGTCGCGTTGCAGCTGGTTCAGAATGAAGGTGTTCGGATTCAGCTGGGCCTTCGCGTTGAAGAAGGGGAAATAAGGCTGGATGTCATTGGTGCCGATGGCCTCCTGCAAATTGGCGAATTCGCGGTCGGGCCGCGCCTGTTGCAACGGTGCGACCCGCGCCACGATGCCGGCAAACGCTGTGTCCCGGCCTACCGCGCGCGATTCAAATTCCTTCACCAAATCCCGGCTCGTCGGCGGGTACATTTCGAAAAACGACCAGCAGACGATGACGGCAATGAGAATGAATTTCCAGAAATCGTTATTTTTCATGAACGGCCGGGGAGTCGGATGCGCTGCTGGATTCGAGGATTTCCACCACGGACGACTTGGTGACTTCCATCTTGGCGTCCGCCGAACGCAGGGAAACGGTTTTGTCCTTCACGGTGATGACCAGGCCGACAATGCCGCTGGAAGTGACCACCTTGTCGCCGGACTTGAGCTCTTTGAGCAGCTCGGCCTGTTGCTTGGCGCGCTTTTGCTGCGGTCGAATCAGAATAAAATAGAACACGATGACCAACAGGATCATCGGGGCAAAGGTCATCCAGGCTGGCTGTTGCGACGGGGCTGGCGCGGCCTGAGCCAGAATTTCATTCAATTGATTTATGTGCATATCCTGAAAAGTGGTCGCACACTGTATGCAAGCGCGTGCGTTTGGGCAAGCGTTATTGGCTGGTGGTTAAACCGGCGGACGGCGCTGACTCCGTCGCCTCAGGGACCGTAGGACAGGGCGCCGTCGAATTCGGCAAACAATTTGTCGTCCCCGGGCCCGGGCGCCCCCTTCGACAGATGCACGTCCACCCATCGGCCCTGATAGGCGAAGAAATAATTCACATTGGGCTGGCCATGCGCGGTATAGCTGACCTTGATGAACTGGTCACTCCTTTGAGATTTTATCGACTGCGCGTCGATCAATGAGTCGTGCGCCATGTTCAACCAGTAGAAATTGTACGCCGGGTCATTGCCGGGAAGATTGTTGGCCGGTGCCTCCACGATCAGGACCAGATTGAAACCCGGTCCCGGTTCACTGCGCAGCACAAATTGGTTGGTTTGATCCTGTTTGGTCCAGGTGCCGTATCCCAGGTCCGTGATGATGAGCTTCCAGTTTTGATTCGGTATGGGGATGCTCAGATATTTTGGGGCGTCGGCAGCCTGGTTTTGGGATGGTTTTGCCTGCTCGTCTATCTGCTGCTCCTGCACCGCCAGATGCTGTGCCTGCTCGGCCTGCAACTGCTGGGTGTAGGCGACATAAGCGGCGTTGGCCGCGCTTTGTTTTTCCTCCTTTTTAATGACGCTGTCGGCCAGGGGTTGGTATTTCTGGCGAACCACCGGCGGCAGGTCTTCGTATTTGACCTTCATTGCCATCGTGCCGCGTTGCAGGACCAGTCCGTCGCCGAGGATTTGGGCCACGCTCGGATCTGCCAGCACGTCGCCGTATTTATTGGTAATGGAAAGCGACAGCTGGTCTCCCACACCGGGGGCTACGGGAGCGGCAGGGACTGGTTTTACCGCAAAAATTGAAATCAATGCGGCGGTCAAAAACGCCAGGGTTTGTTTCATATGACTCGGGTTGCTACAGCCGGTTTCGTGCCGTAAATGGGCCTTAAAACTGTTGTATTGCCACGGATGGTATAAGCTTCCAATCTCGCAGGGATTGAATCAAATGGGAGCGCGGGCGGCTCGCCCGCGGGTTTCCGAATCAGGCTCACACGGGCGAGCCGCCCGCGCTCCGGTTGCACAAATTTCCGTGAGGTTGGAAATGATTTTGAGCGGTCCACCCCAGGTAGACACCGGGTGCCGACCTTGGGTTGAATACGGAATCCCGTTGGGTTTCGGTCGTAACCTGACTATGATTGCACCAGTGCTTCTTTTACTTCCGGCTCAACCCACTTATGGTGTTCCTTGATAAGGTCCACGAGGCGTTCCACGGCTTCAGCCTCGGGGATGTTGAATTTGATGGCCTGCTTGCCGACGTAGAGGTTGATCTTGCCGGGCGCACCGCCCACATAACCGAAGTCCGCGTCGGCCATTTCGCCGGGACCATTCACGATGCAGCCCATGATGGCAATCTTCACGCCCTTGAGATGTTCCGTCCGGGCCTTGATGCGCGCCGTTACCGTCTGGAGATTGAACAAGGTTCGCCCGCAGCTCGGGCACGCCACGTAATCGGTCTTGAACGACCGGCAGCCCGCCGCCTGTAAAATATTGTAAACCAGCCGCAATGACTGTCCGCCGCCGGCTTCGCCGCGAATCAAAATCGCGTCGCCAATGCCATCCGCCAGCAGCGAGCCGATGACGACCGAGGCGCGGAGCAGGGCGATTTTGGGTTCCAGCGTAACAGGCTCAAAGTTCGTGCAATCCTTGAGCAATACAGGATTATTGCGTCCCAGCCGCTTCAGTTTCGCCGCCAGCAGCCGGAAGGCGGTGATGGCCGGAAGTTTCACGCCGTCCTTCACCGTGACGAGCTGGGTCTCGCAGTTGATTTCAAACTCCTGCGTCGGATCAATTTCGGCGACATTGAGGTCTTCGTAAATCGCTTCCGGTTTTACGTCGTCCTTGGGCCGGATCTTGTGGGCGACCTTGTCCCACGTGCCCCGCGTCACTACCACGCGAACGGTCTGCTCGCCGCCGCATTTGATGTTTTCGTTCAGTTCAATCTCCGGCGTTTCGCGGCGGGCAAAGTGGAAAGGGTCAAAAGGGAATTCGGAATTCGGAATTTGGAATTCGGAACTTGAAAGAATGGGAATCTGGGCCAGCAGATCGCGGCAGACTTCGATTTCGCGCGGGGAATCTTCCGTGAGCGAGACGCGGATGGTGTCACCGAGGCCGTCGCACAACAGCGAGCCGATGCCGATGGCGGATTTGATGCGGCCGTCCTCGCCTTCGCCCGCCTCGGTCACGCCCAGATGAATCGGATAATTCCAATCCGGCCCTTCCTGTTCCAACCGTGCGACCAAAAGGCGATAGCACTCGATCATCACCTTGGGATTGGATGATTTCATCGAGAACTTGAAATTGTGGAAGTCGTGTTGCCGGCAGATGCGGGCGAATTCCAGCGCACTTTCAACCATGCCGAGCGGCGTGTCGCCGTAGCGGTTCATGATGCGGTCGGAGAGCGAGCCGTGGTTGGTGCCGATGCGGAGCGCGCGCTTCAGCCGGAGGCATTCCAGCACGAGCGGCGTGAATTTCTCCTCGATGCGTTTCAACTCCGCGGCATATTGCTCGTCCGTGTACTCCTTGGTGGCAAATTTCTTTGAATCAGCGTAATTCCCGGGGTTGACGCGCACGACCTCGACCCATTTCACCGCTTCCATGGCGGCTTCGGGCTTGAAATGAATGTCGGCCACAATCGGCACGAAACAGTTCTGCCGGCGCAATTCGGCGGCAATGTTCTGCAAATTTGCCGCGTCCTTGACCGTCGGCGCGGTGATGCGTACGAGCTGACAGCCGACGGCGACGAGTTCGAGGGTCTGCTTCACGGACTCGGCGGTGTCCATCGTGTCGCAGGTGAGCATGGACTGCATGACAACGGGATGCTGGCCGCCGATGATGACCCCGCCGCGGGTCGGGTCGCCAATGACGACCTCGCGCGTCTGGCGCCGTTGATACCGGTACGGTGATTCGCAGTAGCGCATGGATTATTTGGCCGGCGCCGGCGGGGCCGCGGCGGGAGCGGTGGTTTGCTCGATTTGCGCGTTGTTGTTGAACATCGCGCGGAAAAGCTGCCACCGTTTGATGTCTCCGAAATACGTGACGTAAAGCATGAAGGAAATCAGCATGACGGCAAAGACGGTGGTGACGTATTCCACCAATCTGACGTTCATCGGTCGTCGTCGGATTTTTTCAACCAAGGACATCAAAATGTGGCCGCCGTCCAGGACCGGAATTGGCAGCAGATTAATGATGGCAAGGTTTATGTTCAGCAATACCAGAAAATTGAGCGCGAGCCGGTAGTCAGTTTTCAACTCGATGGCGAGCATGGTGAGAATGCCAACGGGACCGGTCAAATCCTTGACGCCTACGCCGGTTTCATGAGAATGAACGAGCGCGCTGATGACCATGAAGGTTTGATTCAGAACGCCGCCGACATTCTCCCAAGGCGTCGGTCCCGGCCGCTGGACGATGTAAAGCTGTGTTGATTCTCCGCCCAGCATGACACCGATCTGGCCAAACTTCGTTCCGGGATCAACGGTGGGTGTGACATTTAAAGTTATTTTTTCCGCGCCGCGTTGAACGCGCATTTCCGTCGTTTCCGCGCCGCGTTTGCGAATCAGCCCGATCAGTTGTTCCTGACTGGCCACTGGTACGCCTGCGAACGAAATGATGACATCCTTTGGCTTGAGTCCGGCTTTCTCCGCCGGCGCTTTGGGCACCACCTCAACCACCTCCGGATGGTCACGCGGATCGAGATTCAACATTTTGAGGCCGATGGCATTGTCGGTCGTTGCCCGAAGCTGGTAGGAGTTTTCCTTGCCCTCATGTTCGATGACGACCGGCAGCATGGTGGTGCGTGCAACCACGGTGTCCATTACCACGTCCTGCCAGGAATTGATTTTCTTGCCGTCCACGGATTTAATGATGTCACCCTCGTGCAGGCCCAGTTTGGCTTCCGCCGAGCCGGGTTCAACGTAACCGATGATGGGCGGATTTACGGGCACCGGCAGGCCGGCAAAATAAATGATCGTCGCGATGGCGAAGGCGAAGACTACATTCATGAACGGCCCGGCAAAGGCCACGAGAATCTTGTGCCATGGCGGTGCCGGTGGCACGGCCCCGGTCGTCCCGCCTTCGAGCGCCTCGGCCGTGAGCATCTGCGGCAATTTCACGAAACCGCCGGCGGGAATCCAGCGCAACGAATACTCGATGCCGTCGCGTTTCCAACTGTAAATCTTCGGGCCGAACCCGATGGCAAATTCCTCGACCTTCATGCCCAGCTTGCGCGCGACCCAAAAGTGGCCGAACTCGTGAATGGAAATGGCCGCACCGAACAACACCAGCACGGCGGCCACAACATAAATAATGGTCAAAATAGTCATGTAAAAATCAACCTTAGCACAAGGACACTATGATTATATCAGCAAAAAGCCTGCCCGCAATCTTTGCGCATGGCGGATTAGAGCGTGGCTGCGTGATGGCGTGCCCAGGCATCGGCCTCCAAAATCTGCTCCAGCGACGGGTGCGGTATGACTTTATGCGCATCCATCGTGCGTTGAACGGTTTCCGTGATCTGCGGGAAATTGATTTTGTGGTTCACGAAGGCTTCGACGGCGATTTCGTTCGCCGCGTTCAACACTGCCGGCAGGGTGCCCCCGGTTTCACCGGCGCGGCGCGCCAGATTCAGCGCCGGAAACTTCTCCGCATCCGGTTCTTCAAACGTGAGGTTGCCCAGTTGGGCGAGGCTGGTCTGCACGCGCCCGCTCGACACCCGGTCGGGATACGTGAGGGCGTATTGAATGGGCAGGCACATGTCCGGCGTGGAAAGCTGCGCGAGCAGCGAGCCGTCCACAAATTCCACCAGGGAATGGACCACGCTTTGCGGATGCACCACCACGCCGACGCGCGCCATCTCGACGTCGAACAGCCAGCGCGCTTCGATCATTTCCAGCCCCTTGTTGAACAGCGTGGCCGAATCGATCGTGATTTTGCGGCCCATGACCCATGACGGATGTTTCAACGCGCGCTCGACGGTGATGTTCGGAAATTCCTGCTTGGGCGTGTTGCGGAACGGCCCGCCACTGGCCGTCAGCCAGAGTTTGCGGACGGAAGCGGGCGGTTTGCCGTCGAGACACTGGAAAATGGCCGAGTGTTCGCTGTCCACGGCCAGCACGCGGACGCCGTGTTTGCGCGCCTCGGCCATGACAATTTCGCCGGCCATGACCAGGATTTCCTTGGACGCAATGGCGATGTCCTTGCCGGCGCGAATCGCCGCCAGCGCGGGCTGCAAACCCGCCGTGCCGACGATCGCAATCAAAACGATGTCGGCCCCGGGCAGGGTGGCCAGTTTTAACAAGCCGTCCGTGCCGGAATAAATCCTGGCCGAAACGCCGGAGGCGCGGCCCAGTTCACCGGCTTTTGCAGGGTCGGAAATGGAAATGGCTTCCGGTCGGTGCCGGCGGGTTTGCTCCAGCAACAAGCCGGCGTTGTTGCCTGCCGCCAGGCCCACCAGCCGGATGCGATCCGGCATATCTTCCGCGACCTTGACGGTGCTGGTGCCGATGCTGCCGGTGCTGCCCAATAAAACTACATTTTTCATTTTCAAGCCACAGATGGACACAGATGAAACACAGATTACCCTCAAAATACCATTCGTTTGTATTCCACCCGCTCGCGGCCAAGGTTGATCAGGTAACCCAGGTGCATTTCCGTACCGCGCAATTCATTCAAAAGCTGTGCTTCGTGCGCGGACTGATAAACGGCGTCCGTCTTTAACTCCACGATGATTTTGTCAGCGACCAGCAAATCGGCCACGTAATCACCGTCGATAATGCCTTTGAATCGAACCTGGATTTTCGGCTCAAGCACCGCCTTTACCCCGCGAGCTTGCAATTCGACCTGCATGGCGCGTTGATAAACTTTCTCCAGAAAACCAAACCCGAGAATGTTATGAACCTCGAACGCGGCGCCGATAAGGTTTTGAGTAACTGGTCGAAGTGAAAAGTCCTTCTCTCCATTCGTTATCTGTGTTTCATCTGTGTTCATCTGTGGCCTATGGGACCAAAATGTGTCTCAGATAGAGATACATGATGGGCGCGTTGAACAACAGGCTGTCGAGCAGATCCAGAATGCCGCCGATGCCGGGGAAGAATTTGCCGGAATCCTTCACGCCCGCCTCGCGTTTGAACAACGATTCAATCAGATCCCCGATCACCGCGGTCACGCTGAGCAAAACCCCGAGCACCACGGCGTGAATCCAGTTCATGCCCATCATCCGGTTGCCAAAAAAATGCACAAAGACCAGGCTCGCCGCCGTCGAAAGCACAATCGCGCCGCCGAACCCTTCCCAGGTTTTGCCCGGGCTGATGCGTGGGATCATCTTGTGCCGGCCAATAAGCGAACCGACGGCATAGGCGCCGGTGTCGCTGAACTTGGTCAGCAGCACGAAATAAAGCAGGAAGTATTTGCCCTCCACGCCGGGGAAGAAGTTGATTTTCTGGATGAAATTCAGGAGCCACGGCACGTACATCAGGCCGAAGAGCGTCGTCGCAATGGCGACCATGCCCGTCGTCCCGTTGCGCGCGACGAGCTGCCGCACACAGAGCCCGAGCACGAACAAAATGATGAAGCCGGTTTCGAAATCGTTCACGCGCGCCGGCGAACCGGACGTGCCGAGGTGGCCGGTCAGGTTCAGGAATGTCCCGACCATGAGCAGCGCGCCACCGGCCAGCCCGCACCATTTGAAGCAGGCCAGGCCGCGTTTTTCAGCCAACCCGTAAAATTCCGCAAGGCCCGCCAGGGTGAGTAGAAAGACGATGAGCAGGAAGATGCCGTCGGAAATCAGCGTGTTGCTGGAGAACAAAGCGGCAAGAATCACCGTCCAGAGAATCACCGTGGTGATCAACCGGCGGAGAAACACCTGTGCTTTTGAAGGCGTTTGGGCTGCCGCAGCCGCGTCGGACATGCGCGCGGAATTTAGCAGGCGGGGCGCGGATTGCCAGCACCGAGTTATGTCGCGTGCCGCGGTTACCGGGAGCGGCGGCATTGTGCCGGCGATTCCTCAACCCAACGCGGGCAGGCAGCCTGCGCTCCCTGGGAGAAAATCACTTAGCAATTGCGCGGCGCAGGTTTTTATGCCTAATTTGGGTTCGTCCGAACGGCAAGGCTGGGGTCGTAGCTCAGTTGGTAGAGCGTCTCGTTCGCAATGAGAAGGTCGCAGGTTCGAATCCTGTCGGCTCCACCAGCCCCGAAAGTTTTCCGGGCTGCCGCGCCGTAGTGAAACGCAGGCGACCCGGAGACAAAGGGCAAGAGCAAGAATGGTGCGGGCTCAGGCTCGGCAATCCAGCCTTCTTGAACACCGCGACCCAACCAAGACAACCATTAAGAGGTGACCAATGAAAGCAGCACCGATTGAACACATCGAAGCAAAAATCATCAACCTGCTTCATGATGCAAAAGCCCCCAGCCATGCGAGCCAGATAGCCATTCATATTCAGGAAACAAGGGAAGCCACGCTCCAGGCCATTCAACGGCTGGTAAAAAGCAGCACCATCAGGAGCCTGCAGGATTTCACCTTTCTCAAGTCCACCGGTGAAACCGTTGCCTATGCTTTGGCCAACCCGTCGCCGACCACGGTGTCATTCCCGCCGTCCGTTCCGTCTTCGCGGATGACACCGCCAGCCCCGCGTAGTTAAGCGCTGGAAGCCGGGTATCAGCGCCTGCGGTTTCTGCCGGAACGAATTCGGCCGGAATGGATGCACACCCCTAACCTCCTCTGTGATCGTGAGGTGGACATGGCCAAACCTTTTGGTTTGGCATGGTCAACGACGCATAACATTGGCGCGACTTTTGCTTAGGAATCTTCCGACATGGAGACTTGTGCATGGCAGGGAAAGGATTGCCATGTGGGAGTGCTCCAAAACATAACTATTATATTTAAATGTAAATAATCGGGTCACCACGCCTACACAACTTTATGAGCAATCAGGAAGATAAAAATTATGTCTCCGTCGGGTCTTGGATGGGAATGATGTTCGTCACCGCCATACCGTTGATTGGTTTGTTGATGGTGCTCGTCTGGGCCTTCAGCGGCGAGAACGAGTCCCGCAAGAATTATTATCGGGCCATTCTTTCCTGGATTTTAATTCTGGTGCTGTTGGGCGTTGCGGTGGTGTTTGCCATCCAGTGGCTGGGCGGCGTGCCCGCGCTTCAGAAGTTTATTCAAGATCATAACCTGACCCGCAACCAATAGCCACTGTCCGGCCTCGCAAATGGTTGCGGCCTGCGGAGTGATGCGGCGCCTGCCGCTTCGCTTCGCGGCTGACTTCATTTGGCCGCGCAGCGCAGGGGAGTTACAGCGGCCATGACAGACCGGCTGGTGGATTTTCCTGTTCGTTTTCTCAATGAAATCCGGGGCGAAAGGCCGTTTTGGAAGAAGTGATGCCTGAACTGGTGGTCCAATCAGACCGCTGGGCCAACCGTTGAATCCTGCTGATTGGGTAATGATTTCGACTTTTTGAAATCACCCCGTAAGAATTGAATCAACCTTCGGATTTCAAAGTAAACCATGTTGGCCGCCGCGAAAATCAGGATTCCGGCAAGAATTTCCCACATCATTGTGTCCATAACCCCGGGTGTGAGCTAATTCCTTGCCAATTTATGGGGAAAACCCAGCCATGCTACAAAGGGTTTCCTCAAGTCCAGCCGCGCGGGAGTTCGAGGCTTTAACCAGGCCGAATCAGTCACTTTTCTGTTTCCAAAACCTCGTAGCTTTGCGGCAGCAGATGCACATTGAAGGATTCGCGGTTTTCAACGGGAACCCGCCGGCGCAGGCCAAACCCCGTCGGTTCCACCGGCGCCTGGCCGGCAATCACTTCGCCGGTGACCAGATTCCGCAGCCTGGTGAAATTGCCGGTCACGGATACCTTCACGTCCGTCTCCGTGGACCGATAAGATTCCACAATAAATGTGCGATTGTCATAAGCAAAGAGCGCCACCTGGCCGGGACCGTCCAGCCGAACGGGAAAACCGCGCATTAAATACCCCTTGATGGCGCCGGTGACCGTGGGCGGCAGCCGGTACACATCGGCAAAATTGTCGGGAATGGTCAGGACATAAAGCACGCCTTTGGAATAGCGATCCATGAGGAGCAGCGGACAGGCGCCGCCATTGGCCATCGCGCGCACCAGGGGCCATGCGTCGTTCGTAAGGAAATCAATCTCGGGCAGCAGGATGGCTGCATTCGGATCGTCACCGAGATTCGCCCCGTCACCGGCGCCAAAACCGCCGTAAAACTCATGCGCCAGCAGTTTGCGGCCGGTGTAACGCAATTCCACGATGTCGTTGATGCCCCGGTCCTCGAGCGCGTGAAGCAGGCCGGACGTGATGACGACGGATTTGCCGGCGACCAGTTGTTGTTTGATTTTGGCGACGATGTCGGGATCAAACTTGGCCGATTCGGTCAACAGCACCAGGTCCGCGTTGGTGGGGAAATACGGATACAACTCAATCGGAATGCCAATCATGCCGAGGTAATTGTGCAGAAAATCTTCGCCGGTGGATTGATAGGGTTTGTAGCTGGCGATGCCAATCGGGTTGCCGAGCCGGCCGAGGAAGGGGTCCACCTGTTTCAAGCTGTAACTGGCCACCGCGGCCATGGTGGGATCCGTCAAACCGGCCGGATGATTGGTTGCAAAATCCGCCAGCAATTGATGGTAATCAAAACTTGTGTGAAGGTTTTGCCAGGCATCGCGGTCGCCGGGCCGGATGGGCCGGCTCATGGCCGTCCACTCGAACAGCATGATTTGCGGCGCCTTTGCGAACATCGTATCCCAAAGCTGGCTGGCGTAGCGGTCAACATACCGGATGCTAAAGGTGTCCACCCAGCCGCCGCCGTTGCGGCCCGGCGCGATGTTGTCGAAATAGCGGATGATTTCGTAGCTCTCGTACTCCTGTAAATGCTGGTCGGTGGTGACCGGGTCGCGCGTTTCCGTGCCGGTATAGATGCCGTCGAACAATTTTGGCTCCCGATCAAGGTCGTAGCCCGACCCTTGGAAGTGCTCGTACCAGTTGGGGAACTTGATGATGAGCCTGACCTTGGGATTGACCGCGCGCGCGGGTTTGATGATCAAATTTTCCGCCACGTCATCCATCACGGCGAGCCGGAACCGGGTCCAGCTGTTCGTTCCCTTCGCAGCAATGTCGGAATCGGTCTTGGTGCTGTTGAAAAAGAAGTCGTCCTGGATCACTTCGTCGAAATGCCGGGCCGCCAGTTCCGCCGCGTGCTTGACGAATTCCCGGTCCTGCGGGTCGGTGTAACAAAACGACTTGAACTGGCCGGACCCGCCGTCGGACAGCGCCATGCCGCCGGCCACGCGCACTCCGTGGTCGAGGAAGAATTTTTTGACCTGCTCCAGCAGTTCGTCGCCCGCCAGCTCCCGGTTTCGCTGCACCTCGATATAGACCTTGTCCACCTTGAGCTGGCTGCTGATCCGGTCCCAGTCGTCCTGCAGCTTTTGCGGGTCTTCAAAGCTGCGCACCGCGCCCACCGGGATGTAGATGGCCACATCGAAGTTGGTGTAATTACCGGCCCGGCACCAGACGGCCGGCAAAATCACGGCGGCAAAAAAAATGGAACAGGCTTTGGTCTTCATTGGAATCAGTGACGGGCCAAAATAGAGAACGCGCGCTCCGTCTGCACGATTAAAAACAAAATTATAATCATTGAGGCGCAACGTAACGCCGCTGTCTTTTTGTCGGTAGGGACGGCGCGCTGCGCCGTCCGCGCCGCGTTTAGCGGCGCAATCGAGGCTTCATCAACCACCCATGTGTCGCTCGTTCCGTCCGCTACTACGCGGACGGGGACGCCGCAGCGCGGCGTCCCCACCTCGGCATGGCATTGTCGGTCAGCAGTCTGGGCACACTAATTTCACCTTGAACAATGCCGGCTACGGATGGAGATTCTGCCCGATGACTTCGCTCAAAAATAAATGGGTACTGATCACTGGCGCCTCGTCCGGATTCGGCGCGGCGGCGGCGCGGGCGTTTGGCGCGGAAGGCGCGAAACTGCTGCTCGGCGCGCGGCGGGTGGAACGGTTAAAGCAGGTGGCTGGGCAATCGAAGAAAGCCAGTGCGGCGGCGGCGCACTTTCATGAATTGGACGTGAGCCAGACCTCCAGCGTCGATACTTTTATTGCCTGGGCGCGGGAGAAAATTGGCGGTCCGAAGTCCGGGGCCGGAGGTCTGCACGTCTTGATCAACAACGCCGGCGGCGCGCACGGCCTGGACACCGTGGCCGAGGGCCGGGACGCGGACTGGGAGGCGATGCTCCAGTCGAATGTCCTCGGTGTATTGCGCGTGACGCGCGCGGCGCTGCCGTTGATGCCGCACAACGCCGGCGCGAGCATCATCAACATCGGCTCGGTGGCCGGTCACACAGCTTACGAAGGCGGCGCGGTGTATTGCGCGGCCAAGGCGGGCGAACTGCAGATCACCCGCGCCTTGCGGCTCGAATTGCTCGGCACCGGCATTCGCGTCGGCACGGTGGACCCCGGTCTGGCGGAGACGGAATTTTCGCTCGTGCGTTTCAAGGGCGACGCGGCCGGCGCGAAAAAGGTTTATGAAGGCATGCAACCGCTGACCGCCAGGGACATTGCGGAAATTCTGGTCTGGATTGCCCGCCGGCCGGCGCACGTGAACATCGACGAACTCATTGTCAAACCCGTTGACCAGGCGGCGGTGGGGAAGGTTTATCGCCGGAAGAATTAGTTTAACCACGGATGAAACACGGATTCACCCGGATGAATTGTCGTGGTAGGGCGCGTCACTCCGTGCGCGCCGCCTTTCACAAATCAGGCATCTGCGGGCAGAGGACTGCCGTCGGATTAAATTTAAAATCCGTGTCCCTCCGTGTTAATCCGTGGTTGAGCCTTCAAATTCCGCGATTGGCGCGCCAGAGCAGCACGGCGCCGACGGCCTGAAAGATGAAATTGGGCAGCCAGAAAATCAGGTGCGGGCTGAATTCAGGACGGGTGGACAGCGATTCTCCGAGCATGATGAACAGGTAATAAATGAACACCAGCATGAGCGCGATGGCGACGCCGACGTTGGTTTCGCGGCGGTGAACCCGGATGCCCAGCGGGATGCCGATGAGGGTGAAACTGAAACAGGCGAAGGAAAACGCGACGTGCCGGTTGATCTCGACCCGGATCGGTTCCATCAGTTCCGCCCGTTGTTTTTCCACTGACGCCGTCGAGGCCGCGTCCAGGGTTGAGGGCAGGCTGAGCTTGCGGTTCAAATCATCCAGTTCACCGCGCAATTGCCGGATGGTCATGTCGCTGATGGCCGGGTGGTACGGGTGACTCTCCGTGGCTGAGAACGGAATAATGTAGGAGGCCCAGCCCTTGGAAGAATCAATTCTGACACTGTCGTTGGGCATAAGGGTTACCATCTGCGGGTCTAACAAATCGAAAATCAGCTGCTTGTTCTGTTTATCGGACGTCAGCCGTCCCTGCGGCGCGCGAATGGTGGTGGTCACATTGGTTTCATGTTGCAGCACAAAGACCATCACGTCCTGCAAATTGCCGTCGTGGTTTTTCTCCACGTAAACAATGTAGCCGGGGATGTCGCGAATGAACTGTCTTTCGGGCAGTTGAAATTGCATCAAGTCGGCCTGCGCGCGGAACATCAGCTCCTTGAACGCCACGCGCGAGCGCGGTCCCCAATCCAGGTTGATCCAGGCGCTGATGCCGCAGCAGAACAGGCTCAGGAGCAGGACCGGCATGATGAGCGAGAGCAGACTGATGCCGCTGGCGCGCGCGGCGGTGAGCTCCTGGTCGGCGCTGAAACGGCCGAACACCAGCAAGGTGGCCGTCAGCAGACCCATCGGCAGCGCATAGACCCAGAAAAATGGAATCAGCAGTCCAATCGCTTCCAGCACCGTGACGAACCGCACCTGGCCGCTGATGAGCAACGGCAGGATTTCCTTGAGCCCATCGCCAATCAACAACACAAACGTGAACACCGCCATCCCCAGCAACAGGGCGGCCAACACCTGGCGGGTCAGATAAGTGTACAGGGTTTTCATTTTGGTTCGCGGACACGCCCAACCTAAAGCCAAGCCGCCAAATCCGAAATGCCAAAATGCGGCGTTCGGTAGCCGGCTGGGCGGGCAGCTTTGGCGGCCGGTCGCCAAAAATTGCTTGCGACCGGCGCCGACTGGCGGTTTATTACCGCTTGGCAATGGAGTTTGCCTTCCCTCAGGGGAAAACCGCGCCACCCCGAAAATGTTCGGGGCTGAATGTTCAGTGCTGATGACTCCTATCGAATGCAACAATATCGGTAGGATTTTTTTATGCTCATGTATCTGTGGGTCGGTTTGGGTGGAGCCATCGGAAGCGTTGCCCGCTTCTGGTTGAACGGCGTTGTCTCCCGGTATTTCGAAACCTTTCCCCTGGGCACGCTGGTCATCAACGTCACCGGTTCATTTCTCATCGGTTTCTTTGCTGCTTCCACGGGAACGGAAGGACGCTGGCTGGCGTCGCCGTCGTTCCGTGTCTTTTTCATGGTCGGTATCTGCGGCGGCTACACGACGTTCTCCTCGTTCAGCCTGCAAACGCTGAATCTGCTGCGCGACCGCGAATGGCTTTATGCCGGCGGCAACGTGATTTTATCCGTCGCACTGTGCCTGGTGGCCGTCTGGCTCGGCTATCTGCTCGGATCAATGTTCAGTTCAATGAAAGGAAATTGACATGCAAATTCCAAATGAAGCCCTCCTGCTGCGGATTTTCATCGGCGAAAGCGATCGCTGGCAGCACAAGCCGCTCTATGAAGCCATCGTGCTCAAGGCGCGCGAAATGCACCTGGCCGGCGCAACCGTCCTGCGCGGCCCGATGGGTTTCGGCAAGGCGAGCCGGCTACACACCGCCAAAATCCTCCGGCTCTCGATGGATTTGCCGCTCGTCATCGAAATCGTGGACAGCGAGGAGAAAATCAACGGCTTCCTGCCCGTGCTCGATGAAATGGTCGGCGGCGGTCTGGTGACGCTGGAAAAAGTGAAGGTGATTGACTATCGCGCCCCCAAGGACGCGCCGGCGGCCTGATTTCCGGCGGCCCAGGTTGCGCGCCGGGGCTAAGTTTCGTCAACCAGTAGTTTGCGCGGTGAACATGTCCTTCGCGATCACGCCGTCGGCCACCTTGGTCACCGCGCCGGTCATGCAAATCGCAAAATCATCGCCAATCTCGATTTCAATGGTGCCGCCGGGCATGTGCACGGAGATGTTGCGGTCGCACAGGCCGAGCTTGTGCGCCACCGCCGCCGACGCGCTGCTGCTGCTGCCGCTCGCCAGCGTGTAACCCGCGCCGCGTTCCCAGATTTCAATCTGGATGTTGTTGCGGTCAATCACCTTCATGAATTGCACGTTGATGCGCTTGGGAAAACGCATGTGCGTTTCCAGCAATGGGCCGATAAGTTTTGCCAGTTCCGGGCTGATTTTCGGCAGCGGCAGCACGCAATGCGGATTGCCCACCGTCGCCGCGCAAAAGTTGAAACGTTCGCCGCGCAGATGAATCGGTTCGTTGATGACTTCGCGGCGCGGGCCGGCCACGGGGATTTCATCGCTCCAGAAGCTGACCTTGCCCATCTCGACGCGCACAACTTTGCCGCGCTCCGTCACCGTGGCTTTCACCAGGCCGCCGGCCGTTTCGACGGCAAACTCCTCCTTGCCGACCAGTTTTTTGTCCCACAGATAACGTGAAAAAATCCGCAGACCGTTCCCGCTCTTTTCCGCCTCGCTGCCGTCGGGATTGAAAATGCGGACCGCAAATTGCGCCTTTTTGGAGGGCAGGGGTCCGAGCAAAATGCCGTCTGATCCAACGCCGTAGTTGCGATGGCAAATCGTCTTGATCTGCGCGGTCGTCAGCGGCGCCGGCAGGTTCTTCGGGTCAATGACCAGGTAGTCGTTGCCCAGTCCATGATATTTGGTAAATGCCCACAGCATGAATCCAGCATACCTTGCCGCGCGCGAAGCGCAAAACAGAATCAGGGCTGGTCCGGCATTTTTGTGGCGTGCCGGGCTTCCTCCGCGTGAAACTTGTGCAGGAACCGGTGGTACACCGGCGCGAAGAAAATTCCGAGGCTCGTCAGAAATGCCAGGCCGCTGAACAGTGCGTAGCAGCCGGCAAAAATCTTGCCGCCGGTGGTTTGCAGCGACGACACCGGGCCCATGCCGGACAAAATCATGGCCGCATTGACGAAGGCATCCACCCAGGACATGGACTCGAAGACGCGGTAACCCACCATCCCGAGGCCGAGCGCAAACGCGATGAGCAGCAGGCCGACGGCTGCGCTCCGGGCGAGGCGCGCGTAAAATTTACCGCGCGGCAACAATGGTTTTGAACGATGCTCGAACATAACTTCTTGCGCCCTGTGAGCGCCGCAAATGGACGAAATGCGGCGGTCACAGACCGCCGCTACAGTCGTCATTTCGCCACTTGCACGGTGCCAACAATCTCCCGCACATCCTTCAATCCGTGCTTCTGCAAAAATTCGCGGATACCGGCAATCACCTGCAACGGTGTCTGCGGTTCATAGAAATTCGCCGTGCCCACCGCCACCGCCGTCGCGCCGGCCACCATGAATTCAATCGCGTCCGCCGCATTCTGAATTCCGCCCATGCCGATGATGGGAATCTTCACCGCCTGCGCCGCCTCCCAGACCAGTTTGATGGCGATGGGCTTGATGCACGGCCCGGTCAGGCCGCCGGTGACGTTCGCCAGCCTCGGACGCCGCGTTTCGATGTCAATCGCCATGGCCGGGTAACTGTTCATGATCGACAGCGCGTCACTGCCCGCGTCCGCCGCCGCCCTGGCGAACGGCGCGATGCTCACCACGTTCGGACTCAGCTTTGTGATCAACGGCAGCTTTGTCACCTTGCGACACGCGGTCACCACTTGCGAGAGCAACTTCAAATCCGTGCCGAACTGCGCCCCGCCTTCCTTGATGTTGGGGCAGGACACGTTGAGCTCCAGCGCGCCGACCCCGCCAAGGTCGTCGAAATGCCGCGCCACGTCGGCGTATTCCTCGACCGTGGTGCCCCAGATGTTGATGATGGTCGGCACCTTGAGCGTTTTGAGAAACGGCCAGTATTTTTTGATGAACCCGTCCACGCCCGGCCCTTGCAAGCCGATGGCGTTGAGCATGCCGCTGGCAGCTTCGGCAGTGCGCGGCGTGGCATTACCGCGCACCGGATGCAGCCGGATGCCTTTCACGACCACCGCGCCGAGATGGTTCAAATCCAGGAGTTGCGCGTACTCGACGCCGTAACCGAAGGTGCCGGACGCCACCATCACCGGGTTTTGCAACGTCAGTTTGCCGATCTGAACGGACAAATTCACACCGTCATCCGGTTTTGAGACTTTGAATTTTTGACCCTGGACTTTGGACTTCATTTGACCGCCTCCCACTGAACCTGCTGCGAACCGAACACTGGACCCTCGGTGCAGGTGCGCTGATATTCCCAACTCGCGCCGGTCTTGACCGGGATGACGCACGTCAGGCAGACGCCGACGCCGCAGCACATGTGTTCATCCATCGAAAGTTCGGCCGGCACATCAAATTCCCCGGCGATTTTGCCAACCGCCTTCAACATTCCCGTCGGGCCGCACGCATACAGCTTCCGGCCTTTCGCGTGGCGTTTCAGTTCGGCCTGCAACGGTTTGGTGACCAGCCCTTTTTCGCCGTGACTCCCGTCTTCGGTGGCCACGCGGACGTCCCAGCCGAGCGCGCCAAATTCCTTTTCGCACAGGATATCAATCCGTTTGCGGCCGCCGACAAACACGATGCCTTTTTGCGGCGAACGTTGCGCCAGCAGATACATCGCCGCCATGCCGTAACCGCCCGCGACCAGCAGGGGAATCTCGCCGCCGCGTTTGGGCACGGTGAATCCATGGCCGAGCGGCGCGATGACGCTCAGCTCCTCGCCGGCACCCAGCCGGGCGAGCGCGTCGGTGCCCTTGCCGACGGTCTTGTAGAGGATGGAAAATGTGTCGCCGGAAACCTGGAAGATGCTGAATGGCCGGCGGAGCAGGGCGTCCTTCATCGGCAACACGCGGACATGGGCAAATTGGCCGGGCTGGATGAGCCGCGCGATTTGCGGCGCGCGCAGCACGAGGCGGAAATAAGAATCGGTATCGCGCTCGTTGGAAACAATCTGGACGGTTTGCTCAAGCATCGGCGCTTGCCAGCATGGTCGCCCGCGGCAACCCTGTCAACTTTGGGTGTGTGGTCAGCGGGCTTCCGATGCAGATTCAGCTTTGGCAACTTTGGGCTGGATTGCCATGGCCAACGCCACCCCAAGCACTGTGCCGGCGATGTTCGTCAACAGGTCGGTCATCGACGATACCCGGTCGGGCAGCCACGCCTGGATGATTTCAATCGTCAGGCTGACCGCCGACCCGGCAAGCACCGCCCGTAAAGCGTTGGCAGCCGATTGATTCGGCTTGAGCGCGCGGCGATAAAGAAAATAGCAGAATCCAAACGGCACGAAGCCAAGGATATTAGCGACGATGTCCGGATAATCTGGATGGTCATCAACGAGATCTTTCCAGGGCGGAATCAAGAATTCCTTTTGGACCACCTGATAAACGGCGGGAATCGTCACCTCATGCCGGTTGCCGGAGGAATCTTCCGCCTGCTGCCCGCGGCCTTCGTCGAAAAGGTAAAGAGCCCGCAGCCCGGGAGCGTTCGTGAGTTGTCCGGCATGGCCCTGGGTCCAAAGCGTGCAGTGCCGGGCGATTTCTGCCGCATCCAGCGCCCGGTCGTACACGGCCAATCCGAACAGCTGTCCCGTCCACGAATGTTTTCCGGAAGCTTCGTTGCCCAGAATTAACCGGCCGTCCAATGCCTCCGCGTTCACCATAAACCCGGGAAAATGTGCGGCGGCCAATCCGTCCAGGTAAAACCCGGTTCCGGCTGCATCACCCCGAACCGTGATGAACCGGGCCGTTTGTTTCGGCAACACATCACCGCCGCTGACTTCGGGGATTCGCCGCGGCGGCGGCGGAGACAGGACTGTCGCCCTCAGCAACAGCTCCTTTTTCCATTGGCACAGGACAAAATCGAAGGGCAGGCTGGGGTTGTGGATTGACAGAAGGTCGAACACGTCGGTGTTGGGTTCGATTTGCGGTTCGACCCATAGCTCCAGGGTAAAGTTCGCGGACGGCCCGGCGGCGTTGCTCAAACTGGAGAGCGCGGGCAGCGACGCGGCGTCGTAGGCGATTCCGCTGGGCTCAAAATGCAGGCCGGGGCGGTCCGCCAGCCAGGTGACCCGGTTGGGCGGCCGAAACGCGAACGGCCACCAGCCCACCACGAAGTAACCCGCCACCATCACGAGACTCAGCCAGCCGAACCAATTTTTTTGGGGAATGCCTTTCACGTAACGCTTCGAATTCGTTCAACCATGGCCGAAGGCCAGCATGGTTGGCAGCGCCAAACCTGTCAACTTTGCGCGAAGAGCAGTTGCGTTAATTAAATAACCGGGTCGGGCGGGCAGTCCTCTGCCCGCCGCGAACGCGAAAACGGCGCGCGCGGAGTGACGCGCCCTGCCAAAATCTGGTTTTGCGCCTTTTGCGATTTCTTGCGGCTGGAAAGTTCGCTATTTCCCGTATTGCTGCCGTAATTCGATGGGAAGATCCTGAAAATTGATGTTGGTCATCGCCCAACCGCCGTTCACCGGCTCATAACTGATGACAATTCCGTCGTCCTTCACTCGTTCGACCTCCACATTTTTGTAGATGACTCCGGCGATCGCCAGTTCATTGGCGGGTCTCGCCTGGCCCGGTGAACTTGTCGGCAATGATGGAGCGTCGGGGGCCAAAGCTGGCTTGATTACCACCGATGCGCTGGCGGGTAGAGCTACGGTGGGTGTCGCGACCGGTTCCGCGGTGGCAACCGCCGCCGCCGCTGGTGCCGGGGAAGCTTTGGGTGCCGGAGCGACAACCGCCGGAGCCGCTGAAAGCGGAGCCGCCTCGGAGGGAGCCATTCCGGGAGAGATGGCGCCCGGAGCCCGGGCCATGGGCGTCTCAGTTACGGGCTGGGGTTGCGGCTGGTTCATCTCGTTCAATTTTTGATTCACGACGGCAAGGGCAGCGGCCTGGGCTGAAGCGGTGGTCGTGTCAGATTCAGGAACCGGAGCGAAGGTGTCGTCAGACGGCGCGGTTGAAGCGGGTGCGGGTTTGGCGGCTTTCGCGGGAGCAACGGCGACCGGAGCTGCCACCGGCGCCGTTTTGGCCGGAACAGTCTTGGGAGCTGCCGCCGGGGTGGAGGCGACCTGGACAGGGGCGACCTTGGTTCTCTTGGTGACAGGTTTGGCGGGCTTTGCCGTCACCGGCGCGGAATTTGTCTTCGTCGCCGACTGGGCCTGCGGATGGTCCAGCTCGTACAATTTTTGTTCCATGGCCGCGCGCGCGGCGGCCTGGTCCGGCGTATCTTCCGCGCGGGCAGAAAGGCAGGTCGCAATCACGGCGGCGCATAAAACAACAAAGATGCTGGTTTTCATAAAGTCACATGTCTGCACCCGCGTCGGCGGGCATCATTAAAGACTCAGCTAGTTTGCTGCCAGCTTCAAGCAATCTGTTCCAACTCCTTGAGCCGCGAGGAGATTGAACACACGTACCGAAGGGAAATCACTCCCTCTCCCCGCCTGGGCGGGGAGAGGGTAGGGGCGAGGGGATTTGAGCTCATAAAAAATTGGCCTTCCACACCCCCCAACGGAATTCTAAAGGGACGCGCCGCCTCTCCCCGGCCCTCTCCTCCATGGCATGGAGGAGAGGGAGAAAATCGGCGCGGTCGTCAAGACGCACCGTTGAACGGCAACGAATTTAATTCTTAACCGCCACGGATGCTTGCCAGCGCGGCCAGACCAATTAGGATAACGCCGTGAAATTTTATCACTGGCTTTTGTTTTTGCTGCTGAGCGTCGCGGTTGTTCGCCAGGCGAACGCTTCCGCCACCATCATCAACAGCGCAAAGACCGAAGCAGCCCCGGACACAGCCATCGAATTGAATCCCGACGATGCGGATGCCTATGTCCTGCGCAGCGCGGCCAAGGTGGACAAAGGCGACCTGGACGGCGCCGTCGCGGACGGCACCAAAGCCATCGCCATCGATCCGGACGATGCGGATGCCTACATCAATCGCGGCATTGCGAAGCGCGCCAAAGGCGACTTGGACGGCGCCATCGCCGACAGCACCAAAGCCATCGCCCTCAAACCGCGTGATGCCGATGCCTATGTCCTGCGCAGCGCGGCGCGGGTGGACAAGGGCGACCTGGATGGCGCGATCGCGGACGCCACCAGAGCCATCCGGCTCAGACCGGATGATGCCAATGCCTATGTGAATCGGGCGCTGGCGAAGAAAGCCCAAGGCGATTCGGACGGCGCCATTGCCGACAGCACCAAGGTCATCGCGCTAAAACCGGATGACGCGAACGCCTACGTCCTGCGCAGCGCAGCGAAGGCAGCCAAACGCGATTCGGCTGGCGCCATTGCCGACAGCACCAAAGCCATCGCGCTGAATCCGGATAATGCGGAGGCCTACGTCAATCGTGGCGTGGCGAAGCTGGCCAAAGGCGATCCGGACGGCGCGATTGGGGACTTCACCAAAGCCATCGCGCTCAAACCGGATGATTTGAATGCCTATGTCAACCGGGGCATTGCCAAGCGAACCAAAGGCGACCTGGACGGCGCCATCGCCGACAGCTCCAAGGTCATCGAACTCAAACGGCACGATGTGGTGCCCACCGCCAGTCCGGACATCGCGAAGGCAGGCAACGGTGAACTGGACGTTGCGATTGCGAACAGCACGAAAGCGGTCGAACTCAAACGGCAGGACGCCGAGCCCGCCGCCACTCCGGAGGTGGTGAAGGGCGGCAACGGCAGGTTGGACGGCACGATTGCGAGCAGCCCAAAAACCATCGAACCCAAACCGGATGATGCCAAGGCCTGCGTCAATCTGGGTGTGGCGAAAATGGCCAGTGGCGACCTGGACGGCGCGATTGTGGATTTCGCCAACGCCATTGTTCTCAAACCGGATGATGCGGAGGCCTACGTGGATCGCGGCGTGGCAAGATTGGCCAAAGGCGACTCGGATGGCGCCATCGCGGATTTCAGCAAAGGCATCGCCCTCAAACCGGACGATGCGATTGGCCGTTATTTTCTGGGGTTCTGCTATGCCAACGGCGAAGGCGTGAAGAAAGATGCGGTGACGGCGGTGCGAATGTATCGCCAGGCCGCCGGGCAGAATCTCGCCCAGGCGCAATGGCGGCTCGGTCTCTGTTATTCTTCGGGCGAAGGCGTGGCTCGGGACGCGGTGGAGGCGTATGCGTGGTTCAGTCTGGCCGCGGGGTCAGATTCAGATGCGGCGAAAAGTCGCGACCGGCTAGCGCGGGAATTGACGCCGCGACAATTCAAAGCCGCGCAGATGCGCACCCAGGAATTACAATCGCAAATCGAGGCCAGGTTCAAACTTTAAACTGAAAGCCTTCCTTTAGCGACAGCACGTGGAAGTGAGCAGAACGCTGTCTAATGTGGTCGACGGTTGATGAGTCTTTGCTCGCTTCAACCCGTCGAGCAATTGACGATCCTCCGTCGTTCCCAAAAACAAGACCACCGAGGACCAAGGGTGGGCAATGGGAAAACAACGGATTAAGATTAAGAAAAAGATTAGGATTAAGACACTGCTCAGCCGGTTATTCTTTGGACCGGACGACTTCGGGTGTGGTTTCCATGGTGGGATGCGGCTGGCCGTTCACGGCTCCGGCCTGACGGGCGTGGGCGCGTTCGACGATTTGGCGGTAGGTCGCCAGCGCCAGCAGCGGCCAGGCGTTGCGGTACATGTCGTATTTCAAATAGAACACCTTCGGGAAACCGGTGCCGGTGGTTTCATGCTCCGTCCATGAACCGTCGGGGTTTTGCGTGCGGACCAGATATTCAATGCCGCGCTTGAGATGCGGGTTTTCCGGTTCGTCGAACGCGCACAGACCCATCACGGCCCAGGCGGTCTGCGATGCCGTGCTCGGTCCGCGTCCCTTGAAGACCGGGTCGTCGTAGGTGTTGCAGCGTTCGCCCCAGCCGCCGTCGTCGTGCTGGACGCTTTGGAGCCATTGACGCGCCTTCAACAGCCACGGTTGCTGCATGTCCTGGTTCATCGCGCGCAGGCCGCGCAACACCTGCCAGGTGCCGTAAATGTAATTCACGCCCCAGCGGCCGTACCAGGAGCCGTCGGGTTCCTGCTCGTCGCGGATGTAATCCAGCGCCTTCCTGACGCGCGCATGGCTCTGCCGGAAATTTTCGTACCCGAGCAATTCCAGGATGCGCGCGGTGATGTCGGCGCATTCGGGGTCGAGCATGGCGTTGTGGTCGGCGAACGGGACCTTTTCGAGGATGTTCTTGGTGCAATCCTTGTCGAACGAGGCCCAGCCGCCGTCCTTGCATTGGAACGTCAGCATCCAGTTCAGGCCGCGCCGGAAACATTCGTCGCGCCGGGCGGGATGGTCGGTGGGAATTTTGCGGAGCGCGAGCAGCACCATGGCGGTATCGTCCACGTCCGGGTTCCATTGGTTGTTGAATTCAAAGACCCAGCCGCTCGGTTCCACGCGCGTCGGATTTTTATGGTACCAATCGCCGCGGATGCGGATTTCCCGGTCCATGAGCCAGGTGGCGGACTTTTTCAAGGCGGGATGATTTTCCGAAATGCCGGATTCATGGAGGCAAATGGCGACGATGGCGGTGTCCCAGACCGGCGAGAAGCACGGTTCGATGCGCACGCGGTCGGCGGTTTCGTGCTCGAGCTTCTTCAGCTCGTGCGTGGCGCGGACGACCTGCGGATGGTCGTCGGGATAGCCGAGCGACTGGAGGGCGATGAGCGAATTGAGCATGGCCGGGAAAATTGCGGCCAGCCCGTCGGAATGTTCAAAGCGTTCGAGCATCCATTGCTCGCATTTCCGCAGCGCGGTCTTGCGGAACGGATGGATTTTATGTTCGGCGAACCATTCTGCTAACTTGTGGAGCCGGTCGAGCCAGAGAAAGAAATTACGCCAGGACAGCTTTTCCGGGTCGGGCGCGAGCGCGAGGTCGCGTTCGTGGACGCCTTCGGGATACAGCTCGTCCAGGTCCACGGCGACGGGGTGGGTGGGTTTGAAATGGCTGATGATGGCGAGCGGCACGAGCATGGCGCGCGACCAGTTGCTCATGTCCCAGAAATTCACGTGAAACCATTTGCCGATGAGCAGCACTTCGCACGGGATGGTGGGCACGTATTCCCAGGAATAAAGGCCGAGCAACGCGAGGTACAGCTTGGAGAAGGTGTTCATGCGCGGCACACCGCCGAGGTGCAACGCCACTTCGCGGGCGCGCAGCATCCACGGGTTGGTCTCCGGCACGCCGGCAAGTTTGAGCGCGAGATAGGCCTTGATGGTGGCGTTTACGTCGGACGGGCCGCCGTAATAGATGTTCCAGCCGCCATCCGGCAATTGCATGGACAACAGGTGATTGACCGCCTTGCGCTGCCATTCGGGGTCAACCTTCCGGTTCCAATGGTGATACGCGATCGTGTCGGACACGAGCGTGGAATCCACCATCAATTCGCCGACCCAGTAACCCTCCGGCTTTTGCAGGCCCAAAAGGTATTCCTGCGACCGCAGGATCGACGTCTCGATTTCCCTGTCAAAGTCCGTTTGAAGCCGGGCCGCCGGAGGCGACTGCGTCGCCTGAACCCTGGATTCGCTTTCAGTCAACACGCCCATATTTTGGGGGGTTCAGGCGGGGCTGTAAAGGATTTTAGTCGGGTGGAAAATCCTCCCACTTCTCCGCGAAGCGGAAAGGTGGTTTTCGATAGTACCTGCCTGACCAAACAACCGCTTAAAAATGAGATAGCCCCCCGGCGCACCAGGTGATACTTAACTTTTTGTTATGGACAAACCGGGCGAATTTCCCTAGTTGAAAATCAGTGGTTATTTCAAACGAAGTGGCCCATGAGCTATAAGATTTCCCGATACGGCTGGCTGCCCGATTTGCCCGACCAGCGTGACCATTTTTATGCCGCACCGGTCGTGCGGGCAGGGGCGCTGCCCGCCAGCGCGGATTTGCGCCCGCAATGCCCGCCGGTATATGACCAGGGCCAGCTCGGCAGTTGCACCGCCAATGCCATCGCCGGGGCCATCCAGTTCGACCGGCTGAAACAGCAGCTCGCCGACGTCTTCATTCCTTCGCGCCTGTTCGTTTATTACAACGAACGCGCCATCGAACACACGATCGATTCGGACAGCGGCGCGCAAATCCGGGACGGCATCAAAAGCGTGGCCAAACTGGGTGATTGTCCAGAAGCCGAATGGCCCTATGTCATCGCCAAATTCAAGACCAGGCCGGCGCCGAAGTGTTACGCTGACGCCCTCCAATACCGGGTGATTTCATATCAGCGGCTGACGCCGGTGCTCAGCCAGTTGAAAGGCTGCCTGGCGTCGGGTTATCCGTTCGTGTTCGGTTTCACGGTTTATGAGAGTTTTGAAAGCGCGACGGTGACCCGGACCGGTCATGCCTCGTTGCCGGGCTCCGATGAACGCGCCATTGGCGGCCACGCGGTTGTCGGCGTCGGATACAACGACGCGAAGCAGTGGTTCGTCGTGCGTAATTCCTGGGGCAACCGATGGGGTCTAAAGGGTTATTTCACGCTGCCTTACGCTTATTTGACCGATGAAAATTTAGCCAGTGACTTCTGGACAATCCGTGTTGTTCAGTGATAATCAACCCAACCCGACAAAAAACTATGACCTTGACCAAACGCGACCTTGTTATTCGCATCAGCAACGAAACCGGCCTCGTCCAACAGCAGGTGTTCGACGTGGTGCAGAAAACATTGGATTACATCGCCGAGGCGCTCTCCAAGGGCGACAAGGTGGAACTCCGCAACTTCGGAGTGTTTGAGGTCAAGGTCCGCAAGGCGCGCGTGGGCCGCAATCCGAACAAGCCGGAGACCGACGTGCCGATTCCCGCCCGTGCCACGGTGAAGTTCAAGGCCGGCAAGGAAATGCGCGCCGACGTTTTCAAGCTGTCGCCGAAAGGGCAGGCCGCGCCACCCGCGTAGAGATTTCTGCAAAACAACATCGGAAGCAGCGTAGCAGCGACGCCCCGTCGCTGGCGGGTGATGGCGGCGCCCACGCCGCCCTTTAAACCAAGGCTTTTGAGGAACGCGACGAGGACGTCGCGTCTACTTTTCGGCGACGGGGCGTCGCCGCCACACAGTTTTGCGGAGGTTTCGCTTGGGGTGGGAGAACGGACTTTTCAAAATCCGCAAAAGTTTTGTTTAGTTTTTACGGATTTTGTGTTTTTTTGCGGCTGACTTATGGAACGACTGCCCGGTTTCCGCGATTTCTATCCCGAACCAGTGCCGTCCCGCGACACGGGATGGAGCTTCGACGCCCGTCAATTCATCTTCAATCAATGGCGTGAAACCGCCCGGCGTTACGGGTTTCACGAATATGACGGTCCGCCGCTTGAATCGCTCGAGCTGTTTACCACCAAAAGCGGCGATGAGATCGTCGGCCAGCTTTACAATTTCACCGACAAGGGCAATCGCGCGGTGGCGCTCCGGCCGGAAATGACGCCGACGCTCGCGCGCATGGTGGCCGCGCACGAGCGCAATTACAAAAAGCCCATCAAATGGTTCGCCATCCCGCAATTGTTCCGCTACGAACGCCAGCAGAAGGGCCGGCTGCGCGAACATTTCCAGTTCAACGCCGATCTCATCGGGGAGGCGGACCCGGCGGCGGACGCGGAACTCATCGCGCTGCTCATTGACACGTTGCGCAGCTTTGGGTTGACCGAACAGGATTTCGTCATCCGCCTGAGCAGCCGCAACGCCTGGCAGGAATTCTATAATCGGGGGAGGGACGGCGTGTCGCCGTCCCCGGAATCCGGTGAGTACGAATTCTTCCAGGTCATTGACAAACTGGAGCGCACCCCGCCGCAGGAGAGTGAAACGAAGCTGACGGCGCTGGGTTTTTCACTGGCGGACGTGAACCAGTTCATTGAATCCGGCAAACCGACGGCGGAATTGCAGAGCATTCTGGACAATCTGGCCGCGCGCGGGCTGCGCGAATTTGTAAAGGTGGATTACCACGTCATCCGCGGGCTGGCGTATTACACCGGCGTGGTGTTCGAGGCGTTTGATGTCCAGGGAGAATTTCGCGCCATTGCCGGCGGCGGACGTTACGACAACCTCGTCAAGCTCATCAGCGGCGGCAAGGTGGATCTGCCCGCGCTCGGCTTCGGCATGGGCGACGTGGTGTTGCTCGAATTGCTCAAGGCGCGCGACCGGCTGCCGAACTTCGATGCCACCGTGGACGTGTTCGTTTTGATTGAGTACGAAAACCTGCGCCCGCAATCCCTGAAGCTCGCCCACGATTTACGCGCGGCCGGCCGGGTTGTGGAATATCCGCTTACGCCGGCCAAGCCGGACAAACAATTCAAGCGCGCGCAGGAATTAAAGGCTGCGTTCACGGCGAAGCTGGAAGGCGATTCCAGCGTGAAAATCCGCAACCTCAAGACCCGGAAGGAACAGATTGCCGGCGTGAAAGACGTGCTGAATCAGCTGATATAACCCGGTTATCAGCGGATTACAGGTGCCCGAGTCGTGTCTGGCGGGAAACCAGGGTGACTGGACGAAACCGGGATTGGCAGGGAGCGGTGACTTTTCTATGCATCACCAAACAACGCGTGTTTGTTTGGCAAAGGACAGCGGGACGGGAATTGTCCTGTTTCGCGACAGGATTGATCGGGTTGGGTAAAATCGCCAAAGGATTCATCTTTTCGGTGGCTTCCCCGATGGCATATTTCACTTTCCGGTGAATGTGCTTCTTTGGGGTCAATCCACGGGTAAGGTACCAGGTTGACGCCAGCCAAAGCGTTCCCAGACCTGTCAGGCGCAAAGCCCATTTGACGGAAAACAACTGGTTCAGCAAACCGCCGGCTTTCGCTGGTGAAGCGGCTGTGGTAGAAGTGCTTTCTGCGAGCCTGAACGGGTTTTGATAGGTAAAAACCGGAATATTCAAGCTACGCTGTGCCAAGGTGTTATGCCGGGAGGTTGCCACCGCGCAGAGGAGAATTACGCAAGCCGAGCAAGCGGTAAAAAGGAGAATTTTCTGCGCCAGTCTCTTCGTTTGGATTTCTGCGTACACGCCTCAGTAAAAGCACACCGCGTACCAACCGGACGGACGATTCTGGAGGTATAATCCGTTCTTTTTAAGGAGGTAGCGATTGTTTCCGGGATAAGGCGGTGAGCAACAATTCCTGCGAACTGACAGATCACTCGCATCGCTGGCAAATCTTTGACATGTCAGGGGCAGTCTTTATTCTAGTCGGGTGCGCACTGTCAACGTACCGCTCGGCAATCGGAGTTATGAGATTAAAATAGGCGGCGGCCTGCTGGCGACCCTGGGCGCCCAATGCGCACGCCTGAAACTCGGTTCTCGCTGCGCCATCATCACCGACACCAACGTCGGCAAACGGTTTGCCAAGGCGGCGTTCAATTCACTGGCCCGCGCGGGTTTTTCTCCGGCTTTGATTGTCGTTCCCTCGGGTGAAACCGCCAAAAGCCTGAAATCCGTCCAGACGTGTTACGACCAGCTCGCCATGCACCGGCTGGAGAGACAATCGTTCATCGTCGCGCTGGGCGGCGGCGTGGTCGGCGACCTGGCGGGATTTGTTGCGGCGACCTATCTGCGCGGCATTGCGTTCGTGCAGGTGCCGACGACGCTGCTGGCGCACGTGGACAGCTCGGTCGGCGGGAAGGTGGGCGTGAATTTGAAGGCCGGCAAAAATCTGGTGGGCGCCTTTTATCAACCGCGGCTCGTGCTGTGCGATCTCGACACGCTCCAGACCCTGCCGGAACGCGAATACCGCGCCGGCCTGGCCGAGGTCATCAAGTACGGCATCATCTACGATGCCCGATTGTTTGCGCAACTGGAGCGCGATTTTCCCGGGTTGCTGCGCCGCGATCACCCGACGCTCGCCGCCGTGGTGGCGCGTTGTTGCGAAATCAAGGCGGAGGTGGTCGGCCAGGATGAAACCGAAGGGGGGGTGCGCGCGATTCTGAATTTTGGCCACACCGTAGGCCACGCCCTCGAGGCGATTTGCGGCTACGGCAAATTTTTACATGGCGAGGCGATTTCCATCGGCCAGGTCACCGCCGTAAAAATCTCCCGCCGCGTGCCGGGACTGTCGAAGCGCGACGCCGGGCGCATCATCAATCTGTTCCAGCGCGCCGGGTTGCCGACCCATATCCGGTTGAATTCCGTGCAACGCCGGAAATTGTTTGCCGCGATGCGGCTCGACAAGAAGGTTCGCGGCGGCGAAGCCCGGTTTGTGCTCGCCAAAAAAATCGGGAAGGTCCTGTGGGGACGGCGTGTGCCCGAGGTGTACATCCGGGAAGCGCTGGATTCCTGATTTGCAAAGCCAACCCGGTGAGGTAGCTTTTCCGCTCATGGTCCTGGTCATAGACAATTACGATTCGTTCACCTACAACCTCGTGCAATATCTTGGCGAGCTGAACGTCGAGATGCAGGTGCGGCGGAACGATGAGATCACGCTCGACGCGATTCGGGTTTTGAAGCCGGAGCGCATTCTGGTGTCGCCCGGTCCCTGTTCGCCCCGCGAGTCCGGGCTGTCGAACGAGGTCATCCGCAATTTTGGCGGCCAGCGCATCCCGGTTTTTGGCGTCTGCCTGGGACACCAATGCATCGGCCATACGTTTGGCGCGGAGGTGATCGTGAATTACCGGATGATGCACGGCAAAACCTCGTTGATCAAACACAACGGGAAGGATTTGTTCGAGGGGATGCCGAACCCGTTTTTCGCGACGCGCTATCATTCACTGGTCATCAAGCGCGATACGCTGCCCGATTGTCTGGAAATCACCGCCGAAACCGATGAAGGCGAAATCATGGGCGTGCGCCACAAGCAGCTGCCGATTTGGGGCGTGCAGTTCCATCCCGAAAGCATTCTGACGGAGAGCGGGCGGCAAATCATGAAGAATTTTCTCAAGTTGAAGTAGCCGCGCGGCACGCTATACTCATCGCCTCATGCAGATTTATTTGCTGAAATCAAAGATTCATCGCGCCACCGTCACCGATGGCAACGTGGATTACGAAGGCAGCCTCACCATCGCGGCTGATTTGATGAAGGCCGCCGGGTTGCGTCCCTACGAGCGCATTCTGTGCAGCAACCTGGCCAACGGCAACCGGTTTGAAACCTACGTCATCACCGGCAAAAGCGGGTCCGGCGCCATTGTCCTGAACGGCGCCGCAGCGCATCTCGGCAAACCGGGCGAACGTCTCACCATCATGAGCTTTGCCGCCATCAGCAAAAAGAAGGCGGAAAAATGGAAGCCGCAAGTGATTGTGCTTGGCGCGGGCAACAAGATCGTCCGCAAACCCGGGATTTAACCGGCTGTTATTTTCGATTTACGATTTACGATAAACGCGGTGCTCGCGGTTGGTGGCTGCCGCGTAAATCGTAAATCCGATATCGTAAATTTTCAGAAGTTTTTAGCGACTTCCGCCCAGTTCACCACGTTCCAGAATGCCTTCAGATAGTCGGCGCGCTTGTTCTGGTATTTCAAATAATAGGCGTGCTCCCAGACGTCCACACCGAGGATGACCTTGCCTTCCACGCCGGCGATAGCCTTGCCCATGAGCGGATTGTCCTGGTTGGCGGTGGAAACGATTTCCAGTTTGCCGCCATTGGAAACGAGCCAGGCCCAGCCGCTGCCGAATCGGCCGATGCCGGCAGCCTCGAACTTCGCCTGAAAATCCGCAAACGACCCGAACGTGCTGTTGATGGTGTCGCCAAGTTTGCCGTAGGGCGCGCCGCCGGCATTCGGGCCGAGAATCTTCCAGAAGAACGAGTGGTTCCAATGGCCGCCGCCGTTGTTGCGGACCGGGCCGCGGATGTTGTCCGGCACGGACGCGAGGTCGCCGATGAGCGCTTCGAGTGATTTGCCTTCGAGCGCGGCATGGCCGGCGATGGCCTTGTTCAGGTTGTCCACGTAAGCCTTGTGATGACGGTCGTGATGGATTTCCATCGTTAACGCGTCAATGTGTGGTTCCAAAGCTTCCTTGGGGTAGGGTAAGGCTGGTAGTTCGAATGCCATAATTTTTAATCCTTTTGTTTCAATTCGTTAATATTTGAAGGTCAAAGTGCACTGCGTCCAGTCTAAAAGCAAGCCCGCACCACGCCGCCGTCCACGCGCAGGGCGGCGCCGTTGGTGGCGGAGGACAGCGGGCTGCAAACGTAGACCACCAGATTGGCGACTTCCTCGGTGGTGGCAAAACGTTTGAGGAGTGAGCTGGGCCGGACACTTGTGAAAAATTCCTTTTCAAATTCGGCAAAACGTTTGCCACCGCTCAGTTGTTTGACGAATTCGTCCACGCCGTCGGAATGTGTCGGGCCGGGCAGCACGGCATTCACCGTCACGCCGGTTCCGGCGCAGGTCTCGGCGAGGCCGCGGGAAACGGCCAGTTGCGCGGTCTTGGTCATGCCGTAATGGATCATTTCAGCGGGAATCTGGATGCCGCTTTCGCTGCTGATGAACACGATGCGACCCCAGTTATTCCGTTTCATCCGGGGCAGACAGGCGCGGCTCAACCGGATACCGCTCAGCACGTTTACCTCAAAAAACCGCCGCCAATCGGCATCGGGAATTTCTTCAAACGGTTTTGGCTCGAAGATGCCGAGATTGTTCACGAGGATGTCCACGGCTGGAAAGCGTTTTACCAGCGCGTCGGTGGCGGTCGCGTCGGATAAATCACCGGCATGCCCTTCCAGCTTTGCCTCCGGGACGGATTGACGAATTTTTACCAGGGCGGCATGCACCGATTTTTCAGAACGTCCATTGACGACGACTTTTGCGCCTTCGCGCGCCAGCCCGGTGGCAATGGCCAGGCCGATGCCTTTGGTTGAACCCGAAACGAGGGCCAGTTTGTCCGCTAATTTTAGGTCCATAATGCCGTCAAATTTACACAGGTGCGGCCGGTGTCAACCCCGGCTGCGCGGGGCGGTCGGCTTTGCGGACAGGCTCAATTTTGAATGTAAGGCGTGCCCCAGCGCAAATCCCTGCGCACGGTGCCTTTCACCTGCTCTTCACGCATGATGTCCGACACTTGCTGCCAGTTGAGTTGAAACGTGGATTTGTTGGGCCAGTTCTTTGCTTCCGTCCAAAACTCCAGTTGCAGCTGCAACTGGTTGTTCTTTTCGGTGGGCGTCACCAGGTCGATCAGCTGCACTGTGTTCGCGTAGTCTTTGCCCGATGATTTCGACCAGAGCCACAACACTTCGTCGGTAATGTCCAGCGGCAGGCCGGGCGACTTCACGGCAAACAATCGCGGGCGGGTGCCCCGGGGATCGTCCGGGTCCGGTGATACATAGGCTTTGTCGCCTACAAAGATTGCCACGTCACCATGGATGACTTCACCAACTCCGTACAAGGACGGCCAGATCAGAACGGTTTTGCCGTCCGGCTTGAGATGCTCGAACGAAACCCGCAGGTCACCGGTGGTTTGCATGGAGCGGTGCGGGTGGGTGACCTCCACGTAACCGTTGCTCACGGGCTGAACGATGGGGGGGGTGGTACAGCCCGCCAGGCCGAGGCCGAGCAGGGCGGGTGACAAACAAAAAATCAGGGCTTTAGTCAGTTTCATGGGCAATGGTTCAAAGTCAGGCCAGATCAACAAAGTTCTTAAGCAGTTGCAACCCGACTTTCTGGCTTTTTTCCGGGTGAAATTGTGTGGCGAAAAGATTGTCGCGCCACACCGAGGACGCGAAGGTGTCGCCGTAATCCGTCCGCGTGGCGACGATGCTCCCATCCACCGGCTGGGGATAAAAGCTGTGGACGAAATAGACGTAACTGCCGTTCGCCACGCCGCGAAACAGCGGGCAGTCCGGCTTGGTGATTTCAATCTGGTTCCAGCCGATTTGCGGGATTTTCAGTCCGCGCTTTTCCGAAAACCGGATGACGCTGCCCTTGAAGATTCCCATTCCGGCGGCACAGGAATTGAACTCCTCGCTTTTTTCAAACAACGCCTGGTAGCCGACGCAGATGCCGAGGAACGGCTTGCCGGACTTGATGAAGTCGCGCGCGGCGCCGAGCAATTCCTGTTTGCGCAGCGCATGGATGCAATCGTCGAACGCGCCGACGCCGGGCAACACCATCGCCCGCGCATCGCCGATTTCATCCGGCCGCCGGGCGACGTGCACATCCGCGCCGGCCTGGAGCAGCGCCTTGTGGACGCTGCGCAGGTTGCCGGAACCGTAATCGAGCAGGGCAATCACGGGTCAAGGTTATGTCTTGCGAGGCCGGCTGGCAACCGGAGATGGACCAGTACAATTTTGTTCACACAATTGACATTAATTGGTTAGAAAAAATGAAATCAAACGCACAATGATTCTTATTGTAAAAGCAGATCGTCCCGTTGCCGGCGCCCGTGCTGAAATTCGTAAGGCGCGGATGGCGGCAATGCAATAATCACATTAAATAAAGGCGATTTTATGGAAGCACTTGCCGAAACCAAATCATCCGCTTCGCTCCCAACCCTGCCCGGTGATGATATCCGCCAGATCATGTGGCGCTTTGCCGGGCGGTATGAGTTGCACATGCTGGTTCAGGCGTCGCGCAACGTCGCGCGCGGCCCGGTCGCCCGGCTGGTTGCCAATGGCGGGCGCAATTCGCATGAATGGACGGCGGACAAAGCCGCGTTGCTGCCCCATTTTGACGAGAGCGGCATCACGGCGGCCTCGCTCGACCCGGAGCAGGGCGGTTTCATTTCCGGGCCGAAAAATCTCACGCTGGCGTTGATCGCGTTTGAGCTGGCCTGGGTGGACGCCGGCGCCGCGACCTGCAGTCTCGCGGGCAATCTTGGTCTCGCGCCCATTCACGAACTCGGCACCCCGGAGCAACGCGCAAAATATATCGCCGCCGCCGCGCCGTTGAAGCCGGGCGAAAATCGGAAACAGGTCCGCGCCGCGTTCGCGCTCACGGAGCCGATTCCCTTCGTCGGCGTCGAAACCGGAATGCTGGCCGGCAAGGTGCGGGTGGCCGAATGGAAGAAGGACGGCGAACCGATGCTGCAAGTGGACAAACGCGGCCGGTTCATCACCAACATGGGTTTTGCCAACGTGGTAACCGCCGCCGTGGATTCCGACGACCAGCGCATCAAGGGCAGTTGCATGGTGATTCTGGAGGAAGGCGATCCTGGCATCTGGGACCGGGGCACGCCCACCAAAAAGCTCGTTCACCAGCTGTCCTCGACCAACGATCCGGTTTTCAACCTGCGCGTTCCCGCCAGCCGCATTGTCGGCGGTTACACCGTGAAGGATGGCGTCATCATCCCAACCTATTCGCACGGAGAAGTGATTGAGGCGGTTTTCCGCCGCACCCGGGTGACCGTCGGGCTGATGACCTCGGCCAAGCTGCTGTCCGCGATTGAACCGGTGATTCTTTACCAACGCCGCCGGTTTCGTGGCGGCGAGGGCGCGCCGGGCACTCCGCGTTTTGAACTGGGCATTCAGCAGAAGGAGGACGCGCTGCACCGGTTGGTGGACATCTGGGCCACGGGCGAGGCGAGCGCGTCGCTGGGTTTTGCCGCGGCGCGGTTGTTCGACGAACTCGACCCGTTGGAACAGCAAAAGAACCAATGGCTGGCGGACAAAAAATTGACCGGCCGGGCGGCCTTGAAGGAACTGGCGAAGAAACAACAGGAGGCGATGGAGCTGTTGCAAATCAACTCCCGGCCGGTGGGTGAGCGCGAACACCGGCACGCGGAGAAGTTACAGGCCGATCCGCTGGTGCATTTTGTCACGCTGGACTCGCTTGCGAGCGTGCTTTGCCCGGCGTGCAAGCTTTGGAACACGGGCCACGGTGCGAACATGATGCGGGAAGCCGTCAGCCTCATGGGCGGCTATGGCATCACAGAGGATTGTCCGGGTTTTCTCGGCCAGAAATGGATGGATGCACAACTGGAAGCCACCTACGAAGGTCCGGAGGCCGTGCAGCGTCTGCAGCTTTCCATCACGATGACCAACGAGCTGTTCCGCGCGCAGTTTGAACAGTGGATTGCCGAAATGCGGCGCATCGCCTCTGAGCGGCCCGGCACCGGCGCCTGCGCGCTTGCCACCGCCATGCAACTCTGGCTCTGGACCCTCAATCATGTCCAGACCGCCACCGATGCCGACGGGGCGAAGCTGTACCACAAATTGCGCCAGGGCGTGACGTTTCCGCTGGCCGATGTGCTCTGCTGGCTGCTGGCCGCGCGCCAATTCATTCTGGACGTGATCGAACTGGAAGCCAAAGGCGCGGAAAATCCCGCGCTGGCCGAAAGCCTGGCGGGCACGGTTTCGTTCTTCACCGACCTTTGCCATGTGCAATCGGCGCGGGCCGCCGGTGAAACGGGCCGGGTTTGCGCCGAGATCGTTCATGGCTACAACCGGCACCCGGCCTGGGACGAGACGAGCTGTCACGCCTGTTATTGCGCCGACGAATTGAGAACCCTGGAAGGCATCATACCCGGGATCGACAGCTCGGCCCGGGCGTATTCCGACGTTTCGGAAATCCGGGAATCGCATCCGCTCAAAGCCGGTCCCTGTGTGAGGTTTGACGGGCTGGAAGCGTTTGTCCGCCTGCGCACCAGGCTGGATGGTTGTCTCACGGGCAGCCGGCTGGCCAAGGACCGTGCCGCCGAGGCGCTGACCAGGGTGATGACGCGCGAAGCGCTGGATTATCCCGCTTGAGACGCTCTGGTCATGAGAAAGCGGAAGGCAATTAGCTCGGTAGAGCCGGTGGCAAGTCTGATTCGGCTCATTCGCCGCCAGCGCGTTATCCTGGATGCCGATTTGGCAAAAGTTTATGGGGTGACCACGACCCGCCTGAATCAACAGGTGTGGCGTAATGCGGGACGGTTCCCTGACGACTTCGCTTTTCGGCTCACGGTGGATGAATTCGCGGGTTTGATGTTGCAAATTGCAACATCAAAAAACGGGCGCGGTGGTCGTAGGAAACGCCCACTGGTCTTCACCGAACACGGCGCCATCATGGCAGCCAACGTTCTCAATAGTCCGCGCGCCGCGCAAATGAGTGTATTCGTGGTCCGGGCATTTGTAAAAATGCGCGAAGCGCTGGCGCAGAACCGGCAGTTGGCAGCCAAGCTTGCCGACTTGGAACGCCGGCTGACCGACCGGTTGAACGTTCATGAAAAGGCCATTGTTCACATTCTCGACGACATCAAAAAATTGATGGAGCCACTGCCGTCTGCGCCGGAACCGAAACGGCGTGAAATCGGATTTCATGTTCGTGACGAAGTCGGCGCAAAAGCTCGTACCCGTCCAGGAAGCGAGGTTCAAGCTCAAACGAATCCAGTCCCAGCCTGCTCACGACGGGTGTTGCAGGTCTAAACGACCTGCGTAGAACGTTATCCATATGCCGGACCAGACAAATATCAACCGCCCGCGCATGGATACGGACATCGTCTGCGTCGGGTTCGGACCGGCCACGGCGGGTTTTCTCGCCACCCTGTCGAAACAGCTTGTCAATGGGGATGGCACGCCCGCGGTGGAAAGTGCCGTCATGCCTGGAATGCCGCCACAGGTGCTCTGTTACGAACGCGCCGATGACATCGGCTTCGGGGTGTCCGGCGTCGTTACGCGGGCGCGGGCGTTGCGCGCGAGTTTTCCCGAGATCGAAAAGGCCGGCATCCCGATGGCGGCACCCGTTGGTGAGGAAAAAGTTCTTTACCTGCTTGATCCGCATGGCGTGAGCCGGCGCTCAATGACATTGTGGGCGGCGGATAAATTGGTGCGCGCTTTCAAGTGGATGCTGCCGGTCGAACGTGACGCGCTGAATCTTCCCTGGACGCCGGCATTTCTGCACAAGCAGGGCGGCCTGGTGCTTTCCGTTGGCCAATTCATGCAATGGGTCGGCGCGCAGGTGCAAAGCACCGGCACGGTCCAGATCTGGCCCGGCACGCCGGTGGTGGAAGTGCTGATTGAAAACGAGGCTGCCGCTAATGATCGGAGTGCGCCCGAGGACGGACGCACTCCGGGACAGCGTTCCAGAGTCGTCGGCGTGCGCCTGCTCGATCAGGGCGTGGATAAAAAGGGCAATCCTTCTGACGGTTTCACGCCCGGCATGGACATCCATGCCGCGCTCACCGTCGTTGGCGATGGGCCGGTGGGCGCGATGGGCCGGCAACTCGATGCACAGTTTGGTTTGCCGGATGGCCATCACACCCGGGACTGGGCGGTGGGCATGAAGTTCGTCGTGGATTTGCCCGAGGACACGCCGCTCAAACCCGGCACCGTGCTGCACACCTTCGGCTATCCCGAGCCAGAGATTTTTGGATTCCTTTATGTCCACCCCGACCGGGTTGCGTCGTTGGGCATATTTGTGCCGTCATGGTTCGACAGCCCCGCGCGCACGGCGTACCGCCAGCTCCAGCATTGGATGCTGCATCCATATCTCTGGCGTTATCTCAAGGGCGGCAGGCTCCGCTCGTGGGGCGCGAAGACGCTCGGCGAATCCGGCCGGCGCGGTGAACCCCATCTCACCGGTGACGGCTACGCACGCATCGGCGAAGGCAGCGGCACCACGAATGTTTTGACCGGCAGCGGCGTGGATGAAGCCTGGGCCAGCGGCACGCAACTCGCCGAAGCCGTGCTGGAATTGCTCAAAGCCAAGAAACCATTTACGAAGCAGAACCTTGATGAAACTTATGTGAAACGCCGACGGGCGAGCTGGATTGACCGGGAATCCCGCGTGGCCGAAAAATCACGCGATGGTTTCCAGAAAGGCATCGTGCGCGGCATGATGGGCATGGCATTCGCGGGTCTGACGAATGGAAAATTCACGTTGGGCGGTGAACCTGTTCAGCCCTGGAAGCGTATTCCGTCCCTTGAGGAGTATTACCGTGGCCGGATTTCCGTGGAAGAAATCGAGCGCTTGCGCAAGGAATGCACGATTAAAGGGGTCTCGTTGAACGGCGTGCTGATGGATCGGGCCGGCTGGCCGGCGATTCCGTTTGACGGCCGGTTGCTGGTGTCCCACCAGGACGCGCTCTTGATGGGCGGCAAGGTGCAGGCGCCGCCGGGCTACGCCGACCACGTCGCGTTCGTGTATCCGGAGCTGTGCGAACAATGCGGCACGAAAATTTGCATCGAGCTGTGCAGCGGCCAGGCCATCACGCCGGGAGAAAAGAACGGGGTCCCGAATTTTGACCGCGAGAAATGCGTTCACTGCGGCGTATGCGTCTGGAACTGCGCGCAACCGTTGCCGGAAAATCCGGAACGCACCAACATCGCCTTCCGCGTTGGCACGGGCGGCCTGCATTCGGCGGAGAATTAATTATGAAACGGACATTATTCATATTCGTTGGGGCCATCATGGCCGGCAGCCTTTTTGCCCAATCCATTGACCTGCCCGCGCCGCAAAAAACCGGCGGCATGCCCCTGATGGATGCGCTGGCGAAGCGGTCCACGGCCAGAGCTTTTGATTCCAAGGAGCTTGCCTCCCAACAACTCTCCAGCCTCCTCTGGGCGGCTTTCGGCATCAATCGCCCCGATGGCAAGCGCACCGCCCCATCCGCCATGAATTTTCAGGAAACCGACATTTATGTGCTGCTCAAGCAGGGCGCGTATGTTTATTCCGCCAGATCCAACCAGCTCGATTTGGTGGTTGCCGAAGACATCCGGGCCCTGGGTGGAACCCAGGCGTTTGTCAAGGACGCGCCCGTGACTTTGGTTTTTGTCGCCGATTTCTCCAAAATGGGCAAAGGAAGTAATGATAATAAAAAGAACACTGCCAATATTGATGTCGGCTATATCTCGCAAAACGTCTATCTCTTCTGCGCTTCCGAAGGGCTGGTCACCGGGGCGAGGGGTTCGGTGGATCGGGCGACGCTTGGTCCAAGACTGAAACTGCGCCCGGATCAGACGATCATTCTGGCGCAATCCGTGGGCTTTCCGAAGCCTTGAACTGTGTCTAACCGGTCGCACCGCCGCCGCGTTACGAATCAGACTGAGACGGGCTTGCCAATCTCCACCAAAACTTCGTTCTCCAATTTTATTTTGGCGACGGAAATCCGGTTGCCGGCAATTCGGGTGGCTTCGGCTTCGTCACCGGCTGGTTGATGCGGTGCGCCTTCAGTTCGGCGTAGAGGGATTGCGCGAGGCCGGACTTCGTAAAACCGATTGCCTTGGCGCCTTTGATTCCAAAAAACTTCTCCAGGTCCGTCGCCGCGAAATGCTGCACCACCGGGTAATGTTTGAAATCCAACAGGATCTCCGCCCGGACACTTTCCGCGATGTCTTCGGTGATCAGCACGAAATGCAACCGGCCTTTGTTGTGACGCAGCTTCTCGCGGCCAATGAGCAGGATACCCGTCCGCAAAACGAACGGAAACAATCGCTCCACCGGCCTGACTGGCATTGGGTTGCTGATTTCGGAATGTTCGGACTGCGCAGCCGCCCGGCCCGTATCGGGTGGGGCGGAACGGCTGCTCCGCCCATCCTTGGTTGATCCGCTCACGCGGCCTTGACCTTCACCTTGTTCCCCTTGATGCGGGTGCGGTTGAGCTTGGCGAGGATGGCGTTGGCGTGATCGGTGGCCACGTCCACGAACAAATGCCGCTCGCGGATGTCCACGTTGCCAACGACCTTGCCCGGCAGGCCGGTCTCCCCGGCGATGGCATTGACGATGTCAATCGGGACCACCCCCATTTTTTCACCGAGATTGATGTGCAGCCGCGAGTAGGCGCCGGCCGGAGGGCGGTCCGGCTTCGGCGGACGAACGGCTTTTTCCCCGGAGCGCTCGCGGCGTTCCCAGGGCGGGGCGGATTTGCCCGGCGGCCCGGATTCAACCGGTTTCCGAGGTTCGGGCTTCACGGAAGCCAGAATTTCTTCGTCGGAAAAGGTCTTTTCAACTCCCGGTTTTGCCGCCATCCCGGTGGTGGGGCGCGCCACTCCGCGCGCGCCGCTTGCAGGGGCGGGAACTACGGCGCGCACGGAGTGGCGCGCCCCAACTGGAGATTCAGTGGATGAAGTTGCGGGACTGGCTTTTGAACGCGCCGGGTCGGAGGCCGGCGCTACCACGGGGCGCGGCGGATTCCGCGGAGCGCGGCTGTCCCCGGTCGCAGCGCGCACGAAAGGGCGGGGTCGCTGCGGTTCAGAAGAACCGCGTTCCCAGCGCGGGGCACGCCCGTCATCCGGGCGTTCGCGCGGGCCGTCGCGGAAACGTGCGCGTTCCGGGCGTTCGTGCCAGTCGGATTCCCCGGTGCGCGGCGGGTGGGCCGGCGCGGCTTCGGCGCTTTGCAATTGAGCGAGGCACGCGGACGCAATATCGGTGGAGGTGAAGCCTTCTTCCAGCAGCCGTTCGATCAACTGGTCCTGCCGCTTGAACTCGCCGCTTTTCAGCGTCGCGCGGAGTTTGTCGATAAACACGTTCTCCCGCGCTTCCTCGACCTCGGTCGCAGTGGGAACCCGGGCGCGATGGATTCGCGTGTTGGCGTAGCGCTCGATGTTGCGGATTTGAAACAGTTCGCGACCGGACACAAACGAAATCGCGCGTCCGCTGCGGCCCCGGCGGCCCGTCCGGCCGATGCGATGGACATAATCCTCGCTGTCGTAGGGCAGGTCGTAATTGAACACCACTTCCACGTCGTCCACGTCCAGGCCGCGGGCGGCGATGTCGGTGGCGACGAGAAATTCCAGTCCGGACTTGCGAAACCGGTTCATCACGCGGTCACGCATGTTCTGCGTCATATCGCCGTGGAGCCGGTCGGCCATGTAACCCTGCGCTTCGAGATGATCCACCAGATCGTCCACCATGCGCTTGGTGTTGCAGAAGATGATGCCGAGCTTGAAGTCGTGGAGGTCGATGAGCCGCGTGAGCAGTTCGATTTTGTAGCGGCGGTCCACCTCGTAATAGACCTGCTCCACCGTCGGCACGGTGAGCGCCTTTTGCTCGATGCGCACCTGTTGCGGGTCGCGTGAGTATTTCTCGATCAACTGCTGGATGGGCCGCGGGATGGTGGCGGAGAAAAAAACGGTCTGCCGTTCCTTGGGCGTGGCCTGCAGGATCAGCTCGATGTCGTCGCGGAAACCCATGTTGAGCATCACGTCCACCTCGTCGAGCACGACCAGCTTCACGCGGTTGAGCCGGAGCGTGCCGCGCCGCATATGGTCCATGATGCGGCCCGGCGTGCCGATGACAATTTGCGCGCCCTGTTGGAGGCCGTGGTTCTGGCGCTCGTAGGACTGCCCGCCGTAGATCGGCAGGGGGTGGATGCCGCGCTTGAAGAACGCGAGCTTGTGGGCCTCCTCGGAAACCTGCACCGCCAGCTCGCGCGTTGGGCAAAGGATGAGCACCTGCACCTCGCGCAGTTGCGGGTCGGTCTTTTCAATCGCCGGAATGGCGAACGCGGCGGTCTTGCCCGAGCCGGTCTGCGACTGGCCCACGACGTCGCGTCCGGCCATCAGGAGAGGAATGGCTTCGGCCTGGATCGGCGCGGGCTTTTCGAAGCCGAGCTTGTCAACGGCCTTGAGCAATTCCTGGGACAGGCCGAGATCGGAAAATAGTTTTGTTGTCATGTCATGCGTTCGCGACTGAACAACATAACAGGCATTCGCGGCTAATGAGAGCTAATTCTGGCTTGGGTTTCGCGGGCAATCATTTCCTTCGGGCATCGCTAGGTGTCCGAAGGATCGTGACGGCTATCATTGAACGCCGCCGCTGTGCAATGATTGCGGCGCGCACGGCTTGTCCCGCCATAGCCATGCGACGGCGGAAGTGACGCGCCCTACCAAGGATTTGATTACCCCATCTCCACCAGAACTTCGTTCTCTGATTTCATTTTGGCGACGGGAACGAGGTTGTCGGCAATGGGCTGGCCGTTGAGTGTGATTCTTTTGACACCTTTCTGGACGCCGGTGCGATTGACCACCTTGATGTTCAGTGTTTTGTTCCGGAACCGGCGCGTGGCGGTGAATCCTTTCCAGGCGGCCGGGATGCAGGGGTCAATGCGCAGGCCGCCGTGATCGGGCCGGATGCCCAGAATGTATTGGGTTGCGGCGTAATACGCCCAGGTGGCGGCGCCGGTAAGCCAGGGGACACGCGAGGCGCCGTAGCGTTTGCTGTAAATGCTGTGCGTGTATTGCGAATAGACGTACGGCTCGCTGCCGCGGATCTCGGCCGTGTCGTTGAAAGAGGCCGGCATGGAGCTGCGGAAGTATTTGAACGCCCGGTCGCCGTGGCCGAGCATCGTTTCCGCCATCACCGCCCAGCCTTGCGTGTGGTTGAAGATGCCGCAGTTTTCCTTGACGCCCTGGTTGAACACAATCGAGCGGATTTCCGCGCAGGGCATGTTTTCGTACGGCGGCGCGCACAGCATCAGGCCATAATCGGTGGCGAGCTTTTCATTCACCGATTCCATCGCCTGCCGGGCGCGCCTGGCATCGGCGTGACCGCTGAGGACGCCCCAGGATTGGGTGTTGAGATAAATCGAACCGTACTTGTTTTCCTTCGAGCCGATCTTCTCGCCGGTTTGCTTGTAGGCGCGGACGTACCATTTGCCGTCCCAGCCGGATTTGTCGAGTTTGCGGTCGATGATGGCGAGCTGCTGTTTCGCCCATTTGATTTCGGCGGCCTTTTTAAGCATCTCGCAAATCTCGATATAGATCGTCAGGCCGTAACGCACCTGCAGGGCCACAAATACCGAGGTGCCCTTGGTGCCCAGCCGCAGGCAATCGTTCCAGTCGGCGAACAGGCCGCTGGGCAGGCCGTGCTGGCCGGTGCGTTTGAGATTGAATTGAATGGCCCGGCGCAGATGGCCGAGCACGGTCGCTTTGCCTTTGTCGGCATAGGGCAAAACCTTGTTGTAAAAGGCGACGTCACCCGTTTCCTTGACGTAGGTGGGAATCGCGTTGAACAGCCACAGGCAGTCGTCGGAGCGATATTCGTCCTCCTTGGGCATGGATTCCTTGCCTGGTTTGTGCGTGAAGGCCATGACGATGGGCATGGCGCCGCCGCCGCAGCCCTGGCCGGTAATCATCAGCTCGAGCCGTTGTTTCGCCTCGGCCGGGATGATGTGCATGACGCCCAAAAAATCCTGGACGGTGTCGCGGTAGCCCAGCCCGTCGCGTTCGCCGCTGTAGATGAGGCTGGCCATTCTCGACCACGCAAAGGTCATGAGGCAGTTGAAAGGACTCCACATGTTCATCATGCTGTTGAACTGCGGGTCCGGGGTCTGAACGCTCAATCCCTCGATGCGGTTGTGCCAGTACTGGCGGAGTTTCTCGAACTCGGCCTTGACCGTGGCGATGTTACCGAACTGTTTGACGGTCCGTTTGCCTTCCACCGCCGCCTTGCCGACGCCCATCAGGACGACCAGTTCCCGCGTCTCGCCCGGTTCAAGCTCGACGTCAATCTGGATGGAGCCGCAGCCGTCGTCGCCAAAAGCCTTGGAACCGGTGCACCGGCCTTTTTCGACCACCATCGGATTCGCATAACCGCGATACGGGCTGATAAAAACGTCGCGATCGGTGTCGAAGCCGACGATGTCGCCGCCGACGAACGCCAGAAACGACCGGTTGATCTGGTCGCTGATGTGGACGGAGCTCCCGTAATCAATGATGCCGTCCACAAAATCCATCTTCACGATGCCGTGCGAGTATTGCAGGTTGAGGAAGTCGTTGAAGACATGTCCGCTGTTTGGGTATTCGACGAACGTGAACAGGCTCAGTTTCCGTTTGACGGCGTCCCGGTTTGTGACCTTCAACAGCCAGCACTCGAAACGTTTGCCCAGCGGAACGAAATAGGTGGTTTCCGTTTCGATCTTGGAATACCGGGAATTGATGATGGTGTACGCGGTACCGTGACGGCAGGTGGTTTTGTACTGGTCGAGCGGTTTGCCGACGGGCTGCCAGGCGTTCGACCAGTAATCGCCGGACTCCTGGTCGCGGAGGTAAATATAACGGCCCGGCTGGTCGGTCGGGACGTCGTCGAAGCGCAGCCGGGTCAGGCGGCCGAGCGCCGCCGACATGTGGAAGCTGTACCCGCCGCCGTTGTTGGTGATGATGGCGCCGTATTCCTTGGAGCCGAGATAATTGGCCCAAGACCGCGGCGTATCGGGCCGCTCGATGACATATTCCTTGGCTAGATCGTCAAAATGACCGAATCGCATGAGTGATGAATCCTTTCGAGTTGGTGAACGAAGTTGCTAAAGGGGCTTGCCCGGATGCGCCTTGATATAGGCGATCAACGCATCCACCTGCGTGAACGCGAGCGCGCAATACGTGTCCGCTGCGCCGTAGAAAATGGCGATTCGTCCCGTGTCGGCATCCTGCAAGGTGGCGCAGGGGAACGCGACATTGGGAACAAACCCCATCCGCTCGTAGGGTTGTTCGGGGGTCAATAGGTAGTTTTCGCAATCCACGATGATTTTGGATGGGTCATCCAGATCCAGCAGGGCGGCGCCCATGCTGTACACAAACCCGCTGCAGGTGTTGCAAACGCCGTGGTAGATCAACAGCCAGCCCTCGGTGGTTTCAATCGGGATCGGGCCCGGACCGATCTTGATATTTTTCCACCAGTTATGAGGGGCCTTCATCACCAGCCGATGTTTGCCCCAATACGTCAAATCCGGGCTTTGGCTCAGATAAATGTCTCCGAACGGCGTGTGTCCGTTGTCGCTCGGCCGGTTCAGCATCACGAAATTGCCTTTGATTTTTCTCGGGAACAAAACGCCGTTGCGATTGAACGGCACAAAGGCGTTTTCGAGCTGGGTAAAGGTTTTAAAATCCTTGGTTTTGGCCAGCCCGATCGTCGGCCCGTTGAAATAATTGCACCAGGTGATGTAATAGGTGCCTTCAATTTCCACCAGCCGCGGGTCGTAGCCGTACAGGATGGGTTTGGCCGGTTTGCCGGTCTCCGTGGAGAAACCGATGGTCTTTTCCTCAATTTTCCAATGAATGCCATCCTGGCTTTTTCCCAGGTGCAGATTGGGATAACCGTTCCGGTGGTCAGCCCGGAAAACGCCGATGAATCCGCCCCGATAAGGAATGGTGGCGCTGTTGAAAATCCGGCACGAATCCTTCAACGCGTCCAGGCCCACAACGGGATTCCCGTCATATCTCCAGACAACGCTGGAATCGCCCTTGGGTTTTTCCTGCCACGGGATGTTGGGCAGGGACTTTCCGACAATGGTCCTTTTCATTTGGTATTACGCAGCGGCGGCGCCGGCCTCGCCCGCCTTCCGTCTTTCGTCCAGGTCCGCCTTGATCTGTTTCATTTTCGTTTCATCCAATTTGTAGAACAAGAGAATAATCAAGGCGACCGCTCCAATCGCGACGGGTATGACACTCATCATCGCTTTCAGACCATTCAGGACATTCACATTTTGAACCTCATTGGCCACGAACCCGGTGGACGCCAGGATCAGGCCCGCGATCATGCTGCCCACGGTCCAGCCAATCTTGTTCGACATGATGGAAGCGGAAAACACGAGGCCGGTGGCCCGGCGGCCGGTTTTCCATTCGGAATAGTCGGCGGTATCGGCGTACAAAACCCATAACAATGCGGAAATGGGACCTCCGGTCAGTGAGCCAATGGTCTGAAAGACGAAAATCAGCACCAGGTTTTCTGGTTTTAAGAAAAAGAATGCGCCGGTGCAAATCAGGGCGGTGATGAAAAGAATGATCAACGCATTCTTTCTCCCGCAAATTTTGGCGAACCACGGGACCAGAATGACCCCCAATATGGCCATGGCCTGTCCGACGGTGTTGAAAGCAGATGCCAGCACTTCAAAACCAAATTTGTGAGTTTCTTCAAACAGGGCGATTTCCTTTCCTCCGAAAAGGCCGATCAGGGGGTTGATAATGCTTAAAACGAAATTAAAAAAAGTTGCCAGCCACGGGCTGACCTGTTCGCCGATATAATACTTGAAATAGTGGGTGGTCACACTCAATCGGATGCAAACGAACAGGATGAAAAGAATCGTCGCGGCAAACAATAACATCCAGGGCACGTTCCTGGTTAAATCCGCCAAATCTCTGGTGACGGAGGTTTTTCCCCTGGCGATGGGCTGAATGCGTTCGCGGGTTGAAAGAAAAGTGATCAAAAAGAGGATGACCGCCGCCACGCCGTAAATCAGCAGCGTCATATGCCAGCCCTTCTGGGGCTCGGCACCGTCGTGCCCGAAATATCGGGCCAGCGGCAGCGCCGTAAGCGAAACAATAAAACCGCCTACATAGGCGCCGATAAATTTGCAGGACGAGGCGCTCGTTCTTTCGACCGGATCCCCGCTGATGACGCCCAGCATGGCCGTGTAGGGAATGTTGACCGTTGAATACATAAACATGAAAAAGACGAAGGTGACATAGGCATAAACCACTTTTGCGGTTCCGCCAAAAGCGGGCGTCGAAAATGCCAGGATCGCTGAAATTGCCAGCGGAACCGCTCCCCACAATATATAGGGCCTGAATTTGCCCCACCGGGTGCTGGTCCGGTCCGCAGTCATGCCGATGACCACGTCAAAAAAGGCATCCAACAATCGGGAGACGCCGATCATGATTCCGGCAGCCGCAGCGGCCAGCCCGAAGACGTCGGTATAAAAGAAAAGCAGATACAATGTGATGGTCTGCCAGAACAGGCAGGAGGCCAGATCACCAAATCCGTAAACGGCTCTTTCGCTTAATGAACATTTCTGGATTTCGTTGCTCATCGGTTCCTCGCTGATTATTGGGTGGTTATCCGTTGATGCCCTGATTTGGGGTATGAATGGGGCGTTGTGGTTCTACCCGTTCGCATGATGGCCTCATTGTATCCCGCGGGTTGGCATGGTCGAGACCAAAATGCCAGAAGCCGATGCCGGAGCCTGACGGAAAGAAGAGCGGTTTGTCCATCACTCGTGTCGGCGTTGCCCGGTTGGCCTCATAGACTCTGAACACCTGCCATTTTTTGGCAGAACCTTCCCACGACTTGTCCTCGTGCCAGTTTGTGCTTTGTTCCTGCGCCGGAAATGAATCACATTGCGATGGCCGCCAGGCCCAAATTCTTTTGAGCCTTGTGTGATTTTTACCGCTGTTCCGATTTATGAGCATTGCATACCAAATCGTTGTTTGCGCCGGCATCGTCCCGGATCCGCTCCAGACCCTTGAGCCCGTCAGCGGCCCGGCCGGGCCTGCATTGAAAAATGAATTGATGTTGCCCGCCGTCCTCGATCCGTGGGCGGGCCACGCGCTTTACGAGGCGGCCAACCTGGCAAAAAATGCGCCCGGCTCCAAGGTCTGGCTCGTCAGTCTTGCTCCCAAGGCCAAACTTCAACAGGTGATGATGACGGTTGCGCAGAAGGTGCCGTTTGAGTTGGTTGCGCTGGATGGCCCGGCCAGTGGTTTTACCGATGCAACTGAAACTGCCAACGCACTTGCCGATGCCATCCAGACGATTTCCGGACTCGATAAATCCAGGCTGTTGGTTTTCGGCGGCTGGGAATCGGCTTCGCGGGGCGCGGGTGCGACCATGCAAATCGTCGGCGAACGGCTGGGCATCGTGGATCAATTTCAAGGCGTGGATGAACTCAGGATCAACGCCGACGGTTCGCTGGAAGTTTTGGAACGTGTCGAAGGCGGCAAACACCAGGTTTCAAAATGCGCTGGCCCGCCGGTGGTGCTCGGTTGGGCGACGGGAAATTTGCCGGAACCGAAGAACAACCCGCAGGTTGGCATGATGAACATGCGCACGGTGATGCCCGCGTTGCAGAAAGCCAAACCGGTGAAACTGGCCGGCGAGGGGTTGAGCTTCGCGAGCGTCTCACTCCCGAAACAATTGCGCGAAACCAAAATCGTGAAGGATAAGTCCGCGGACGACATCGCGAAGGAAATCGTCGAGTGGATTAAGAAATAACAACCGGGAGGGACGGCATGTTGCCGTCCCCAATATCAAGGACGCCCGCACGGCGTCCCTCCCAATTAATCAATTTATGGAAACCATCTTGTTACTGGCATACACCGAGGCTGACGGTTCACTCGCCAAATCCGCCCGCGAAGCGCTGCACGTCGCGGCGGAGCTTCATAAATCGCTCAGCGACTCAAAACTCGTTGTGGGTTTGGTTGGCGAAAATGTTCAGGCGGCGGCGGATTCCATCGCTGCGTGTCCGGCTTCAAAGTATTTCGGCGTGACCGGCAAGGATTTCGGCCAGTCGCGCTATGCCACCGATGCGGCGGCAGCGGAAGCGATTTGCAAAGCAGCCCAGGCCACACTCGTGATCGCGCCGGCGACTTCACGCTGGAATCGCGTATTGCCCGGCGTGGCGCAGCGCCTGGGTGGACGCGCTGACACGCATGTCACGGGAGTTTCATCAACGCCGGCATCCGGTGTCGGGGTAAACCGTTGGTATTACCGGCAGCGCATGGAAGCCGTGCTGCAACGCACCCAGCGCCCGTGGTTCCTGCTGATTGATCCGGGCAGCCAGCCCGCGTGCCAATGCCAGGGCGGAACGGCAGTTGTGGAAACTGTTGCCATCCAATTATCCGACGCCTGCCGGCGCACTACAGTAACCGGGATACGCGCGCCGGCGGCGGATGCGCAAACCATCCGGCCGGATGCCAGTGTGCTTTTCGTTACCGGCGCCGGTTGGACGAAAAAGCAGGCTGACGGCCAGACGCACGTGCCGGAGGCAGAAAAATTGATTCGCGGTTTCCTCCAGCTCAGCCGCGCCTCATTGGGCAGCAGCAAGTCGCTGGTGGACCAGAGCGGGGAAGGGCAGGCGGTGCTGTCATTTCTTTCCCACCTCAACCAGGTCGGCCAGACCGGTGCGACGCCGCGTCATGCCAAGGGGCTTTCCACCTGCTGTCATGGCGAGGAACCTCACACCGTTGGCTGGCGTTTCGTTGCCGAGCGCCGCGCGATCAATCTCGATCCGAACTGCGGCTGGGCGCGCGGCAAGGCTGATGTGCTTTACGTCGCTGACGCCTTCGCCGTAATGGGAAAAGTGAACGAGCTGCTGGCGACCAAATCAAGTTGATGCCAGTTCACGTTCAGTCTTGAGCCGCAACTGGCCGCAGGCGGCGTCGATGTCGTGGCCTTTCTCGCGCCGGAGCGTGGCAGGAATCTTTTGCTTCTCCAAAACGGCCAGGAACGCTTCGCAAACTTTTTCCGGCGGTCGTTCCCAAGGCAGGCCTTCAACCTTGTTATAGGGAATCAAATTGACCTTCGCAAAGAGTCTCCTGGCGAGCGCGGCAAGCAGTCTGGCTTGCTCAGGCGAATCATTGACGCCGGCGATTAAAATGTATTCCAGCGTGAGCATCCGGCCCTTTTGACCCTGGTAATCCTCGCAGGCGGCGACCAGTTCCTTGAGCGGATACCTGCGGTTCACGGGCATGATCCGGTTGCGCACTTCGTCGGTCGCGCCATGCAAAGAAATGGCGAGTCGGAATTGTTCCGGCTCACCGCCCAGCCGGCGAATCTGCGGCGCGAGACCGCTGGTGGAAACGGTGATTTTGCGCGCGCCGATGCCGCCACCCCATGGCGCATTTAAAATTCTGAGCGCCTTGAGCAACTGATCATAGTTCGCCAGCGGTTCGCCCATGCCCATCACGACGATGTTGTCGATGAGTCGAGGGGCGAGGGACGAGGGACGGGAATCAGTTTTAAGTTTTGAGTTTTGAGTTTTGAGTTTGTCGGAAGCTTGACGTTCCACCGCCAAAATCTGTTCCACAATTTCGTCCGCTGTCAGGTTGCGCTTCCAGCCGTTGAGGCCGCTGGCGCAAAATTTGCAGCCGTAGGCGCAGCCGACCTGCGTCGAGACGCACAGGGTGTGTCTGTCGCTGGCGTCGCCGTAAAGCGACGGATTGGCCGGGATTAAAACACTTTCGATGAGCGAATGGTCGCGCAGCCGCCAGAGGAATTTCTGGGTGGTGTCATTTCCGCCCTGCTTGCGGACGAGTCCCAGCGACTCAAGTGAAAATGTCGCCGCCAGTTTTTCGCGCAACGCCTTGGGCAGATTGGTCATGATATCCCAACTGGTGGCGCGATGGGGATAAAGCCATTCGAGCAATTGGGTGACGCGATAGGCCGGCTGATGCCAGGCGGCAAACCGGGCTTCCAGTTCGTCGCGCGAGAGGGATTTGATGTCGGTGGGCACGGCGGCTCAATACGTCAGCAATTCCAGTTCGTGCATTCCTTTGTCCGTCAGTTCCCAACGGCCCCCGCGTCTGGCCACGAGGTGGTCGCAGGGGTTGGCCCGCTGTTCGGCTTCATTGACGGAAAGCAGTTGAAATCTGGCCCGCCCATTTATTTCCGACGCCGCCCGCGGCATGAGGGCAAAGGCCACGCCATTGAAGTTCAAGGTGATTTCGAAACCGGCCACACCTTCCTTGGCGGCTTGGGGATTGGGCAGGACCAGCATCGGGTAGCGTTTCAGGTAGGGGAAATCAGTGGCCCGCACCAGCACGCGGCAGAGCTCCGTTTGACCGCGAAGATAATTGAGCAAGCTGAATTTGTCGCCCTCGGCGTGTTCGGCCAGCAGGATTTCCCGCGGGTCGAGTCCGTTGAGATTCTGGCCGTTCCACTCACCGTGGTCATTGCGCTCGGTGGAGTTGTGTTTGAACCACGTGGCGAACCGGTCATTGACCAGGACATTCAATTCAAAATGGACATGGGCGCGCTCCTTTAAAATGGTTTCGGCATTGGAAGTCCGTCCCATCGTGGCGATGACGTCACCGGCTTTCACCGGGTCGCCGATTTTCAGTCCGGGCCGGATGGCGCTCAGATGAGCGTAGAGCGAATAAATTTCAATTCCCTCGACGACATGGCGGAGGACGAGGTAGTTGCCATAATTCGACAGGGACGGCCGAAGGCTGAAGTAAACGACCGTGCCGTCCGCGGTGGCCATGACGGGATCGGTCGGCTCGCCGCGTCGGTCGGTTTGCAGATGGCGGATATCCAGGCCTTCGTGCAACCGCGTGCCGTTGTTGCGGACGCAGCCGAAGCTGCCGCTGGTCCAGGGTTTGTCGGGCGCGGTGGGGGCAAAAAATTCCAATTCCCGGCCGGATTCAAACAGGTGGTGATTGGCGGTCGGAAATCGAAAGGGTTCCTGGGCCCGGAGTCCGGTGGGAATTGCCAGGAGCAAGCCGGCAACCAACAGAAAGGCGCGGCAAACGGGAAAAAAAATCATTTCTTTTTGTTTTTATAGAATTGGGCGACATTGCTGAGTCCCAGCACCATTTGGTCGGCTTCGGGACGCGACAGGTCGGGAGTAAAGGTGAGGACGCCATTGGCGATGCGATGGGTGATGAGCGGCGCCGCCAGCCAGCGGCCGTTCGCCAGCTTGTCGCCCCATTGACCAAAAATGACGAAGTGACGCCCGGGGTTGCCGGCCGAGTATTGTTCCAAAACCCAGGTGCCGGTTTCATCAAGGCGAATTTCAATGGCGAATCCGCCCGGGGCAGCGATTTCTCTTGTGGCAACGATGTTTGCCTCGGTCAAAATGGGTTGTTTTGCGATGGTGACGAGAACGGGATCGGTGCGCAACACGGAGACGGTCTGACTTGTGTCCGACGAGTCGGCGCCGGCCTCCAGGTGGATGCGCAAGGCGCCGGCCGGGCCGCGAGGCCGGTCGGTGTCGCAGCCGACGAGCAGCGCCAAAGTGGTGGCCAGCACCAAATAGATGTTGAATTGTCGCGCCCAAACTTTCATAGTGCCAACACAAAATCGGAATACGTGGCCGATGTAAAGACACTTGTATGAGCAAACAATTCAACAAAGCAGAAAAGCGACAACGCCGAACGCGTTATCTGAAACGGAAAAAACAGGCGATAAAAGCCAAAAAGGGCGCAAAGGGTGCGCCGGCGAAAGCCGCGAGTTGAAGCTCCACGATTGCAACGTGGTATGATTCAGGGCCGCCCTTCGGGGTGGCTTTCTTTTTTTGTGACCACCAGTCGGTTTTTGGAATCGACTGGTGTTTTTGTTGAATCTACGAGACGGAACTTGTTCACCGCGCCCGTTTTTATCCCCCCAACGCGGTGAATAATTTGCGGCGGCGAAGGGGAACTAGCCTTGATTTGACGACTGGTTTCGCATTGTTCACAGACTTTTCCCAGTCCCATTCCGGTGAACAAGCTGTGCATATCAATTCGTTGTCGGTTGGCGAATCTCCGGTATGCTGTCTCCAGTTCATTGAAAGAACGAAGCAGGCAGTAACGGTTCAAAAGATTGTGACTGTTTGTTTCCAGGATAATCCCAGGCGACTGGGGAAAGGCCGGGCCAGGCTGGTTGGCGCGGTTCCTCGGAAACCGGATTGAAAGGTCCGGGGAGAGGCAGCATTCACCAGTTCCTCTGGCATTTTCGCAAATGCCAAAAGCGAATGAGGGACTTGGCGGCAAGGGGCAAGACAGAAACTGTTCCGAGCCGAGTCAAGTAGCTCAGGCCCGTTTCGAGCCTGAGTGAATCGCAGTTACCCAGAGGGTATACGGTTGCTACTGTGCATCAGCACGGTGCGGGCGACTCTGGCGGATTCAATAAAATGAGACCGCCCAATGAAACCCGCCGAAAGGCGGACAAAGGGAGCGCACGCGTCGGGAAGGACACGAAGACTGGGCAGGTCGCGTGAAAAACTTCCAGGAGCCGGCGATGTTAAAAACGATGTCGCTGGACTGTGAGCAAAAGGCAATCTGAGAGTGAAGAGGCGAGACCCGTGGCACCGGGCGAACGCGCCGCCAAAAGCGGCGGCTGACCCGGCGCTAAGCGGTCAAGACGCGAAGAGGCCAATCCCAGGCGTGTCTTGACCTGGTTCGCAGGCCGGTGGCGCAACCACCAGCCGAAGCGAGCTGAAAAGCCTCACTCGAAATTCAGCGACCGCAAGGCGCTGGACGGCCCTGCTACGAGGCCGAAAACTCCGCTTGCCGTGGAGAATGGCGTCGGGAAACCGGCAGCCCCCGCAAGGGTGCGCGCCTAATGCCGGTCCGGGAAAGAGAGTCTGGCGCACTCCCATCCCCCATTTGTCCCTGTCTGGCCGAAAGGCCGGGCAGGGACTTAATGTTTTAGCGCAGGAAACATCCAACACCGAACATCCAACGTCCAACATCGGATTGAAAACAAACTGCAACCAGCCTGGCCTGAAGTTCGGAGCCCGTTCCGGGATGTAACCGGTTCAAAAAAATTCTTGCTCTCGCCCGGGACTCGACACAATCTTGACTAACAAGCTGAATTAACCAAATCCGATTTCTGAAAGGTTTTATGGGACGCATTTACAACAACATCATTGAAACCGTCGGGCACACGCCGCTGGTCAGGCTGAACAAGGTCACCGCCGGTCTGCCGGCCACCATTCTGCTCAAGTGCGAGTTTTTCAATCCCCTCAGCAGCGTCAAGGATCGCATCGGCATGTCCATGGTTGAAGACGCTGAAAAGCGCGGCGTGCTTAAAAAGGACACCGTCGTTATTGAGCCCACCAGCGGCAACACCGGCATCGCGCTCGCGTTCGTGTGTGCAGCGAAAGGTTACAAGCTTATTCTGACCATGCCTGAAACCATGTCTGTGGAACGCCGGACGCTCCTGGCGATGCTGGGCGCGAAGCTGGTTTTGACCCCGGGCGCCGAAGGCATGAAAGGGGCCATCGCCAAAGCCGAGCAACTGGCCAAGGAAACGCCGAATTCGTGGATTCCGCAACAGTTTGAGAATCCGGCCAATGTCGAGGTTCATCGCAAGACGACTGCGGAGGAAATTTGGGCCGATACCGACGGCAAGGTGGACATTTTGGTCGCGGGTGTCGGGACGGGTGGCACCATCACCGGTTGCGTGGAAGTCATCAAACCCCGCAAACCGTCGTTCATTGCGATTGCGGTGGATCCCAAGGATTCACCGGTGATTTCGCAGACCTTGGCCGGCGAGCCATTGAAACCTGGCCCGCATAAAATCCAGGGGTTGGGTGCGGGGTTCATTCCCAAAAATCTTCATTTGAAGGATGCCAGCGGAAACTCGCAAATTGCTGAAAGCATTCAGGTGGCCAATGACGACGCCTTCGAGATGGCCCGGCGGCTGGCGAAGGAGGAAGGCATCCTGTGCGGCATTTCGTCCGGCGCCAATGTCTGGGCGGCCATCCAGGTGGCCAAGCGCCCTGAAAACAAGGGCAAACTCATTGTCACCATTGCGCCGTCCACGGGTGAACGTTATTTGAGCACGCCGCTGGCCGCCGAGGCGCGCGCGGCCGTGGGTGGTTGACCATCCCGAATCAAGACCGGCCGGCAAATTTTGCCCGAAAAAATATGTTGCGCGGGCCGGGCTTTGCCCGTATTGAATGAGGGTCGAAAGTTTAATTTCTGTGGTTGGGTGATTTTTCCAATAGACAAGCCCCCCACGGTAGTTTTCAAGATTCAAAATTCAAAACCGAGTTTCGGGACAATTTTTGGCTTTCGACGGCACAATGCATTTATGAGCGACGCAAAAAGCAACGGTGAAAAATCGCCGGATTACGGTTCCGGCTTTCTGGAGATTTCCGAGAAGGGCTTTGGTTTCCTGCGCACGGCGCAAAACCACTTTCACCCGAAGCCGACCGACATTTTCGTCACCCCCGACACCATCCGGCGCAGCTTTTTACGCGAGGGCAGCCATGTCGAAGGGACCACCCAGCCGCCGCATCGCGGCACCAGTCCGCAGCTCAAGGTCGTCGAAAAGGTCAATGACATGCCGTTTGAGGATTACGTGAAGGCCGTCCGCTTTGAAAACCTCACGACCATTGACCCGATTGAAAAATACAAACTGGAAACCGACCCCGATTTGATTGAGACGCGTGTGATTGATCTCGTCACGCCGATCGGCAAGGGCACCCGCGGCCTGATTGTGTCTCCGCCGCGCAGCGGCAAGACCACCATTCTCAAGCAAATCTGCAACGCCATCACCACGAACCATCCCGAGGTTCACGCGCTCGTGCTGCTGATCGACGAGCGGCCGGAGGAAGTGACGGACTTTCAACGCTCGGTCAAGGCCGAGGTTGTCGCGTCGTCAAACGACCAGGATTTGGAAACGCACGTGCGCCTTTCGCGCTTCATGATCGAGCGCTGCCGTCGCATTGTGGAAAGCGGCAAGGACGTTTTTGTTTTGATGGATTCGCTCACCCGCATCGCCCGCGCTTACAACAGCGTTCATGGCGGCAGCGGCCGCACGATGACCGGCGGTGTGGACGCGCGCGCCCTGGAGATCCCGCGCAAGATGTTTGCCTCCGCCCGCAAAATCGAACACGGCGGCTCGCTGACCATCCTGGCCACGGCGCTGGTGGACACCGGTTCGCGCATGGACGAATTGATATTCCAGGAGTTCAAAGGCACGGGCAACATGGAGTTGATTCTCGACCGCAAACTTTCCGACCGCCGCCTGTATCCCGCGATTGATATTCCCAAGAGCGGCACGCGCAAGGAGGAAAAGCTTTATTCCCCGAAACAGATTGAAGCCATCCGCAAATTGCGCCGCATGATGGTGGACTTGAATCCCATCGAAGCGATGGAAACGCTCACCGCCGCGCTCAAAAAGCACAAGACCAACGACGAGTTGCTCGCCAAGCTCGAAAAGGGAGCGTAGTTTTTCCGCGGTGAATCCGTCGCTCCATTCGCGTCCGCCGCTGGAGCGGATGTTGCGCATCCATCAGGTGGTGTCGTCCGGTAAATTCCCCAACGCCTCCGCGCTCGCCCGCGAAATCGAGGTCGCCACCAAGACGATTCATCGCGACATCGAATTCATGCGCGACCGGCTGGGCCTGCCGATCGAATTCGATCCGGGCCAAAACGGCTATCATTACACCGAAACCGTCAGCGCCTTTCCCAACCTGCAGATTACCGAGGGCGAACTCTTCGCGTTGGTCGTGGCGGAAAAGGCGCTCCAGCAATATCGTGGCACCAGTTTTGAGAAACCGCTGCTGAGTGCCATAAAAAAAATGGAGCAGGCGCTGCCCGACACCATTTCCTTGAATCTGGCCGACCTCGGGCAGACGATTTCGTTCCGCACCCGCGCCGAGCCGATTTTGGATCTGAAAATCTTCGATGCGCTGGCCCGGGCCGTGGCCCGGCGTCAGCAGCTCGGACTGGCCTACCGCAAACCCGGCCAGCCCCGGCCGGAGACGCGGCTCGTTGACCCGTATCATCTGGCGAACATCAATGGCGAATGGTTTTTGTTCGCCCATGACCACGCGCGCCAGGAGATTCGCACTTTTGTGCCGGCGCGAATCCAATCCGTCCAGCCGACCGGGAAGACGTTTGAACGCCCGCAAAAGTTTTCGCTCGAAAAACGATTGCGCGACAGCTTTGGTGTCCATTCGGGAAAAGGCCAATACAAAGTCGTGATCCGGTTTAATGCCCGGGCCGCTGATTACATCCGTGAAAAAAAATGGCACGAGTCGCAACAGCTTCGCGAGTTGAAGGGCGGGGGGGTGGAGTTGGGTTTCAAGCTTTCCAGTCTCGTTGAAATCGAGCGGTGGATATTGAGCTGGGGTGGTGATGCCAAGGCAATTTCCCCAAAGGAACTGGTTGAAGCGGTCCGTCGTTCCGCCCGGCAAATTCTCCGGGCCCAAGCATAAAGGTCGTCACGCTTTCGGGATTGAATTATTACCGCCATGGCTTAAAATAATGCTGTTGTGAAATCCAAGCCCGGCCTCCTGTTGTTCTGTGCTGTCATGGCGCTTATCCCGGTTGACACGCTGTTTGCACAAGGCACGGCGTTTACCTATCAAGGCCGGCTCAACGACGGCGGCAGCCCGGCCAATGGAAATTACGATCTGCGTTTTACAATTTACGATGCGACAAACATTCCCGGCACGGTGATTGCCGGGCCCATCACCAACGCCGCGACCGCTGTCAGCAACGGCCTGTTCACCAGCACCCTGGATTTTGGCCCGGGTGTGTTCACCGGCAGCGCGCGCTGGCTGGACATCGGCGTGCGGACCAACGGCAGTGTCAACGCATTCACCGGTCTCAGCCCGCGACAACCATTGACGCCGGCGCCCTACGCGATCCTGGCCACCGGCGCGAGTAATCTTTTCGGCACGCTGCCCGCGACCCAGTTGACGGGCACGCTGCCCGCCAGCGCGTTTGCGGGTTATACCAATAGCGTGGCGCTGACCAACGGCGGCGACCTGTTTTCGGGGACCTTCAGCGGCATCTTTAGCGGCACGTTTGGCGGTATTTTTACCGGTGCCTTTTATGGAAATGGCGGTGGCGTGACGAATGTAAGCGTGGCCAATCTGACCGGGATTCTGGCGGATAGCCAGTTGCCGGCCAATACCGCGTTTGTGAACAGCAACCAGACTTTCAGCGGCGCAAATGCCTTCACCAATACCGGCAACAGTTTTTCCGGCAGTTTTTTCGGGAACGGTCTCATTGGCTGGGTTCCTACCAATGGCACGGCCGTGCAGGCGCAGGTTGATCACGGCTATCTTTTGACCAACTCCCAACTGGTCACGGTGACCTTGCCGGTCTCGCCCGGCGTCGGCGACATCGTTCGCGTTTCCGGTCCCGGTGCCAACGGCTGGCAGATTGCCCAGAACGTCGGGCAGTCCATTCTTGGGAATTTTTCCAGCTTTACCAAATCGTTTTGGACGCCCGGTGGCGCGCTCCCGCTGACCTGGCATTCGATTGCTTCATCATCAGATGGCAGCCGCCTGGTGGCGGTAGCCAGCAGCACGGGCGGCGGGATTTATACCTCGATCAATTCCGGGATTACCTGGTCGGGTCCCTACGGGGGTCTCGCCGGCGCCAATTGGTACGCGGCAGCGGCTTCAGCGGATGGCACCAAATTGCCTGCGGCGGTCTATGGCGGGGGAATATATACGAACTCGGGCACGAGCTATGTCCAGGTGAGTGGCACCAGCCCGGCAAATTGGATTTCCATGGCTTCCTCGGCGGATGGTACCAGGTTGATTGCGGCGGCTTTCGGCGGTTACCTTTATTCTTCCAGCAATTCCGGCGGGACCTGGACCGCGCTGTATGGACCTGCAAATTGGGTTTCCGTCGCCTCCTCCGCCGACGGCACCAAATTGGTGGCGGTCATCGGCGGCGGGATTTACACGTCGAGCAATTCCGGCGGCAGCTGGTCGCAGCCCTACGCCTCACCGGCCAGTGGCAGCTGGTCTGCCGTGGCTTCGTCTGCTGATGGCAGCCGGTTGGTTGCTGTGGCCAACGGTGGCGGGATTTACACGTCGAGTAATTCCGGCGGGAACTGGTCGCTGCAATCGTCCGCACCGGCCAGTGCGGCCTGGAGTTCCGTGGCTTCATCGTCCGATGGCAGCAAACTCGCGGCGGTGGTCAGTGGCGGTGGGATTTACACGTCCAGCAATTTTGGCGTCAGCTGGGTGCCGCAAACCAACGCGCCCGCCAAGGCCTGGAGTGCCATTGCCTCATCGGCCGACGGCACCGGGTTGGTCGCGGCGGTCAATAACCTCACGGCCGGCGGGATTTATGTCTCCCACGCTTCTGTGCTCAATACGACAACGGTGGGAACGTCCGGCTACCTGATTGGAACTCAAAGCTCGGCGGTGGAGCTGCAATACATTGGCAACAACCAGTTCATGCCGGTCGGTTCCGCTGGAAATATTTGGGCATATTGAAGGTCATCATGAAACAGCGCCTGGTGCCAATTACCCTGTTGTTGTCGGTCGCATTGGGTCTTGATGCCCAGAACTATTCAATCGACTGGTTCAAGGTTGCGGGTGGGGGCGGCACCAGCAGCAACGGCCCATACACCGTCAGCGGCAGCATCGGTCAGCCTGATGCCAGCGGGCCAATGACCGGCGGCAATTACTCGCTCACCGGCGGGTTTGAGAGCCTCATCGCTGTGGTTCAAACCCCCGGCGTGCCGTTGCTCACGATAACCTTCAACTCCCAGCCTTCAACTCTCACGATTTCCTGGCCGGATACGGGCAGTTACACCCTTCAGAGCAACGGGGATTTGACGACGATAAACTGGGCCGGTTACGGTGGCACCGTAATCACCAGCAACGCCATCAGCCGCGTGACGATTACCCCGCCGCCGGGAAATTTGTTCTTCCGGTTAAGCCAGCCTTAGACCTTGAACTTCGGGCACTGGCTCAGGAATTTTTGCGGGTTGCGATAGACGACCTTTTCGATCATGGCAGTACGATGTCCGCGCTTTTTCATTTCCAGCGCGGTTTTGGGCACGGCCAGGGGATCGCTTACGCCCCAGTCGCACGCGCTGTTCAGCCAGATTCGTTCCTGGCCGTAGGTCTCAAGGATGTCAACGGCGCGTGCCGGCGAGCATTTGGTCTCCGGATAAAGCGTCATGCCCGCCCAAAAACCCGGGTTCAAGACCATTTTCACCGTGTGTTCCTCGACGTGATCAATAATGACCCGTTCCGGCCGGATCCGTTGGTCGTTCTTCAACACATCCAAAATCAATCGCGTGCCCTTGAGTTTATCCTCCAGATGTGGTGTATGCACCAGAATGAGCTGACGGTATCGCGCCGCGAGGTCCACGTGCATTTCGAGCACCTTCAATTCGTTTCGCGAATTTTTGTTCAGCCCGATTTCGCCGATGCCGAGCACGTTCGGCCGGTCAAGAAACTGTGGGATCAGTGCCAGGACTTCCTCCGCCAGTTTCACGTCCTCAGCCTCCTTCGGGTTGATGCAGAGCCAGCTGAAATGTTTGAGGCCGAACTTCGCCGCGCGCTTCGGCTCGTGCTCGGTGAGCTGGCGAAAATAATCGTAAAAGCCGGCGGCGGAGCTGCGGTCGAAACCCGCCCAAAATGCCGGCTCGCAAACCGCCTCGCAACCGGCAATGGCCATGCGCTCGTAATCATCCGTGACGCGGCTGACCATGTGGGCATGAGGCTCGATGTAGCGCATGGGCTTGGTTGGAATTTGAAGACACAGGGTCAGCCACGCTTGCCAGACCAGGCTCCCACCGCGCCTTTGCCTTTCGCCAGGGTGATGGGTTGGGACGTGGGATCACTGAAGGCGAGCAGGACGCGCCGGGCCTTTTCCTTGCCACCTTTCAATTCGCCGAGCGCGGCGCAAAAAGCTTTCAGGCGAAAATCATCCCTGCCGGCGGCGCTGTCGACGCGGTCGAGGAAGGCGGCGACTTCAATCAGCTTGTGCCGGGCGTCGAGAAAATAGAGGTCAAGAACTTGTTGCTTGGTCATACGTTTGTAGTACGGAATATAAGGCGGAATTGTTCGGCGGCAAGGCAAAGCAGTTTTTCGGGGCCGCGGCCGTCCGTCTGCTTAAATCCCGTGAATCCGGCGTGAATGGATGCCGGCTGCTGCGATGGCGGGTCCATCCAATTCAAAATTTGTTTCGCTGCCTCTCTGGGCGCGGTGCTGAGGACATTGTGATCGGCATTCGCGATGACCTTGTAATCGCGCAAAGCCGGGCACTCGTTGCGCAACCAGCGCCGGACCCGCGGCCAGGGCACAATCGGATCAAAAAATCCACTCAAGCCAAACACCGGCAATCGGGTCTGGCGGGCAATTGGCCGCGGATCGTTTTGGGCAACCAAACGCAGACGGTGTTGCGCCGCGCGCCGGTCCAGTTCCGTGCGCCGGGAGATAAATTCGCCAATCATGGCAACGGTTTGCGGTGAACGACGGTACCGAAAGCGGGCGATTCTGGCATAGCCGAAGATCATCCATACGAGAAATCTGGTTGAAAGCCGGTCAGTGATTTTTTCCATCAACCCTACCGCCCGGTGCAGGGGATATTTAACAAAACCGCCGGCCAGAATCACTCCCTGCGCCGGAAACTTTCCGCGTGACGCCATTGCCCACACCACCTGTGAGGCGAACGATTCGCCGAGCAGCCAGCCGTTTGTGATGCCGTTTTGCGACAGCGCGGTTTCAATGGCCGCTGCATAGTCGTCCAACGACCAGGTGAGAGTGCGGGGATAGGTAAATTCAACCAGGCGCAAGCGGCCGGCGATGGCCTGGCGGAAGCCGCTGATGAGGGTCCAATCGCCGTGCAGGCCGGGAAGATAAATCAACGTTGGCAGCGACGCCTCGCCGTGGATGCGGATTTGCAGTTCCTCTTCCATTGCCCGGGATTATCCACCAATGTCAGGCCGGCGACCAGCCTGACTCCATTCAATCCTGCCTTACAATTTCCGGAAAAAATCAGCGGCAGTCTTGCAGGTGGCTGCGCTCAACTCGTCGAGCGAACAGCCTTTGACCTGGGCAACGACCTCGGAAATTTCCTTCACGTAGGCCGGTTCGCAGCGTTTGCCGCGATAGGGCACGGGCGCGAGATACGGGCAATCGGTTTCCAACATGAATTTGTCCAACGCGGTGGCGGCCACCGTGTCGCGAACGTTCTGCCCGTTCTTGAAGGTGACGATGCCGGTAAAACTGACGAGCGAGCCGATTTCGAGGACCTGGCGCATCCGTCCGGCGTCCTCGCCGAAGCAATGGAAAACCCCGCGGACCTTCCCGGCGAACGGTCTGAGTTGTGCCAGCGTGTCGTCAAAGGCGTCACGCTGATGAATGATGCAGTTCAGGCCGGACTCAATGGCGACTTCAATTTGTTGCTGGAAAATATCGGCCTGCCGCTGCTTGTAGGGCGTGTCGTCCCCGGCGCTGCCGCCCTGCGAACCGGGCAAACGGTGATAATCGAGGCCAATTTCGCCGATGGCGACGACCTTGGGATGTCGGGCGAATTCGCGCAGGGCCGGCCGCAAGTCGTCCGGCGCTTTCATCACCTCGGTCGGATGCCAGCCGACGGCGGCAAAAAGGGATGGATATTTTTCAGCCAGACGGATGGCGCGTTCACTGCTGCTGAGGCTGGTCCCGATGGAAATCATTTTGACAATGCCGGCAGCCTGGGCGCGCGCGACGACTTCACCGAGGTCATCTGCGTAATCGGGATAATCCAGATGCGCGTGGGTGTCGTAAAACGTCGCCATGCCGTTTGCCGGTTATTTGGTCAGGGCCTCGTATCTGGCCACGTCGTCCGGCCGGTTCAGTTTCCGCGCCAGCGACAACAGTCTTTGGTAGATGGAGATTCGGCCGGGATAATCGGGTGATTCCCGGAGCAGGCTTTGATAATTGTCATAGGCCTCCTGATTGCGGTCCTGCTGTTGCAGCTTTTCGCCAAGGGTCAGGCGAAGGCGGATGTGCTGTTCCGGCGATGGGTTGAGATTCAAGGCGCGGGCGTAGGTGTCGATGGCCGAGGACGGCTTGCCTTCCAGTTCGTAAAGCTCGGCGAGCTTTTCAGTGAGGACGGCGCTGTTGGTGGTGACATCGAGGTTTTCCAGGTAGTTCGCCACACGCAATAAAGAAGCGCCGTGGGCGAGAGCCAGGTCAATGAAACGCAACTGCGACCATTCGAGGAGCGGGCTGTGGTGCCGCGCCAGATCCGCCTGCCGGCGCGCGGGTAATTCGCCAAAAGGCCGGTAGAGCGGATCGCCGACCACGGTGGTCTGCCATGACAAGGTCGGCTGCGCCACCCAGGCGGCTTCACCGAAGGTAAAACCGGCGGCCATCCAGCGCGCCAGAAAAACGGCGACGTTCGGAGTGCCGGTCAGGTAGGGTTCGTAGACGCAGCCCATGGTGCAGGTTGCGCCTTTGGCCAGCAGCGGGCCACACCACTGCTGGTTCACACTACGCAGCGTCTCGGCGCTGAACGAATGAAGGTGATACGCGAAGGCGCCCGGCATGAATTCAACTTTTGGCAGCGTGAACGGACCGGATACATTTGCGTCATACCAACCGCAGTAAATGGCAATCTGGCTCATCGGAAAATCCACCGGGAATGTTTCCGGCTTTTCGTCCAGGGTGGTTTCAAACCCCAGTTCGCGGCAGATTTCCGAGCCTTGCCGAATCCATTCGTCACCCGGGTAATAACTGTCTGTTTTTCCCAATCCCCTTGCGTCGAAGTAGGCGCGTCCCCACAAGCCATCGCGTTCAGCCTCCAGTGCCTTGTCCACCAGCCCCTTCGCAATGTCAGCGCTCGGTCCATCAAGTCGCGCGACCAGCAAAATCCCGTTGGTCGGGTTCAAAAGGAAGGTGTTGGTTACACCGTAAACCCAGTTTTGCAATGGCCCTTCAAGTGAGACCTTCATTTCCACCAACGGCAGCCATACAAGTTCGGAATCCACGGAGGCTTCGTTCCGGCGCAGCTCCGGTTTCAGGTCGCTGCGGATGGGCTCCTTTAAATCTGGATCCGGGGCGATTTTCAAGGGGACCCCATAGCACAAAACGACGTAGCGGATTTTGGATGCGATCACCTGATGATCAACGCGCGGCGGCTCGCCGTTGGTCGCGGTGTAGGTTGTTGGGCCGAATTGCCAGAGACCGTCGGATTCCAGCCGGCGGGCCAGCGGCCATTGGAGGGTGTCCCGGAATTCGTCCCGCGACATCACTTCATTGGTTGTCATCGAAAATCCATAGATTTGCCTTGGGGGAACCTGCCGCGCCCTGGCGTAATACTCGGCCACCAACCTGGATCCGGGCACGCGTTTATTGTAAACCACGACGACTTCATTGCCGTCGGCGCGGGCCATCAGCGGTGCCAGCAGCAGAAATAAAAGCGCAAACCGGATCCAGGAATATTTCATGTGTTGGTCATTTGACTCCATCGGATTCAAATCATTCTAAAATTCAAGGGTCGTACGCAATTTTCAGGCCGTCATAGGCCAGCGCAACGCCGTCCGGCAATTCGGCCTGCGCCCGGTCGTGGTCGTAGTCGTGGGTCAAATGCGTAAAAAAGGTTTTGGCCGCGCCGATGCGCCGCGCGGCGGTGAGCGCTTCATCGAGGCACATGTGCGTCGGATGCGGTTTGGGCCGGAGGGCGTCAAGCACGGCAACCTCGACGCCGCGGATCTGTTCCACGACCGCGGGCGGGACTTCCTTGCAATCGCTCAAATACGCCAGCCGCTTTCTTCCATTTTGCCGGAACAAATAACCATTGGTCATCGTGGCGCCGTGCGGCAGGGGCAGGGGAGTGATGTCCAGATCGCCCAGGGTAAACGACCCGTCAATCACATGCGGTTCGGGATGAAAATAACCCTTGGGAATGGGCCGGCCGTCGAAGGCGTAAACAAAAATGCGTTGGAGCGAAGTCATCGTCTCTTCATTGGCATAGATTGGCAATGCCCCGCCGCGCACATCGCAGAACCGCCGGCAATCGTCGAGTCCCATGACGTGATCGGCGTGCGGATGGGTAAAAATCACCGCGTCGAGCCAGAGAATGTTTTCGCGCAGCATCTGCATCCGGAATTCCGGCGTGGTGTCCACCACCAGCTTTACCTGGTCAGTGGCCACATAAATGGAAGGCCGCATGCGGTGGTTTTTGGGATTCGCCAAAAATTCCGGCGGATATTCCTTGGCAATCAACGGGACACCCTGCGAGGTGCCGCTGCCGAGAAAAACAAGTAAAAATGCCATGCCAATGTTGCCCGCCCAAATTAACGGGAGCCTCCCCCAAACGCATCAAAAACTTTTCTTTTTTCGTCCGGCAGATTCTGGTCTCCTGTTGGCGCCGGGTTTTCCGGTCATTGTTTACAAACCATGGACTCATTGCCAACTGTTTTACTGAAACCCGGCGAGGCTGACCGTGTCTTGGCCGGCCACCCCTGGATTTATCACGGCGAAATCCTCCGGCTGACACGCCGGGAGGGCGGCGACCCCTCATCCGGGCCGGCCGACGGAGAGCTCGTCCAGATCAAGGACCATCGCCAGCGACTGCTCGGGGTGGGATTTTTCAACTCAAAATCCAAAATCAACGTGCGCGTGCTTTCCCCGGAGCGCGTCGAAATCAGCGAACGGTTCTTTGAAGAACGCATTCGTGCCGCCCTTGCCGTCCGTCGCCGGCACCTGCCGGCGGCGACCTCGTTCCGCGTCGTCAACGCCGAAAGCGATTTTCTCAGTGGCCTCATCGTGGACAAATACGAAGACGTGCTCGTGGTGCAAATTACCTCGCTCGGCATGGATCGGCATAAATCGATGATTACCGCCGCGCTGCAAAAAATATTCCTGCCGCGGGCGATTCTCGAGCGCGGCGACATGGCATCGCGAAAATACGAAGGGTTGCCGGAAGCCAACGGGCTGCTGGCCGGCGAATTGACCGGTCCGATTTCCGTCGTTTTGAATGGGTTGAAATTCGAAACCGATCTGGCCGGCGGGCATAAAACCGGACTTTACCTCGACCAACAGGTGAATTATCAGGCCGTTTCGCAATTTGCGAAGGGCGCGCAGGTGCTCGACTGTTTCAGTTTTCTCGGCGGATTCGGGTTGCACGCGGCGCGTGCGGGTGCAGCTCATGTTCATCTGCTCGACCAAAGCGCGGAAGCCATCACCGCCTCGCAACGGAACGCGGCGGCAAACGGGCTGGCGGACAAATGCTCTTTTGAAACCGTGAACGTTTTTGACTGGCTCAAGACCCAAACCGCCGTCAAGCCGCACGAGAAAGTCATTCCCCGGTTTGATTTGATCGTGCTCGACCCGCCGTCGTTCACACGCAATCGGGCCTCGGTGCCGGATGCCCTGCGCGGCTACAAGGAGATTCATCTGCGCGCGCTGAAACTGCTCAGGCCGGGCGGCACGCTGGCGACGTTTTGCTGTTCGCATCACGTGGACGCGGTGACGTTTCAGGACGTGATTCTTTCCGCCGCCTACGACACACGCCGGATTTTCCGCCGCGTCGCGACCTATTCGCAAAGCCCCGACCATCCCATCATTCCGATGATTCCCGAGACGGAATATCTGAAAGGATTCGCGTTTGAAATCGTCAGGTAATTCTGCAGTACGGCGACGTGTCGCCGTTCGAAGGCGCAGACAGGTCTGCGCCGTCCAAAATCGCAGGAGCCGACGTGAGGAGGCTCCAGCTAAAAATCGGAAGCAAAGCGGGCCTCATTACCTCCGATCCTGACATCCAGAATGGAAAATTAACCACAGAGTACGCAGAGGACACAAAGAATTAAAACCGTTTGTGTTTTGAAAGTCAGGAAATTCTCACCGGGCTCTTTGTGTTCCTTGCGGTCAAGCCCGTAGCAACTCCTGCTGCCAGTTCATCAGTTCCGGCGCGTGCTGGTCCCAGTCACGTGCGAGTTCGCCGAGGGTGGCGCGGCTGGCGATGAGCGTCGGGTCAAGGCCCAGTTCCTGCGCGCGCAGGTCCCGGTGTTTTTCAAATTCGCGGAAACGCCGCATTTCGGCTTCAGTCGGGCGATGATTTTTATGCCGCAGGATTTTGGGATGTTGCCCGGCAGGCAGCGCCTGCCCGGCCTTGACGGTCTTGAGCAAACTTTCGCTGCGTCGAGGCGACATGCGGGGTGGCAAGAGGTGTCCGAACGGTTTGTCCGCGGCGGCGACCGCGGCAATGTCCACGAGTCTTTCGTGATTGAGAATAAAAAACGGCGGGCGATTGGCAGCAATGGCTTCCGCTTCGCGCCAGCGCCAAAGCTCACGCAAGATGGCCAGGGCCCGACCATTCAAGACATGACTGCCCTTGATGCGCCAGACGGAATCCGTATCTGCGAGGGATGGCTTGGAACATTCCGCAATCAGCCGCGCACAGGATTCCTGCTGCCAGGCCAGCCGGCCTTTTTGTTCGAGTTCAAGCTTCAACCGGTCGGAGAGCGTCTTGAGAAAATGGGTGTCATTACGGGCGTACGTTTCCATTCGTTCCGTGAGCGGCCGCCGCGCCCAATCCGCCTTTTGCGAGCCTTTATCCAGTTTCACCCCCAGAAACTTTTCGACCAGTGAACTCAGGCCAAATTGCCGTTCGCCCAACAACCGCGCGGCCAGCATGGTGTCGAAAATGGCTGACGGCACAAATTCATGATGCTTGCGCAGCAGCCGCAAATCATAGTCGGCCCCATGCATGATGAGCTCGTGCGCGGTGAACGCGGCCAGCAGGGAACCGAGATTGATGGGGGCGAGCGGGTCAATCAATTCGTCGCCGGCGGCGGTGCTGATCTGAATCAGGCAGACCTTTTCGGGATAGGCGTGCAGACTGTCCGCTTCCGTATCAACAGCCAGCCAGGAGGCGGATTTGATGATCGGCAGCAGCGCGGCGAGTTTTTCGTCGGTGTCAACCAAGCCGCAAGCTTAAGGCGCCGCGGGGCGGGTGGCGAGAAGCAAGATTGCCCGCTTGCAAACTCCGGTTCACTGCTCCTAATCTTTGTCATGAACCTGGCCATCGCCTTTGCCTCGTGCGCGGAGAAGCATGCGGCCAAAATCGCCATTTGTTGGGGCGAAACCGAAACCTCCTACGCGGCGCTCCTGGCGCAGGTGAAAGCGGTTGCCGCCCGCCTGCAAACCGGATTGGGTGTGAAGCCTGGCGACCGGGTGGCGTTGTGGGTGAAGAATTGTCCGGAGTTTGTGCCCGCAGTGTTCGGCATTTTCTCGGCCGGCGGGGTGGTGGTGCCGATCAACAATTTTCTGAAGCCCGCCGAGGTCAGTTACATCCTGAACGATTCCGGCGCGAACGTGCTCATCACCGATGCGGAATTGGCGGCACACTTTGCGGCGTTGAAAGCCGCGCGCTCATCGCTCGAAATGTTGCAGGTCGAAGAGTTTGCCGCGCTCAAACCGTCCTCCATTCCCCAGGCGCCATCTTCCTGTTCGGAGCAGGATCTCGCGGCGCTGCTCTACACCTCCGGCACCACCGGTCATCCCAAGGGCGCCATGCTCACGCATGGCAATTTTCTTCATAATGTGGCGAGTTGCGTGGCGGCGCTCGAAGTGCGGGAGGATGAGCGGATCGTGGTGGCGTTGCCGCAGTTTCACAGCTTCATGTTCACCGTGGGCACCCTGCTGCCGATGCTGATCGGCTGCGGGATTCTGCTGCTGAAAACCTTGCATCCCTTCAAGCAGGTGCTGGAGGATATCACGCGACACCGGGGCACAATTCTGCCGGCGGTGCCGTCATTTTACCGCGCCTTGCTCGGCGTGCCGGAGTTTGGCCGGCTGCCCCTGCGGCTCTGCGTCAGCGGCGGCGCGCCGCTGCCGGTGGAGGTCTACAACGAGTTCACGCGACAGTTTCCGTTTCCACTGCGCGAAGGCTATGGCCCGACCGAAAGCAGTCCCGTGGCCACGGTAAATCCCATTCACGGCATCAACAAACCCGGGTCGATTGGCAAGCCGATCCCGAACGTGGAGTTAAGCATTCGCAACGAAGCGGGCCGGGAATTATCGATTGGCGAAGTCGGCGAAATCTGCATCCGCGGCGGAAATGTGATGCTGGGTTATTGGAATCAGCCGGAAGAAACGGAGAAAGTATTGCGCGACGGCTGGCTTTACACCGGCGATGTGGGTTTTCGCGACACCGATGGCTATTATTTCATCACCGACCGCAAAAAGGACATGCTGCTGGTCAATGGCATCAACGTCTATCCGCGTGAAATCGAGGAAATCATTTACCAGTTTCCGGGCGTGAAGGAAGCGGCGGTCATTGGCCTGCCGGATGCGCGCCGCGGAGAGCAGCCCGTGGCGTTTGTGGCCGCAGTGGAGGGTCAGATGTTGGACGAGCGGGCGTTGTTGCAATTCGTTCGCGGCAAACTGGCAGATTACAAGGTACCCAAACGCGTGTTTTTTATGCCGGCTCTGCCGCGTAACTCGACGGGTAAGATTCTCAAGACCACCTTGCGCCAGCACCCACTGGATTAAAGTTTTGAGGTTTTCAACTCGTTGATATAAAACGGCTTGCGCGGCTGCCTTTTCCGAGTTGACGCAGGCAGATTACCAACAGTAAGCTTATATGACCGTCCGGCGCATTAAGCGCGAGGCCGGGCAAATTTTATGGCCGAAGGATATTGCGTTAAGTGCAAAGCCAAGAAGGAAATCGCCAATGGCGTCGAGGAAGTCATGAAGAACGGGCGCAGGGCCATCAAAGGCAAATGCCCGACTTGCGGCACTGTCATGTTCAAAATTTTGGGGGGTAAAGCGGCTCCTGCAGGTGCGTCACCGGTCAATCCGCCGGCCACAAGCTGATATGTCGCAACAGCTCGCCTATGTCATCGTCACCCCCTATTCGCTCTATAAATCGCGCACGGGTGGAATTCTCAGCCGGCTGATTTCCCGCACCAGTCTGGATCTGGCGGCCATGCGGATGTTTGCGCCCGGACCCGAACTGGTAAAGCAATACGCCGAAACCATCGTGTCCGCCCAGGACCCCCAGGACCGGAAAATCCAGGAGTTGCTTCGGGAATACGTTCTGAAAAATCTTTCGCCCGATCCCAAAACCGGGCTGCGCCGGCGCATCATGATGATGGTCTTTCAAGGCCATGAAGCCGTGCGCAAAGTCCGTTCGGTGGTCGGCAATTTGAGTCCCGAACGGCGCGGTGGCGAAACCATCCGGGACACCTACAGCGATTTGATCATGGATGAAGACGGCCAGGTTCGCTATTTCGAACCCGCCGTGCTGGCCGCGCCGAACGAGCAGGAAGCGGAACTTAAATTAAAGTTATGGGCGCGCTTTTCCGACACGGACGGCGGGGTGTTGGAAAATGTCATTGCGTATCCCCCGGGCCAGCTCGGTGAACGCACCCTGGTGCTCATCAAGCCGGACAATTTCAAATTTTCCACCGGGCGCCCCGGCAACGTGATTGATTTCTTTTCGCGCACCGGACTTTACATTGTTGGCGTCAAGGTGCTGCACATGAGCCTGACCCAGGCCATGGATTTTTATGGCCCGGTGCTCGAGGTTCTGCGCACGAAGCTCAAGGACGGCATCAGCGAACGTGCGAAGCAGTTGCTGGAAAAGGAGCTTGGCTTCAAAATTCCACCCGAGCAGCAGGCCGCGCTCGGTGACGTCCTCGGCCCCTTGCACGGCGACAATCAGTTTGAAAACATCATGCGCTTCATGACCGGCTTCACGCCGACCGAACGCAGGACGGAGGAGGAACGCCGGCTGCCTGGCTCGCAAAAGTGCATCGCCCTCATGTACGAAGGCGCGAATGCCATCCGGAAAATCCGCGATGTGCTCGGCCCCACCGATCCGTCCAAGGCGCCGCCGGGTTCCATCCGGCGCGAATTTGGTTCGAACATCACGGTCAATGCCGCGCATGCCAGCGATTCCGTGGAAAATGCCCAGCGCGAATTCGCGATCGTCAACGTGGGCGAAAACAACTTCCGGCAGATCATCGAGTCGGCTTACGGAAAACTGTAAGCGCGCAGTTTGTCCAGCAAACGCGCATCCGCTGCGGGAAAATCGTAATCGGCCAGTTCCGATTTGGCCGCCCACTTGACGTCCGCGCAACCAAGCGGTTGCGGTTCGCCCTCGATCAATTCGCAGGGGAAGAATTTCAAGTGAACGGCCTGGTCCGGGTAACGGTGTGTGATTTCGTCAAACAACCCGCCGACGTTCACCGTCACGCCCAGTTCCTCGCGCAGCTCGCGGACCAGGCATTCCTCGAAGGTTTCGCCCGCTTCACGTTTGCCGCCGGGAAATTCCCAAAGGCCGCCCAGATGGGCATCCGCGCAACGTTGGGTCAGGAGAATCCTGCCATTCCGAAAAACCAGCGCGGCCGCCACGTCGATTGGCTGTTTACCGTCCGACACTTTTGTAAATCCAGCCGCGGCGTTCCATTTCCGCGCGGTCGAAAAGATTGCGTCCGTCAAACATGATGGGATGCGTCAGCGACTGGCGGGCGCGGTCAAGATCCAGCTTTTTAAACTCGTCCCATTCCGTCGCCACCACCAGCGCGTCACAGCCATCCGCCACGGTGTTCATGTCGTCCACGTAGGTCACGTTCTTTAAAATCGCCCCGGCCTTGTCCATCGCCTTGGGATCGTGGACGCGCAGGACGGCGCCTTCCTTTTGCAGGCGCTGGCACAGTTCAATCGCCGGCGACATGCGCACGTCGTCGGTGTTCTGCTTGAAGGCCAGACCCAAAACGCCGATTTTTTTGTCTTTGAGCACCCAGAGCGTGTCGGTGATTTTTTTTACGAACCGATCCATCTGTTCGGAGTTGATGCGCTGCACTTCCTTCAGCAGGCGGAAATCGTATCCGATCTGTTCGGCGATTTTGATGAACGCGCTGAGGTCTTTGGGGAAACAACTGCCGCCGAAGCCAATGCCCGCGTTCAGGAACCGGCGGCCAATCCGTTCATCCAATCCCATGCCCGCAGCGACTTCCTGCACGTTCGCTCCGGCGGTTTCGCACAGGGTGGCGATGGCGTTGATATAGGAAATTTTAAGCGCGAGGAATGAATTCGAGGCATGCTTGATGAGTTCGGCGGAATTGATGTCCGTCACCACAATGGGGGCGTTGAACGGTGTGTAAATTTCCGTCATGGCGGCGACCGGCCGGGGCGACCGGGTGCCGATGACCACCCGGTCGGGTTTCATCAAATCACCAACGGCAAACCCTTCGCGTAGAAATTCCGGGTTGCTCACCACATCAAAGTCCACCTTGGCGGGACAGTAGCGTTTGATGGTCTCAGTCACTTTCTCGCCGGTTTTGACCGGCACGGTGCTTTTATCCACGATGATTTTGTAATCGCTCATGGCCGCGGCGATGTCGCGCGCGACCCGTTCGATAAAACTCAAGTCCACGGAGCCATCCGGTTGCGGCGGGGTGGGCACAGCGATGAAAATCACGTCGGATTTTTGAACGCCCTCGGCGGTGCTGGCGGTGAAGGACAGCCGCCCGGCGGCGGTGTTCTTCCTGACGAGTTCCTCCAGGCCCGGCTCATAGATCGGGATGCCGCCTTCCTTGAGCAATTTGATTTTGGCCGCGTCGTTGTCCACACACACGACCTGATGGCCGACTTCAGCGAAGCAGGTGCCGGTTACCAGACCAACGTAGCCGGTGCCAATGATCGTCAATTTCATGGTTGGGTGTTCAGATGCAATGTGGTCGGCGGGGCGCTGGGAGTTGCGGTCGGCGGCAACTTTGCCCTCAATTGGACCGCGTGAATCGCGGCTTCCGAACCGAGGGGGGTGTTGGGATTGTTGCGGGCGACGGTTTCGTAAAGGCTATCCGCGTCGGTCAACTTGCCCCGCTCCTCGTCGATTTTTGCCAGCGCAAATTTTGCGGCATCCACGGCATTCGGATCGGCAAAGCCGCTGATGACCCGCTGATAGGCGTTCGCGGCGGCATCGGTTTTGCCCTGGGAATCCAGACAGGCAGCAATGCCGAGGGCGGCCTGGGCGGAAAAAGTATCAGCGGCATGCTGGTCGAGATATTTTTGAAACTGCACCTGCGCCTCCGGATATTTACCGCTCTGGAACAGCGTTGTCGCGCCCAGTATCAATGCCCGGCCCCCGGTCTGGGTGCTGGAATAATCCGCAGCTATTTTTAGATAGGCATCCGCCATCTGGCCCGCATCCGAATTGGGAGGAGGGGAAACCAGCAACTGCGTCAATGCCTGCCCGGCGGCGATCTCGGTTTGATTTTGCTGCCAGAAGAAATACGAAGCCACGACAACGGCGATGGCCAGGATTGCGGCGCCAATGACAACCTGCTTCGCATTGGCCTCAACCCATGCCCATGATTTAAAAAAATAATCCGTGGCTGCGTCTTGCGCTTGCATAATGAACAGACAATCTTTCGCTTGAAACCTCAAAACGCAAGCTTGAAATCAAGCCGGACGCATCCCGAATTTGCTTGAGTATGGCGCGCGGTCAGGCTTCATTGAAGCCAATGGAGAGATGGCCGAGTGGCTGAAGGCGACGGTTTGCTAAACCGAGTTTTCAATTTTCAAAAAATCCGCTGGAACGCCAATTAAATCAATGCTTTCGAGGGGTTGCCCGCGCTTTGCTTCTTTACACTCGCGGCATGTCGTGACACTGTTCTGACATGAACTTTGTCGGCAAGTGTCGGCAAAAGGTAACGGTTTTTTACACCGTCGCCGCTGCGAGACTTCCATAAAGCCTCCAGGACGCGCCGGGCCGTGTCAGCATCGCGGACGGTGTGTTGCGGCTTGTCCTGCGTGACGTGGCGAATAACACAACATGAATAAACCAGGCATCGAGACTACATATACGGACGAAAATAACATTACCTATCGGGTTATCGCTTTTCGGAAGCTGAGCAAGACAGAGGTGATTCAGCGTGTGAGGATGTATTTGCAAAATACCAGCCCCCGAAAGAGACCGAAGCCCGGCGACTTCGTAACGCTACACACTTCGACTGGGATGCTGCCAGGGCTTTGATTAGCGTTATGACAAATGACGGTTGCAAAGAGATTGAATCGCTCCTGATCTTTAACCTCACGCTACGATTTTTGGACGGTTTTAGTGACAGCAAGATTTTTACCTTGTGACTTCGCTGGGCAGTTGCGGGTTTTGTTTGTTCAATCATGCCGTTCTCCGTTTGAGATTACGGCCAATGGGAATTGCTGCGGCGGTGGCCAGTAGATCGCCAGTCTGTAAATGCCGGGGCAAGCGTGCGTCATGCCTTCGACTATTCCACCGCGCCCGCGCACGTCGTCAATCAGGGTGGCCAGCTCGCGCCCGTGACATTCGAGACGCTGCGGATGTTCGTCCAGTGTGTTCATTTGCCATGGGTTTTGACGGCCCGCTTCGGAAGTAAGGCCAGGGACAGCCTATCCCAATCAATCTTGCTGTATTTCGCCTTTGGATTCATGGACACGCGCGGCAAGCCTTCGCGCTCCGCTCGCCGTTGCTTTCTTCGTGAACTATTCAAATTAGAGGCCGGGCGCCAAAATCCATGCAAAGAAAAAGGCTACCGGCCAAAAACCGGCGGGCTAAAATCGCCGGTTAAAAAGACGCCCGGCTGATTCCGGTCAACCGGGCGTGAGGCAACAAACGGAACCAACACCATCACCGAAATCATGCTGACGTGAGCAGCTTTAGCGCGTTCGAGTCGCCAACCGTCGCGCCCATGTAAAGACTGATCGCGCCCATCAACTGCCGCGAGCTTAAGAGATAGTAGGTTGACAGCGTTCCTTGCAAACCGATTTGCGGAATCATAAACGTAATTTCGGCCATGACTTTTCGCTTGTTTGGCTGGAACAACGTCGGCGCGGAATAACTCACGATGATGGCGCGCGGGTCGCCGACAAAGCCGTGGACGTTCGTATCGGCGGCGCTCCACCGCGTGTGTTCCAGCACGTTCGAGAATCCCGGCGGGCACCATGACAACGGCTTCACTCGCGCGAAATAGCTGGTGTCTAAAACGATGGCCCGGTCACGGGTTGGAACAGCGGAATACATGGCCTCGAAGTCGGTCACGCCAAAATTCGCGGCAGTTTTTTTGACGATGGCCGATCCGAAATTTGCAACCGTCAATACGCTTGAAAGCTGGTCAGAAATCGCGGCGGCGATTGTCTGCGCGTTCAGTTGCACCAGCCATTCCAACCTTGCGCCGTCGTCATAGTCCGCCTGGGAGATGCCGAATGGTTGGGTGAACAGCGTGTGCGTGATTGACGAAGGGGCGAGCGTTGCGTCTCCCGCCGTGAAATCTGGATTCGCCACGGTCTGCGTTGCGCTCACGGCGGTCACGACGGCAACCTGTCGCGGCTTCGCCGGGTCTTTGAATTGTTCGAGCGGGTAGGCGCGGCAAATGGAAGCGAATGGGGCCAGAATTGACGAAATGACGCTGGACGCTTGTAACGCCAGATTTTGGGTATTTGTGGTAAAACTATTAGACATAAAATCAGAAGTTTTTCAAAACGTGGTCGGTGCCGATATTGCGGAGGTAATCGGGAAGTTGACGCAATGTGCTAACCGTCGCGCTTGATTTATAAGGAAGGCCAAACTTTGCGGCCAGCCTAGCCTCGGTGTTTTCGATTTCCCCAATTTGATCGCGAAGTTCCGCCAGAATTAAATCGCCAAGCTCAATTTTCAGCGGTTGGTATTTTTTCGCGGCTTTGATTGCCGCCTGTTCTGCGGCCTCTTTCCGCGCTGCAAAGTCGGCAATCCACGCCTCGCGGGATCGTCCGCGAGCTACGCCCGGCAGGTCGCCGCCGGCGGTGGCAATTTCGCTGTGTTCGTCCTGTTGTTTTCGGAAAGCCTCGGACGCGTCTGCTTCGCCTAATTCAAAATTTAACAGCTTTTGGAGCCGCATGATGTCCGCAAAAATTGTCTTCGCCTCGGCGTAACGGCTGCCCATCGCGCTTTTGATTCGCGGCACGGAAAGTTCGCAGATCGTTTCTGCGGCTACTTCAATCGGGTTTTTGGGTTTCTGTGGCCGGCCGGTCAGGGCTTGGTCAATCTTTTCAAGAATGTTCATCTTACCAATGCGGCGAGTTTTAATTCTGGCGGCTGTTGCATCGGCCAAAGGAGCCAAATTCTTCAATGATTTCGGCCCGAAGCTGCGAAAATCTGCCGCTGGAAATGTTTAATCGGACGGCCAGCTCGCGGTCGGTCTTGAAGCCGGATTGCCCGGCCAGGTGAAGCACGATGAACGCCTTGGTTCCTGCCCGGACAACATCGCCGCCCGCCGTCAACCATTGCAAAAATCTGGCCAGCTTTTCCGCGAAGTCGGCTTGCGGGGCGTCCTGGGGATCGTCCGCCGCATAAACCGGATGCGCCACGGCAACGGGTCGCCCGGCCTCGTCAAAGGCGAGCGGCATTTCCGGCGGAATGTCGGCGTCCTCGGTCAAAGTTTTACGAAAGGCTTTTTTTCAACGATGCGCGGCGGCGCGGCGGCGTATTTTTCCAGCGTGGCGTCACAGCACTTCCAGCACATGAGCGGCAATTCTGGTTTACGCGTTGCGGTGTATTCAAATTCCGATGTGCACCAGCGGCATTTTGCCGTCAGGATTTGTTCGGGGTTGAGAAGTTTTTTGATGAAATGTTTCATAAATTCATTGGGGTCTTGGATGCTTCTAACGCTAATTTCAAAAATTTTGTTTCACATGGATGCAAGGCAACTGGTTGCCCACTTGCACGGGAATGGTTCCAAAGATATTAGTTAAAATATTTTCGGGGCACATCGCGGCTTTCATCATGTTCACTTCCCGATCTCCGCATTTTTAGGGTGTGATTCTGTGCGCTTCAATCCGGGATATGCGACAAGTTCCGCGTCAGTCGCGCACGGAACGGCGATGCCTTTCGCTGCCGCTTCAAGCAACCATGCACGCCAGCGGGCGGCTTGCTGATCATCCGTCAATCGTTTCCAGTCCATGAAGCCCGACCATGCGACGGTAACTTTTTCGTCCCATGCCCGGCGGTTGCAAACCTGCAACACTTCGACGGCCTCGGCGGAAAGTTTGACGGCCTCAAATTCGGAGGCGGGAATTGCTTCGCCGTCCACTCTGCGAAATTCGAGTTCCAAAACGCCTTTGAATTTGTCCAGTTGGACGGCGAGACGTGACGCGATTTCGTGAACATCATTGCATCCGACAAGTTGCGGCGGCAGTTCGTAACCGAAAGCCTTGTCAAGTGTCTGCCAAAGCAAGCCCATTGCTTGCGTGGCTTCGCGCTCGACATCGGCGCGCTTCAAAATGTCTTTGCTCTTTTCATCGTTGGCGATTTTCAACCGGCGCTCAGTTTGACGCAACACGCCCAGCTTGGCGGCGCGCATTTCGTCGGTGTCCGCGCCACGGCGGTTTTCGGCCATCGCCCATTCGAGGATTGCGCCTTCGCCTTTGTCAATCGGCGCTCCCGTCTCTTTCCATGTGTAAAGTGTCGAGCGTGAAATGCCCATGCTGGCGGCAAGCGAAGTCATGGTTTTGCGGATTTTCTGCGGTTTTTTTCTCATAGTGTTGTTGTCCGGTTCGGTTTTGGGTGCCGTTCAGTTTCCTTAGGGATAGTCGGTCGCCCATGCAATGAAATGGGTGGGAACAGGTTTCCTTAATGTTTTGGGGTGTGGTTCGGCTGCCTGGCGGGAATTACCTTGCGGTGTCCTTGCTGAAATCGCGCACGGCTGGCGGTGGCGGTATCCTAAAGGATTACCGCCAGCCAG